>WNGQ01001144.1_pt1 | contig 27524 bp, 31 predicted proteins | sample 5407661 | NCBI WGS metagenome assembly WNGQ01 (sample SAMN13153382, study PRJNA577476) | soil metagenome | isolation source: 60 cm soil or saprolite under Garry oak tree replicate 2 | place: USA:California | collected 2016-06-15 | reverse complement strand
CCTTCTTGTTCTGCAAGACCAACGGGGCCAAATGACGAGGAAGCGTGAAGACCACATGGACGTAACGCGTTGGGAGAAGCTCCTGGCGACGTGCTGCGAGCCAGCGATCGCGAGCTCCTGCCTGACACTTCGGGCAGTGCCGATTTCTGCACGAGTTGTAGGAGATGGCGCGATGTCCGCAGCGGGTGCATTCATCGAGATGTCCGCCGAGCGCGGCGGTACGACACCGCGCAATGGCCAGCAGCACTTTGACGTGCTTCCAGGTGATCCACTTACGGCTTCGTTCGATGAATGCGTCTCCCGCAGCGCGGACCAGATCGGCCACCTCGAGGGGTGGCCGGTCCATCTACTCCTCCTGTGGTGACCGGTCTTTTAGCTCCAGCGAGTCCAGAGGACTCGCGGTCGCACTGAGGTGACGTTCAGAGAGATGGAGGTAGATGGTGGTTTCTTCCAGATCGCGATGCCCTAGCAACATCTGGATGGTTCGCAGATCCGCGCCTGCTTCAAGTAGATGTGTGGCGAAGCAGTGCCTCAGCGTATGTGGGTGCACGTCTTTCTGGAGGCCCGCTCGCTGGGCGGCTTGCTGGCAAGCGTTCCAGACCACCTTGGTGTCGATCGGCGTATCACCGGTATGCCAGCGGTTGCCTGGAAACAGCCATGCGCTTGGCTTGCGGTGTAATCCGCGCCAGTGCTCACGCAGTGCCGCGAGCAGTTTTGGGCTGAGCATGACATCCCGGTCTTTGCGTCCCTTGCCGCCCTGGACGTGAATCACCATGCGCTGGCTATCGATGTCGCTGACTTTCAGGTGTGTCAATTCAGCACGTCGTACTCCGGTGGCGTAGAGCGTCATCAACAGCGTGCGATGATAAGGAGTCAGAGCTGCGTCGATGAGTCGCGCGACCTCTTCCCGGCTGAGGATCGAAGGAAGGTGAAATGCTCTTTTCGGATAGGGCGTCTCGGCGATGCTCCAGGTTTTCTTGAGAGTTTTGATGTAGAAGAATCGCAGAGCTGCCAATCGTTGCGTAACCGTGCCCGGCGACAACTTGCGCTTCTTGAACAGCTCGGCCTGATATTCACGAATGTGCTCAGGACCCAGACCATCTGGAGAGCACTTGAATCGTCTTGAGAAATCTTCAACTGTGCGGATGTAACAGCGTGTGGTAGCCTCAGAATAATTACGACGCTCGAGTTCTTCGAGCATCATTTTGCGAAGTCGGGTCATGGGGACCTCCTATGACCCGACAACTTATCTTAAACCAACAAGCAACCACTGCTCCGCTCTCCTCACGCGAAGCGTCCGCCGCAGAGCGGCTTCGTTCTAGTCGGGTAACCGGAGATCCACTTGTACGATTTCGGCGTTAATCAGGACTTGAACTCCTGAATCGAAAGAATTTCTATGTTTCCGTCGAAACCGCCTTCGATGCACGCGGAAATAGCCTCAGAGAACTCGTCAACGAGTGCGAGCCCCTTCGAGTCCAAGTCGTTCTCCGCTTGCAGAATGAGTTGGGAGCCATCCCAAACGCACGTTACGTTCGCATGCCAAGGCCTGTGCGTGAACTCGTTGGAGATGCCACCCGCACCGGATGCGCCAGCGTGTGTGGGAACGCCCTTGCAAGCCAAAACTATTCGGTACATGTGGGCAATTCTACCTTTTGGTCAGTGGTGCTTCTCTAGCAAAATCAAAGATTCACCAGTACGTCCACGCCACTCAGAGGCAGTGTATGCAGTCTCGTTTGGGAACTGGTCTAGTAGGATGGGTTTCATCGGGTCGGCAATCTGAGGCCGAACCGTTTTCCAGAACTCAAACCGTTCCTGCGCCGGTATCCAATTTAGCTTCGCCCCACAGTTGGCCACGATGAATTGCACCGAGCCTGTCCGCATAAGTTCTCGGATAAGATCTTGGTCAAGGTGCCGGACGCGCTCGCCGAGTAATGCGCCCCTCTCATCCCAAAGTTCAGAGAGAGGCAGTTTCGTCACTATCCGCTGCTCAGGTCTCAAGCTCCTTGCCTTTCATCCAGAATCCGAATTTATCACGATTTGGCTCAAGTGCCCGGTTAGTCGGGAAACCGGATACCTGTCCGGTTGATTCGGCGTTCACCAGGCATTTGCCTGTATTATGAGCAGGTTTCGCAGTTTAAGTTCAGCCCCGCTCTTTTTCATCAGCCTACGGTGTCTAAGTTAGTATGAGAGTGAGCATCTGTCTTGTTTGAGTTAGCTTGACATGAGCAGAGTGGCGCGACGTTCTCTGACTATCCTTGGCGTGGCTGTGGCGTTGTTTTGCGCTGTCATGGCCAGCAGTGCTTTCTTTACCAGGCGGAAGGCGAAGGTGTTGATTGACGACCTCAAAGGATTAGACGCAGTCGCCGACTCCACATCGGTTTTCCGCTCCCTTCAACAAAAGCACGGCGATGAGTTCACGAGAGAAAAATGTATAGCTGACAGCTGTTACTACGAACTCGTTGTCAGCAATCGCTTTCTTTCAACGTTTCATCTGGCACCCAGGACAGAGATACATACCTACTTCACTCTCTATCACGGCTCACTTGGGATGGTGAACGTGGAGTACACCTCCGCGGTGTTCAAGCAAAATAGCCCCATCGTTGGCCTCCAAGAAGCCTTCTGTTCGGTTGAGTGCGATGGATTCTATCTGAATCCCCACGGACGTGACGTCGGACCCGTGTGGAATGGAAGCGTGAGTTTCGGTCAAAAGACAGCACCGAACCAGAAACAAGCAGCCTTCGCGCTGAACTTGGATTGCCTGGCAGCATTTGGTGGCTGTAAAGACATAAGCGAGCTTCTGCCTTCGCTATGGAAACGCACAAGCTCTGGGGCAGTCAGCAGCCGCGTACCAAGCAATTCAGATTCGACCGCGGAAACCTCACAACCCCTACCAGAATAGCCGCTTCCGTATGCGTCGCCCGATTAGCGCGTTAATCAGATGGGATGAGAAGGCCGGTCTCCTGCGGGATGCGATACGCTCCCAATGATCGACGCGCTCGAGGCGCAATAGAAAAGGAGACCCGCTATGAAAAAGACTAGCACTGTTCGGGTAAATGGAAACATGATTTTCAAAGGACACAAACTCACGATTGGTCTGGACCTCGGCGATCGCTGGTCGTTCTGCTGCGTTTTGGATGAAGCGGGCGAAGTCATTCTGGAACAGAAACTACCGACGACAGCGGAAGCGATGAAGCAGACATTTGAGAGGATACCGCGAAGTCTCATCGCTCTGGAGACCGGAACACATTCTCCTTGGGTAAGCCGGCTGTTAAGGGAGCTGGGACACGAGGAGCTCGTGGCGCACGCGCAAAAGGTGCAATTGATCAGCAAGAGTAATCGAAAAGATGATCGACACGATGCGCGGACGCTGGCACGGCTAGCAAGAATCGATCCTGAGCTATTGGGGCCGGTGCGGCATCGCAGTGCGAAAGCACAAATTCATCTGACGGTGATTCGGGCACGGGCGGAATTGGTGAGTGCACGAACCGCCTTGGTGAACGCGGCGCGAGGGTTGGCGAAGTCTTATGGCGAACGGCTGCACAAGTGTGGCACGCAACAAGTGAGCCGGGAGTTGGCCGTTGAATTGAGCGTGGAGTTGCGAGAGGTCCTAGAGCCGCTGTTGGCAGAAATCGAATCGTTGAACGAGCGCATCAAGGAATACGACGTCCGGATGGAAAAAATCGCCAGGGAGAGCTACCCGCAAGTCGAGCTGCTCAAACAGGTGAAGGGGGTAGGAACGCAGATCGCGCTGACGTATGTCCTGACCCTGGAAGATCCGCATCGGTTCGCAAAGAGTCGCGAGGTCGGCTGTTTTCTGGGGTTGCGCCCTGGGCGCAGGGACTCCGGTGAGAGCCAGCCGCAGATGCACATCAGTAAAGAAGGAGACCCTTATTTGAGGACGATGCTGGTGCAGGGGGCGCACTACATCCTGGTGCCCTTTGGAGAAGACAGTGATCTACGGCGTTGGGGCAAAGCTCACTCCACGCAGCGAACTGTCGAGACATCTCTGAATATCTGGGTCACACCTAAATGGGGCGAACAAAGACTCTCGGATGTCCGAACGGTTGAAGTTGAGAGCTGGTTGCACGGGCTCTCGCTGGCGAATGCAACAAAGGCCAAGGTCAGAAATGTCATGCACGGCATTTTTGCTCACGCTTGCCGTCACGAATGGCTGCAAAAGAATCCCATCAGCCTTGTGCGGCAGGGCGCGAAACGGGAAAAGGCGCCTGATGTTTTGGATGCCGAAGAACTAAGAAAACTTCTTGCGGAACTTCAGAACCCCGCCCGCGCGCTGGTCTTTCTGACCGCCGCCACGGGATTGAGAGTGTCTGAGGCTCTTGGCCTGAAGTGGTCTGATGTTGAATTTGGCACATGGATGATCAACCTGAGCCGCGCAGTAGTTCATCAGCACGTTGGCGAAATGAAAACGGAAGCGTCTCAGAAACCAGTTCCAATGGCTGGCGCGCTGGCCAATGCACTCCTTGAATGGAGCGGACAAACGCCTTATCGCCAGCCCGAAGACTGGGTATTCGCCAGCCCGAAGATGAATGGCAAGCAGCCCTACTGGCCGGAAACGCTGCTGAAGTGCTACGTGCAGCCCATCGCCAAACAGCTGGGTATCACGAAGAAGATAGGCTGGCACACCTTCCGCAGAAGTTTCGCAACCCTTCTCACCGGAAGCAATGAGAACACCAAGACCACTCAGGAGCTAATGCGGCACGCGAACGCCGGAATCACCATGAACCTGTACGCACAGGCTCTAACGCCCGCGAAACGTGCAGCACATCTGAAAGTGGTTGAGATGATCCGGCCAGCGGCGGGAACAGCTTCTGTTCCTTTGTGTTCCCACGCTCAGGAAGCAGAGTCTGTAAGTGCTTGATTTTATGGAGCGGCCTATGAGAATCGAACTCACGCCTGAACCTTGGCAAGGTTCCGTACTACCATTATACTAAGGCCGCCCGGTGGCAATTATTTATAACACGCCTTCGCGGAAACCGACAAGTCCACGCATTTTCTGTGTTTCCGAAAATGTTCCTGCTGAAATCATTCTATTTGAAATCTACGAGACTTGCGAGACGCGAACGGATTTCACGACCGGCGACCGGCGCTGGCGCTCCGCAAACCGCGTGGCCTTTTCCTTATCGGTGTACACGCGGCCGAATTTCTCACCGTCGGCGTAATAAACAGTCACCAAAAAGTGGTGATGGCGCCTCCGCTTATCTTTGTTAAACGGCGCTTTGCCCCTCTTGGCAGTCTTGGTTGTTTTAGGCACGTTCCCACGCTCCGCTTGAAAAACGTCCCTGAACTATCGCAAGGAAAAGGCCCAAAGCGCAAGCACTTCTTCCTGTCGGCCTATTCAAATAAGACGATTCTTGTGGAGGATCCAGGGTTATAGATGGACAACCTTGCATAGTAAAATACGCTGTTTCGAGCAGAAAAGCATGAAACATTTTAAGAATTCTAACGTCTTTATCTATGTGAGGAGATTCGCTGGCAGGCGGAAAACAGACCATGATTATGAATTATTCGAAACAACCGCCCATTTTGGAAGACCTGAGAAACCATTCTCCGGAAGAGCTCGCCGAACTGCGCGTTCTCCTGAACGTGGACGCGGATATGCGTCCCGACCCTCGGCGTCCCGGCTTCTTTGAAGTCACTGGCATCGATCGCGTCTACTACATCTTCAAATATCCCAATGGCAGCAAGGTTCTTTTGCTCGGTGTTTGGGACCGCGACCCGGTTGCAGAGGCGGTAGCCTGCTCCTGCACCGCCGCTTAATATCGTTCAGCAAGATTCTAATCCAGTCATAATCCCTAATCTTTGTCCAGGTTCAACGCAACGGAGTTGATGCAATATCTCAGCCCCGTTGGCTGCGGACCATCCTCGAAAACGTGCCCTAGATGCGCTTCGCATCGGCTGCACCTCACTTCGGTCCGGCGCATTCCGTGGCTACGATCCTCTTCGGTTTCCACGAGTTCTTCCTTCGCCGGAGCATAGAAGCTCGGCCATCCGCATCCTGAATTAAACTTTGTCTCCGAACGGAATAACGGTTGTCCGCAACAAACGCATTTGTAAGTTCCCGGCGTCCGCGTCTCCTCATATTCCCCCGTGTACGGAGGCTCCGTTCCCTTCTGCCTGGTCACGTAGTACTGATTCTCCGTAAGCTGCTTTTTCCACTCGGCGTCTGCTTTCTTGACTTTTTCCTCCGCCATCGCACTCCTCCCATTCCTTCCATCCCGTTCCAGTCTGTTATCCGATTCGGTGTGTACCATTGACGTTACAGCGTATATTCCGCAGTCTAAGAGAAATGCAAGATTCTGGCTCCAACTCAGGTTCCGGCCCGGCCGTCGAGATTCCTTATTCGGAGCTTCGGCGCGCCCGCCGCGCCAAACTTGCCCGGCCCATGCGCGTGCGCCCTTCGGAGCCTCGCGATGACCATTTTGAAGATCTGCCCACCAGTGTAAACGCTTCAAAACACGGCATCTACTTTCTTTCCCGCCGCTCGAACTATTACAAAGGCATGCGCGTTTTTGTCACCTTCCCCTACACCTCCGCGCACGACCCCATGACCTCAGAGTACCTCGCTGAAGTCGTGCGCATCGATATTCTTCCGAAGGACAAATTCGGCATTGCCGTCGACCTCAAAATGACTGTCAACATGTCCTCTAGTTTCAGACCCGGCGCCCGCGCCTGATCTCTCGCTACGATTCCTCGCTCCGTTTCTTCTTCGTTGACACGTGCCGCGTATCTCCTCTATTCTTTTCATTCATGATTCTCGTTCGCCACACCCATCGCCATCATCATCACGGCAATTCGCCGCGTGCTCTGGGGTGTGGATAGCAGATCGCTAATCAAAACACTCTTTAGCCCGCTGGCGCAGCAAGCCCAGCGGGTTTTTTGTTTTTGCACCAGCCTTTGGTGGCATTTTTTTGAAAAGGAGTCATTGTGGAGATCGCGTTCGATAAATCAGGCGGCCTCGTTCCCGCCATCATTCAGGATGAAACGTCCGGCGACGTTCTCATGCTAGGCTTCATGAATGCCGAGTCAGTTGAACTCACCCGTCGCAGCGGTGAAGTAGTTTTCTTCTCGCGCTCGCGCAACAAACTTTGGAAAAAAGGAGAATCCAGCGGTCATGTCCTCAAAGTCCGCGACATTCGCATCGATTGCGATGCCGACTCGCTCCTCATTCGCGTGAATCCCGTTGGTCCCGGCGTTTGCCACGAAGGCTATCGCAGCTGTTTCTTTCGCAGCCTGAATAACGAAGGCGCCGCGCGCATCATCGCTGAGCGCACCTTTGCTCCCGAGTCGGTCTACGCGTCTAAAGACTCGCTGTCCACAAAAGAGGCCAAGTGACCACACCGTCTTCGCGCCTGAAACTCGGCATTCCCAAAGGCAGCCTGCAGGACGCCACGATCGATCTCTTTTCTCGCGCCGGATGGAAAATCACGCTCGGTTCGCGCAGCTACGTTCCTGCCATCGACGATCCCGAAATCGAATGCCTCCTCGTTCGCGCGCAGGAAATGGCGCGTTACGTTCAGTCAGGCGCTCTCGACGCTGGAATCACCGGGCACGATTGGGTTGTGGAAACCGCTGCTGATGTCGAAGAACTTACCGAACTTGTCTATGCCAAGCAGCGCCTCGCCCGCGTTCGCTGGGTGCTCGCCGTGCCGGAAGATTCACCGATCCGCGAGCCGCGCGACCTCGAAGGAAAAGTCATCGCCACTGAAGTCGTTCATCTTACCGAAAAATATCTTCAGCGGTTTGGCGTCAATGCCCGCGTCGAATTCTCCTGGGGCGCCACAGAAGTAAAAGTCCCGCAACTCGCCGATGCCATCGTCGAAGTCACTGAAACCGGCTCATCGCTTCGCGCCAATCGCCTGCGCATTGTGGACACCGTTCTTGAATCCGCCACCGTCTTCATCATGAATCGCGAAGCGGCCGCCGACGTGTGGAAACGCGAAAAAGCCGAAAATCTTATCTTAATGCTTAAGGGCGCCATCGCTGCCGCCAGCAAAGTCGGTCTTCTGCTCAATGTTCGCCGCGACGATCTACCCGCGGTCCTCGCCGTTCTTCCCGCATTGAAAAATCCCACGATTTCCAATCTCAGTGATCCCGATTGGGTCGCCGTCAACACCATCATCGAAGAAGCCGTGGTCCGCCAGCTTCTGCCCAAACTCAAAGCCGCCAACGCTCAGGGCATTGTCGAATATCCTTTGAACAAGATCGTGCTCTGATGCGCATCCGCAAACTCACGTCTCAACTGGAAAAACACCTTCTCTCGCGTCGCGCACAATCCGACGCCGAGGCGCACAGTGTAGCTTCGGAAATCGTGTCTGACGTCCGGCGCCGCGGCGAAGCCGCACTCCTCACATGGGCAAATAAACTCGATCACGCTGAATTGCGCCCGAAAGATCTTTGGTTTTCGCAAAAAGAAATCCGTGCAGCCGAACGCAACGTCAGCGCGGATTTTCTCAGCGCGATTCGCCACGCTGCACGGAATATCCGTCTCGTCGCCGAACAACAGCTTCCCCGCTCGTGGTCGCTCGAAGTCGAACCCGGCGTCCGAATCCGCCAGCGCGTCGTTCCGATCGAATCCATCGGCTGCTACATTCCCGGCGGCCACGCATCACTCGTCTCGACTCTGCTCATGACCGCGGTTCCCGCGCAAGTCGCCAGCGTGCCGAGCATCATCGCCGTCTGTCCCAAGCCGAACAACGAACTTCTCGCCACAGCTAACTTTCTTGGCATCGACAAACTCGCTCGCATCGGTGGTGCGCAAGCCATCGCCGCGCTCGCTTACGGCACAAAATCCATTCCACGCGTCGAAAAAATCTTCGGCCCCGGCAACAAATACGTCACCGCCGCAAAACAACTCGTATCCGCCGACTGCGCTATCGACCTGCCCGCCGGACCCACTGAAGCCATCGTTCTCGCCGACCGCGGCAACGCCCGTTGGATCGCTGCCGATCTTCTAGCACAAGCAGAACATGCGCCCGATGCCGCCAGCTTTTTCATCACCACTTCGACTGCCCTCGCCCGCGAAGTTCAGCGCGAACTGAAATGGCAGCTCGGTGAATTGCCGTTTGGAGCAGCGAATATTTCCACAGCACTCTCAGGCGCAATTCTCATCGCACCATCGCTTAACGCCGCCTGTCAATTCGTCAACAGGTTCGCGCCAGAACATCTTAGTCTTCCGTCAAGTTCAGCTTCTCTTCTTCAACAAATTCGCTCGTCCGGTACAATTTTCCTCGGTCCGTGGGCCGCTCAGCCTCTAGGCGATTACGCCACGGGCAGCAACCACGTTCTTCCAACCACGGGATGGGCTGGTCGCCGCGGCGGTCTCTCCGCCGCCGATTTTGTAAAATGTGTCAGCGTGCAATCCGTTTCACGCAAAGGATTTCTCCGCCTTGCCAATTCCGTTGAATCGCTCGCTGAAGCCGAACACTTGCTGGCCCATCGCAACGCCGTGAGGATTCGCCGATGAAATCCCGCTTACCGGTTCGCGCCGCAATCCTCAAGCGCGAAACGTACGAAGCGCCGCCCGAAGGCCGCGCCGGAAAAATCCGACTCGACTTCAACGAAAACACGGCGGGTTGCGGTCCGGCTGTTCTCCGAGCGCTCGCAAAAATCACATCACAGCAATTCGCGATGTATCCCGAATACCAAAAACCCACCGCGCGCATTGCTCGCTATCTCGGTGTCCACCCCGAGGAACTCCTTCTTACCAACGGCGGCGACGACGCTCTCCGCGTTTTCTTCGACACTTTCGTCGAACCGCGCACGCACATCCTCATCTGCGAACCCACTTTCCCCATGTACCGTTACTACGCCGAAATTGCCGGCGCACGCATCGAAACGCGCCGCTACGACGCGCAGCAGCGCTTTCCTCTCAACGATGTTCTCGCCGCGCTCGGCAAAAATCCGCGCGTCTTCTTTCTAGCGAATCCCAACAATCCCACCGGCACGCTGGTCGAACCTGACGCGCTCCGCAAAATTCTGCGCGCCGCTCGCAACACGGTGGTCGTCTTCGACGAGGCCTACGCCGAATTTTCGGGCTTCTCCGCCATCCCATGGATTCGCCGTCATCCGAATCTCTTCATCGCGCGCACGTTTTCGAAAGCCGCGGGTCTCGCCGCTCTTCGCCTTGGCGCTGTCATCGCCGCAAGAGAATCACTCGCCTTCGTTCGCCGCGCCATGCCGCCATTCCCGGTAAATCTCGCCGCGCTGATCGCCGCCGAATCCGCTCTTCGCGATCGCAAAACCATCCGCAGCTACGTGAATAGAATCCAGCGAGCTCGCGACTCCTTCGCCAACGCATTGCGTCAACTTGGCGTCCATACTTTTCCGACTGGCGGAAATTTTCTCCTCGCCAACTTCGGTCCCACTGGCCCCGCTCTTTTTGCCAAGCTCGAACATAAAGGCATCCTCCTTCGCGACCGCTCAAAAGACATGGGCCCCGGCTTCGTCCGCATCACCATCGGCACCCCCGCCGAAATGAAAACTCTGCTCCGCGAAATCCGACGCTTCTGGAAAAAGGACATATGAGCCGCTCGGCCTCCATCCATCGCAAAACCACGGAAACCGACATCCGCCTGCGGCTCTTGCTCGACGGCCGCGGCAAATCCAAAGTTTCTACCGGAATCCGTTTTTTCGATCACATGCTCGATCTCGTTGCGCGTCACGGTGCGTTCGATCTCGCCATCGCCGCCAAGGGCGACCTCGACGTCGACCAGCACCACACCGTCGAAGACGTCGGCATCGCGCTCGGCGAGGCCGTACAAAAAGCGCTGGGCTCTAAAAAAGGAATCCTCCGCGCCGGATATTTCGTGATGCCCATGGACGAAACCCTCGCGGCCGCGGCAATCGACCTCAGTGGCCGCCCGCATTGCGTCATCCAAGCAAAAATCAAAGCCGCGCGCGTCGGCGATTTCACCGTTGAACTCCTCGAAGATTTCTTCCAGGGATTCGCGCAGGCCGCCCGCGCCAATGTTCACATGCGCTGCCTCTATGGCCGCTCTTCGCATCATCAGATTGAAGCGCTGTTCAAAGCCTTCGCCCGCGCGCTTCGTTTCGCCGTCAGCCGCGATCGCCGCCTGAAAAATGTCCTCCCCAGCACCAAGGAGCTTCTGTGACCACCACTTTCCCAATTGCCCTCATCGATTACGGGGCAGGCAACGTCCCTTCGGTCGAACGCGCGCTTCAAAAACTCCGCGCAACATCACGCCGCGTCACTCAATCGAGCGAACTGACAGGCGCAAGAGCGATCATTCTCCCCGGAGTCGGCCACTACGCCGCCATCATTCGCGCGCTGGATGAGCGCAATCTCCGCTCCGCGCTCCTTGAACAGATCGCGCGCGGCACTCCATTTCTCGGCATCTGTCTCGGACTCCAGGCGCTTTATGCCTCAAGCGAAGAGGCCCCCGCGCTGTGCGGCCTCGCCTTATTCGAAGGCTCCGTCCGTTCCCTTCCCGCGTCTGTCAAGCTCCCACACATGGGCTGGAATCGTCTCCGCATCCAACGCCCTTCGCGTCTGCTCGCGGGTCTATCCGAATCCGACTATTTTTATTTTGCGCATACCTTCGCGGCGGCGACTTCCTCCAGCGAAGTCGTCGCCACTTGCGATCACGGCGCAAATTTTACTGCCGTCATCGAACGCGGAAACATTTTCGCTACGCAATTTCATCCAGAAAAAAGCGCCGCAGCCGGCGCACGTCTGCTCCAGAATTTTGTGGGCCTCGCCGCATGAGCCCATTGGCATGACTCTCGCCCACCGCATCATTCCGTGCCTCGATACCGACGGCTCACGCGTCGTCAAAGGCGTCAACTTCGTCGGCCTGCGCGATGCAGGCGATCCCGCCGCACTCGCTGCTCGCTACAATGCCGAAGGTGCCGACGAACTCGTCGTGCTCGACATCGCCGCCTCGCGTGATCGCCGCCCAACCTTTCTTGAAACCATTCGCCGCGTTGCCGCGGAACTCGCCATTCCGCTCACCGCCGGCGGCGGCATCCGCTCTCTCGAAGACGCTCGCCTCGTTGTCCGCGCCGGCGCTGACAAAGTCACTGTCAACACCGCCGCCGTCGAACGGCCCGAACTGATTACCGAACTCTCGGGCGAATTCGGCGCGCAAGCCGTAGTCCTCGCTATCGACGCCCAACTCGAATCGCCGCGGCCCACACATACCTCGCTTGGAGCTTCTTCGGGTGCCCCCCTCTCGGTTTTCGAAGGTGGGGCTTCTCCTGCTCACTGGGACGTCCGCATCCGCGGCGGCCGCGACTCCGCTCACCTCGACGTACTCGCCTGGGCGCAACGCGCCGTCGAACTCGGCGCCGGTGAAATCCTCCTCACCAGCATGGACCGCGACGGCACACAGTCCGGCTTCGACGTAACTCTCACTTCCACCATTTCCCGAGCCGTCTCCGTTCCCGTCATCGCCAGCGGCGGCGCAAAGACTCCCGATCACTTTGCCAAAATCTTCGCCGAAGGCGCTGCCGACGCCGCACTGGCCGCCTCCATCTTCCACGACAACGTTCAATCCATCCGCGCCCTCAAACAATTTCTCGCCTCCCAAAACATCGAGGTCCGCTTCCTGTGCTAATCCCCTGCATCGATCTTCAATCCGGCCAGGCCGTCCAACTGGTCCACGGACGACGACGCGAACTCGCCGTCCCCGATGTCGCAAGCCAGCTCGAAAAATTCCGCCGTTACCCCTGGCTGCACATCATCGATCTCGATGCCGCCATGAACAAAGGAAACAACAACGCTCTCGTCGAATCGCTCTGTAAACACGCTCTCGGCAAATACAAAATGAAAGTTCGCGTCGGCGGCGGCGTTCGCACGGTCGCGCGCGCAAAGGAACTCGCCCAGATCGGCGCAATGCAAATCATCATCGGAAGCGCCGTATTCCATCGCGGCAAGATAAATGTTCGTTTTCTTCGTTCGCTGACCCGCGCTGTCCGCCGTAAACGCGTCGTCATCGCGCTCGATACCTATCGAGGAAAAATCAGCACGCACGGCTGGCGCAAATCCGTCGCACAGCATGTTCAAGACGTGATGCCGGCTCTCGAACCCTTCTGCGCTGCTTTTCTCTGCACCGACGTCGACCGCGAAGGCACGCTCTCCGGCGTCAATCTCGACTACTTCGCATCGCTCCGAGCGGCCACAACTCACCCCATCATTGCCGCCGGAGGCATCAAAACCCGCCGCGAAATCGCCGCGCTCGCAAAACTTAAAATGGATGCCGCCGTCGGAATGGCTCTCTACAAAAATCTTCTGCACTAATTCGCAGAGGTATATCGCACCTCGATTGATGGTCGCTCTGATGGGGAGTTAGCAGCAGTTCTGGCCGCGAGTCTTTTCGCTGTGTCTCGCGCGGCTTGCAGAAACGCTTTGTGTGCGTCGTTGCGATGAATTTTCAGATAAGCGTTCAGATCCCGAACCTGCGCCTGATAATCGCCCCTTGCGGCATCAACGTCGGCAAGCACCAGGTAACCTTTCGCAGCGTAAGGGTCGTTCAATCGAAGAGCTTTGCGGGCGCTTTTCTCGGCGTCATCGCTGCGGTTGAGTTTTAGCAACACAAACCCAAGCACAACATGCCCGTCTGCAATGTTCGAGTCCGTTTCCAGTCCTTGGCGAACGATGCGTTCCGCCTCGTCTAGTTTGCCTTGCCTGCACAGAATCAGGCCATAACCAAACTGCGCCCTGGCATAATGCCCGTCGCTCAAGTCAATGGCCTTTTGGAATGACTCCAAAGCCTCGTCGCTCTTGCCCAGTTGCATTTCGGCTACGCCTCGGTGGTAATACACCTCGTAATAATCCCCAGAAATGTGAATTGCCGCATCAAAGTGCTTCAAGCTCCCTGCGGGATCTCGTTTTTCTAGTCGCCGCAACCCTCTCTCAAATTCGTCCCGTGCTTTGGATGGTATCCGCAACTCTCGCACTGACACCGTCGAAGTTTTCCTCGTCGGCGCGAAATTGGAAATTTGCGCATTGGCGCTTGGAGCCCAAACCGCTATCCATGCAAAATTCGCAAACACTAAGGCAATGCAGCTCAGCTTTCGCCTCGACGCAACTCTTCGTTGTTCGTTGCACATACAGGCCTTTCAACGCACGAGCGAAAGGTACTCTCCTCGAATTGCCGAGTGCTGAAACGCAGACAAAGACGTTGCCAGTCTTGAACGAGAGCTTCAGAGCAGCTTGGGAATTTCTCCGTTGGCGAAAACAAATCGCCAATTAGCTTTCGAGGGCTGATCGGGGTGGCCGTTTTGGTCAGAGTTACGAAGGGGTTCTCGCCCTAGGTAACTCTTCTTCAGCATCACGCTAAGGATGAGTTTGGTTGGCAAGAGTTCGGCGGGTTTGAACTTTCCCGCATCGCCGTTGCACCGGTTCTCCATCTTCCAACCTGCTCGAGCGCGGACAAATCGTAGGGTTGCACGGCACATACCAAAGTATTCATGGCTAAACGATGTAGGACGAAAGGCATGCGAGAAGCCGCCTGCATAGGCAGGGCTCAGCCATGTAATATTTCCAGAAGCTGATTCATTCCTTCCACTTACCTACATTTCACGCCGTGCGTACTCGCATTGCGAACTCCGTACTGATCGGAATCCAACGAACGACATCCCGTATTTGCCCGCTTAAACTCCACAGATTCTAGTATGCGCGCCGAGAGAACTGTCGACTGTCTGACACCGAGCTTCCGACAATCTGACACCGAACTGGCGAGCGCAAAAAGTTACCTCCCTCACGGAAACGTGCCGTGTCGCCACGCTTCTCTCGCTCCACGTCTCTCGTGCCATTTACGAAATCATGCTTTCCGAGCGTCCCCGCCTCGATATACTCTGATCTACTGATCTTTTCACGGGTCGCCGGTCAGTGATCTCTCATGCCAGTGCTCATCTCCATGCTTCGCGCCGTCAACGTCGGCGGCCGCAGCCAGATCAAAATGGAGGCGCTGCGGGCGCTCTATTCCTCGCTCAAATTCGAAAATCCGCAAACCTACGTGCAAAGCGGGAATGTCATTTTCAAAACAAATGAACGCGATCTCGCTCTCATCGCAAAACGCATCCAGCAATCCATCGAAAAGAAATTCACCTGCCGCCCCGAAGTGATTCTTCGCACCGCGGCAGAACTTCGTAGTGTCATCGCGAAAAATCCCTTCGCCAAACGTGCCAACATCGAGCCCAATAAACTTCTCGTCACGTTTCTCGCTTCCGATCCGGGCAATGAAGCCCGCGAAAATCTCCGCAAACAAAAATTCGCGCCCGAGGAACTCCACGTCGCCGATCGCGAACTCTACATTTACTTCCCCAACGGCATCGGCAAATCTAGACTTCCCTGGCCCCGCCTCGACAAAATTCTGCAAACACCAGGCACCGGCCGCAACTGGAACTCCGTCACCAAAATGCTCGAAATCGCGGAAAAATTGGAAGCTTGATTGGACTGAAAGGTTCCAATTCAAGATTTGCCAAAAATGGGCGAATTCCTTCTGGAACTGTTGTTCTTATTCGCTGAGGTAATCTTCGAAGCGCTCTTCGAGTTCGCGCTGGAAGCAGCATTTGATCTCATCGTTCGCGCAATGGCAGAAGTCTCTGAAATCTCCGAATTCAAGAATCCCCTGCTTGCCTGCGTAGGCTACGTTCTGCTCGGCGCCGCAACCGGTGGTCTAAGTCTTGTTCTTCTGCCACACCCGCTTTTCTATCCCTCTCGCCTTCACGGAATCAGCCTCGTAGTCAGCCCGATTCTCACCGGCTTGGCAATGTGGCAAGTCGGTTCGCTCTTGCGGACGAGAAACAAGAAGGTCATTCGAATTGAGAGTTTTTGGTACGGATTCACCTTTGCCGTGGGCATGGCTTTTGTCCGGTTCTGCTTTACAGAGTAAACGAACTTACCGGAGCTACGGTGACTCTCTCTTGCTAAGCTTCGAAACCGCTGTAAGACTGTATTTTGTATTTCCGTCTGACCCGACAAATGGGGGAGGCCATGCGGCAGGAAACCACATCGCCAATCGTGCTAGCGCAGGCAAGGACCACCGAGGGCGCGGCCTTTCAATTACGCAGGGATTCCAAGGGCGTGTTGGAAGTGCCCGGGTTGCGAACCTGCTCATCAGCATTCATGTGGGCGCTCCGGCCAAACTTACATGCCGGCGGGACGGCAAGCGGCATGCCGGCACGGCTGTGCACGGAGACATTGACATCATTCCCGCGAACACCCCGAGCCGTTGGGAGATGCAAGATGAAAATGACACCGCTCTGCTTCTGAGTCTGCCAAAAACTCTGCTGCATACCGTCGCGAATAGCTCCGGTCTGGACTCGGCACGGCTCGAGATCCGCAACCGGTTCCAAATACGCGACACCGAGCTGGAAGCGCTCAGCTGGGCCATGAAACGCGAGATGGAGTCGGCGTATCCGTCCTGGCGTCTTTATTTGGATGGCCTGGCGTTGGCCGTGGCTTCACGCCTGGTGGCACGGCACAGCTCTGTTGCGAAGCAAGCAGAAGAACAGAACCGGGGTCTCGGTGGCCGCAGGCTCAAACAAGTGCTGTCCTTCATCGAAGATCAGCTTGCAGAGGATCTATCGGCAGAACAGATTGCGGCAGTCGCGGGGGATAAGCGCTTCGCATCTCAATACCCTCTTCCGAATATCCATGGGAGTGCCGATACATCAATATGTAATCCAACGCCGCGTGGATCGCGCGAAGACTCTGCTGATGCGCAACGGGCTTTCGATGGCAGAAATAGCGCTGGCCTCAGGCTTCGCACACCAAAGCCATATGGCGCGGCAAATGCGGCATGTGCTGGGCTTTACGCCGCGGGCACTGAAGCGCCTGCTTGCCCAATCTTTATCCTCCCACTGATTTTTTCCGCTGATTGTGCTCAAAGCGTCGGAACGTGCGCGCAATTCGCACCGCCGGGAATTATCCTGGCCCCATGAGACGCAGAGACTTTTTGGCAATTTCTTCGGGAATCATGGCAACTGTGGCCTTCGATCGGCGAGGATTTGCAAACGCGCCAGAAAGAATCGATGCGGCGTGGTATCACCGCTCGAGACGCTTCATTCAACTGCGTGAGCCGTGTCGCCTATGTAGAGCGTGGTCGCGGGCCGGCAGCGCTGTTTGTACACGGCTACCCGTTGAACGGGTTCCAGTGGCGCGGAGCGCTCGAGAGGCTGCACAAGCACCGCAGATGCATCGCCCCGGACGTGATGGGTATGGGCTTCACGCAAACTCCCGAAACGCAGGCAATTTCACCATCCACACAGGCCACGATGCTGGCAATGCTGCTGGACGCGCTGCATATCGATTCCGTGGACCTGGTCGCAAACGATAGCGGAGGCTTGGTCTCGCAGCTGTTTCTGGCCAAATATCCGCAGCGCGTGCGCACGTTGCTGCTGACCAACTGCGACGTGGACGAAAACAGCCCGCCTCCGCAATTCCTGCCGTTCATCGCGGAAGCCAAAAAAGGAACCTTTGTGGAGCGGTTCATCGTCCCTCAACTGAATGACAAACAACTTGCGCGGTCGGCCAAGGGAATCGGCGGTTTAGCCTATACGAATCCGGAAAAGCTTGAGGACGAGACGATCGAAACCTACTTCCGGCCGCTCGTGGAAACTCCACGCAAGAGGGCTCAGGTGAGCCAATATGCGGTCTCGATGGGAACGAATTTGTTGGCCCCGATCCGTGACGATCTGCATCGATGGAAAGGTCCCGCGCGAATGATATGGGGCCTCAAGGACACTCTGTTCGGAGTCCAATGGGCGGAGTGGTTGGATCGCACACTTCCGGGTTCGCGCGGTGTGCGGCGCCTGGAAGAAGCGAACCTCTTTTTCCCGGAAGAGATGCCGGATCTGATCGCCGAAGAGGCAGAGATGCTTTGGAACGTTCGGCGGTAGGCAAGCACCGCGGCCGCCTGGCACGTAACTTGAACACTTGACAGTCCTGAGAATCAGTCTCGCAGGTCCCGTCCATCCCGCGTCGCGCTGCTGCCAGTAATATTTGTTCGTCATACCCTGTGGTCAATTTCGGGTTTCTTGGGCTACGATAACCCTCCATGCGAACTCCGATTCTTCTTCTGCTTGTACTGGCTTGCAGTAGCTCCCCAGCTCTGCATGCGCAGGCGCCTCCGGCGCCTAAACCCGACGCGGCTCTCCCCTTCACGCTCAAACCCCTCGACCACGGTATCTATGCCGCCATCGACAATCCCAAAGGTGAAGCCGGCGCCAACGCTGGCTTCGTGGTCGGCGACGACGGCGTCGCGGTAATCGATACTTTCGAAAACGCGCCCGCTGCCCAGGCTCTGCTCGGCGAGATTCGTATGGTCACCAAGCTTCCCATTAGATTCGTTGTGAACACGCACTACCATCTCGATCATGTCGCAGGCAATGCTGTTTTTGCGAAAGAAGGCGCGGTCATTGTCGCGCACCGCAACGTGCCCGCATGGATTCGCACCGAAAATCTGAAATTTTTCGGTAAGAATATTACGCCGGAACAAAAAAACCAGGTCGAAAATCTCGCCGCTCCGAATATGCTTTTCGATTCGAGCACCGAGCTTCGCCTCGGCTCCGTCGCGCTTCGCGTCGAATTTTTCCCCGGCCACACCGGCGGCGACTCGATCGTGGTTGTACAGCAGGACAAATCCGCCGTAGTCTTCTGCGGCGATCTTTTCTGGCGGCAAACGTTACCCAATCTGATTGACGCGTCCACTCTTCCCTGGAAGGAAACGCTTTCCACCTTCACAAAATTTTCTGCGGAGTCGCCAATCGTATTCGTGCCCGGCCACGGCGATCCTGGCAATGCATCTGACGTCGCGGCCTTTCGTGGCTACCTTTCCGATTTGCGTGAATGGGTTTCTGCCGCAAAAAAGGATGCCAAAACCGGAACAGCGCTCGTCGACGCCGTGCTTCCTCAGCTCAAACAAAAATACGGCACATGGCAATTATTTGAATATTTCGCGAAACGCAACATTGCCGACGTCGAAGCCGAACTTAACGGCACCAAACGCATCCCGCCCGCACAACCCTAGCGCATCGTCTTGCAGTTGTGGTGGCCGGTCTTTTTAGCCCGCCATTTCGCGGCGAAGGCCGGTGCCTTTCTTGTCGCGCCGGGCGGAATTCGCCCGGTCCTTCCAGAGGCATGGGCTTTAGCCTGTGCTGTTTGGCCCCCGGGCTTGGTCACAAAAGAGGAACGATCGTTCCTCTTTTTCCGATACGTCCAATGTGTTCAATGGCCGTTTGTTCAGCCGAATCTACCGGATATAAGCATCCGTAATGTACTGCTGCACCATGCGCTGGGTATTGAAAAACGATCCATTAATGGCAATCGCGTGCTGCATCACACTCAAATATTTGTGCTGCTCGTTGTAGTACATCGGCAAAATCACATGCTCGAGTTTGTCATAGAGCGATTCCGCATCCTCGTGATTATTCAGCGCCTCGTCACCACTGTGACGCAACGGTCCGATGGCCCATCCGGTCACGCCCTCGATGTGACCCTCCACCCACCAGCCATCCAAAATGCTCAGGCTCGGCACTCCGTTCAACGCCGCTTTCATTCCGCTGGTGCCCGACGCCTCCAGCGGAAATTGCGGCGTGTTCAGCCACAAATCAACGCCGGCCGTAATTTTTCCGCCGACTTCCATGTTGTAGTTATCCAGGAAGACCACCTGCACGGCTTTCTTCAGCGCTTTCTTTGCACGGAAAATTTTCCGGATCAACTCTTTTCCGCCGCCGTCTTTTGGGTGCGCTTTTCCTGCGAATACGATTTGAAATTTCCCGGCGTTCTTCGCAATCTCGCGCAACCGGTCGAGGTCGGACAAAATCAGATCGGCGCGCTTGTATCCCGTCGCGCGCCGCGCAAATCCAATCGTGAACACGTCACTGTCCAGCCGCAATCCAGTCTTCTGCTGCACCACGCCAAACAATTCATGTTTCGTCAGCAGGTGAGAGGACCACACTTCTTCCTGCGGCAAACCAAGCGCTCCGCGCAGGCTGTAATTGTCTTCGCGCCACGTGGGAATATACCGATCGAACATTTGCTGGAAGGCCTGCGCTGTCCACGTTACCGCATGCACGCCATTCGTGATCGCTTCGATCGGCACTTGCGGAAACATTCGCCGCGACACTTCCCCGTGCATCTTCGCCACGCCGTTCACGTACGTGCTCATGTTCAGCGCGAGATGCGTCATGTTGAGCGAAGCGCCGCGCTTGGCCGCTTCCTGCAAATCCGGAAAATTCGTCTCGGCCTGCAATACGCGTCGCAACAACTCCGCCGAAGAGGCGTCTTTCAAATCCAGAAAACCCTGCCGCTCTGGAAAAGCTCGCGTCAGAAATTCCATTGGAAATCGATCGTGTCCTGCCGGCACCGGCGTGTGCGTGGTGAACACGCACTTGCTGCGCACCTTTTCGATATCTTCGCCGCGAATCGATCCTCTGCCGGCCTTTTCCGCTTCTTCGCCGAGCAATTCCAGTGTGAGCAACGCCGCATGGCCTTCGTTCATGTGATATCGCGCCAAATCCGTGTGTCCCAGCGCGCGCAACATCCGCACTCCGCCGATGCCGAGCAACACCTCCTGGCACAAACGGTAGTACGGATCGCCGCCATAGAGGCTACCCGTAAGATTGCGGTCGCGCTCGTCGTTCGACGGCAGGCCCGCATCCAGAAAATATACCGGTACATCGAATCCACGCACGCCCTTGGCATCATAGCGCCAGGCGCGCAGCTCCACTCGACGATCTTCGAGCGGCACCGTGACACGCGCCGGTTCTTCATGGAGAAAATCCTCCACTTTCCACTCGACTGGCTCTTCGCGCTGCAAACCATCCTCCGCCAGCACTTGCGTGAAGTACCCCTTGCGATACAGCAGACTCACCGCAACCATCGGCAAACGAATATCAGCCGCGGCGCGAATCGTGTCTCCTGCAAGGACACCCAGGCCGCCCGAGTAACTCGGCATGGCGTTCTCCAGCGCAATTTCCATTGTGAAATAGGCAACCAGACGTTTTTGCGGCGTCAACTCTTCCCTCATCGCATGGACGGCGGCGCCGGGCACAGCGCGCACCTCAACAAACCACTTATATTCCCCACAGCAGAACCACTATTCTGCGGGTTTCTTGGCGTTCAGGCAAGAAAATCGAAATACTGAACACGCGTGCCGTTCCAGTTCGTAACCGTTAGTAGGCTGCAGCTTCAGCGAAATAAATCGTTCAAGTGAAACCTTTAACGCTAACGGAACAATCCAGAGGACGCGTTTAGCTCGCATTTGGTGAACCGAGGAGCACTCGAGCCTCCAACCCGTTGATTGCATCCCGAAACGCTAAGTACTCAATCTTCCAAGCAATTTCCTGGTTTCGAGAATCTGGGGGAAATGTGCGGTTTTAGGCGTAGCTGTTACCAAAGTTGTTGCTAACTTAGGCTGGGATAGAACGTCGGCTTGGGGCCCAATTTCGCGGCAAGCCGACGGCTGTCTAACAGGATGCTTTGCTTTCTAAGGGCGCCAGCGCACGCGAGTTTCGTTTTCAGTTGACACCAGCAAAGAAAACATGTATATACATCTTATTGTGAATATGCGGATTCACGACGATCATCCCTCGAACGCGCTCTTTGCTCTCCCTTGCGCTTGTCAGAACCTTCGGCGCGCCACCCGGCTTGTGACCCGCATTTATGACCAAGAGCTCCGCAACGCCGACATCGAAATCACCCAGTTCGGCCTGCTGACCGCACTTGCCATTGTGGGCCAGGCGAATCAGAAGGCCCTCAGTGCTGGCTTTGCCATGGACAGCACGACGCTCACACGGACCTTGGGCCTGCTGCGCAAGCAGGGCTGGATCCATGTCAGGCCCGGGAAGGATCGACGCGAGCGGGTATTTCGCCTAACGGAGGCAGGAAAGAGGCAAATCGCGATGGCTCAGCCACATTGGCAGGCGGCGGAACGTCGCTTGCGCAAGACGTTGGGACCCCCAGGTTGGAAGCAAATGCAGGCCACCATCGCCCGCGTCACGAACGCGGCGGCAGCGGGCTGATTTTTGTACTCGATATTAGATGTATATACATATATCGTGCGCATAAAAAACTCTCGGAAAGGATTGCTCCCATGCGAAAGGTCGTTTCTTTGTTGACAGCACTGGCGCTCGGCGCGGGCTTCCTGGCTTGCGCCGGAACAAATAGAACGGTTGGAGGTGGCACCATCCAGAATCAATCCAGCTCTTCCCGCCCGGAGCTCGAATACCTGAAAGCGGTAAACAGCGCCGCGCCTCCACAAGATCCGCAATTGCTGTTTCTTCTCATGGGCGCGTACGCCAATGCCAACCAGCAGGCGGAAGGCGCCGAGTTCCTCTCCGCACGGCTGAACGAATTCGGACCTCGCCTCACCGACGCGCAAAAGTCGCTCTACCTGAGCGCCATCGGTTTGCTGCGAGCCCAACATGCCTCCTCGGTCTCCCTGCTCCACCGTATCGGCTACGTGAAAGACACCATCGCAATACTCGATCAAGCCCAGCGGCTCTCCGGAGGTCAGATCTTTGTCGTGAACTGGATTTCCGGCGTTGTCCGTTCCCAACTGCCGGGTTTCTTCCACCAGAAGCAGGCCGCTCAGGACGATTTGACATGGTGCGCCGCGAATATCGCCAAAGCGCCCCACATCGGCTGGCTACGGGAAGTGGACTTTCGTCTGGGAAAGCTCGCTCTCGCCGATGGCGACCAAGCCAAAGCCCACGATTTCCTCCGCCGAAGCGGCTACAAGAGCTTCGACATGCCGGTGGCGCTCATCACCCCATTTACAGAAGACCCATTGTCCGGTCATGCTTTTGCGGCGCGCCGCATTGCCGAAATTGTTCCGGGCCGCGTCTATGCGCTCTCCGGTTTCGAGTTCACCGAATACTATTTCGTCGTTTCCGACGATCGGCGGCAGTTGATCGGGATCGACGCGGGAACCCGAGCCGAGTCCGCCAAAACCGCATACGAGGCGCTGCGCGCCTATGCGCCGAATCTGCCTGCGCTCACCACCATCTTCGTCACACATTCGCATTGGGACCACATCGGCGGACAAACCTATTTTCGCGGCCTGAACCCGAAACCTCGCTTCTATGCCAGAAGCAACTATCAAGAAGAAATAGCCGGGGAGATCAACGCACCTGAGTCCATCGGCAAACACTTCTTCGGCGAGCGCTTCAATCTCGAAGATGTCCGCAATTTTAAGCCGGACGCAACCGTAGACCGTACCACCGCGCTAAAAATCGGTGGAACGCGCATGGAGTTGATTCCGGTTCACGGGGGAGAAACGCGCGACGCCATGTTCATCCATCTTCCTGATTTGGGAGTGCTCTTTGTCGGAGATTTCATCATGCCCTACCTCGGCGCGCCGTTTGTTGTGGAGGGCGACCTTCAGGGCCTGCTCGACGCGATCGACATTGTGGTTCAGAAAAATCCTCGCTATATGCTGCACGGTCATGAACCGCTTACGCGGAACTTCTCCTCTCCCGATATGTTGGCCCAGTTGAAGACAAACCTCGGTTGGCTGCGCGATCAAGTGCTGACCGCAATCCGCCGCGGTGACACACACACTCGAATCCATCAGGCGAATCTCATTCCGCCCAGCCTTCTCAACGGCCGTCCCGACGCGCTCTTGCCTTACCTGATCCTGCGCGAACACGTGATTGACCGGCTGTATCACCAGAACGTCGGCTATTGGCAGGCCGACCTCGAAGGCCTTGACCATCTTGGCGATTCCGACCGCGCGGAACTCTTGGTGGATTACCTTGGCCTCTCAGAAAAACAGCTTGTGAGGGCCGTGGAAAAAATGGCCGCCGATGGCAAATACGAACTTGCGGCGTCGCTCCTCGAATCGTCCAGCGCCAGGTTCGGCCGCACCGAATCGATCGCCAAAGCCGAGCGGCTCGTCTACCTCAAGCTGATGGAAAAATATCAAAACACGGACCCTTTCAAATACATTCTTTACTCCGCCAAAATTGGCGAGCAAACCCCGGCCATGGCCTCAGGCAAATGACCAACCGACGCACCCTGAATCACCTTGCGGAACCTTCTTCTTCGGCCCTGGGCCTAAGCCGCGCCCATTGCCTCAGCAGATGACTTTCGCCAAGGCAATTGCGTTTCTTTCCGACCAAAGGGCGAGTGGATTCATCAACGGTCATACTTTAGTCGTTGATGACAGATGGCATCCGATGGGAGTTGGGAAACTTGCGTCTTCGCCATGGCTAAGATCGTGGATTTCGACTCTCCGTTCCAGGGGCAAGCGCGACTCCTCGAGGCTTATTGTTCCTCCTCGGACGCTTCTAATTTCTTGAGGGCCATGGCTGCAGAGTGGGATTTGCCCCATTTGCACATGGCGTCCAGCAACGGACGCAGCGTTTCTCCGAGCGGCGTGACGCTATAGACCACGCGTGGAGGCGTGTCGGGATAAACTCTACGCGCCACGATTCCCGAGCATCGGAGTTCCCGCAGCTGTTCTGACAACGTCTTTTGCGTGATTCCCGGCACACATCGCTTCAATTCGGAAAAGCGCTTTTCGCTCTGAAACAGATGTTCGAGAAGCGCCGGCTTCCAGCGTCCGCCAAGGATGCGTATCGTAGTTTCCACAGAACCAGCCACGGGTTTTTGTGACACTAACTCTTTCCCCACCTAGTTTCTAATACTATACCAGGTAGTCTGAACATGCCATGTATTTCCATGAAACGTCTTATCGATGGTTTTCATCTATTCGGCCTGAGCCAACTGCTCGGAGGTTTTTCACCGTGCCACACTTTTCTCTGTTTTCCCCACTTCGTCTAGGAGCTCACCAACTCAGCCATCGCGTCGTGATGGCTCCGCTTACGCGAATGCGAGCTCAACAGCCGGGCAACATTCCCGGCGAAGTGAACGCGCGTTACTACGCGCAGCGCGCAAGCGTAGGCGGGCTTCTCGTCACCGAGGCAACACAAATCTCGCAGAGGGGCCAGGGTTATCCGGCTACTCCCGGCATACATTCATCCGAGCAAATCGCAGGCTGGCGCTTGGTCACAGACGGAGTCCATGCAAAGGGTGGTTTGATTTTTCTTCAGCTTTGGCATGTAGGCCGCATCTCACATCGTTCGCATCAGCCGGATGGACGTTTGCCGCTGGCGCCATCGGCGGTTAAACCCGCGGGCGACGCGCTTACCGCCTCCTGGGAAAAGGCGCCTTTTGAAACTCCGCGTGAAGTCGGCCTCGACGAGATTCCTTCCTTGGTCGGCGAATATCGCGGCGCCGCGAGTAACGCGCTTGCGGCCGGCTTCGATGGAGTCGAACTTCACGCAGCAAATGGCTACCTTCTGGATCAATTTCTGCGAGACGGCACGAACAGGCGCACCGACCGTTACGGCGGTTCGTTCGAGAATCGGGCGCGGTTGCTTCTCGAAGTACTCGATGCGGTGGGCGAGGTTTTCGGGTTGAATCGCGTGGGGATTCGGCTGTCACCGCTGGGCACGTTCAACGATATGCGCGATTCCGATCCAGTGGGTATTTTCAGCCACGTTCTTCGAGCACTCGCTAAAAGGTCCATTGCCTACGTGCACCTGATTGAGGCGCGCGGCGATGAGCGCGCACTCGACGAAGGCCTTCCTTTGGATTCTGGTGCAGCGCCCACCGCTGCACTTTTTCGTCCCTTCTACCCAGGTGTGTTGATCGGCGCGGGCGGCTTCACATGCGAGTCTGCCGACGAAGCGCTTGCCGCTGGCACGGTCGACGCCGTGGCATTCGGCAGACTCTTCATTTCCAATCCGGATCTGCCGCTCCGACTAAAGCTGGACGCGGAGCTAAACAGCTACGATCGCACTACGTTTTACGGCGGCGCCGCTCAGGGCTACACGGACTACGCAACCTTGGAAGATTTGCGTGCAAGCGAGTCCCAAGTTTCGGAACTTATTGTAGAGCTGGCGATTGATCAAATTGGCTTGAGCAAACGGCCACAAGACGTCTTCCTCCAGTGCCTGCGGCAAATCTTTGCGAGGAATATCTTGGGCGGTGTCGCTTCTGTTGATTGGGAAGTTGTACGTCTTCTGAAAACGAGGCATTGATGTCGCTCAAGAATTTAGTTGGCCTGATTGGTTTTTCCCTCCTGCTAGGCCTTGCCCCGGCTTTCGCTGCTGACAACGTTCCGGAGATTCGGCTCTATGCCATCGACTGCGGGAGTTTGGATATAAAGGATGTGGGTTCTCCTTTTTTCCGACACCGGAGAATTCGCCGGCGAACCGGGCACCATGGTAGATCCTTGCTTCCTGATCCACCATCCCAAAGGCACATTGATCTGGGACACCGGCCTTGGAGACAGGGTAGCGGACGAAAAAACAGGCATCGATTATCCCGCCGTCGGCATCGACGGCGACTATGACGTTTTCGGCGACGGCAGCGTGCTTATCCTTAAAGCACCGGGCCATACACCAGGCCATCAGTCGCTGGAGATCAAACTCCAGAAGAACGGGACCGTGCTGCTGTCGGGTGATCTCTATCATTTGCGCGACAGCCGCAAACTGCGCTTCGTGCCGGCCTGATTACAGGGGAGCGGGCCATTCTCTTCCGCCGCTCGGCGGATACGACAAGCGCACGATGGCTCGCGACGTTCATCGACTTCTGCGCCAGCACCTTCAAATCGACGGCCCGGTCGTTCTGGTAGGTCACGACATAGGTCTGATGATCGCTTACGCCTTTGCGCAAGCGTACCGACAGGACGTTTCGCACTTGGTGATCATGGATGCTCCACTCCCCGGGACCGCCGTCTTCGACCGCCTGAGGTCCAATCCGCGCTTGTGGCATTTCGCTTTTCACAATGCACGCGACATTGCGGAAATGCTGGTTGCCGGGCGCGAGCGGCAATACTTGCAGGCGTTTTTCTATGCGCGCAGTTTCAATCCTTCGGAAGTCGACCTCGAAACGTATGCGACCGCCTATGCAGCGCCCGGAGCAATGCGTGCCGGCTTTGAACTCTATCGCGCCTTCGATCAAGACGCGGAGGATAACCGTATGGCCCTGCGGGAGAACGGCAAACTGACCATACCGGTGATGGCAGTCTGGGGCACGATCAGCAACTCTGGGCGGCTACTCGAGGAAATGATGCACGAGGTTGCCAACAACGTGACGGGGTTTCGTGTTCCCGCGGCCGCGCATTGGATCGCAGAGGAGAATCCCGCAGAGTTCACAGCTGGTTTGCTCAAGTTTTTGAGAACAGCTGAAGGAAGCTGAGCGCTCCGGACGCCTCGGCCGGCAGATGCCGGGCGTAGTGTCGGCGCTCAAACCTGTTCAGTCGGAGTAGGAATCATGATCGCTCGTAACCCCCTCCACGGATCCGGACAAGCGGCACTACCGCATCCGGCTCTTGCCTTAGGTAAGGACGCCCATGCGATGCAGGGGATAGGGATGACAGACGGTAGGCGGAGGCAGCCAGCGGGTGATGAGGCGCCGCATGCGATCCCAAAGCACGCGGCCTTTGTGGCTGCGCCGCGAAAGGGCGCGATGCCAGAGCCGCCCCACTTGGAACCGAAACAGATACAACGCCGGTTGGTTCATG
>WNGQ01003626.1_pt1 | contig 27541 bp, 26 predicted proteins | sample 5407661 | NCBI WGS metagenome assembly WNGQ01 (sample SAMN13153382, study PRJNA577476) | soil metagenome | isolation source: 60 cm soil or saprolite under Garry oak tree replicate 2 | place: USA:California | collected 2016-06-15 | reverse complement strand
TGATCTGCTTGATCGTGGTCAGCGCATCAACCGCCTGGCCGGGTCGCTGTTGAAGAAGGTGGATGCCGACCCCGGCCTGCACGCTGATAGTGGCCATGGTATGGCCGAAGACGTCGTGAAGCTCACGGGCGATGCGCAACCGTTCCTCGACCGCGCGGCGGCGGGCCTGCTCCTCGCGGGTCTGGGCCTCGCGGGCAAGCTGAGCGCGGGTGGCCACCAGCAGTGCCCGGTAGTAGCCGACCGCCGTGCCGGCGGCGCCAGCGGTGGCGGCCATCCACACCGCGATGCCAGAGGTCCCGGCCGGCTCGACAGCGCCGAAGGCCACGCGGACCGCCGCTAGTGCGCTGAGCGCGGTCACCACCGCGCCGGCCAGCCCCCACCGCCACCCCCGCAGGGCCGCCAGGGTGTAGCAGGCGATCAGCGGGGCCAGCAGGATCAGACGGCCGGGATACTGGCCGGCAGACCAGGCCAGGGTGACCGCGTTGAGGACAACCAACACCGATATCGGATAGCGGCGGCGCAGCGCCAGGGCAACGGCCACAACCCCGATAAGCCCCACCGCCACGGCGTCGAGTGGACGAGGGCTGCTGATCCACGGGGGTCCAGCGCCGGTCCAGCTGGCGGCCAGCACCAGTACCGCCACCCCGACGCCAACACCGGCATCGGAGAGGACGGGTGCGGCCATGCGCACGGTGCTGAGCATCCTTGGTGTCTGCATTCCGACCTCCAAGAGATTCTGCCCGCACCCGCCGGTCACCCGCATCCGCCGAGAGTGGTGCTTTGCGCTACCGCACCCGGCGCACCGGTCTACCGCCTGGCGATGACCATACGCCCGCGGGGTGAGCCACAAAACACCACCACCAGCCGACGCGGGCTGCCGCACCAGCTGCCAACATCAGGCCGGGACGAGCACAAGCCAGGAGGGACCGATAGTGCCGGAGCAACGATGCCTGTGGCTGTTTGAGGCCGCGGGCCCGGACCTGGTCCGGGCCGTCGATGACATCGCGCAGTTCCCGCTGGCACGCGTCATCGCCATGCTCAGCGCGGCGCCCGGCGAAAGCAGCCCGATAGCTGATGTGGAGCAGATCCCGCCTGCCCAACAGTACGCACCGCCAGTCGGCCCGTAGGGAGACCGATGAAGAACGTAGCGCAAAAGCTCGCGAAGATCCCGGCCGGGAGCTGGACCAAGTGGCTCGTGGTGGGCTTCTGGGTGGTCGTGGTCGCGGTGGCCTACCCGCTGTCGGGGAAGCTGACGGGCGCGGAGAAGAACGACGCGAGTGCCTGGCTGCCCGCCAGCGCAGAGTCGGTCAAGGTCCTGGATGTGCAGACCCGCCTCCAGCCGCCCAACACCTACTCCGGGGTGGTCGTGTACTACCGCGCCTCCGGGCTGACCGCGGCGGACCGGGCCAAGGCGACCGCCGACGCCCGCCGGTTCGCCGGGCTGCACGGGGTGCTGCCCGGCCAGGTGACAGGGCCGATCGCGTCAGCGGATGGCAAGGCGATGCAGACCATCGTGCCGGTCAACGTGGGCACGCAGGGCTGGAACGGCGCGATCGTCCCGGTCGGCTCCATGCGCGCGATCGCCCGGGCCGGGGCGAACGGTCTGGCCTCCCACGTCACCGGCCAGCTGGGGTACGCGGCCGACAACGCCAAGGAGTACAAAGGCGTTACCAGCACGCTGCTGTATGCGGCGCTGGCGGTGGTGATCGTGATCTTGCTGATCTCCTACCGGAGCCCGGTGCTGTGGCTGCTGCCGGTGATCTCCTCCGTAGCGGTGCTGATCACCGCCGACGCGGTGGTCTACCTGCTGGCAGCGCACGCGGGCCTGACGGTCAACGAGGAGAGCGCGGCCATCTTGGATGTGCTGGTATTCGGAGCCAGTACGGACTACGCGCTGCTGATCGTGGCGCGTTACCGCGAGGAGCTGCGCCGGCACGACCGCCGCTACCCGGCGATGGCCACCGCGCTGCGGCGCGCGGGCCCGGCGATCATCGCCAGCGCCAGCACCGTCATCATCGCGCTGCTGATGCTGTCGTTCGCGCAGCTGAACTCCACTAGCGGTCTCGGCCCGGTGCTGGCGATCGGCGTCACGGTCGGGGTGTTCGCCATGCTGACCTTGCTGCCGGCCCTGCTGGTCATCTTCCCCCGCGGGGTCTTCTGGCCCTACAAGCCCAGATACGGCTCGGCCGAGCCGACCACCCGCGGCCTGTGGGCCCGGGTCGGCTGGACCATCGCACCCCGGCCGCGGCTGGTGTGGGTCACCACCGCCGTGATCTTGGGCGTGCTGACGCTGGGGCTGACCGGGCTGAAGGCCAGCGGCCTGACCGACGCCCAGGGCTTCCGCGGCCACCCCGACTCCGTCGCCGGGCAAGCCTTGCTGGCCGCCCACTTCCCGGCAGGCGCGGGCGAGCCCGTCATCGTCGTCGGCAGCCCGCACGCCGCGGTCCCGCTGGGGGCCGCGTTCGCCGCCATCCCCGGCATCGCGCATGTCACCTCCCCGGTCACCCGGGCCGGGCACGCCTACCTGCAGGGAACACTGACCGCACCGCCCGACAGCCAGGCCGCCTATAACACGATCGACCGGGTCCGCGCCGCGGTGCACGCCGTCCCCGGCGCCCGCGCCCTGGTCGGCGGCCAGAGCGCGGTCAACCTGGACGTCGCCCGCGCCTCCGATCACGACCGCACCCTGCTCCTGCCTCTGATCCTGGCCGTGGTGCTGGTCATCCTGGCCATCTTGCTGCGGGCGCTGGTGGCACCGTTGATCCTGACCGCCACAGTGGTGCTGTCCTTCGCTGCCGCCCTGGGCGTCAGCGCCTTCTTCTTCACCCACGTGTTCGGGTTCGGTGCCGCCGACAACTCCTTCCCGCTGCTGGTCTACGTGTTCCTGGTCGCGCTGGGTATCGACTACAACATCTTCCTGATGACCCGGGTCCGCGAAGAAGCGCGCCAGCGCGACGCCCGGCACGGCGCGATCACCGGGCTGGCCGCCACCGGCGGAGTGATCACCTCAGCCGGCTTCGTCCTCGCGGGTACGTTCGCCGCCCTGGCCACCATCCCGTCGACGTTCGCGACCGAGCTGGGTTTCGCGGTGGCGTTCGGCATCCTGCTGGACACCATCGTCGTCCGGTCCGTCCTGGTCACCGCGCTGAACCTGGATGCTGGCCGCTGGATGTGGTGGCCCAGCAGGCTGGCCCGCACCCTCGACCCGGCACCCGCCGAGCTCAGCCAGGAGCGCGCCAGTGCACTGACCGGGTCTGATCCAGAACACCGCTGGGTACCGCGGGAAGACGGTAGGGGGCGAACGCCATGGCGCGGATCACTGTGGATCGGGCAGGACGGCCCGCGCATGGGCCGAGTGTGTACGCCCGCGGCGCCCAGCCGGATGCCAGGACCGCCAAGCTGCAGTTCGGCCCGAGACAAGGAACAAGACCCGAGACAAGGAACGAGAGGTGAGCAGACATGACAGGATCTCAGGCGGTGGCCTCGCCATCGGCGCAGAAGAGGGAATCCCGCCAGGCCGGCTTGCGGCAGGCCAGCCTCGCCATCGTGATCGTGCTGATCGTGCAATTCGGCTTGGGCATCGGCGTCAACCTGTACGTCACGCTGCCCGATGCCGGCGATCCCGGGCACGCCTCATGGTTCGGCAACGGCCCGCTGCTGGCCTTCCATGCCGCGCTCGGCCTGTTCCTGATCCTCGCCGCGATCTTCGCGCTGGTCCGGGCGATCATGGCCAGGAACAGGACCCTCATCGTCACCTCGGCGGCCGGGCTGGTGGCCATCCTCCTCGCTGCCTTCTTCGGATCCGGCTTCACCGACAAGCTCACCAACGGCTACTCCCTCGGCATGGCGATAGCCTTTGCAGTCGCGCTGGCCTGCTACGCCATCGGCCTGTACGCCACCAGCACGCGGCGCAGCGGACCGTCATGACCGGGCCCAGGGCGCCAGGGGAACCGATGCCGGCCAGTGGGCTGCCGGGCGTGTTGGGCCCGCCGCTTCGAGCGCCTCTCGCAGGAGCCGCAGCGCCTTCGGCCCGACGCCGTGCAGCTTCCTTAGCTCGGCGGCCGGCATGTTCGCGAGCTGGGGTTCCTCATCCGCGGCCACCTGTGGGCCGGTCGGCCCGGCGACTCGCCCGTCCCCTGGCAGCAGTGGACCCGGCGCGGTCGCCGTGGGGGCGAGCCAACATGACGGGTGAGGCACGCTCCGATCCTCGCCTCGTGGCGACCTCGGGTGGCCGCCTCGAAGTGCTGATCCGGGACGAGTCCGGCCAGCCTCGCGCCCCGGTCTTGTACTTCCACGGCGGCCACGAGTCGGCGATCACCGCACCCGCCTCCGAGCTCTACGTCGAGCTCGGCTACCGCGTGGTGAGGGTGTCGCGTCCCGGATACGGACACACCGACGTCGGCCCGCTGCCGCCCGCAGCCTTCGCACCCCTGGTCGACGAGGCACGCGCCGCGCTGGGCATTGACGGGTTCACCGCGGTGATCGGGACCTCCTTCGGCGGCCCCCAGGCTATCGAGTACGCCGGGCGCTACCCGGCCAGGACCAGAGCCCTGATCCTCCACTCCGCCGGCCCTTCGACGCTGCCCTACCCCGACTCCGCCGCCGAGCGCCTGCTCGGACCGGTGATGTTCCATCCCTCGGTCGAGCGGCACGTCTGGCGAGCCGTCAACTTCCTGCTGCGTCATGCGCCCCGGCTCGGGCTCCGCCTGATGATGTCGTCGCTATCGACGCAGCCGGTCTCCACATGGCTGCCTCTCCTCGACGAAGCAGACCGCCAAGCCATGCGCGACGTCCTCGCCGGCCTGCGGTCGGGACAAGGCTTCGTTACCGACCTGTCTTACGCCGGCACAGACCACAGGCAGACCCGGCGCACCGCACAGCAACGTGTCACCTGCCCCACCCTGATCACCGCCTCACGCCACGACCGCGGCGTCGCCTGGGCCCACGCCGAGGACCTCGCCGCCACCATCCCTCAGGCATGCCTCGAAGAACTCCCAGCCCCATCCCACCTGTTCTGGATAGGCCCTCCAAGAGCCCACCTCCTCACCACCACCCGCGACTTCCTCGAAACCCTCCCGCGCTGACCCGGCCCTGCCACCCCACGACAACCCAGCCATGGCACGACCGAAGAGGCCGCCGGTTCAAATCCGGCCACCCAGACCAGTAATTACTCGGCCCTAAGCGATCTTGCGGACGGGCTCTGGGGGCCAACAGGCGCGCTGCTGCCGGCAAGAATTCGCTGGCGTCGCTGGCGTCCCGGACAAGCCAAGGCATAGGCTGCCGCAGTGACCTGGGTGGCACCTGACGTCGAGCGCTCGGAGCACTATCCGGAGCGCCGCAACGAACCCGAGCGGGAGATGCTCCGCGACTGGCTCGACTGGCACCGGGCCACCCTGCTGCGCAAATGCGCGGGGCTGGACGCCGCCCAGCTGGCCACGCGCGCCGTGCCACCGTCGAACCTCTCGCTGCTCGGGCTGGTCCGGCACATGAGCGACACCGAGCGCGGGTGGGTCAGGCAGACCTACCGGGGTGAGCAGGTGCCCGACCTGTACTACCGATCCGATGCCCCGGACACGGACTTCGAAGAGGCCGACGCGGCCGGCGCCGAGGAGGACTTTGAGCGCTACCGGGCCGAGTGCCGAGCCGTCGATGCCGCGCTCGAGGGCGCGAAGCTGGACGAGACCTTCACCAACCGCGAGAAGACCACCTCGGTGCGCTGGATGTGGCAGCACCTCGTGGAGGAGTACGCACGGCATAACGGGCACGCCGACCTGATCCGCGAGGTCATCGACGGCTCGGCCGGCCTCTGAGCCGGCCCAGGGTCAGAGGCCGGTTCTTTCTCCCACCAGGGCTCGCTAACAGCGACGTCAAACCTGCCCGCCAGGCAGCGACGGACTTCTGCGAGCAGCCGGACACCCTGCTCAAGCCACTCGGGGTCGCCTTCGCCGGCAACCGGCAACTTGTCCTCGGCATAGCGCTGGTTCCACGCGGCCAGCCGCACCGCAAGATCCAGCGGAAGGCCTAGTGCTCCTGAGCCCACCTGCTGCCCGCCCCGCCCCGATGCCTTCCACAAGGGGCCGCCACCGTAGTCAGGCCACCACTCCAGGGTTTCCGTCCCTTGCGGCGCTATGAGCCGGTTATATATGGGCTGTCCCTTCGATGCGAGCCTGCGAGATTAGTGCTGATGCCCGGTCAGGGCCCTGATGATGCCCGTCATCACGGTATCCGCGCTGGCCTGGCTGGGACCTGTGGTGATGATGAACACGGGATCATAGGACCACATCGTGTCGAACTGCCGTTGACTGTCTGGCCCGCCGTGCCAGGCCCGGTGCCCGGCCAGCCTGACCGGGCGGGGAGAGGCGCCGGTGTCGATGGCGGGGGTGACCGGGGGGTCCCAGTGGGCTCCTTTTTTGGCGGTGAAGACGTTGACCGAGACGCTGAGGCTGTCGATGTAACCAGTGCTGATGTGGGCGATCTGGGGATCGCCGCCGCCGCCGTGGTTCACGCGGGTGCCCGGCATCAGGGAATACCCGCGCAGCACCCAGCCGGCGACGGCACGGTAATTGCCGCTGTCGGCCCAGGCCCACAGCCGGGCCCACGGTTGCGTGCGCATTGTGCGCCGCGTTGGCTCCAGGCCCGCCGTGGCCGTCTGGTTGTGGTCGATCACCGCGTGCGCGGGCCGGTAGCCGCCGGCTGTCACCGTGAGGGTCTCGCCTGGCCCGGTCCGGTACAAGGTGGCGGTGCCATCGGCGGATGCCGCCACCGGGGACCCGTGCGGCGGCGACACCACGGCCGCCAGCGGATTGCCGGTGAGGTCGCTGGTGACCGTGACGTACACGGGGATCGGGGCCAGCCGCACCCTCACCGGTGTGCCGGCCGCTGTCACCTGCGCGGCGGCGTAATAGCGCGCCCGGACCGACACCTTGGCATCGGGATCCAGGCCAGGTATCCGGAACGCGCCGCGGGCATTGGTGCGGGCGGACTTGCCGCCGGCGCGCAGGCTTGCCATGGCGACCGGCTGGCCAGTGCGCCCGTCGATGACGGTGCCGCTTGCCGTAATCGTTCTTGGTCTCAAGGCCAGGAACACTGCGGCGGCAACGGCCGCGGTCACCACCAGCGCGAGCGGGATGATCAGGGCCGGCCGGCGCCACCACGCCCGGTGAGCCGCGATTGGCACCGGGAGCGATGACACCGGCTGGCGCGGCGGCCTGGCTACCTGTGACATGACGACCATCCCCCCGGGACGACTGCCAGGCCGCAACGGCAAACGGCGGCCGGGCGTTCCCTGGGAACCAGCGTGCCCCGCACCCATTGCCCCGCGGTTAACCCGTGATTGAGCGTCAGCGATCGGCAGGTCCGTGAGGGGTTAGACGTCGAAGTTGGGCTCGCCAAGTACACCCAGTCCCCCGCGCGCCGCACAGCGGTAAAGCCGAGCCCGGCACCGACCAGCAGCACACCGGCAACCATGAGCATCCGATCCCGAGCCCGCGACGACCGCACACCGGCGCCGGCAGGGGCCTCGGCCCCGGATCGGCAGCCAACGCCCGGACTGACCGCGCCGGCTGCCCGCCCGCGTGGTGCGCCGGGGCTTGGTGGGCCCGAAGGCGAATACTGTGACCGTGAACCGGCACGCCACGGCACGGGGGGCTCTCGTGGTCGGTGCTCTGGGGGTTGTCTTCGGAGACATCGGCACGAGCCCGCTCTACACCGTCCAGACGGTCTTCAACCCGGGCGACCCGCACCCGGTCCGGGTGTCTGCGCAGAATATCTTCGGGATTGTCTCGCTGATCTTCTGGTCGGTGACGATCATCGTCACGGTCACCTACGTCCTGCTGGTGATGCGCGCCGACAACGACGGCGAGGGCGGGATCATGGCGCTCATCACCTTGATCCGCAGGCGGGGGGTTCCGGGCGGGCGCCGCACCAAGGTCGTGCTCGCCGTGCTCGGGGTCTTCGGCGCTTCGCTGTTCTTCGGCGACAGCGTGATCACGCCGGCCATATCGGTCCTGTCGTCGGTGGAGGGCGTCAAGGTCGCCGCGCCATCGGTGGCGGGCCTGGTCGTGCCGATCACCGCGGCGATCATCGTTGGCCTGTTCCTCGTGCAGCGGCTCGGCACCGGTGCGGTGGGACGGATGTTCGGGCCGGTCATGAGCGTGTGGTTCACCGCGATCGGGGTGATCGGGGCGGCCGGTGTCGCCGCCCATCCACAGATACTCAAGGCGCTGTCGCCCACGTACGCCATCGGCTTCCTGTTCGGTCATTTCCCGGTCGCGTTCTACTCACTGGCGGCGGTCGTTCTCGCCGTCACCGGGGCTGAGGCGCTTTACGCGGACATGGGGCATTTCGGCCGCGGGCCGATCACCCGTATCTGGCTGATGCTGGTCTTCCCCTCCTGCGTCCTCAGCTATATGGGACAGGGCGCCCTGGTCCTGGCCAGCCCGGGCAGCATCAGCAGCCCCTTTTTCCTGCTGGTCCCCGGATGGGCGCGGCTGCCGATGGTCTTCCTGGCCACCGCAGCGACAGTCATCGCCTCGCAAGCGGTCATCACCGGCGCGTTCTCGGTCACCCAGCAGGCTGCTCAGATCGGTTACCTGCCACGGCTGCGTATCGCGCACACATCGGAGGAACAACGGGGCCAGATCTACGTTCCGTGGATCAACTGGGCGCTGATGGCCTCGGTGCTCACGCTGGTCCTCACCTTCAGAAGCTCGGCCGCGCTGGCATACGCGTTCGGCATGGCGGTGACCGGCACGATCACCATCACGACCCTGCTGTTCTTCTACATCGCCCGGTACCACTGGCGCTGGCCGTTGTGGGCCGTCGCCCCGGGCGCCAGCGCCCTGCTCGCCATTGACCTGCTGTTCTTCGCCGCCAACCTGACCAAGCTGGTGCACGGAGCCTGGCTGCCCCTGCTCATCGGCATCACGGTGTTCACGATCCTGACCACCTGGCAGCGCGGCCGGGAACTGGTCACCCGGCTGCGCCAGCAAGACGAGGGGCCGCTGCAGGCGTTCATCGACCAGATCCACACGATGAAACCACCGCTGCACCGAGTCCCGGGCACCGCCGTCTTCCTCAACCGCGGCAGGGACACCGCGCCGCTGGCGCTGCGGGCAAACGTGGAACACAACCACGTCCGGCACCGGTACGTCCTCATCCTGTCGATCGAAACCCTGCCGGTGCCCCACGTCCCCGCCGGGCAGCGGCTGACCATCGACCCACTCGGCCACAAAGACGACCGGATCACCCACGTCACGGCCCGGTTCGGCTACATGGACGAGGCGAACGTCCCGGCCCTGCTGCCGCTGGTCCTCGAAGCCGACCCGGAAAGCCCACTGCACGAGGGCGACGTGTCCTACTTCCTGTCCACGATTGAGCTGCGCGCGGGCAACACGCCTGGCATGAGCCGCTGGCGCAAACGCCTGTTCCTCGCCACCGCACAGATCACCGCGGACGCGGCCGAGTACTTCCGGCTCCCCCGCGAGCGCACGGTGATCATGGGCTCACGCATCGAGCTCTGATCGTGAACCTTCGTGCCGCAGCTACCGGCGGACATCCCGTCGGCTATCGGTGCAAATGGTTATCGTGAGGTCATGCTCGCAGGCAAGGCCCGCACGGATGGCCAGCTACACGATCTGTATGTGCAGGCGGAAGTAGCCCGCACGCGGTCCCGGCTGCTCGCCGGGCAGCTTCACGCAACCCAGCGCAGGACTCAGGAGAACTGGCAGCGCATCCGGGCTGCCTGGGACCAGACGGAGCGGATCCGGGCGCAGCGGCTTGCGGCCCGCACCGACCCTGACAGGCTCCGGTTCTCGGCGTATGCGCGGCTGCAGGCACGGCTGGCCAGCATGCCCGTGATCGAGCAGGCCAAGGGCATCATCATGGCCAAGTACGGCTGGCCGGAGGATCAGGCATTCGACGCACTGCGGCTGGCTTCCCAGCGGCAGAACATCAAGGTGCGAGATCTAGCGGCCAGCATCGTGGCCCGGACGGCGCGCCCGGCACCCGCCCGGCAGCAGGCAGGCCCCGCATCACCCGCCGCGCAATCGGAGGGTGAGTCGATTCTCCGGGTGGATTCTGGCGGTTCCTGGGGTCGCTACCGGGCATCGGCATAGCCAGAAAGCCGCCGGGTACAAATCACGTCAGCAACCGCGCCGTTCGGCTACAGACCGCTGGGCCGCGCCAAGGCCCTCCCTTACCACGGAGCCCCCGTGACCGGACAGAACGCGGCCCAGCGGCCGAGCCGCCTGCCAGATGACGGAGCGGGGCTGCGCGAGCGCCTCGCCGCGGTGGCCGCCTCCATTGCCCACACCGAAGACCGGGTCGCGGAAACCCTGGAGCGCATGGCCCTGGTCATGCCGGAAGACGCGGTCAAACTGCGGGCACGCGCGGCACAGGCCAGGCAGTTCGCCACGCTGGAGCGTAACTGGGCCGCCATGTTCAGCCACCCCTACTAGCGCGCCGCCCGTTCCCGGCCCAGCAGGCCGAACGATTCCACGAGGTCTCGGCAGCGGGCCGTCGGTCCCAGAGCGGCGTCAGGAAAGAGACGGCTGAGCGGCCCGCGCGGCGCCGGGGCAACGCAGCGCGGGCCGCCTCTGCCTGGGGGCATCGCTGGGGGGAGACGAGTTGCCCGCCAGGCAGAGAAAGCCGGAGGCCGCGCGCGCGGGCCACATGGGGAGTGCTGGGGAGGACACGGCAGCCGGGCACGCGAAACCCCCGGCTGCTTCGTCAACCGCAGCCTCAAACATAACCATGCCCGGTCCGATAGTCCAGGCCCCGTCCGCGTCTCGTCCAGGCCCAGTCCGCGTCGCCAGACGCGGATCAAGAACCGTTGAGCGGCACGCAGCGTCTCGTTCGGCGGGGTCATGGACCGCTACGCTTGCCGTGTGTACGCGTATCCGCCGGGCAGGGTGTCGCGATGAACGACCCCGAACCAGCCAGAGCCGAGCCCGGCGAGCCGTATGGCATCGTGGCTATCGCCGCATCGGCGGGCGGCATCACGGCTCTTGGGCGCGTGTTCGGTGGCCTGCCGGCCAGGTTCCCGGTGCCGGTGGTAGTGGTCCAGCACCTGGACCCCCGCCACAAGACCATCATCGCCGACGTGCTCGGGCGCCGGGCGAAGATGCCGGTCGTCCTCGCGCAAGAAGGCGACCACGCCGAGGCCGGCACGATTTACATCGCCCCGCCCAACCATCATCTTCTGGTCGAGGCGGCGGGCGTGCTGGTACTGTCCAGCAGCGAGTTGGTGCATTTCCTGCGCCCATCTGCTGATCTGCTGTTCGAGTCGGTCGCCGGGGCCTACGGGCCGCGAGCCATCGCCTGCGTGCTCACCGGCACGGGCAGTGACGGGGCGATGGGCGCGTCCGCCGTTAAGTCCCGGGGAGGCACGGTCATCGTGGAGGACCCGGCCCTCGCTGAGTTCAAGGGGATGCCGGAAGCCGCGATATCGGCTGGCGCCGTTGATTTCACCCTGCCGCTTGATGAGATCGCCGCCGTGATCTGCGGGCTCGTCGAGGCGAACCGGTCGTGACCCAGCCGGGCGCGCCTGAGGAGGTCGACAGCACCCTCGAGGATCTGCTGGCTTTTATCCGCGACGCCCGCGGCTTCGATTTCACCGGATATAAACGGTCCTCCCTGGCCCGGCGGATCCGTAAGCGGATGCACGAGGCCGGATCTGCGGACTACGTCGATTACCGGGACCGGCTGGAAAGCAACACCGAGGAATTCGGTCACCTGTTCAACATGATCCTGATCAACGTGACCGGTTTCTTCCGTGACCCTGAGACGTGGAGCCTCCTGCAGCGGGAAGTCATGCCCGAACTGCTCGCGGACATCGATCGGGAGCGCGAGATCCGGGTGTGGAGCGCCGGCTGCGCCAGCGGCGAGGAGGCCTACTCGCTGGCGATAGCCTTCGCCGAGGCGCTGGGGGTCGAGGAATGCGCGAATCGGGTCAAGATTTACGGCACGGACGTCGACCATGAGGCCCTTCGTGACGCCAGGGTCGGCCTCTACCCGCCAGGACCTGCGCCGCCGGGTGATCTTCGGTCGGCATGACATCACCCGCGATGCCCCCATCTCGCGCCTTGACCTGCTGGTCTGCCGCAACACGCTGATGTATTTCAACGTCGAGACCCAGTCCCAGGTCATCGACCGTTTCCACTTCGCGTTGCGCCAGGGCGGTTACCTCTTCCTGGGCAAGGCCGAGATGCTGCTGTCGGACAGCGAGCGGTTCAAGGTCGTCAGCATGCGGCAGCGGATTTTCCGGCGCCGGCCCGGCGCCGGAGTGCCGAGGTATCAGCCGATGCCGATCCGGCTCGACGCCATCGGCACCCCGGAAATGCGCGAGGCAGGCAGGAAGCGCCAGCTACGGGACCTCGCCCTTGAGTCGGCTCCGTTCGCCGCTATCGGGGTCGACTCCGACAGCAACGTCGTCCTGATCAACTCGCAGATGCGGAACATGTTCGGGATCACCCCCCGCGACATCGGCCGCCAGTTCCACGACCTGGAGATCTCCTACCGGCCGGTGGAACTGCGATCGCTGATCGAGCGCGCCTATGCCGAGCACAGGGCGGTGCGTGTCAGCGCCGCCGAGCGGCAGGCCGGTCCCGGGGACACCCAATACCTGGACATCCACATCCAGCCGCTGTGGGCCAGCGATGGACTCGGCGCCGGGGTGATCCTGATGTTCATCGACGCCTCGAACACCACCCGGCTGGAGCTTGAAGTCAGGCGCAACCGGGAGGAACTAGACACCGCGCACGAGGAACTCAAGTCGACCAACGAGGAGCTGGAAACCACCAACGAGGAACTCCAGTCCAGCATCGAGGAGCTGGAGACCACCAACGAGGAACTCCAGTCGACCAACGAGGAGCTGGAGACCACCAACGAGGAGCTCCAGTCCGGCAACGAAGAACTCGAGACGATGAACGAGGAGATGCGGGTCCGCACCGCCGAACTCGACGAGGCGCGGACCTTCCTCGAGGGGGTCCTGTCGAGCGTGGCCGCGGGAGTGGTGGTACTCGACGCGGACCTGACGGTCAGGAGCTGGAACAACGGGGCGGAGGAACTCTGGGGGCTGCGCGCCGGGGAGGTGGGCAATCAGCCGTTCTTCCAGCTCGATTTCGGGCTGCCCACCGGGGAGTTCCGCGGCATCGTGAATGAGTGCCTGGCTTCCGGCCGGCGCACGGGCCCCGTCCAGGTGGCCGCGATCAACCGCATCGGCCGCACGATCACGTGCACCGTGACCTGCTCCCCGCTCAAGGGCGACAGTGACGCGGAAGGAGCGGTCCTGCTGATGGAGGAGGTCTACCGGGGCTGAGCCGCCCGCCGGGCCGGACCTGCCGCTGCGGCACGTCCCGGGCACCCTTCTAGCGGCCGGGAGCGGCACGCGGCCGCCGTCGACGGCCGCGTTTGACGGTGATGAACGCGGTCAGCGGCTGATGTGGGCGGCGGCACAGGCCGAGGCGTACCTGCGCGTACACAGGTCGAACGGCGACACGAACTTGTCCGCGATGACCGTGGCCTTCATATTGTCCGCGGTCACCCATTCCGGCGTGAGCAGCACGGACCGTACGGGTTCGCCGCTCTGCGGATCGGTCATGTTCCAGTTGACCAGGGTGTCCGGCGGCGTCAGCCCGGCCCGGACATACATGGCCAGCGCCGCGGCGGCCTGGGCCTCCAGGTAGGGCGGCTTGTACACGGTGCCGCACTGGTAGTCGCCCAGGATGTTCTTCAGCGCGTGCACCGTGGCGTCCAGCCCGGTCGTCGGGAACTTCCGGGCCTTGATGCCCTTGCGCTGCAGGTAGCGGATGATGCGGCGGCCGTTCTCGTCGTTGGGGATCAGCGCGGCATTGACATGCTTGTGCTTGTGCGCGCCGTACTGGTGCTGGAACTCGCTCAGCGCGACATGCGGGTCCCAGGTGCCCGGCGGGTTGCGGACGTCCTTCCAGCCCGCGGCGAACTTCCTGGCCAGGATCGCGTCGTAGCCCTGCGCGTAGATCGCCGAGTTGTAGTCGTTGGAACCTCCGCTCATGACGATGAGGTGCGGGTGCCTGACCCTCCAGGCGGACACGCAGTTGACCAGGCCCTGGCCGAGCAGGACGCCGATCTTCAGGCTGTCGAAGCCGACGTAGTAGTCGCGGCTGCCGCCGAGCGTCAGCCAGTCATAGTCGATGACCTTGACGCCGTGCTTTTCGGCATACGACTCGATGCGGACACCGGCCCCGGAGTAACGCGCATCCAGGATGAGCACCCGCGCGCCCTTGGTGATGGCCTCCTGGGCAGCGCTGAACTGGTCGCTGCCCTGCGGCAATTGCACGGGGTACTGGGAGGGCTCGAGCCCGGCCCGCTGAAACGCTTCCTTCAGGTACTTCGCGTCGAATTTCTTGAAATGCGGGGCCGTCGCGTCATTGGGGAGGATGACCGCGATGCTGCCCGTGCCCCTGGCAGCGAGTGGCCTGAGGGCCGACATGGCCCTGAACTTGTTATTGACCTGGATCAGCGAGAACTGCGGGCCGGATGACCTGGCACCTCCGGGCGAGCTGGAAGACGGGCTACCGGTGCAGCTACAGCAGGCGGCGAGGACGAGGGCCAGGGCCGCGCAGCCAGCGCACGCCGTCCGGGCCGCTCCTTTGACCGAACGCAACGGGCCACCGCACATTTCTCATCACCACCCGGTCAGAGTCGAGCCCGCTGCAAACGGTCTGAGTGGTGCTTTCGTGTCCAGCCCGGCGGGGGCGTCACGCGGGGCGGCCAGAAAGCGCCGGTTAGCTTCGCGCCGGCGAAGTTGGCGCCGCGGGTTCTTGTGGCGTAGAGATTAGCGCCGGTGAGGTCCGCGCCGGTGAGGTCCGCGCCATGGAGTTTCGCGCCGAAGAGGTCCGCGCCTTTGAGGTTCGCGTAACGAAGATTCCCGCCGTCGAGGGCCGCCTTGCGGAGGTCCGCTGCGGCAAGATTCGCGTCGGTGAGGTCCGCGCCCCTGAGGTTCGCGTTGACAAGCCTCGCACCGGCGAAGTCCGCGGCGATCAGGTACCCGTGGGCGAGGCTCGTGCCGGAGAGGTCCGCGCCGGAGAGGATCGCGGTGGCGAAGGACAGGCCGGGCATCTGCTCGCCGGCCAGGACCGCGCCGGAGAGGTTCGCGCCGAAGAAGGATGCGTCGGCGAGCTTCGCATCGGCCAGGACCGCGCCGGAGAGGTTCACGTGGCTGAGGTCCGCGCGGATGAGATTGGTGTCGCTGAGATGCGCGGCGGTGAGATCCGCGCCGGCGAGGCCGGCATCACGGAGATGGGTGGAGACCAGGCTCGCGCCCGCGAGGTTCGCGCCGGCCAGGTTCGCGCCGCCGAGATGGGTGCCGAGGAGGTTCGCCCCGGCGAGGCCGGTCCCGGCGAGGTCGGCGCCGGCGAGGCGCAGGCCGCCCAGTTGCGCACCACCCAGTCGTGCGCGATGCAGGTCGATGACGGTCGTGGGGCCATCGTGACTGGTCTTGCGGGTGCCGACGACGGTAAGGGCCGCCTGGACGTCCGCCGACGGCGAGGCGGACCGCGACCGCCGCGGCTTGCGGTCCGACGCGGTCTGGTTGCGCGCGAATGCGCACAGCACCGCGATAACGGTCGCCTGATCGCGCCGGGAGTCGTGCATGACGCGCTGCAGCGCGTAGATGCCGCCTAGCCGGATATCGAGGGAGCCGGACCCGAGATTGGTGACGGCGGCGTTATAGCGGTCGGTGATCTGGCCCTGTTCGGTGATCTGCAGCTGGTGCTGGGTCTGCCCCAGTTGGTCACGGGTTACCTGGGTCTGGTAGACCAGGGCGATCAAAGCCACGACTCCGGGCAGGGCGGAGATTACAAGGGCCCACCGATCCTTCCAATCCCAGGACCCGCCCTTACCTTTTGCGCCCCGCCCTTTCCCTTCTGCCTCCACGGGCTCCCCCCGGCAGCTGGATATGCCTCTCCGACGGTGGCCACAGTGGCATGCCCTGATCACGGGCCCGGACCCTGGCGGCCAGCCGTCGCGCCCCGACCACCACAAACTCTAGCCGCTGCACGGCGAGCCAGCCGCCCATTACCTGCCGGCTGAGCCTTTCGGCGCAGAAATAGGGAATCATCCGATTCTCGACGGCCGGCGCACCCCGGTTCGGGCCGTTGTGGCTGTCCGATAGCCCCGGGTTGTCATCCTGATGTCTAGTTCACGCACACACTCGCCAAACGGAGCGCCGCTTTCGGCGGCAGGGTCCTGCTGGTCAGGCGTCACGGCCTGTCGTGCCCGGGGCGAAGGGCAGGCTGGCGGGGAGCTTTCCCGCGAGAGTGTAGGGGCTTGCCTTGTTCTCTCGCACCCAGCGGCGCTCGGCGGCGGAGTCAAACGGCGGCGGGATCAGACCCTGGACCGACCACAGGTCAGGTGGCGGCTCGGTGATGTTGAACTCCCAGTCGTAGCCGCGGTCCCGCACCCAGGGGGCGATGACCTCGTCGAGCCTGTTCACCCACCATTCCCGCAGGATGGGGCCGGGCAGGGTCCGTGCCATCTGGTCGACCTGGATCCGCACGAAGCGGCCGTGGGACTCGCCGCCCACGTAGAACGAGCCCGCCGCGACTTCTTCGAAGATGACCACGACGTAGAACCTGGGCAGCGGGGCGGCCGCGTAGACCCGCGTGATGGCGTCGGAGAACTCCTTCTTCTCCGCGGGCGTCCATGCTCCGGCCGGATGATAGATCTTCCACAGGGGCATGCTGATTCCTCACTGTGCACTGCGTTAACTGCCATGACGGTCGCCGGGCGCGGCTGTCAGCAACCTAACTTGGTAACTCCAATGATGCAAGTGACATCGGGGTAGGGTGGCCCCGTGCTGCCTGCCAACTACGACACCCAGGACTGCTCCGTCGCCCGGGCACTGGAGCTCCTCGGCGAGCGGTGGACGCTGCTGATCATCCGCGACGCCCTGCACGGCATCACCCGCTACGACGACTTCCTCGCCCGCCTGGGCGCGCCGACCAGCACGCTGGCCCGCCGCCTGAACCGCCTCGTCGATGCCGGGATACTGACCCGCCACGCCTACGAGACGCGCCCGCCCCGTGAGGAGTACCGTCTCACCACCCGCGGCCGCGAGCTGGCTGTGGTCATCGCCGCTCTGCGCGAGTGGGGCGACCGCCACCTGTCGGCCGCCGGCCCCCCAGCCGACTACACGCACCGCGGTTGCGGCGGCACCGCCATCACCGAGATGACATGCGACACCTGCGGCGAGCACCTCCGCGCCGAAAACATCCAGCGCACCGAGCGCCGGCCCCTGCGAAGGCCGCCCGCCGCCCCGGGCGGAACAACGTTTACTTCTTATGGCGGTAACTAAGACGTTCCCGCGCTACCTTGGTGCGCCCCGAGGCTTCGTTGGCGGCGGCCACTCGTATTGCATGCTCCAGGTCCGGGCGGCCAATCAAGCCGTTCATGAGCAGGAACTGAGCAAGCTCGCGCTGATGGTGCTGCTCGTTCCAGATGCGCCGCTGGAGTTCCTTCTTGAACTCCCCCACCGCTCCCTCGCTGCTGAGGTCCAGCGCGATGGCGACATCGACCATCGGCGTGGCCTGCGGCGCGACCGCGCCGAGCAGGTAGTCCCGGTAGTAGTAGGCCATGGCGATGCGGGCCGTGGCGTTGCGCTTGAAGTAGGCGGCCACCCGGGACACCGCGTCCGGCAGCGCCGGGCTGGCGGACCCGGGCATCGCGGTGGCCCCGACCGTGTTCTTCTCCTCCGTGCCGGGGCCGGAGCCCGCGGCGGAGGACTCACCCTGCGAGCCGCTGACGCGCAGCGGCAGCACCCACTGCCCGACGCCGACCAGCCACGCGCCCTCGGCCAGCCGCACCGGGTGCGTCTCGAAACGCGGCAGGGCCGGCGGCAGCGTGTGCACCGCCCGGGCCCGGACGTCCTGGAACCGCCGGGGCGAGCCGGCGGCGTACGGCGCCAGGTGGACCTCATGGCTGGTGTCCCGGCTGAACAGTTCCCACCGGTGCTGCACATGCCGCAGGCCCGGGCAGCGGGGCGAGCGGTGCAGCGTCGGGTCCTGGCCAGCGCTGAGCGTGGTCCGGTCCAGCCAGGTGATCTGATCGGGCGGGCAGCTGAGCCATTCGCCGTGCCCGGCCGGCCAGATAACGAGTTCCGCCATCGGCACTTACCCGCCGCCGCCGCCGAGGGCCCGGAGCGCGGATCCGTCAGCCAATGCCATGCCAGCGATGATAGTGACGCCATCCGGGGGCATTGCCGCGGTTGTCACGGTGCCGGCCGCCCGCGCGCCGCGCGCTCAGCGGGATGCCCGGCCGCCGCTGGCCATCCGCACCGGTCAGCCGATGGACACGGTGGACACCGGCGCGGTGGACTGCCGTCCCCACCGGATCGAGTCCCCGTCACGGACGACGTGCTCGCTGGTCAGCGGGGTGCCGTTGAGCAGCACGCCGTTGCGGCCAAGGACGGTGATCCGCCACTCGCCGCCGGTCCAGGTGAAGGTGGCATGCACCCGGGACACGGTGGGCTCCACCGGCAGCCGGAGTTCCACGTCCGGGGCTCGGCCGGCGCGGGCGCCGGTCACCCGCGTCTGCGCGACCTCGCCCCCGGTGACCAGCCGCAGCCGCGGAATCCGCGGCGCCTCGGTAACCGTCGTGCCGCCCGTCATGAGCCCGCCCGCCACCGCCGAGCCGGACCTGGTCCGCCCGTCGTGGTAGTGATTGGTGGCCGCGCTGGCCGGGTCCACGGCGCCTACCAGGACCGGGGTGCCCAGCGGAGCCGCGGCCGGGCTCATGGCGTCGGGCGAGGTGCGCTGACGGAGCCGGTAGCGGCCCGGCGGCACCACCGGATCCGCGACCACGGACACCTCGAGCGGGACGTCCCTGACCACCCGGGCCGAGCACGCGGCGACCTCCGCCGCGTAGGCCTCCGCCGCGCTCGCGTTCACCAGGCCGATATCGATCAGCTCGGCCAGCGACCCGATGTCGGCGGGGTTCATCCGGAGCTCCACCGCGTTCGGCGCGAGCAGCGAGCCCTGCGGGGTCACGATGAACACCTCGGACAGGTGCCCCAGGGCCACCCGCAGCACGTCCCGGCCGTCGCGCCAGGGCCGGCTGGCGGCACGCTGGAACCACGGATGGTCCCTCCCGTAGCCGAGCAGCCGCAGCATCACGACAAGCAGGCCGATGATCGCGCCGAGCAGGAGCAGCAGCGTGAAGCTGGCCGCCAGGGAGCCGGTGCCCATCAGGAGCACCAGCCAGAGCCCCGCTATCCCGGCCGCCAGCAGCCATCGGCGACGGCTGCGCGCCTGCAGCGGAGACCGGCCGCGCGCGGTGTTACCGGCCATCGACACTCCTTCCGCGACGATTGGCCGGGCACGGCTTGCGTGCCCGGCGTGCCCCTCGTTGATCCGCTGCCCCAGGATGTGCGGGCCGCGCCGCGGGGTCAACGATCTGCCGGTACTTCCCAGACTCCTGGGAAAACGCCAGGCACGGGCCGGCTGCCTCGTCCGGGCCCCGTGGCCCCGCACCAGCGCCAGCGCCAGCCGGCCAGCAGTGTTAGCCGAGCGGCGGTGTTAGCCGAGCGGCGGTGTCAGCCGGGCAGCAGCGCCAGCCGCAGCCGCCGCAGCCGGTCCGGGTCGGCGATCACGTCGATCGCGGTGATCCGGCGCGCCTCGCTGACCGTCAAGGCCAGCACGACCCGCAGGTGACCGGCGGGCGCGAAGACGATGCCCACGGCCCCGTCCACCAAGGCCAGCCGGGACTCCTCGGCCCGGGCGGCGGCCGCCACCGCCCCGGTGGCGACCCGCTCCGCGCCGTGCAGCACGGCCGGCCGCCCGGACGGGGCGGCGGCGCCATCGGCGGTCAGCGTCACCTCGGAGTCCAGCAGCGCGACGAGGGCCGACAGGTCGCCGCCGCGGGCGGCGGCGAGGAACGCGGTGGCCACCTCCCGCTGGCGGGCGAGGTCGGCGGCGTGGCCCGGGCTGGGCGAGCCGCGGACCCGGCGCCTGGCCCGGCTGGCGAGCTGCCGGGTGGCCTCGGCCGAGCGCCCGAGCACGTCCGCCACCTCGGTGAACGGCATGGCGAACAGGTCGTGCAGGACGAACGCGAGCCGCTCGGCCGGGGTGAGCGTGTCGAGCACGACCAGCAGGGCCAGGCCGACCGAGTCCGCGAGCACCGCCTCGTCCTCCGGATCGCCGAGCGGGGCGGCCGCGCCGGCCCCCGGCGACCCGGCCGCGGCACCGGCCCCGGCCGAAGCCTCCACCGGAGCCGGCCAGACGTCGCCCACGGGCTGCTCGGGCCGGCGGCGGCGGGACCTGAGCATGTTCAGCGACACCCGGGCGACGACCGTCGTCAGCCAGCCGCCGAGGTTCTCCACCTTGCTGGCGTCCGCGCCGGTGACCCGCAGCCAGGCGTCCTGGACCGCGTCGTCGGCGTCGCTCATCGAGCCGAGCAGCCGGTAGGCCACCGCGCGCAGGTGCTCGCGGTGCTCCTCGAAGGCGGCTGCCAGCCAGTCACCGTCGGTCATCTGTCACGTTCCCTCGCCTGGTGTCACCACCCTGACACCGGGCGCCCCGCGAATGTGACATGCGGGGCACCGCCAGCCAGTCACATTCCCGCGCCGCCTGGTGTCACCACCTTGGCACCCGGGTACCCGAGGATGTGCCCGCGGGCGGGTAACGGTGCCGGACGGGTGCGGGCCCCGCGCCTGGCGGGGCCGCACCGGCGAGGAGGAACGATGACGTCACTCATTCTGGTCACCGGCGGCACGGGCACGCTCGGCCGCCACGTCGTGCCGCTGCTGCGCGAAGCGGGCCGCGACGTGCGGGTGCTCAGCCGCCGCGCCCACGAGGCGGCGGGCGGCGTCGAGTACGTGACCGGCGATCTGCTCAAGGACGAGGGAATCGAGGCCGCGGTGGCGGGCGCCGGGGTCATCGTGCACTGCGCGGGCGGCCGCAAGGGCGACGACGCGGCGGCCAGGAACCTGGTCCGGGCCGCCTCGCGGGCCGGGACGCCGCACCTGGTGTTCATCTCGGTGGTCGGGGCCGACCGGATCCCCGTGGTCAGCGCGGCCGACCGGGCGATGTTCGGCTACTTCGGGCTCAAGCTGGCCGCGGAGCAGGTCGTGGCCGGCTCCGGCCTGCCCTGGACCACGCTGCGCGCCACCCAGTTCCACGACCTTTCCCTGATGGTGGCGGAGCAGATGGCCAAGCTGCCGGTGATCCCGGTCCCGGCGGGAGTGCGGTTCCAGCCGGTCGACACCGGCGAGGTCGCCGGCCGGCTGGCAGAACTGGCGCTCGGCGCCCCGGCCGGGCTGGTGCCCGACATGGCCGGGCCGGAGGTGACCAGCATGGCCGCCCTGCTGCGCGAGTACCTGCGGGCCCGCGGCAAGCGCCGGCTGCTGGTGCCGGTCTGGCTGCCGGGCCGGGCCGCCCGCGCGGTGCGGGCCGGCGCCAACCTGGCTCCCGGGCGGGCGGTGGGCCGCCGGACCTGGGCGGAATTCCTGGCCGGGCGGGACCAGGAGCCGTCCCGGCCAAAAAAGGCGGACCCTCGCGGCAGCCTCTGAACGAGCGCCTATCTCAGCAGCAGCCGCGCACCGAGTTGCCGCCCCGGGCCAGGCTCCAGCCCGCTTCGAAGATCACCGACGCGACGAGCACGGCGAGGAAGACCGGCTGCTCGTACCCGCTGATCAGGCTGTGCCCGAGGCCGGCGCCGACGAACGCCAGGACGGCCAGCGCCAGCCAGCCTGGGGTGGTCACCAGGCAGTGCGCGTGGCGGCACCGCCAGAAGTTCACCCCGCACCAGGCGGCGGCCAGCAGGGCGGCCAGCCCGTCGGCCACCAGGTTCCCCCGCTCCGGCAACCGTGGCGCCAGGATGAGCAGCGCGACGACGAGCGCGCAGTAGAGCACGGCGGGGACGCCCGTCCGGGGCAGCAGCCGGTCCGCGCGGCGCTTCACCGCGGTGTCGGCGGGCAGATCCGGCGGGGACCAGCCAAAGAGCGCGCGCCCGCTGCCACCCTGCACCTGCCCTGGCCCGGTCATCAGCCCCACCGCCAATCTCCGGCGAGGCTATGCCCTGCCCCCGGGGGGAGAGTCAAGCCCGGGTCTCGCCCGAGCGGGGGTCCTGGGCGTGGAAATCCGCGCGACCGGCCAGCTCGGCGGCGGCCGTCCGCTCGAACTCCTCGATGCGCCTGAGCCGCTCGCCCAGTTCGGCGATGTGCCGCTCGGTGCGGGCGCGGACGGACCGGAGCAGCCCGGCCAGCCGGGGGCCGAACGGTTCACCGGTGTCCTGGAGGTAGTCGGCCGCGACGCCGCGTATCTCCTCGAGCGTCAGGCCCAGCCCGCGCAGCCCGGTGACCACGCCGACGCACCACAGCGCCTCGTCACCGAACAGCCGGTAGTTTCCCGGGCTGCGGCCCACCGTGTAGAGCAGGCCCATGTCCTCGTAGGCGCGCAGCGCCTTGACCGGGACCCCGGTGCGGCGGGACAGGGTGCCGATGGTCATCACCTCAGCCACAGCGCCTCCCTGGATCGAAGCCGGGGGCCAGTCCTGACCCTAGGACGCCGGCCGGTTACGCGCTACGGTGGCGGCCATGCTCACCGAGCGCCTGGCGCTGCGCCGGTTCACCAGCGCGGACACCGCGAACCTGCTCAGCCTGGACGGGGATCCGCTGGTCATGCGGTTCCTGACCGGCGCGGCGAAGTCGCTGACGCAGATCCGTGACGAGGTGCTGCCCGAACTCGCGGGCTGCCACCTGCGCTTCCCCGGCTTCGGGTACTGGGCCGCCGAGGCCCGCGCCAGCGGCGAGTTCATCGGCTGGTTCGGGCTGCGGCCGGTCACGCCGACCGATGACGCGATGGTCCACTGGCCCGACGCGCGGGACCAGACCGGTGTCATCGGGCTCGGCTTCCGGCTGCGGCGCAGCGCCTGGGGCCGGGGGTTCGCCACCGAGGGCGCGCGGGCGCTGGTCCGGCAGGCGTTCACCGGCCTGGGGGCGCGCGAGGTGGTGGCCACGACCATGGCGGTGAACACCGGGTCCCGGCGGGTCATGGAAAAGGCCGGGCTGCGGTACCTGCGCACGGTGCACCTGGACTGGCCGGAGCCGCTGGACGGCAACGAGCATGGCGATGTCGAGTACCGGCTGCTGCGCGAGGAGTGGCTGGCCGCCGACAGCGCGGGCGCTTGATTTTTGAAATACGGCAGCCCGCCAACCGCACGCCGCCGGGTCCCGGGGTCAGCCAAGAGCCGCTGCCACCACCGCCCGGGCCTCCTCCTGGATCGCCGCGAGCTGCCCGGGGCCGCGGAACGACTCGGCGTACAGCTTGTAGACATCCTCGGTGCCGGACGGCCGAGCCGCGAACCAGCCGGACTCGGTGACCACCTTGAGCCCGCCGATCGGCTCGCCGTTGCCCGGCGCCTCGGTCAGCACCGCGGTGATCTTCTCGCCGGCCAGCCGGCCGGCCGTGATCTGCTCCGGGGACAGCCGGGCCAGCGCCGCCTTCTGCGCCCGGGTGGCCGGGCTGTCGATGCGCGCGTAGGCGGGCTCCCCGTAGCGTGCCGCCAGGCCGCGGTACAGCTCGGACGGTGTCTTCCCGGTCACCGCGGTGATCTCCGAGGCGAGCAGGCAGAGCAGGATCCCGTCCTTGTCGGTCGTCCACACCGACCCGTCGTGCCGCAGGAACGAGGCACCGGCGCTCTCCTCGCCGCCGAACGCGACCGAGCCGTCGAGCAGGCCGGGCACGAACCACTTGAACCCGACCGGTACCTCGAGCAGCCGGCGGCCCAGGCCGTCGGCCACCAGGTCGATCATTGACGAGCTGACCAGGGTCTTGCCCACCGCGGCGGTGGCCGGCCAGCCGTCCCGGTGCCGGTAGAGGTAGTCGATGGCCACGGCGAGGTAGTGGTTGGGGTTGAGCAGCCCGCCGTCCGGGGTGACGATGCCGTGCCGGTCGGCGTCGGTGTCGTTGCCGGTCGCGATCGTGAAGTCGTGCTGGCGGGCGATCAGTGCGGCCATGGCGGACGGCGACGAGCAGTCCATCCGGATCTTGCCGTCCCAGTCCAGGGTCATGAACCGGAACGTGGCGTCCACGGCCGGGTTGACGACCGTGAGATCAAGGCCGTACTCCTCGCCGATCGCGCCCCAGTAGGCGACGCTGGCGCCGCCGAGCGGGTCGGCGCCGATGCGGATCCCGGCGGCCCTGACCGCGGCCAGGTCAACGGCCTGCGCCAGGGCCGACACGTACTCCCCGAGGAAGTCGAACCGGCCGGTGGTATCGGCGGCGGCCGCCCGCGCGAACGGGATCCGCCGCACGCCGGCCAGGCCGGCGGCGAGCAGCTCGTTGGCCCGGTCCTGGATCCACCGGGTGATGTCGGTGCCGGCCGGGCCGCCGTCGGGCGGGTTGTACTTGAACCCGCCGTCGGGCGGCGGGTTGTGCGACGGGGTGATCACGATCCCGTCGGCGCGGGGGCCCCGCGCGGTTTCGTTGCAGGCCAGGATCGCCCGGGACACGGCCGGGGTCGGCGTGTACCCGCCGCGCGCGTCGCACAGCACATGGACACCGTTGGCGGCGAGCACCTCCAGCGCGGTGACCTGCGCGGGCTCGGACAGCGCATGGGTGTCGGCGCCCAGGTAGAGCGGCCCGTCGATGCCGCGCGCGGCCCGGTACTCGCAGATCGCCTGCGTCGTGGCTGCGATGTGGTCCTCGTTGAACGTCGCGGTGAACGCGGACCCGCGGTGGCCGGAGGTGCCGAACGACACCCGCTGGGCGGGCTCGCCGGGGTCGGGGTGCACCGTGAAGTAGGCGGTGACCAGCTTCGCGACGTCGACGAGGTCCGCGGCGGCGGCCGGCTGGCCGGCCCGCGGGCTGGTCATGCGATCCCCCCGGCCGCCGGGGCCCCGGCGGCGCGGCCGGGCGGGTGCCGGGGCAGGCGCCCGGTCACGGCAGCGCGGCCAGCGGGGCGCTGCGTCTGGTGCCGTCCTCGGTCCATGTCACCTCCGCGGAGCCGTCCGCCAGATTGGCACGCAGGACCGCCTCGTCGCCGTCGCGTGCCCAGCTCATCTCGATGTTCGCAGCGTTCCCCGAGCAGGTGAGCCTGCCCTCGAACGCCGGGTGGGTGTTGCGGAAGCCGATCAGCCGGCACAGCGCCCGCACCACCGGCCTGGCCAGGGCGGCCTCGATCTCGGCGGGCTGGTAGCGGTGCCGGTTGACGTCCCGGCCGACGTTTGTCCGGGCCAGCAGGTCCATGTCGTTGCCGCCGGCCAGCAGCCCGACGTAGTAGACCTGCGGGTTGCCCGGCGTCCAGAACTGCAGCGCCCGGGCGAGCAGGTAGCGGCCGTCGTCGCGGCCGAGCGCGTCGTAGAACGTGCAGTTGACCTGGTAGAGGTCCACGTTCGAGGCCGCCGTGCCGGTGGCCTGCCGCGAGGTCCCGCCGCTGTTGGCGTGGATCGCCTCAACCAGCCGGGCAAGCTCGCCCGGGCCGAGCAGGCCCGGCCTGGACCGGTCGGTGGCGTCCGGGCCGACGTCGATGACGCCGATCCCGTCGTGGGTGTCGAGCACCGTGACCGCGTTGGCCGGGCGCAGCCCCTGCCAGGTGAGCAGCGGCCCGGGGTCCGCCGCGGTCAGCGCGTGCAGGATCAGCGGCGGCAGGGCGAAGTCGTACACGTAGTCCACCTGCCCGGCGATCTGCACCTGGTGCAGGTAGTGGGAGTGCACCTCGACCAGGACCGCCAGGCCGCGCTCGCGGCACCAGGCGGTGACCTCGCCGATGAACTTGACCGTGTCCGGTGTCATGAACGACGTCAGGCCGGGCGTCTTCACCGCGTAACCGATCGCGTCCAGCCGGACATGCGAGACGCGCGCGGCGGCCAGCTTGTCGAGAATGCGCAGCAGGTAGCCGCGGGTCACCGGATGACGGACGTCGACGTCGATCTGCCGCGGCGTGAACGTCGTCCACAGCAGTGCCTTGCCGCCGTTGCCGAGCAGGTACGGGGTAAACGGGAGGCCCGGCCGCGGCCGGTACAGCCGCAGCAGCGCCTCCTCGGTCGCACCCTCGGGGAACGCGGTGCCGTAGCTGAGGAACATGCCGGCGAACGCGGACGCGTCACCCTTGGCCAGCCAGTCCTGGAACTGCGGGGAGCCCGAGGAGACGTGGTTGACGATCATGTCGGTCATCACCCGGTACTCGGCGCTCAGCGCGGCAATGTCGTCCCACGAGCCCAGGCGCTCGTCGACCTCCGTGTGATCCTCCGGGTCGAAGCCCGCGTCGGCCCCGTCGTAGGGGCGGTAGAACGGCAGCACGTGCACCCCGCCGAACAGCCCGCGCAGCGGCCCGTTGAGCAGGCCGCGCAGCCCGGCCAGGTCACCGCCGAAACGGTCCGCGTACGCGATCAGCTCGACCTTGGCTGGCATGCCACTCCTCATTGGCCCTCTGCCTAGCCATACTCCCAGCCGTGCGGGGCCGCCGCATCCGGACGGGCCCGGCGCCGCACATCCGCGCACCGCGCCCCGCCGGGAGCGGCCGGCCTGGCACCGTCGACGCGGCGCCGCCTCGCATCGCGTGTCACCACGGCCTCGGCCAGCCGGCGGGCGAGGAACGCGCACACGGCCCGGTGGCGGGCCGAGGGCGAGTGCGGCCCGGTAGGCATCTGCGGCCTCGGCGGCGCGGCCCAGCCAACCACCGGTTCAGCCTGAGGCAGCGCATCCGGTCCGGTTTCCACGACAAATGAGGCGAAGTACCGGCCCGCAGCGTCCTTGATCACGGTGACACTGGATGGCTGGGAAGGCAAAGGCCGGGACCAGCGGACCGGCACGTCTCCGATCTTCGGCAGGCGCAATTTCCCGTTGGGCAGCACCTTGAACCGGGCGTTGGCGGTAAACCGGATCGCCTGCCGCCGGTTCTTGCGGGACCGGAACCTCGGCGGTGCCATCTTTGGCCCTTTGCGCTTGCCGGGGCGGGAGGCGAAGAAGTTCCGGTAAGCGGCATTCAGGTCCGCCAAGGCCTGCTGGAGCACCACCGCGGAGACCTCGTTCAGCCACGCCCGCTCCGGCGTGCGCTTGGCCGCGGTCAGCCGGGCCGATAACTCCGCGTCGGTGACGAAGGGCAGCCCGGCCTGGTGCGCCCCATCTCTTACAGCCAGGGCGTCGTTGAACACCACCCGGGCACACCCGAACGCCTTGCCGATGGCGATCCGGTGTCGGGACGCGGGGTCCAGACGGTAGTTGTATCGCAGCTGCACCCCTCGACCATATTTGCCGGCAGTGACATCCGCATTGGCAGGTATGGCGTCTTCCTCCTGCACACCCACTTGCAGATCGGCAGGCGGAGGATAACCCGGCGCGGGGCGGGCGCTGCCCGCCCGCGGGGGGCAGTTGCACCTCGTCGAACAGCGGGCACTGGTCTAGGTCGGGACATTCGCACCGGGCGGCCAGCTCGAGCCAGTCCCTGACCAGTTCGCTGCGCTCGATCAGGGCGACGACCTCCGGGAGCTTCCGGCTGGCCACCTCGCGAAGCCGCTCGACCGCCGCCGGGTCCCCGGGCGACGCCGACAGCAGCACCTTGATCT
>WNGQ01001142.1_pt1 | contig 27548 bp, 28 predicted proteins | sample 5407661 | NCBI WGS metagenome assembly WNGQ01 (sample SAMN13153382, study PRJNA577476) | soil metagenome | isolation source: 60 cm soil or saprolite under Garry oak tree replicate 2 | place: USA:California | collected 2016-06-15 | reverse complement strand
CCAGCAAAAACTCGGGTTGCCGCTGCAATGGATTTCGGCGGCCGAGACGCGGCGGCGCGAGCCGCATCTCGCCGGGAAGCTCGCCGGAGCGGTGTTCAGCCCCGAAGACACGCAAGTCGACAATCGCAAGCTCGCGACCGCGCTGCGCCTCGCCGCCGAAACAGCTGGCGCCAGCGTCAGCGAGCATCGGGCAGTGAGCGCGATTTCATCCCGTGGCGGGCGGGTCGACGGCATCGTTGTAGCCGACGAGACTAAGGTAGCGGCCGATGTGGTCGTGCTTGCCGCCGGTGCCTGGTCGCGCAGCATTGCCGGCTTGGGGCCGGAACTGCTGCCCCCGGTGCGGCCGATCAAAGGGCAGATGCTCGCGCTGCGCATGGATCCGACTGCCCCGCTCTTGACCCACGTGGTTTGGGCGCCGGCGGCCTATCTGGTGCCGCGCCGCGACGGTCGCCTGCTGGTGGGCGCGACGGTCGAGGAAAAGGGATACGATACGTCGCTGACCGCGGGCGGCATGCTCACCTTGCTCGAAGCCGCCTGGCGGGCGGTGCCCGCGGTGGAGGAACTGCCGATCGATGAGATGTGGGTCGGCCATCGACCGGGCAGTCGCGACGACGCACCGATCCTCGGCGCCGGGCCGATCGACGGGCTCATCTACGCCACCGGTCACCATCGCAACGGAATTCTGCTGACGCCGATCACCGCCGACGCCATCGCGCGCCTCGTGCTCGACGGCGTCACCGAGGCCGCGATTCGTCCCTTCGGCATCGAGCGATTTGGGTCGCTTCCCGCTGCTGCGGAATAAGGAGAAACTGCAATGACGCAAGCTGCTATCGGGGCGAACCTCCGAGTCAACGGGGAGGACGAGGCGCTCACCGTCGCGACGCTGGCGGCCCTGCTGGAGGAAAAGGCGGTCGACACCGGCCAGCGCGGGATCGCGGTTGCAATCAACGGCGCCATCGTTCCGCGCGCGGCGTGGCCGCAGACGCAACTTCGCCCCGGCGATAGCGTCGAAATCGTACGCGCCCGTCAGGGCGGCTGAGGAGCCATTCGAGATGTCCGATCCCTTGATCATTGCCGGCCGCGAATTTGGCTCGCGCCTTTTCCTCGGCACCGCCGGCTATCCCAACCGCAAGCTCATGCTTGACGCCATTGCCGCGAGCGGAACCGAGATGGTGACGGCCTCCATCCGGCGCATCAGCCTCGCGGGTGAGGACGAAAGCCTGGTCGATCTCATCCCAAAGCACATCCACTTCCTGCCCAATACCGCAGGCTGCCAGACCGCGAAAGACGCGGTGCTGACCGCCGAGCTCGCGCGCGAGGCCCTCGAGACCAACTGGATCAAGCTCGAAGTGATCGGCGACCGCGAGCTGCTCTATCCCGACACCGAAGAGCTCGTGCGCGCGACCGAGACGCTGGTTGCGAAGGGCTTCACCGTGTTGCCTTACTGCACCGAGGACCCCGTCGTCTGCCGCAAGCTCGCCGACGCCGGCGCCGCGGCCGTGATGCCGCTCGGCTCGCCGATCGGTTCGGGGCTCGGCATCTGCAATCCGCATCTGATCGAATTGATCTGCGCGCGCTCACCGGTCCCGGTCGTGCTCGATGCCGGCATCGGGACCGCCTCCGACGCCGCGCTCGCGCTGGAGCTCGGCTGCGCCGCGGTGCTGCTCAACACCGCGGTCTCGAAGGCGCGCGATCCCGTCACCATGGCTAAGAGCATGCGCGCTGCCGTCGAGGCCGGCCGATTGGCCCGCTTGGCCGGCCGCATACCGAAGCTCGCCCATGCGGAACCGTCGAGCCCGCAATTCGGCCTCGTGGGAACGTGATGACCGCTGCGCCGGTGCCACGCGCGCCGAAAGCGCGCTCCCGCAATCCGTGACCGCGGCGCGCTCGGTAGGGCCACAACTCTCCTTCATTGGAAGGGCGCTGACGGTGGATTGCGGCTCTCGCGTCGCTCGCCGGAACGACGATGAATGAATGGCCATGAAGCTTCCCGATCCGGCGCTGCTCCTCGTCACCGACCGACATCAGGCGCGGTTGCCGCTCGCCGATATCGTGCGGGCGGCGCTTGCGGCCGGCTGCCGCTGGGTGAGCGTGCGGGAAAAGGATCTGTCCGACGACGATCAAATCGCGCTCGCTTTGACGTTGTTGCCGATCGCGCGGCGGCACGGTGCCCGCCTGACGTTGCATGGCGATGCCGCCTTGGCGAAGGCCTGCGGCAGCGATGGGGTTCACCTGCCGGCGGGCGGCGATCCGGCCGCGAGCCGCGCCCTGCTGGGACCAGACAAGCTCATCGGTGTGTCGCTGCACACGGTCACCGAGGCAGAGACGATTGATCCCAGCGTCGTCGACTACGCCATCGCGGGGCCGGCCTTCGAGACCCCGAGCAAGCCCGGCTACGGCCCCGAGATCGGCCATAAGGGGCTTGCCGAGATCGCCCGCGCGGCGCCCGTGCCGGTTCTCGCCATCGGAGGGCTCAACGCCACAAGGGCGGCGGAAGTGCTGGCGGCCGGTCCGATCGGCATCGCCGTCATGGGGAGCATCTTGCGCGCGGTCGATCCCGGCCAGGAGGTGAAGGCGCTGCTGGCAATCGTTGCCGGGGCTCATCCCCGCGCGCGATAGGGGGCCACTCCCTGGTCCGGCAACCACACGTTTGCAGGCAGCTTGCCCGTTTGCCAGAAGACGTCGATCGGCATGCCGCCGCGCGGATACCAATAGCCGCCGATGCGCAAGAATTTCGGCGTGAGCAGGGCGACGAGTTTCTTACCGATGGCGACGGTGCAGTCCTCGTGGAAGGCGCCGACATTGCGGAAGCTGCCGAGATAGAGCTTGAACGACTTCGACTCGAGGAGCCATTTTTCCGGCGCATAGTCGATCACGAGGTGCGCGAAATCGGGCTGACCGGTGATCGGACAAAGCGTGGTGAATTCCGGCGCGGTGAAGCGCGCGACATAGTCGGTGTCGGGATGCGGATTCGCGACCCGATCGAGCACCGCCGCTCGAGGAGAGGCGGGGATACGGCTCGGCTTGCCAAGATGACGAAGCGTTTTGGCCATTGTCTTCATCCTCGTCAGCGATCCGGTCGGGCCGGCCGCTCCGCATATCGCCTATCTGCAGGTTATTGGATGCCCCGCTTGCACGGGGCATGACAAGGGTGTTCTCGATCCTGTAGAAGCCCGGCGGGCGCTGCGATCTTCCGGGAACCCCATGACTGCCATCACCGATATCATCGGCCGCGAGATCCTCGACAGCCGCGGCAATCCGACGGTCGAGGTCGATGTCGTGCTCGAAGACGGGACCAAGGGCCGGGCCGCCGTGCCGTCGGGGGCCTCTACCGGGACGCACGAGGCGGTCGAATTGCGCGACGGTGGCAAGCGCTATCTCGGCAAGGGGGTGCGGCAGGCGGTCGACGCCATCAACGGCGAGATTTTCGATGCCGTCGGCGGCATGGACGCCGAGGCACAGGCCAAGATCGACGAAACGCTCATTGCGCTCGACGGCACGCCGAACAAAGCCCGCCTCGGCGCCAATGCCATCCTCGGGGTTTCGCTCGCGGTTGCGAAGGCCGCGGCCGCTGCCCATCAGGCTCCGCTCTACCGTTATGTCGGGGGAACTGCGGCACGGCTTCTGCCGGTGCCGATGATGAACATCCTCAATGGCGGCGTGCACGCCGACAATCCGATCGACTTCCAGGAATTCATGATCATGCCGGTGGGTGCGGCCTCCTTCGCCGAGGCGCTGCGCACGGGCTCGGAGATTTTCCACACCCTGCGTGCGGCGCTCAAACAAGCCGGCCACGATACCAACGTGGGCGACGAGGGTGGCTTTGCCCCCGACCTGCCGTCGGCCGCGGCCGCGCTCGACTTCGTCATGACCGCGATCGAAAAAGCCGGCTTCGCGCCGGGCAAGGACGTCGTGCTCGCACTCGACCCCGCCGCGACGGAGTTTTTCAAGGACGGTGCCTATCGCTACGAGGGCGAGGGCAAGGTTCGCTCGCGACAAGAGCAGGTGAACTATCTTGCCGAACTCGTCTCCCGTTATCCAATCGTCTCGATCGAGGATGGAATGGCCGAGGACGATCTGGAAGGTTGGAAGAGGCTGACCGGCCTGATCGGCGACAAATGCCAGCTCGTCGGCGACGATGTATTCGTTACCAACGTCACGCGGCTCGCCCACGGCATCAAGAACGGCATCGCCAACTCGATTCTGGTCAAAGTCAACCAGATCGGCACGCTCACCGAGGCGCTCGCTGCAGTCGAGATGGCGCACAAGGCCGGTTACACGGTGGTCATGTCGCACCGCTCCGGCGAGACCGAGGATGCGACCATCGCCGATCTTGCGGTCGCGACCAACTGCGGGCAGATCAAGACCGGCTCGCTCGCGCGCTCAGACCGCACGGCGAAATACAATCAACTCTTGCGCATCGAGGAGGAATTAGGCGGCCAGGCCAGATATGCCGGGCGCGCCGCGTTGAAGGCGTTACGCTGACATCAAACGGATCGACTTCGGGCCGCGGCACCCATCCAATGCATTAAAGCCGTCTTAACGCTGCGCCGGCATGGTTGCGCCATGGTGACCCGCAAGCGGTTCCGCACCGTCCTCAACGCGCTCGCGCTTTACACCATCGCCGCGCTGGTAATCGGCTATTTCGGCGTCAACGCCTATTCCGGCAACCGCGGGCTTCGCGCGAAGCAGGACCTCGACCAGCAGATCGCGGAACTCAGTGCCGAGCTTGACGCGCTCAAGGCCGAACGCGCCAATTGGGAGCGCCGCGTCTCGCTGCTCAAACCCGAAAGCATCGATCCCGACATGCTCGACGAGCGCGCCCGGGTGCTGCTCAACTACGCCGATCCGCGCGAGCTCACCCTGCGCCTCAAGCGACCCTGATCGCGCTGGACCGCTGACAGCGGCAATTTGCGAAATCGGTTTTTTCTACCTATTTCCCGTCCCAAAGAGCCGCGCCCGCGCTTATCCCCATCCGCTTCCGCCCTGCGGCGATTTCGGCTATGGGGGAAGTGGCGGCCTCACCGACGAAGAGCCCACCCTGAGGAGAAAAATGGCCGTTGCCAGCAACAGACCAGCGGCTCAGCCCGCCGCCGTGCGCCGGGCATCCGTCGAACCTGCGGCGGAGATGCCTGATTTCAACCAGGAGCAAGAGCTTCACGCCTATCGCCACATGCTGCTCATTCGCCGGTTCGAGGAGAAGGCCGGACAACTGTACGGCATGGGGCTGATCGGCGGCTTCTGCCACCTCTATATCGGTCAGGAGGCCGTCGTCGTCGGCATGCAAATGGCGATCAAGGGGGGCGACGCGGTCATCACCGGATACCGCGACCACGGCCATATGCTGGCCTGCGGCATGGACCCCAAGGGCGTGATGGCGGAGTTGACCGGCCGGCGTGGAGGCTATTCCAAGGGCAAGGGCGGCTCGATGCACATGTTTTCGGTCGAAAAGAGGTTTTTCGGCGGGCACGGCATCGTCGGCGCCCAGGTCCCGCTCGGAACCGGGCTCGCCTTCGCCAATAAATACCGGGACAACGACAGTGTTTCGCTCACTTATCTAGGCGACGGCGCCGCCAACCAGGGGCAGGTCTACGAAAGCTTCAATATGGCGAAGCTGTGGAAGTTGCCGGTGATCTACATCATCGAGAACAATCAGTACGGGATGGGAACCTCCGTTGCCCGCGCATCGGCGACTACCAACCTGTCCCAGCGCGGGCGTTCCTTCGATATTCCCGGCGAGCAGGTCGACGGCATGGACGTTCGCGCGGTTAAGGCCGCGGGCGACCAGGCGACGAAATGGTGCCGCGATGGCAACGGGCCCATCATTCTCGAAATGCTGACCTATCGATATCGCGGCCACTCCATGTCGGATCCCGCCAAGTACCGGCCCAAGGAGGAAGTCGACAAGGTGCGCACCGAGCACGATCCGATCGAGCAGGTGCGCAGCCGACTGTTGAAGAAGGGCTCTGCGAGCGAGGACGCCTTGAAGAAGATCGACGCCGAGGTCCGCGCCATCATCAACGAGGCGGCCGAATTCGCCACCAACGACGCGGAGCCCGATCCGGCCGAGCTCTGGACCGATGTGTATGCCGAGTAGGACATGGCCGCTGCCATCAACAAAGCAGTCGTCGCCTTCCTCGCTCGTCCGATGCTCGCCGTGGCGGTGACGTCGGTGGCGACCAATCTCGCGCGGGTCCGCCGCTAGGCCGCCAACGGGTAATGCGCCTATGCCGATTCAAGTATTGATGCCCGCTCTCTCGCCCACCATGGAGAAGGGCAACCTCGCCAAGTGGCACAAGAAAGAAGGCGATGCGGTCAAGTCCGGCGACGTCATTGCCGAGATCGAGACCGACAAAGCTACCATGGAGGTCGAGGCGGTCGACGAAGGTACCCTCGGCAAGATTTTGGTGCCGGAAGGGACCAATGACGTGGCGGTCAACACGCCCATCGCCATGATCTTGGGCGAGGGCGAGGACGCCTCCGCATTGACCGACGGCGGCGGTGCGGCGCGCCAGCAGAAGACGCCGGTCACCGCGCCGCCCGCCAAAGCCGAACAACCGGCGCCGCAGGTGAATCGCGCGCCCGCGCCGGCGACGCCGCAGACCGCTGCACCGCCGCCGCTACAAACGCCGCCCGAGCCGGACCTTCCGGAAGGCACCGAAATGGTCACCATGACCGTGCGCGAGGCGTTGCGCGACGCCATGGCGGAAGAGATGCGCCGCGACAAGACCGTCTTCGTGATGGGCGAGGAGGTCGCGGAGTATCAAGGCGCCTACAAGGTGACCCAAGGCCTGCTGCAGGAGTTCGGCGCCGCCCGCGTAATCGATACCCCCATCACCGAGCATGGCATGACCGGACTTGGCATCGGCGCGGCGTTCGCGGGCCTCAAGCCGATCGTCGAGTTCATGACCTTCAATTTCGCCATGCAGGCCATGGACCAACTCATCAACTCGGCGGCCAAGACGCGCTACATGTCGGGCGGCCAGATGCGCGTGTCAGCGGTGTTCCGCGGGCCGAATGGACCCGCCGCACGCGTCGCCGCCCAGCACAGTCAGGACTACACCTCCTGGTACTCACACGTTCCCGGCCTCAAAGTGATCGCCCCCTATAGCGCCGCCGATGCGAAAGGCCTGCTCAAATCCGCGATCCGCGATCCCAATCCCGTCATCTTTCTCGAAAATGAAATCCTCTACGGGCAGAGCTTTCCGGTACCCAAGCTCGACGACCACCTGGTGCCGATCGGCAAGGCGAAGATCGCGCGTTCCGGCACCGACGTGACCATCGTCGCCTGGTCGATGGGCATGTCCTATGCGCTCAAAGCGGCCGATGAATTGGCCAAGGACGAGATCAGCGCCGAGGTCATCGATCTGCGCACGCTCAAGCCCATGGACACCGCGACCATCATCGAGTCGGTGAAAAAAACCGGCCGCGTCGTCACGGTCGAAGAGGGCTGGCGGCAGTCGGGTGTCGGGGCGGAGATCGCCGCCAGCGTGACTGAGCACGCCTTCGATTGGCTCGATGCCCCGGTCACACGCGTCACCGGCAAGGACGTGCCGATGCCATACGCGGCCAATCTCGAAAAACTCGCGCTGCCTTCGGTCGCGGACGTGGTCGCAGCGGCAAAGGCGGTCTGTTACCGGTGAGGAACCTATGGCGACGTTCGATGCGCTGCACGTTCCGCCGACCGCGCTGGAGCACGGCGGGGTCGAAGTTTTGCGCGCGGCCATCGTAGAAGGGGGGCTGCACGTTTCGCTGCGTCGCGCTTTCGATGACCCGCAAGCGTGGGGCATGCTCATAGCGGACGTTGCCAGACATGCCGCGCGTATCTTCGCCAAGGAAACCAAGTTGACCGAGGACGAGGCGCTCGAGCGCATCCGCGCGATGTTCGATGCCGAGATGGACGCGCCGACCGATCCTGGCACCACCAGCGCGATCAGCTAGACGATCGAGAGTTTTTCATGCCGGTCAATATTCTGATGCCCGCGCTGTCACCGACCATGGAGAAGGGCAACCTCGCCAAGTGGTTCAAGAAGGAGGGTGACAAGGTCAAGCCCGGCGACGTGATCGCCGAGATCGAGACCGACAAGGCAACGATGGAATACGAGGCGATCGACGAGGGCACGCTCGCCAAGATCGTGGTGCCGGAGGGCACCCAGGACGTGCCGGTCAAGGCGCTCATCGCCGTGCTGGCGGAGGAGGGGGAGGACGTCAAGGCGGCCGCGGCCGGCGCGGGGACGGGCGCGCCCGCGGTGAAGCCGGCACCGCCCGCGAAAACAGCAAGCGCCGCAACGCCCCCGTCCCCAATGGGAGAAGGCGTTTCAGCACGTCCCTCGGCACCAGCGCGGTCCGCGCCCAAAGTGGCCGAGGCGACCTCGGCGCGTGCCGCGCCGCAAGCCCCGGCGGCTCCCGTTTCCCACCAGCGAGAAGAAGGGGCAGGTGAGAAGGTTCGGATCGCGCACACGAACCGCGTCTTCTCGTCTCCCCTGGCGCGTCGCTTGGCGAAAGAGGCCGGCATCGATCTCGCACGCGTCCAGGGTTCCGGCCCGCACGGCCGCGTCATCGCGCGCGACGTGGAAGCGGCCAAGTCGGGCCGGGGGATTGCAGCCCCCGCCGCGGCCGCCGCCGCCGGCGCGGTCGCGCCGACCGTGCAAACGCCCACTGACGAGAAGATCCGCGCGTTGTTCGAGCCCGGTTCGTACGACGCCGTCCCGCACGACAATATCCGCAAGGTAATCGCGCGGCGACTCCTCGAAGCGAAGCTTAGCATCCCGCATTTCTATCTCACGCTCGAGTGCAATATCGGTAAGCTCGTGGCGGCGCGCGAAGAGATCAACGCCGCCGCGCCGAAGGACAAGGACGGCAAGGCGGCCTACAAGATTTCGGTCAACGATTTCGTCATCAAGGCGCTTGCGCTCGCGCTCCAGCGCGTCCCGGACGCCAACGTGACCTGGACCGAAGGCGCTATGCTCAGGCACAAGCATTCCGACATCGGGGTTGCGGTTTCGATACCCGGCGGGCTGATCACGCCGGTGGTGCGCCAGGCGGAGCAAAAGTCGCTTTCCGTCATCTCCAACGAGATGAAGGATTTTGCCGCGCGTGCGCGTGCGCGCAAGCTGGCGCCGCATGAATATCAGGGCGGGACCAGCGCGGTGTCTAACCTCGGCATGTACGGGATCAAGGAATTCTATGCCATCATCAATCCGCCGCACGCCACCATTCTTTCGGTCGGCGCCGGCGAGGAACGCGCCATCGTGCGGAACGGCAAGATCGAAGCGGCGCATATGATGACCGTTGGACTCGCGACCGATCACCGCGCTGTCGACGGGGCGCTCGGCGCCGTTCTTCTGGATGCGTTCAAGGCGTTGATCGAAAATCCGGTGATGATGGTGGTGTGAGTTAGAGCTTCGCTCGCGCCGAAATCCGGCGCGAGCGATGATTGAGCAGCACGGGGATCAAGGGAAGCCGCCATGAGGAAGGACAAGGCCAAATCAGCGTGGTCAGCCCATCAAGGACCATGGCGGCAGGCGAAGACGCGGCGCGAGGTCCTCGGGGTCACCGCGCTCGCCGGCGCGATGGCCCTGCTCCCGACTTTGGTGCGTAGCCAAGAGCGATTTCCAGCCCGAAACATTCGTATCATTGTGCCTTTCCCGGCCGGCGCAACCACCGACATGCTGGCGCGGCTGTTCGCGCAACGCATGTCGGAAGGCTTAAGCCAAAGCGTGGTCGTGGAGAACGTCGGCGGAGCCGGCGGATCGCTCGGCGCCGACCAAGTCGCGAAGGCCGCCCCCGACGGCTACACGCTCCTGTTCCACAACATCACCTTCACGACCACCACGTCGTCGCTGCAATCCGCCGGGCGCTCACCTCACGATATCGAGCAGGACTTCGTGCCGATCGCGGTCGGAGCTTACGTACCGCTGTTGCTGTTGTCGCATCCGTCAGTCCCCGCACGCGACCTCAAGGAGTTCGTGGACTACGCGAGGCAGACGAAAGAGCCGTTGTTCTACGGTTCCACCGGCCCGGGCAGCGTCATGAACCTGATGGGCGAAGTGCTCAAACGCGACACCGGGATCAAGATGGATCACGTCCCGTTTCGCGGCGCCGCTCCGTTGGTGCAGGAGATGCTGTCCGGCCGAATCCAATTCGGCGGCGACCAGCTTTCGAGCTCGCTGCAGCACGTGCGCGCCGGTGCGCTCGCCGCGCTGGCGGTGACCAGCCGCTCGGCGGCGCTGCCAGAGGTCGCGAGCACGCGCGAGCCGGCTTTCCCAACCTCGATTTGCGCGGATGGAATGGCTTCTTCGCGCCCAAAGGCACGCCGGAACCGGTAATCGCCCGCCTGCACCAAGAGATCGCCGCGGCGGCGAAGCACCCGGACCTGCGGAAGCGGATGACCGACGTCGGCGCCGAGCCTTCCGGCTCGAGCCAGGCTGAAATGCGCGAGATGCTGCGCGAGCAAATCGCCAAGGTGAGGCCGATGGTGGAGGAGCTCAAGCTGGTGATGCAGTAGGGCCGGTAGGCATAGAAACGGCAATGATCTAGACTCACCATGCCCGGCCTTGTGCCGGGCATGCACGTATTAAAACCGCCGTTGCTCGAAGACGTAGATGGCGAGGGAACTCGCACTTGCTGCGATTGTGCCTATGACGTGCCGTACGTCCGGCAGCGCGAGACACGGGTGACAAGCCCGGCGACCTTTGCAGGAGAAAGCGGCATGGCTGATCCCTCCTTCGACATCATCATTATCGGCTCCGGGCCCGGCGGCTACGTCACCGCGATCCGCGCGGCGCAGCTCGGTTTTTCGACCGCAATCGTCGAGCGTGACTATCTCGGCGGCATCTGCCTCAACTGGGGTTGCATCCCCACCAAGGCGCTGCTGCGCTCGGCCGAGATCTTCCATTACATGCAGCATCCCAACGATTACGGTCTCTCGGCCGAGAAAGTGACTTACGATCCTGCCGCCGTGGTCAAGCGCTCGCGCGCGGTATCGAAGCGGCTCAACGACGGCGTCGGCTTTCTGATGCGCAAGAACAAGGTCACCGTGATCTGGGGCGAGGCAATGATCGACGCGCCGGGCAAGGTGACGGTGAAGACGAGCGCGAGCGAGGCGCCAAAAGGCGCGCTCGGGGCGGGTGCCTATCAAGCCAAGCACATCATCATCGCCACCGGCGCGCGGCCACGCGTGTTGCCCGGCCTCGAACCCGACAAAAAGCTGATCTGGACCTATTTCGAGGCCATGGTCCCCGACCGCATGCCGAAGTCGCTGCTGGTCGTCGGTTCGGGCGCGATCGGCATCGAGTTCGCCTCGTTCTACCGCACCTTCGCCGTCGAGGTGACCGTGATCGAGATACTGCCGCAAATTCTCCCTGCCGAGGATGCCGAGATTGCGGCATTCGCGCGCAAGCAATTCGAGAAGCAAGGCATCAAGATCCTGACCGGCGCCAGGGTGACGAAGCTCGACAAGAGGGCGGACAGCGTGACTGCGACCATCGACGACGGCAAAGGCGGCACGCAGACGCTCACCGTCGAGCGCGTCATCTCCGCGGTCGGCGTCACCGGCAATATCGAACATCTCGGCCTCGAAAAGCTTGGCGTGAAGACCGACCGCGGCGCCATCGTGATCGATGCGCTCAATCGCACCAATGTGCCCGGCATCTACGCCATCGGCGACGTTGCCGGCCCGCCGTTGCTCGCGCACAAGGCCGAGCACGAGGGCGTCATCTGCGTCGAGGCGATCAAGGGTCTCAAGCCTCATCCCATGGACAAGCGTCTCATCCCGGGCTGCACCTATTGCTCGCCGCAGATCGCCTCGGTCGGCCTCACCGAGCAGGCAGCGAAGCAGAACAAGCTCGATATCCGCGTCGGCCGCTTTCCATTCATCGGCAACGGCAAGGCGATCGCGCTGGGCGAGGACCAGGGTCTCGTCAAGGTGATCTTCGACAAGAACACCGGGGCGCTGCTCGGCGCGCACATGGTCGGCGCCGAGGTAACCGAGCTGATCCAGGGCTATGTCGTGGCGATGAACCTCGAGACCACGGAGGAGGAGCTCATCCACACCGTATTCCCGCACCCGACGCTCTCCGAGATGATGAAGGAGGCGGTGCTCGATGCCTATGGGCGCGTGCTCAACATCTGATGCCCGTCATCGACATTCACACCCATTGTCCACCCCGGACGCGCGACGATCCATTCGGCGTCGCGCAGGCGCTGCGCGGGACACCGGTCGGCAAAAATGCGGTGACGAATTACCGTGGTTTGCCGGCGGTGTCCTACCACGACATGACGGATTTCGACCTCCAGCAGGAGGTTTGCGCCAGGGCCGGCATCACCGGCCGGATCATCAGCAATCCGTTCGCGGCGGAGGTCATCACCGCGATTTCGAGGAAGCCCGCGATCGACGTCGTCAAGCACGTCAACGACCAGACCGCCGCGGTGGTGGCGCGGGCGAAGAGCAACTGGGGCCTCGGCACGCTCAATCCACTCGATGCAAGCCACATCGCGGAGGGCGAGCGCTGTCTTGGAGCGCTCGGCTTCAAGGGACTGCTGATCACGTCGAGCTGGCACGGCCAATTCATCGACGGCGAAGCCGCCTTTGCGTTCTGGGAATGGGCGCAAGCGCGGCAGGTGCCGCTCTTCATCCATCCACCGCGCGTGCCGATCGGACACGACCAGCAGATGGATCAATACAAACTCGATGAGCTGGTAGGGCGGCCGTTCGACACTGCGATGGCGCTCGCACGCATGATCCTGTCGGGGCTGTTCGACCGCTATCCGGGCGTGGAGATCGCGGTCGCACATATGGGTGGCGGACTTCTGCCGGTCATCGGACGGCTCGATTTCGGCTGGCGGCTCGGCTGCGAGGGCATGCCCGAGCGCGCCGTCATTCGATGCAAGCAGCGGCCGAGCGATTATCTCGCCAAGCTTTACGTCGACACCATGGGCTTCTGGGCGCCGCACGTGCGCGAGACGGTGGAGGTGTTCGGCGTCGACCGCGTCATGTTCGGCACCGATTACGGCCCGGTGCCGATCGATCCCGGAGAGCATATCGGCATCGTGAAAGGACTAGCGATCCCCGAGGCCGACAAGGATAAGATCCTTTGGCGCAATGCAGCGCGTTTTTTCAACCTGGACGACGCCGCGTGACGTTTCGCCGGACGAGGATTGGAGTGGACAGGGGACGCTATCCAATTCGAAGGTGCTGCGGGTGCTTGCTCGCGGCGCTGCTGTTGTCGCCCAATCAGGGAGCCACGGCCGACACTGTCAAGCGCGTGGCAGCATCGGCGGCCGCCGCGCCGTCGGCGCTCGCCGTGGCCGAATATCGTCGCAAATTGGAGGAGTACACCCTCGCGCGTCAGAAATACGAGGCCGCGGCCGACGCGTACTGGGAATCCATCGCGGACAAGAGACGGCTGCGACGTGCCAAACGCCGCAACAATCAGGACATTGTGCTCGGCGATTACGTGTTGACCCAGCCGCCGGTCTATTCTGGCCCGCCGAAACCGGTCGATCCCTCGGCACCTCCCGAAGAGGCGCCACCAAGGAAGTACGTGCCGGTCGTGGCCGACTTTCTGCAGGCAGCGGCGAAGGAATTCAACTTTGTTCCGCAGCAGCCTCGTAGCGAGATGGAGTACAAACGCGCCTACGCCAAGGTCGCCTCCGCCGCCGGGCTGACGAAGGAACAGGCCGTGCGAATTTACGGATTCGAGGCCGGCGGGGACGGCAAATATGACGTGCAAGCGGGGTTGGAACAGCCGAGGCCGGGGGCGCAGGCGATTTCCACCGCGCTGGGCTACAACCAGCTGTTGGCCACCAACAGCGTCGAGCTCATGGCGGAGAAGGGCGATCAGTTCATCAGGATCCTGAGCGCGAAGGCCGCGGGATTAACGGATGAGGCGAAGAAGACCCTGCAGAGAAAACTCGCGGTGCTCAAGAGCATGGTCGCTTTCTGCCGAAGCGTTCCGGATACCTGGAGCGCGCACGACAAGCTGGCAAACACACCCAAAGGCCTCGGCGTCCATGCGCTGAATCTGGATTTGGACGTTGGTCCTTTGCTGCAAACGCAAAAGCTGCTGGATTCCATCGTCTTCGCGCGCGCGCAGGGATCTGGCGGAGTATTGAGTGCGGCCGAGCTCGAGATGATGAACCTCACCGGCGATGGCAACGGCCTCGATATCATCACGATGCCGCCGGTGTGGCGCGAACGAGTGCCCACCTCGAATTTCTTCCAACCGGGTGGCTATGAGCGCAACCCGATCGCCATTCGCAATAACGTGGTTTCAAAGCTGTTGGCCGCGACCAACGCCACGATGGATCAAGAGAGCAAGTTGCAAGGCGCAAAGGAACTGGCGGCCTTGTTTTCCAAATAAGGTGAGGCGACTGGGGCGGCGCGCGCGCACTGGGACGTGCCGGCGGACACCGAGATCACGCGATCTGGACGTCGTTCCAGAAACCGATCCAATGATCGACCTGCTTCATCGAGGCGCGCGGCGCCTCGTACGACCATGCGGCGCGCTCGCTGCGTGCGGCATCCGCCGCGAGGTCGTAGAACTGGACTCCGTGCGGGCAGGCCAGGTCGCTCGGCGTCTTCGGAGTCAGCTGCAGCAAATCCATCCGGACCGTTTCGCGCGGGAAATACCGGTAGCCGTCCACTTCGAGGGTTCGATCGCTCTCCGCAATCACCTGACCGCGCCATGTCGCCTTCATGGGTGATGTCCTCCGCAGCCTGTCGGTGCTCGCTGGTGCCTCACGTCCGCTTGTGGAACCTTTACTTGCCGCCGCCGCCGAAGAAGCCGCTGGCGTCACGCAGAATTTGCGAACGGATGAATGGGTCGGGGTCGGCGCCCATCACGATCGATCCGGGATGGCCGCAGGGCGTCCAACAGACCACATTGCCCGGCGGGGTGTTCCGGTACACCCCCGGCGTGCCGTAGGAGTACTGCGTGAAGGAGGGCTGCTGCCGGTACTTCGGCCGGGCATCGACGGGCGAGGCGAGGAGCATTCCAAGACCCAGGGCGGACGCAACCAATCCAACCGAAACCGCTGTCCTGTTGATCGGCATGTCATCCTCCATCGCGTTCCGTCCCGCAGCCGCAATATGGCGTCCACCACCACGATAGGCCAGCCGACGATCATCACAACTCCGTGTCACCATCCCCATACATCGTGCGCTGCGATGAGGTTGGATAGTTCGCGGCTATTGGACGCTCTCGATCCTGCGGCAAGCGCATCGGGCGGCGGTAGATGTCATGCTTACGGCCCGCGATCCGACGCCACATTTGCGCAGTGGTGCGGCTTGCGTCGGCTGTCGCACATCCGTAAGTAAGTCCCGGAGCTTCCATGACCGTCATTTTCGACGCCAGCAGCAGACCGCGCCATCCGGAGAAGGCGCATCGGCCGGACGCACCTGCGTTGAAAAAGCCCGATTGGATCAGGGTCAAGGCGCCGGTGTCCAAGGGTTATGGCGAGACGCGCGCGATCGTGCGGGCGAACGGCTTGCATACCGTGTGCGAGGAGGCGGGGTGCCCCAATATCGGCGAGTGCTGGGATAAGAAGCACGCGACGTTCATGCTGATGGGCGACACCTGCACGCGCGCCTGCGCGTTCTGCAACGTCAAGACTGGACTGCCTGGCCCGCTCGATGCGGCCGAGCCCGGACGGGTCGCCGAGGCGACGGCAAAGCTCGGCCTCAACCACGTGGTCGTGACCTCGGTCGACCGCGACGATCTCGACGACGGCGGCGCCGCCCACTTTGCCGCCGTCATTCGTGCGATCCGCGCGCGCTGCCCGGCCACGACGATCGAAGTGCTCACGCCCGATTTTCTGCGCAAAGACGGCGCGGTCGAGGCGGTGGTCGTGGCAAGGCCCGACGTCTTCAACCACAACCTCGAGACCGTGCCTTCGAAGTATCTCACCGTGCGACCCGGCGCGCGTTACTTCGCCTCGATCCGCCTGCTGCAGCGGGTCAAGGAGCTCGACCCCGCGATGTTCAGCAAGTCAGGCATCATGGTCGGACTCGGCGAGGAGCGAAACGAAATTCTCCAGGTCATGGACGACCTGCGCGCGGCCGACGTCGACTTCCTCACTATCGGCCAATACCTGCAGCCGACGCGCAAGCACCATCCGGTCGTGCGTTTCGTGCCGCCCGACGAGTTCAAGGCCTACGAGACCATCGCTTACGCCAAGGGTTTTTTGATGGTCTCTTCGTCGCCGCTTACGCGCTCCTCGCACCATGCGGGCGAGGACTTCGCGCGGCTCAAGGCGGCGCGCGATGCAAAGCTCGCGCGCATCTGACGGATCTATGCGCCGCGTGGTGGTCGTCGGCTGCGCCGGCGCGGGCAAGACGACGTTGGCGCGGAGCCTCGCCGCACGGTTGCGGCTGCCCTTGATTCATCTCGATTTTCATTTTTGGCGCGCAGGTTGGCAGTTGCCCGATAGCAAAGATTGGCGGGAACAGGTCATCGCGCTTGCGGGAGCGCCCGAGTGGATAATGGACGGGAATTATTCCAACACTTACGATGTTCGAATGCCGCGTGCCGATACTCTCGTCTGGCTCGATTATGCCCGGTCGATCTGCGTGCGGCGCGTGCTGCTGCGCACGCTGACGGGCTACGGCCGAACGCGACCGGACTTGCCAGCATCGTGCCCGGAACGGTTCGACCTTCCGTTCCTTCGCTACGTCTGGAATTTTCCGGAAAAGCACCGGCCGCGAATCGTGAATGCGATCGAACGTTTCGGCGGCCATCTGCGCATCGCCCGGCTTCGCAGCGATCGCGATGCCCACGAATTCTTTGCAATGCTCGGAAGGGGCTGATGCCCGAATTCTCTACCACGCGCCGGGTGCGGCACTCCGCCGCTCACATGTTCGATCTCGTGGCCGATGTGGAGCGCTATCCGGAATTCGTGCCGCTGTGCCGGTCGCTCAAGGTCCGCAAGCGCATCCCCGAGCCGGAAGGCGTCGAGGTCCTCGTCGCCGACATGACGGTTGCCTACAAGTTCGTCCGCGAGACCTTCACCACCCGGGTCACGCTCGACCGACCCAATTTGCATATCCTGGTCGAGTATCTCCAAGGCCCGTTCAGCAGGCTCGAAAACCGCTGGATCTTTCATCCGACCGGCGAGCAAACCTGCGAGGTGGAATTTTTCATTTCGTATGAGTTCAAGAGCCGGACGCTGAGTCTGTTGATGGGCGCGATGTTCGATGCCGCCTTCCGCCGCTTTGCCGCGGCCTTCGAGCGGCGGGCCGACGTGGTCTATGCCCGGTGAGTGGCGGTGAAGTCCCGTGCAAAACGTTCGGACGCTGCTCGCCGCTGAATGTCTGCGGCACAAACGCGTTTCAGCCTGACGAGATCGGCGGCTTGGCCTGTTCGCTCGCGGCGAGTTCGCCCAGCATCGCCAGCGCCTCGATGACGCAGGCGCGGCGCACTTGCGCACGCCCAATGTCGCCATATTTGCGCTCGTGCTGGATCAGTCGGCCGCTGCGCGAGGCGGCAGCGAGATAAACGAGCCCGACCGGTTTGCCGGGCACCGCGCCGCCCGGTCCGGCGATCCCGGTGATCGACACCGCAAGGTCGACCGGCGCGTGCGCGAGCACGCCCGTCGCCATGGCCTCGGCGGTTTCGCGGCTCACCGCGCCATGCTTTGCCAGCGTCATCGGCGTAACGCCGAGCATCGCCCGTTTTGCTTCGTTGCTATAAGTGATGAAGCCGCGTTCGAACACGTCGGAGGAGCCGGGGATTTCGGTCAGCGTCGCCGCCAGGAGCCCGCCGGTGCACGATTCCGCGGCGGCGAGGATGAGCCTCTTGCTTCGACAGAGGTCGAGCAGCGCGCGCGCCGCTTGCGTCAGCTCCTGACCCACCATTTAGAGCCGCTCTCTCCACGGCAGTCGCACGGTCGCGTTGGCGAACGCCGCCAGGCCTTCGCCACGGCCGGTAAATCCCATTTTTTCGCTCGTAGTCGCCTTCACACCTACACGCTCGGTTGCAATGCCGGCAATCTCGGCGATACGGGCACGCATCGCATCGCGATGAGGGCCGATGCGCGGCGCCTCGCACACGATGGTGACGTCGAGGTGGGCGATGCGCCCGCCGCGCGCGCGCACGCGCTCGACCGCGAACGCCAAGAACTGATCGGAGGCGGCGCCGCGCCACTGCGGATCGGTCGGAGGGAAATGAACACCGATATCGCCGTCGGCGAGTGCCCCGAGGATGGCGTCGACGAGCGCGTGAAGAACGACGTCGGCGTCGGAATGTCCGGACAATCCACGCCGATGGGAGATGCGCACGCCGCCGAGCATGACATGATCGCCGTCGCCGAATTGGTGGACATCGAAGCCAAAACCGGTGCGCACATCGCTCAAGGCTGCGAGACCGGCCGCCTCGGCGCGCACGAAATCGTCGTCGGTGGTGAGTTTCACATTTCCGGCTTCACCCTCGAACGTGCTGACCTTGACACCTGCCCATTCGGCGAGCGCGGCGTCATCGCTGAAATCGTCGCGGCCCGCCGCCTTCGCCCGGCGATGCGCCTCGATGAGGGCGGCAAAATCGAAAGCCTGCGGGGTCTGCACCAAGCGCAGATGCGCGCGCTCGATCGTGCCGGTCACGCCGCCTGTCGCATCGACGGTCTTGACGGTGTCGGCCACGGCGATGACCGGGACCGCCGCTCCGCTCGCGCGTGCGGCAGCGATCGCCCGCGTAATGAGGGCATGCGACGCGAACGGCCGGGCCGCATCGTGCACCAGCACGAGGTCGGGGCGGTGCGGTTGCAATGCCTCGAGGCCGGCGCGCACGGAGGCTTGCCGCAAGGCCCCGCCGTCCACCGGCGGCAACAGATCGAGGCCCGCGCTCGCTGCCCGGAACAGGGCGGCATCATCGGGATGGATCACGGGCTGCACGAAGGAGATTCCGCCGTGGCCAGCGAAAGCGGCAAGGCTCGGCCGGATGACCGGCTCGCCCAGGACATGCCGGTATTGCTTGGGCAAATCCCCGCCCGCGCGCAGCCCGCGGCCCCCTGCCACGACCACGGCGGCGACCCTCACTGCCATGTGCTCGATCCGAATGATGGCGTTGGGTCTTGGCTTTAGCGCGTCGCAGCCGAGCCGCAAACTCGCATTTCGTCCCGCCGGAGCGCAGCTCTTGATCAAGTGGGGATTTTTGCAGTGCAGCACTTGCGCATTTGCCGAGATTGGCTAAACTCTATGCAGCCGGGGAATAACGCCTATTTGGTGTGCAAGGACGCTAAGTGCCTCCAGTGGTGCCTTTTTCCCGCCTCCGGCCGGTAGTCATCGGCAATTTGACGCTGCCGAGCCCGGTGATTTTGGCGCCGATGTCGGGAGTAACCGACGCTCCGTTTCGGCGCCTGGTAGCCGATCTCGGGGCAGGCTTGGTCGTCTCCGAAATGACGGCGAGTGCGGCGCTGGTCGAGGGTTGCCCCGACGCGCGGCTGCGCGCCGAGGGCCGGGGCCTGCGCGCGCACGTGGTGCAGTTGGCCGGCTGCGAGGCGCGCTGGATGGGCGAGGCCGCGCGCATCGCCGAGGCCTCCGGCGCTGCCGTCATCGACATCAATATGGGCTGTCCGGCGCGGCAGGTGACCGGCGGGCAATCGGGCTCCGCGCTGATGCGCGATCTCGACCACGCCCTGTCATTGATCGAGGCAACCATCGGCGCGGTGTCCGTGCCGGTAACGCTCAAAATGCGGCTCGGGTGGGATGATCGCACCATCAATTCGCCCGAGCTCGCCCGCCGCGCGCAAGAGGCGGGCGTGCGTCTGATCACCGTACACGGGCGAACGCGCTGCCAGTTCTACAACGGCCGCGCCGATTGGGCGGCGGTGCGCGCCGTCAAGGACAGCGTTTCAATTCCAGTCGCGGTGAACGGCGACATCTGCACGTACGCGGACGCTGTGGCTGCGCTTGCGGCCTCGGGTGCTGATGCGGTGATGATCGGGCGTGCTGCCCAGGGCCGTCCGTGGCTGCCGGGACAAATCGGCCGTCGCCTTGGTGTCGGCCGGCGCGAAAGCGCACCGCCGCTCGCCATCCAGTTCGCGATCATTGATCGCCTTTACGATGAGCTGCTCTTACACCACGGCCGCGAGATCGGCCGCCGCCATGCGCGCAAGCATCTCGGCTGGGCGCTCGACGCCGCGGCCGAGACCGCGGGTGCATCCGACGCCGCGCTCAAGGCGCATCGCGGCCGGGTGCTGACGGCCGACGATCCGACCGCGGTCCGCCGCCACCTGGCCGATGCCTTCGCCGATTTCGCCTGCTGGGCGCAGGCCGGCAAAGGAGACTGCGCTTGGCCGCAAACAGCGCGTCAAACGCCATACGGCAGCGAAAGGAAGGCCGCGTGAGCCGGTTCGAGCCGATGCCCACGCTTCCCTCCGGCACCTCGGATGCCGTTCTCGACGCGCTGCCGCATCCCGTGATCATGGTCGCGGCCGATGGCCGGATCGCAAACGCCAATGCGGCGGCAGAGTCCTTTTTTGAAGCGTCGTTGCTGCTGCTGCGCCGCCACATGCTGGGCGAGCTGGTGCCGTTCGGAAGTCCATTGCTCGCGCTCGTCGACCAGGTGCGCGTGCGCGGCGCGGCGGTCAACGAGTACAAGGTCGATCTCGGCACGCCGCGCAATCCCGGCGAACGCCTGGTCGACCTGTACGTGGCGCCGTTGCCGGAGCGGCCTGACCACGTGGTCGTCATGCTGCAGGAGCGCACGATCGCCGACAAGATGGACCGCCAACTCACCCATCGCGGTGCCGCGCGTTCGGTGATCGCGCTCGCGGCGATGCTCGCACACGAGATCAAGAATCCGCTCTCGGGCATCCGCGGGGCGGCGCAGCTGCTCGAGCAATCAGCGGGCGATGATGATCGCACCTTGACGCGGTTGATCTGCGACGAAGCCGATCGCATCGTGAAGCTGGTCGACCGCATGGAAGTGTTCACCGACGAGCGGCCGATCGAGCGCGAATCCGTCAATATCCACGCGGTGCTCGAGCACGTGAAGCACCTCACATATTCGGGCGTTGCGCGGCACATCAAGTTCGTCGAGGACTACGATCCGTCGCTGCCTCCGGTACTCGGCAATCGCGATCAGCTCATCCAGGTCTTCCTCAATCTCGTGAAGAACGCGGCCGAGGCGATCGGGGAGAACGCCGTCGACGGCGAGATTCAGCTTTCGACCGCGTTTCGACCAGGCGTGCGCTTGTCACTGCCAGGCACTAAGACGCGCGTATCGCTGCCGCTCGAATTCTGCGTCAAGGACAACGGCCCCGGCGTTCCCGAGGACCTGTTGCCCCATCTCTTCGACCCGTTCGTGACGACAAAACCGACCGGATCTGGCCTCGGCCTCGCGCTGGTATCCAAGATCATCGGCGATCACGGCGGGATCATCGAATGCGAGTCGCAACCGCGACGTACGATTTTTCGTGTGCTCATGCCCATGTTCTTGGGCGACGACGCCGAGCCGGGCGACGCTGCCTAAAGAGGGATGCCAATGCCCGCTGGAAACATTCTGGTTGCCGACGACGATGCGGCGATCCGCACCGTGCTCAACCAAGCGCTGTCGCGCGCAGGTTACGAAGTCCGCTCGACCAGCAATGCCGCGACGCTCTGGCGCTGGGTCAGTCAAGGGGAGGGCGATCTCGTCATCACCGACGTCGTGATGCCGGACGAGAATGCGTTCGACCTCTTGCCGCGCATCAAGAAGCTGCGGCCGGAGCTTCCCGTGATCATCATGAGCGCGCAGAACACGTTCATGACCGCGGTGCGCGCGTCCGAGCGGGGTGCCTACGAATATCTCCCGAAGCCGTTCGATCTCAAGGAACTCATCGGGATCGTCGGCCGGGCGCTGGCGGAGCCGAAGGAGCGCACGCGCCCGAGCGCCAAGCCGGACGAGTTCGAGTCCATTCCGCTGGTCGGCCGCTCGCCCGCGATGCAGGAAATCTACCGGGTGCTGGCCCGGCTGATGCAGACCGATCTCACGGTGATGATCTCGGGCGAGTCCGGGACCGGCAAAGAGCTGGTCGCACGCGCGCTGCACGATTACGGCAAGCGCCGCAGCGGTCCGTTCGTGGCCATCAACATGGCTGCGATCCCGCGCGACCTCATCGAATCCGAATTGTTCGGCCACGAGAAGGGCGCGTTCACCGGCGCCAATACCCGCAGCTCAGGCCGTTTCGAACAGGCCGAAGGCGGCACGCTCTTCCTCGACGAGATCGGCGATATGCCGATGGAGGCGCAGACGCGGCTCCTGCGCGTGCTGCAGCAGGGCGAATACACCACGGTGGGCGGGCGCACCCCAATCAAGGCCGATGTGCGCATCATCGCAGCCACCAACAAGGACCTGCGCATCCTCATCCAGCAGGGCCTGTTCCGCGAGGATTTGTTCTTCCGCCTCAATGTCGTGCCGTTGCGCCTGCCGCCGCTACGTGAACGCATCGAAGACGTGCCCGATCTGATCCGACACTTCTTCGCTCAAGTCGAGCGCGAGGGATTGCCGGGCAAGCAGCTCGAGCCGGCCGCGCTTGAGCGACTCAAGCATCATCGCTGGCCTGGCAACGTGCGCGAGCTTGAAAATCTCGCGCGCCGGCTTGCCGCGCTCTATCCGCAGGAAACGATCGCGGCGGCGGTGATCGACGCCGAACTATCGCAGCCGGCCATGGTTTCGGCCAGCGACGAGCCGCGCTCGGAGGAGGGCCTTTCGGCCGCCGTCGAGCGGCATCTGGCGTCCTATTTTGCCAGCTTCGGCGACGGATTGCCGCCGCCCGGCCTCTATCACCGGGTGCTACGGGAGATCGAGCATCCGCTCCTGTCGGTGACGCTTGCGGCCACTCGCGGCAACCAAATCCGCGCGGCGGATTTGCTCGGGGTCAATCGCAACACGCTGCGCAAGAAAATCCGCGATCTCGATATCCAGGTCTTCCGCAGCAGCGGCTGACGCCCCCCCGTTGCTTTTGATGGTGCCGATTGGCCACAGGGCGACCTTGCACGCCCCGGAATTGTCGCAATTCGGCAACATTGTTGTATAAAAGCATCAATGCCACACGACCATCGATCAATGGGGGGCACCTAAACGGGCGTATTTTCGCGCCCCGCCGGGTTCCCGTTTGGGACGAGATGAGTCGATGAACGTCGGCGAAGCCGCCACCACCGAACTTGTCACTGCTGCCGCGGCGCCGACGCCGGGATGGATCCCGCGAGCGCTTGGTCTTGCCGCCGTTGCGCTCGCCCTGCTGTCGGCGCTCCTGACCTTCGTCGTGCTCGCCGGTCTCACGCCGATCGCGCCCACCCACGAGGTCGTGGTCACGCTACTGCTTGCAAACGCAGTCACCGTCTTTCTTCTGATTCTGGTCATCGCGCGCGAGGTGTGGGGAGTCGTGCAGGCGAGGCGTCGCGGGCGCGCGGCGGCGCGACTGCACGTGCGCATCGTCGCCTTGTTCTCCATCATCGCTGCGGTCCCCGCGATTGCGGTCGCCGTGGTGGCAAGCGTGACGCTCGACCGGGGCCTCGACCGCCTGTTCTCGCAGCAGACGCAGGCGCTGATCGAGAATTCGCTCATCGTGGCCGACGCCTATGTGCGCGAACACGTCCAGTTCGTGCGCGCCGACAGCATCGCCATTGCCATCGAACTCGCGCGCGCCAAGCCCTTGTTCGAGCAGTCACGCGAGCAGTTCCATCAGTTCCTCGCGGTTCAAGCCTCGATCCGCGGATTGCCGGCCGTCATGCTGCTCGACAAGGACCTCAACGTTGTCGACCAGGTCGACGGACAGATCAACGAGGCCTTCGTCAAGCCATCGGCGGAAGTGCTGGCCGCCATCAACGACACCGAGCCGCAAGTGGCGATGTTCCTCGATGACAATTACGTCGCCGCCATCATCAAGCTGCGCGGCTACAACGACCTCTATCTGTACATTGCACGCCTGCTCGATCCGCGCGTGCTCGCGCAACTGCGGGCGACGCAGGCCAGCGTCGCTCAGTACGCCGATCTCTCGGCGCGCCGCATCGGCATTCAGATCGCGTTCGCATTGATGTACACGGTGATCGCGCTCATCGTGCTGTTGTCGGCGGTCTGGATCGGACTGAACTTCGCCAATTACCTGGTGGCGCCCATCCGCCGCCTGATCAGCGCGGCTCAGGTTGTCTCGACCGGCAATCTCTACGTTCAAGTGCCGACCCGGCGCTCCGAGGGCGACCTCGCCCAGCTGGGCGAGACCTTCAACAAGATGACGCAGGAGCTGCGGACCCAGCGCGACGACATCGTGCGCGCGCGTGACCTGATCGATAGCCGCCGTCGTTTCACCGAAGCCGTGTTGGCCGGAGCGAGCGCCGGTGTTATCGGGGTCGACGCCGAGAGCTGTATCAGCATCCTGAATCGATCCGCGGAGAGACTGATCGGACGTACCGAGGCCGACGCTCTCGGCCGGCCCCTGACCGAAATCGTCCCCGAGCTCGCCGACGTGTTCGCGGCCGCGCGCTCCGGGCTGCAGCGCCTGGTTCAGGGTCAGGTGACGATCAACCGCAACGGCCGCGAGCGCAACCTGTCAGTGCGAGTGACGAGCGAGCAGTCGGGCGCGGCCGAGGGCGGTTATGTGGTGACGCTCGACGACATCACCGAGCTCGTCACCGCACAGCGCACCTCCGCCTGGGCCGACGTCGCGCGCCGCATAGCACACGAGATCAAGAATCCGCTCACCCCGATCCAGCTTTCCGCCGAGCGCTTGCGCCGGAAATACGCCGGCGTGATCAAGGAGGACGGTGGCATCTTCCAGCAATGCACTGACACCATCGTCCGCCAAGTCGACGACATCAAACGCATGGTGGATGAGTTCTCACGCTTTGCCCGCATGCCGAAGCCGGTGATGACAGCGGAAGACGTGGCCGACACCGTGCGCCAGGTGGTGTTCCTCCAGCGCGTCGGCAACCCCGACATCGGCATCGACCTCGAGATCGCGGAGGACCCCCTGCCGGCGCGGTTCGACCGCCGGCTCATCTCGCAGGCGCTCACCAACATCATCAAGAACGCCACCGAAGCCATCGCCGCGGTACCGCCGGAGGAACTCGGCCGCGGGCTTATCCGCGTCTGGGCCGCTCGCGAGGGCAACGATATCGTTATCGACGTGATCGACAACGGGATCGGGTTGCCCAAGGAGAACCGCAGCCGGCTGCTCGAACCCTATGTCACGACCCGCGAGAAGGGCACCGGGCTCGGTCTGGCCATCGTCGGCCGCATCCTCGAAGAGCACGGCGGACGCATCGAGCTCCGCGATGCCGCCGATAAGATCCCCGGCCAGCGCGGTGCATGGATGCGGCTGCGCTTTGCTGCGGAAACCGCGAGCTCGAGCGAGGCCCATCCCGCGTCTCAACCTCAGACCCCTCAACTTGCAACGAACGCTTAAGCCATGGCTGATGACATCCTTATCGTCGACGACGAAGCGGATATCCGGGAACTGGTTTCCGGCATCCTGCAGGACGAAGGCTTTATCACGCGCTCCGCGCGCGACAGCGACGACGCGCTGGCCCATGTTGCCAGCCGCAGGCCCAATCTGGTCTTCCTCGACATCTGGCTCCAAGGCAGCCGGCTCGACGGCCTGCAGCTGCTCGACGCGATGAAGGCACAGCATCCCGAACTGCCGATCGTGATGATTTCGGGGCACGGCAACATCGAAACCGCGGTCGCCGCGATCAAGCAGGGTGCCTACGACTTCATCGAGAAGCCCTTCAAGGCCGACCGGCTGGTGCTGGTCACGCAGCGCGCGCTCGAGACCTCGCGACTCAAGCGCGAGGTGAAGGCGCTCAAGCAGTTGGCGCCCTCGACACTGGTCGGCAAGTCGTCCTCGATGAACCAGCTGCGCCAAACGGTCGAAAAAATTTCTCCCACCAACAGCCGCATTTTGATTGTTGGGCCCGCAGGCGCCGGCAAGGAACTGACGGCACGCGCGATCCACAGCCATTCGACCCGGGTCAATGGTCCGTTCATTGTGATCAATGCGGCGGCGATGATGCCGGACCGGATGGAGATCGAGCTGTTCGGCGTGGAACAGCCGACAAACGGGGGGCGCAAGGTCGGCGCGCTGGAAGAGGCGCATGGCGGCACGCTGTTCATCGACGAGATCGCCGACATGCCGCGGGAGACCCAGAACAAGATCTTGCGGGTCCTGGTCGAGCAGACGTTCCAGCGCGTCGGCGGCACCAACAAGGTCCAGGTCGACGTGCGCATCATCTCGTCGACCGGCCGCAACATCGAAGCTGAGATCGCCGCCGGCAAGTTCCGCGAAGATCTCTACCACCGCCTTTCAGTCGTGCCGATCCGCGTGCCGCCACTGGCCGAGCGCCGCGAGGACATTCCCAACCTCATCGAATATTTCATGGACCAGATCTCGCAGGCCACCGGCCTGCCCAAGCGGCTGATCGGCGATGACGCCATGGCCGTGCTGCAATCGCATGACTGGCCGGGCAATGTGCGCCAGCTGCGCAATAACGTGGAGCGGCTGATGATCCTCGCCGGCGGCGACCCGGAGGCGGTGATCAACGCCGACATGTTGCCGCAGGACGTGGGCTCCATGGTTCCCTCCATGCCTGGCAGCGACGGCGGCGAGCATCTCATGGGGTTGCCGTTGCGCGACGCCCGCGAGGTGTTCGAGCGCGAATATTTGGTCGCCCAGATCAGCCGGTTCGGCGGCAACATTTCCCGCACGGCCGAATTCGTCGGCATGGAGCGCTCGGCTCTGCACCGCAAGCTCAAGGCGCTCGGCATAGACTGACGACGCAGGATCGAGGCGAGCAGCGATGCGTCATCCATTTTCTGTCCTTCATCCTTCGCCGCCCGATCTCTGATGTCACGCATCGCTTATGTGAACGGTCGTTATCTGCCGCAGCGGGCAGCCACCGTCCATGTCGAGGATCGTGGCTACCAGTTCTCGGACGGCGTCTACGAAGTCTGCGAGGTGAGGGGCGGCTGCGTCATCGACCAGCGGCGCCACTTGGCACGCCTCCAGCGCTCGCTCCATGAGCTTCGCATCGAGATGCCGATGTCGGAGGCCGCGCTCGCGATTGTGATGCGCGAATGCATGCGGCGGAACCGCGTGCGCGACGGCCTCATCTACCTGCAGATCACGCGCGGGGTGGCGCGCCGCGACCATGGCTTTCCGCCGCCGGGCACCCGCCCGAGCGTCGTGGTCACCGCTCACGGCATTGATGTTGCGGGCAATGAGCGCATCGCCGCCGACGGCATTGCCGTTATCACCGTGCCCGACAATCGTTGGCAGCGTGTCGATATCAAGTCGATCTCGCTGCTGCCCAATGTGCTGGCGAAGCAAGCGGCGCGCGAGAACGGCGCCAAGGAGGCGTGGTTCGTCGACGGCGCGGGCCACGTCACCGAGGGCTCATCGAGCAATGCTTGGATCGTTACCAGGGGTGGCAAGGTCGTAACCCGGCCGGCCGATAACGGAATTTTACGGGGCATCACCAGAACCGTGCTGATCGACGTGATCCGGGCCCAGGGGCTGGAGTTCGAGGAACGGCCCTTTACGGTCGAAGAGGCCTATGGCGCGCGCGAAGCCTTCCT
>WNGQ01001141.1_pt1 | contig 27551 bp, 22 predicted proteins | sample 5407661 | NCBI WGS metagenome assembly WNGQ01 (sample SAMN13153382, study PRJNA577476) | soil metagenome | isolation source: 60 cm soil or saprolite under Garry oak tree replicate 2 | place: USA:California | collected 2016-06-15 | reverse complement strand
CGGCATCGATCGTCAGCACGCTGCCGGTGATGTTGCGGCCGCCCTCGCCGAGCAGATACTCCACCATGCGCGCGACGTCGTCGGTCTCGGCGAGCCGGCGCAACGCGCTGCGGTTGGCGATGCGCTTGCGCTGCTCGTCGGAAAGGCTCTGCGTCAATTCGGTATCGATGAAGCCGGGCGCGAGGGCATTGACGGTAATCCCGACCTTGCCGACCTCGCGCGCCAGCGAGCGGGTGAAGCCGGCCGCGGCGGCCTTGGTGGCGCCATAGACCGAGAGCCCGTTATATCCGGTCGTCGCGATGATCGAGGAGATGTTGACGATGCGGCCCTCGCCATCGGCCATCATCTGGCGCACGACATATTTCGTCAGGATCACCGGCGAGAGCACGTTGAGGCACACCAGCCATCTATAGGCCGGTTGGGCTGATCGAGTGTTAACCGGCAGAGTTAAAAGGCGAGCTCACGGCCGCCGGGACCAAGGTCGGCTACCGCCGGCCGCGGACCCTATCCCCGATGGGACGAAGGTCGAAGGAGCCGGACAAGGTTTCCGTTCTCGCGCGCCCCCTTGCGAGCTATGCTGCCGCCCAAAGGGAGGGCACGGGACACTTCGTCCGTGAACCTCCTGGCTTAGGACGAGGAAACGCACGCTCGCGCTCGACTTTTCGAGCGCGGTTCCCGGCTTTCGGGAAAAGATGCGCCGGCCGCTCGGTGGATCTGGCCATGAACGAAAGCATCTCGTCGCCATTTATCCGATACCCGGTCGGAACGTCGCTGCTGATGGCCGGCATCCTGTTCATCGGCATCGTCGCCTATCCGCTGCTTCCTGTCGCCCCGCTGCCGCAGGTCGACTTTCCGACCATTCAGGTCTCCGCAAGCCTGCCCGGCGGCAGCCCGGAAACCATGGCTTCCTCAGTGGCGCAGCCGCTGGAGCGCCAGCTCGCGCAAATCCCCGGCATCGCGCAGATGACCTCGACGAGTTCGCTGGGGTCCACCGCCATCACCATCCAGTTCGACTTGAACCGCAACATCGACGGCGCGGCCAACGACATCCAGGGCGCCATCAATGCGGCAAGCGGACAGCTGCCCAAAAACCTCCCGTCGCCGCCGACCTACCGCAAGGTCAATCCGGCGGATTCGCCGATCCTGCTGTTGTCGGCAACCTCCGACACCCTGCCGTTGATCAGAGTGAGCGATGCGGTCGATGCGCAGCTCGGCCAACAGATCAGCCAGATTTCGGGCGTTGCGCAGGTGTTCATCGGCGGCCAGCAGAAGCCTGCGATCAGAGTCCAGATCGACCCCGCGAAACTGGCGGCCAAGGGCCTGCAGCTGGAAGACGTCCGCAGCCAGATCGCAGTGACCACGGTCGACAGCCCGAAGGGCAATATCGACGGCGCGCGGCGCGCGTACACCATCTACGCCAACGATCAGTTGCTGGACGCCAAGGACTGGAACGACGTCATCATCGCCTATCGCAACGGCGGGCCGTTGCGGATTCGCGACATCGGCCGGGCGGTCGCCGGCCCGGAGGACATGAAGACCGCGGCCTGGGCCGACGGCAAGCGCGGCGTCTTCCTCGTCATCTTCAAGCAGCCCGGCGCCAACGTCATCGACACCGTCGACCGCATCAAGGCCCAGCTTCCCCGGCTGATCGGGACCATTCCCCCGGCCATCAAGATCAAGATCATCAGCGACCAGACGATCACCATCCGCGCCGCGGTCCACGACGTGCAGCTCACGCTTCTCATCACCGTGGCGCTGGTGGTCATGGTGATCTTCATCTTCCTGCGCAGCTTCTGGGCGACCGTGATTCCGGCCGTGACCGTGCCGCTCGCCCTGTTAGGGGCCTGCGCACTGATGTGGGCGTTCGGCTACACCATCGACAATCTCTCGCTGATGGCGTTGACGATCGCCGTCGGCTTCGTCGTCGACGACGCCATCGTGATGCTGGAAAATATCACACGCCATGTCGAGCTGGGCGAGAAACCGCTCGCGGCTGCCTTCAAGGGCGCGAGCGAAATCGGCTTCACGATCGTCTCGATCAGCGTCTCGCTGGTCGCGGTCCTGATCCCGCTGCTCTTGATGGGCGGCGTGATCGGGCGGCTGTTCCGCGAGTTCGCGGTGACGCTGGCGATGGCGATCTTCGTATCGCTCATCGTATCGCTGACGCTGACGCCGATGATGGCTTCACGCTTCCTGCGTCCGCACGGACAGGGCCGGCACGGGCGCTTCTACCAATGGAGCGAGCGGGCGTTCGACAGGATGCTGCATGCCTATACGCGCGCCCTCGACCTCGCCTTGCGCCACAGCCTGACCACGCTCTGCATTTTCTTCGCGACGGTTGCGCTATCGGTCTATCTGTTCGTCATCATCCCCAAAGGCTTCTTTCCCCAGCAGGACAACGGCTTCCTGACCGCGGTGTCGGAGGCGTCGCAGGACATCTCCTTTGCCGACATGAAGCGGCACCAGGAGGAACTGAGCGGGATCGTCCAGGCCGATCCCGCGGTCGATAGCATCGCCATGTTCATTGGCGGCGGCGGCACCGCGCTCAACTCCGGCCGCATGTACGTCACGCTGAAGCCGCGCGAGGAGCGCGACGCCGACGCGCAACAGATCATCGCGCGGCTGCGGCCCAAGCTCGCCGAGGTCGAGGGCGCCGTGCTGTATATGCAGGCGTCCCAGGACGTGCGCCTCGGCGGCCGCGCCACGCGGACGCAATTCGAATTCACGCTGCAGGACGCCAACCTCGCCGAACTCAACGAGTGGGCGCCGAAGATCCTGGCGAGAATGCAGACACTGCCCGAACTGCGCGACGTCGCCACCGACCAGGAGACCGAGGGCACGACGCTGCAGTTGAGCATCGACCGCGATGCCGCCTCGCGCTACGGCATCCAGCCGCAACTGATCGACGACACACTCTACGACGCGTTCGGCCAGCGCCAGGTCACGCAATATTTCACCCAACTCAACAGCTATCACGTCATCCTTGAGATCCTGCCCGAGCAGCAGAGCAACGTCGATGCGCTGAACATTCTCTATCTCAAGTCGCCGACCACGGGCGACGAGATCCCATTGTCCGTGTTCTGCAAATGGACGACGCTCCCGGTGCGCCCGCTCGCGATCGCGCACCAAGGCCAGTTCCCGGCTGTTACGATCAGCTTCAATCTCGGCCCGGGCGTCGCGCTGGGACAGGCGACCGCTGCCGTGCAGAAGGCGATGGCCACGATGGGCGCGCCGGCAACCCTGAGCTCCAGCTTCCAGGGCACCGCGCAGGCGTTCCAGCAATCGCTCGGCACCGTGCCGCTCCTGATTGTCGCGGCGCTGGTCGTGGTCTATCTGATCCTCGGCATCCTCTACGAGAGCTACATCCATCCGCTGACGATTCTCTCGACACTGCCGTCGGCCGGCGTCGGTGCGCTCGCCATCCTGATGGCGTTCGGCTTCGATTTCAGCCTGATCGCCCTGATCGGGATCATCCTCCTGATCGGCATCGTGAAGAAGAACGGCATCATGATGGTCGACTTCGCGATCGTGGCCGAACGCGAGCAGCACCTGTCGCCGCGGGAGTCGATCCGCAAGGCCGCCATTCTGCGATTTCGTCCCATCATGATGACGACGATGGCGGCGCTGCTCGGCGGCGTGCCGCTGATGCTGGGCAGCGGAACGGGGTCGGAAATCCGCCAGCCGCTCGGTTATGCGATGGTCGGCGGCCTTGTGGTCAGCCAGGCGCTGACCTTGTTCACGACGCCGGTGGTCTACCTCTATCTCGATTATCTCTCGAACGCGATTGCGCGCTGGACCACGACGCGGACGACGAAGGAATCCAAGCCGGCGGCGAAGGCGGGCTCGGTCAAGGACGCCGCCGAATGAGGAGCCAGCCGAGTCCGCCGACCCGGCCGGAAGCTGGCACCGGCGAACGTTGCGGTGACCACCTCCGAGACCGAGCGCTGGCGGTCGCGATTGTCTTCTTTCTCACGGGAGCCTTTGCGGCGTTCGCCCAAGATGCCGCAAACGGCCAACATTTGGCGCAGCGCTGGTGCACCGAATGTCACGCCATCGAGACGGTTCGGACCAGGGTCAATCGCGCGCCGCCGTTTGCGGCGATCGCAGCCAAGCCAGACATCAGCGCCGACATGATCGCGTCATTCCTGCGGTTGCCGCACGCGACGATGCCGAATTTTCCCCTGAGCCGGAAAGACGCCCAGGACCTCGCGGCCTTCATCATGGAGATGAAGAAATAGCCGCGCGATAGCTGCGAGATGAACGTATGGAGGTCAAATCTCGATAGCCCGCGCGATCGCGGCCACGCTGCTCCGGCCGGTGGACGATTTTCCTTCACCCCTGTAAATTGCCGCGAAGGCAATGCCGGCCTGACCCTACGCCAGTCCCTGCAGCACCAGGCGATTGAGCCGTGCGGTGAAGGCCGCCGGATCGTCGGGCAGTTCGCCGTCGAGGATCTGCGCCTGCTCCAGCAGCAGAAGCGACAGGTCATCCATCGCCGTCGAGCCCGCCTCCGCCTTGGCGACCGCACCGACCAGGGGATGACGCAGATTGATCTCGAGGATCGGCTTCGACCGGGCGCCGCGCGCCTGCTGCGACAGGATCCGTTCCAGTTCCCGATCCGGGCCATGGCTGCCGGCAACGAGACACGAGGCTGACGTGGTCAGCCGGGTCGAGGCCTTCACGTCGGTGACGCGTTCGCCGAGACCTGCCTTGATCCGCGCGATAGTTTCCGCCTCGTCGGCGACGGTCTCGGTCTTATCCTTGGCATCCTCGTCAAGCAGCGGGATGAGATCGAAATTGATATCGCCCTGGCTCAGGGATTTCAGGGGCTTGCCTTCGAAATCGAGCCGCGACGAGGTCCAGAAGGCGTCGACCGCATCGGTCAGGAGCAGGACCTCGATGCCCCGGGCGCTCGCCGCTTCCAGCCGCGGATTCGACTTCAGCCGCTCGATGCTGTCGCCGACCAGGACATAGATCTCGGTCTGGTTCGGCTTGAGGTCCGCGAGATATTGCTTCAACGACCGCTTCTCGCCCCTGGTCGTGGTGAACCGCGCCAGGGTGAGGAGCTTCTCGCGCCGCTCGAAATCCTCATAGATGCCTTCCTTGATGACCGAACCGAAGGCTTCCCAGATCTTGCCGAAATTCTCCGGCTCCTTGTCGCTGAGCTGCTCCAGCTCGCCGATGACACGGCCGGTCACGGCTTTGCGGATCTGCACGAGTTGCGGATTGTTCTGCAGCATTTCGCGGGAAATGTTGAGCGGCAGGTCCTCGCTGTCGATCACGCCGCGGATGAAGCGCAGGTAGGGCGGCAACAGGTCGGCCTCATCGGTGATGAAGACGCGCCGTACGTAAAGCTTGACCTTGCCTTTGCGCGCCGGCTCGAACAGGTCGAACGGCTTCGCCGACGGGGCGAACAGCAGCACCGCATAGGAATAGCGCCCCTCCGCGCGGTAATGCAGCGTCATCGCCGGCTCGTCGAAGGCGTTCGCAATCGACTTGTAGGCCTTGGCATAATCCTCGCTCGTGAGCTCGGATTTCGACCGCTGCCAAAGCGCGCTCGCCGAATTGATCTGCCGCGGCTCGCCCTCTTCCGGCACCAGTTCGATCGGAAACTGGATGTTGTCGGAATAGGCCGTGACGACGCGCTCGATCTCGTAATCCTCGAGATATTTGGCCGCGTCCGGCTTGAGATGCAGCACGATTTCCGTGCCGCGTGTGACCCGCTGGGCATCCTCTTCGCTGGCGGGCGCGACCTCGAAGCCATCACCGCCGGAGGAGGTCCAGGTCCAGGCCTCGGCGCTGCCGGCACGCCGGCTGGTGACGACGATGCGCTCGGCCACCATGAAGGCGGAATAAAAGCCGACGCCGAACTGGCCGATCAGGCCCGCGCCGTCCTTGGCCTCGGTCAGGCGCGCCACGAAGGCCTTGGTTCCGGAACGGGCGATGGTGCCGAGATTGTCGATCAACTCCTGGCGGTCCATGCCGATACCGCCGTCGGCGACAACGAGCGTGTTGGCCTTCTTGTTCGGAATGACGCGGATTCTCGGGGCGTCGCCCTCGCCGATCAGAGCGGGATTGGCGATCGCCTCATAGCGCAGCTTGTCGCAGGCATCCGACGCATTCGAGATCAGCTCGCGGAGGAAAATCTCGGTTTCCGAATAGACGGAATGCACCATCAGGTGCAGCAGTTCGGAAACCTCGGCCTGGAACGGGCGGGTCAAGGGAGCGGTATCGGTGGTTGTCATGGTTTTGCCTGACGAAATGACCGGGGTTTCGGAAAGCCCCGATATAGCAAGACCCGCTCCCACGGCAAGATTGGGCGAAGTCGTGACGGTAGCTCTCCCGCGCAAACGTTCGGCGGCGGATGCGGCCACTTTCCGCGCGACCGCGGGCTACTTGCGCCGGTCCGCTGCTACCGCAGCTCGCGATCAAGAATGCTCCTTGTATCGCGACAAATGCCTAAACTTAGGGCAGCCGGCGATCGAGCTGAATTGATTTTGGTCGGTTTTGAGGTACTTTTTTACCTATACGGGATGAAATGCGTTGGATTGTGTACATCGGAAAGTGGCCACTCGCGCGACCCGCCTTGGCATATCCGTTGCATTTGTCTTCTGCGGGGTCACCGGTTCTCACGGCATCGGGCCAGGGTGCCCCAATCCTCGGCAGACAAGACGGGCAAGGGGCGGATGACTGCCAGAGCAACGTTGGAATTGGTGCAATTGACGAAAATGTTCGGCAATGTCACCGCCGTTGACGCGATCAACCTCAAGATTCCGGCGGGCACCTATTGCTGCCTGCTTGGCCCGTCCGGCTGCGGCAAGACCTCCACCTTGCGCATGATCGCCGGCCATGAATCGGTGAGTTCCGGGGACATCATCGTCGGGCCAAGGAACGTCACTGATCTGCCCCCAGCGCAGCGCTCGACCGCGATGATGTTCCAGTCCTATGCCCTGTTTCCGCATCTGTCCGTGATCGACAACGTCGCCTTCGCCTTGAAGATGCGAGGCGTCGCCAAGGCCGTACGCCATGCCGAAGCCAGGAAACTGCTCGAACTCGTCGATATGCAGGCCTATGCGGCGCGCCTTCCGGCCCAGCTGTCGGGCGGCCAGCAGCAACGCGTGGCGCTGGCGCGCGCGTTGATCACCTCGCCTCAAATCCTGCTGTTGGACGAGCCGTTGTCCGCGCTCGACCCATTCTTGCGGCTGCGCATGCGCGCCGAACTGAAGAGGCTGCAACGCGAGCTGGCGATCACCTTCATCCATGTCACCCACGGTCAGGACGAGGCCATGGCGCTGGCCGATATCGTGGTTCTGATGAATGCGGGACGGATCGAGCAGCAGGGCACCCCGCGCGAGATCTTCAACCATCCCCGGACGGAATTCACGGCGAAATTCATCGGCGGCCACAATGTCATTGCCGTTGGCGACGAGACCTTCGCCGTCCGCAATGATCGCCTTGTGCTGAAAAGGTCGGGCGAAGCCGTGGATGGTCCTGCGATCACGGGCACCGTCAGCGAGGTCGAATACCAAGGCACCTATGTCATGGTCGCGATCTCGGCCGAGAACGGGACCGAAATCTCCGCCCAACTCGCCGAAAGTCAGTTCGACGCCGCCAATTACAGCGTCGGCGAGCACGTTGTGGCCACCTGGGACCCCGCGCTCGCGAGCCTGCTGAAGACCCGAAGTCCCGCAACCGTCGCGTCGCCCCAACCGGCGGCCTGACACCCATCCATGGAGACGACCATGACCGATCGATCGAAGATGAAGAAAAGCATCAGCCGTCGCACCCTGCTCAAGAGCGCTGCCGGCGTGGCGGGTCTTGCCGCGGGATCGGGAGCGATCACCGGATTTCCCTATGTCCAGTCGGCCGACCCGAAGGTCCTGCGCTATCTTGGAACGGCGGTGAACGAAGGCGACGAGATCTCGAAGAAATGTCTCGAAGATACCGGCATCAAGATCGAATACATCACGGCGACGACCGACGACGTGACCAAGCGCGTCATCACCCAGCCGAATTCGTTCGACGTGCTCGACACGGAATATTTCTCGCTGAAGAAGCTGGTGCCGTCGGGCAATATTTTTGCGCTCGACGCCAAGAAGATCAAGGAGTTCGACAACATCACCCCGGTCTTCACCAAAGGCCAGCTGCCGAACGGCAAGAAGATCGGCAATCAGGGCACGGCGCCATGGAAGGTGCTCTATCTCGACGGCCCGAATTCCAAGACCTTCTCGGCGACGCCAACCGAATTCATCACCCTGATCCCGACGGTCTACAATGCCGACACGCTCGGCATTCGGCCCGACCTGATCAAGCGCCCGATCGAATCGTGGGCAGAGCTGCTCAACCCCGAATTCAAAGGCAAGGCCGCGATCCTCAACATTCCCTCGATCGGCATCATGGATGCCGCGATGGTGGTCGAAGCCACCGGCCAGCACAAATACGAAGACAAAGGCAACATGACCAAGGCCGAGATCGATCTCACCATGAAGATCATGACCGAAGCCAAGAAGGCCGGCCAGTTCCGCGCGTTCTGGAAGGATTTCAACGAGTCGGTCAACCTCATGGCGTCGGGCGAAACCGTCATCCAGTCGATGTGGTCCCCGGCCGTCACCAAGGTGCGCTCCCAGGGAATCCCATGCATCTTCCAGCCGCTCAAGGAAGGCTATCGCTCCTGGGCGTCGGGGTTCTGCGTCTCCAAGGCGGTCTCGGGACCAAAACTCGATTGGGCCTATGAATTCGTGAACTGGTATCTCTCGGGCTGGGCCGGCGCCTATCTCAATCGCCAAGGCTATTATTCCGCCGTTCTGTCGACCGCCAAGGCCAACATGTCGGCCGACGAGTGGGGCTATTGGATGGAAGGCAAGCCCGCCGCAGGCGACATCAAGGCGCCGGACGGCACCCTGCTCGAGAAGGTCGGCGCGGTCCGCGACGGCGGCTCCTATGACGATCGCATGGGTGGCGTTGCCTGCTGGAACGCGGTGATGGATGAGAACGACTACATGGTCCGCAAGTGGAACGAATTCATCGCCGCTTGACACCATCTCGAGGTGGCTTGCCGCGCCCGCGGCGAGCCACCTTCGGCGCGTAAGCAGAGATCGGCTATTCCATGACGCAAGAGCGCAGATCGATCGCATGGCTTCAGGCCGGACCGATGATGCTCGTCTTCGCGCTGTTCTTTCTGTTGCCGCTCGTCCTCGTGACCATCGTCAGCGCCTGGGATTACAACGAATATGAGATGATCCCGGCGTTCAGCCTGCGCGGCTACACCGATACGTTCGAGGGATGCATCGCCGATCTGCCGAATCTCTGCACGATCCTGAAAACCTATCTGAAGACCGTGAAACTATGCCTGTTGACCTGGAGCCTGACGCTCGTGATCGGCTTCACGGTCGCCTATTTCCTCGCGTTTCACGTCCGCTCGAAGACCTGGCAGATCGTGCTTTCGCTACTCTGCACCATTCCGTTCTGGACGTCGAACGTGATCCGGATGATCGCGTGGATCCCGCTGCTCGGCCGCAACGGCCTGGTGAACAAGGGACTCGAGGGCGCCGGCCTGATCACGCAGCCGGTGGAATGGCTGTTGTTTTCGGAATTCTCCGTGGTGCTGGCGCTGGTCCACCTCTTCACCTTCTTCATGGTGGTGCCGATCTTCAACTCGATGATCCGCATCGACAAGAGGCTGATCGAGGCCGCCTATGATGCCGGAGCGACCGGCTGGCAGACCCTGCTCAACGTCATCATTCCCTTGGCGAAGCCCGGGATCGTCATCGGCTCGATCTTCGTGGTCACGATCGTGATGGGCGACTTCGTCACCATCGGCGTGATGGGCGGCCAGCAGATCGCATCGGCCGGGAAGATCATCGAGTCGCGCCTCAACGCGCTGCAATTCCCGGCGGCCGCGGCCAACGCGGTCATCCTGCTCGGGATCACGATCCTGATCATTTCCTCGCTGACGAAGATCGTCGATATCCGCAAGGAGCTCTAGAGATGGGCGAGACGCGGCCACGATCCTTCTATTTCCTCGCGGCGTTTTTCACCGCCTACGTGCTGTTTCTGTACGGGCCGATGTTTGCGATCTACGTGCTTTCGTTTCAGGGGCCCGAAGGCGGCCTGACGTTCCCGATGAACGGCGTATCCCTGACCTGGTTTGGCAAGGTCTTCTCCGGTTCGGGCATCGTGGATATCGGCGCCGCCTTCAAGCGATCGCTCAAGCTCGGCTTCGTCGTCATGGTCTTTACCGTCGTGCTCTCGGTTGCGGCCGGCATGGCGTTCCGCCGATCGTTCCGCGGCGCCTCGGTCCTGTTCTACACCGCCATCGCCAGCCTGATCATGCCGTCGATCATCACCTCGCTCGGCATCGCGCTCGAGTTCCGGCTGCTCGACGATTTCATGATCAAGCACGGCATGGATTTCGGACTAGGCCATTGGACAGAGGGCTGGACCACAGCCATGGGACTTTTCACCTCGGGCCTTGGCGCGCATCTGACCTGGACGCTGCCGTTTGGCCTGTTGATCATGTTTGCGATCTTCAACCGCTTCGACGGCCGGCTCGAAGAGGCTGCGCGCGACCTTGGCGCGACGCCGTGGCAAACATTCCGGCACGTCGTGATGCCGATCATATTGCCGTCGGTGGTGGGCATCGGCCTGTTCGGTTTTACCCTGTCGTGGGACGAACTGGCGCGGTCGAGCCAGGCCATCGGTTCGGTCAACACCCTGCCGCTTGAATTGCAAGGGCTCACAACCACTGTCACCAAGCCCGACATCTACGCGCTCGGGACGCTAACCAGCGCCGTGTCGTTTCTAGTGATCTTCTCCGCGTTGATCGTCATTCTCGTGCTCCAGGCCCGCCAGCGGCGCCACGGCTCGGATGCCGGCAAAGGCATGGTTTAGCCGCGCCTCAGATCAGAGCTTCGGAAACGATAGACCAGGAGTGGACCGGCATTGCGCATTCTCATCGTCAATCCAAACACCACGGCCGCCATGACCGAGACGATCGGCCGGGCTGCGCGCGCGGTGGCGGCATCGGGCACTGAGATCATCGCGGTCAATCCGCCGGATGGGCCGGTCTCGATCGAGGGCTATTATGACGAAGCGTATTCGGTGCCGGGACTCTTGGCCGAGATCGCCAAGGGCGAGCTATCAGGGGTTTCGGCGCACATCGTCGCCTGTTTTGACGATACCGGCCTCGAAGCCGCGCGCAGCCTCGCTGCAGCACCGGTCATCGGCATTGGGGAAGCGGCGTTTCACCTGGCCTCGATGCTGGGGCATCGGTTTTCGGTGGTCACGACGCTGTCGCGCTCGATCGCCGCGATCGAAACCAATCTGATGAAATACGGCCTTTCCGCGCGCTGCGCCAAGGTGAGAGCCTGCGAGGTGCCGGTGCTCGCGCTCGACGATCCCGCGTCCAACGCGTCGGCGCAGATCAGCGCGGAAATCGAACTCGCCAAACTTCACGACCGGGCGGAGGCGATCGTGCTCGGCTGCGCCGGCATGGCCGACCTCGCCGCGCGGCTGACCGAAAAACATGGTCTTCCGGTCGTCGATGGGGTCGCGAGTGCGGTCAAGCTGGCGGAAGCCTTCGCCACGCTCGGTCTCAAGACCTCGAAGATCGGCGCCTATGCCAATCCGCGGCCGAAACCCTATCTCGGCTCCTTCGCGCCGTTCGGGCCGCGCTAACGATACGCGCCTGTTTCCTCCGACGATTGAGGTACGTCAATCGCGAAGTGCTTCAGCCTATTCCGCTCACGAGATCGCGGCGAGATAACGCCTGACCGAGGCATCGAACGCGACCTTCGCGCCTGTCGCGATGTCGCGGTCCCACCAGGCGCCGTAGATGCGATCGAACGCAAGCGGCGCAAGCAGTTCGGCAATATGCCGCACCGCCCCCGCGCCGAGGGGAATATAGTTCGGGTAGCTGTACATGAAGCTGACGAAGCGGCGATCCATCGTCACCGTTGCGATGTCGCCGACCAACAGCGCGCCTTGTCCCTCCGCGGCGCTTCGCCAGTGCAGCACCGTGCCGCCGGCAAAATGTCCGCCCGCGCGCAGCAGACGGATGTCACTGGACAGCTGCAGGGCCTCGCCCGACCACGGCACGATCGCACGGTGCTGTCGGGTGATGAAGGCGCGGTCGTCGCCGTGCAGATAGATCGGGACCCCGCCGAACGCCTCGCTCCAGTCGGCGACGGCGCCATAATAGTGCGGATGCGAGACCGCGATCGCCTTGAGGCCGCCGAGCGAACGTACATGGTCGGTGGCCTCTTGCGTGATCAGCGGCACGCAATCCCACATCACGCAGCCGTCGGCCTCCTGCAACAGCAGCGCGCGCTGACCGATCGCGAAATCCGGCGCGACGGCCAACCCGGGGACGCCGAGATCGTCGCGCCAGACGAGCTTGTGCGTCTTCGCAAACTCCTCGCGCGCGAGCCACGCCTGCCCTCTCCAGTTCACGAACTGCCGTTCGTCCTCGCAGATCGGACAATCGCGCGGCGGCTCGGGACTTTCGGCGAATTGCGCGCCGCATTGATAGCAGGTCCAGACAGGCATCGGGGAAGTGATCCAAACGGCAGCAAACGGGTTTCTTGCGATCCTTCCAACCATAACCAAAGGTCGTGCCCTGGAGAAGGTCTTTAGTCCGGCCCGATCGCGCGCCGCGCTTGACGAATTGGTCGCTCAGGCATCGGACGGCGCCATCCGCCGCGTCTCCGGCATGAAAGCCAGAACCAGAATCAATCCCGTGAATGCCACGCCGGAAAGCGCGGAGAAGGCGACGGCATGGCCGAACCGGTCGCTGGCATAGCCGGCGAGCACGGTACTCATCGACGCGCCGATGCCGACCGCAGTGCCGACGATACCCTGCGCCAGATTGAAGTGGCCGCTGCCGAACGCGATGTCGGCGACAATCAACGGCACCATCACGCTGAACACCGCGGCGGTGACGCCGTCGAACACTTGAACAGCTACCAATACATAGGGATCGCGCACCGTCGCAAACAGCAGTCCGCGGACCGCGAGCGCCGCAAAGCCGATCAGCAGGATCGGCCGCCGTCCCCAGGCTTGCGCCTTGGCACCGACCGTGGGCGACATCAGCGCGACGATGGCCTGCGGCACGATGATGCAGGCCGCGATCAGCACCGGCGCCCACTGGCTCGACCGCGTCGTGACGACGCCCGCCATCAGCGGCAGCATCGCGGCGTTGGCCAGTTGCAGCAGCAGCACGCTGAAGGCAAAGATCAATAACGGGCGCTGGCGGATCAGTGTCAGCACGCTGGTTGCCTTGGGATCGGGTTCGGCTCGGACCACCTCGCCATGGGCGCGGGCGACATCGACTTCGTCCTCGCGGATCCGCGATAGCGCCAACAATGTCGGTATCGCCAGCATGAAGGTCACGAGAAACACCGAGCGGCTGGAGAGAAGATAGCCGCAGGTGCCCATGACCGCCGCGGCCACGCCATTGCCGAGCGAGGCGAAACGCGCGTTACGCCCGAGCCGTTCGCCGATCGCGAACGGTCCGACCAGGCCGAGGCTGATCGCGGCAATCGCCGGGCCGAGCACGCAGCTCGCGGCCGCGTGCAGGGTCGCAGCGGTCACCACCACCAGAAGGATCGGCCATGCGGCATAGCAGAGCGCGGCGAAGCCGATCGTCGCGATCGCAAGCCCCGCGACCAGCCGTTCGGAGCGCGCGGCGTCGACGATCGCACCGCCCGGCATCTGCCCGAGCAACCCGACCACGCCGCCGATCGACAACACGAAACCGATCTCGACCTGCGTCCATTTCTGCGTCGTCAGATAGACCGCGATGAAGGGACCGAATCCGGTTTGAACGTCGGCAAGAAAGAAGATGAACCAGTCGAGACCGCGCAAGCTCCGCCGCGACGGTCCGGCCCCAACGACGCCCTGAGGCACAGCCCTGGTCTCCTTGTCGGGCGGCCACGCGCCGAACTTGGATACCAGCGGCATCTAGGGGTCGACGTGAAATGGCAGCAAGCTGCCGGCGGCGCCAAGTACCACGATCGACTTTTCCTCCTTGTATTCCGGCGCCGCCATGACCTGCTCCTTGCTCAGTTCGAGGCTGATCGCGTCCTTCTTGTTGGCGATCTGGCCGAAATGCAGCGCGCTCCAGTCGACGACGATCCTCCGGCTGCCGACGCCGAGGAATCCGCCGAAGTCGATGACCGCGGCCCGCACCGTACCTGCCCGATCGACGATCACGTCGACGACATGTCCCATGTCTTCGTCCGCGGGACTGCGCACGTCGCGGCCGAGCACGCCATGTGCGTCGTTCGGGCCGATCACCGTCACCGACGGCGGCGGAGCGGGTTCCTGCGCTGGCGCCGGAGGCAATTCCTGCGCCCAAAGCCCTGCGGCGGCCAAGGTTGCAAGCAAGGCCATACTGATCGCAAGGGAAGACCTGGTCATGTCAGTGCGCCCATACGATCGCGACCTGGATTTGCCCGCGCCGACGCAGCACCTCCATCGAGACGCCGTTGCCATGACGGCGGACGCACAGATCGATGCTGGCCTCTCCCAGACTCAGCTCGCGCAGCACCACTTCATTGAGAAATGCGGGAAGATGCGGGTTACGCAGGCGGATTTCGCTCCGTGCAGCATCGAATTCCAGTCCGAGCGCGGCCTCGAGCAAGGTGAATGGCGTCGCGCTGGCCCAAGCCTGCGGGGCGCAGGCAACAGGATAGAGTGTCGGTCCGCGATTGCGCTCGCGGCGAAAGCCGCAGAACAGTTCGGGCAACCGCCGCAGATCCATATAGGTCGCGGCGTCGAACAGGCCCTTGAACAGCGCTTCGACAGAATGTTTGAGGCCGTATCGCGCCAGCCCAAGCGCGGTCAGCGCGTTGTCGTGCGGCCAGATCGATCCATTGTGGTACGACATCGGATTGTAGCGCGCCTCGCCGAGCGCCACGGTGCGGATACCCCAGCCGGTGAAGAAATGCGGGCGCATCAGGTCGGCGCCGACCTTGCGCGCGCGATCCTCGCGCACCATTCCGCTGAACAGGAGCTGTCCAGCATTCGACGCGCGCACCTTACAGGGCCGCTTTTCGCCGTCGAGCGCCAAGGCGTAGGTTCCGAGCTCCTCGTTCCAGAACGCGTCTTCAAAGCGCGCCGCCAACAATTGGGCTTCGACCTCGAGCTGCCGGGCGATCTGGCGCCGAGAGAGCCTGAGCGCGCAGCGTGCGGCCAGCCGCTTGGCGGCAAACACGTAGCCCTGGACTTCGGCAAGGGCGATATGGCCTTCGGCGAGACGGCCGTCGGCGTGAAAGATCGCGTCGTGGGAATCCTTCCAGCCCTGGTTGGCAAGCCCCTCTTCCGATGCGCGGCGATATTCGACGAAGCCATCGCCGTCCGGATCGCCGGCCCCATCGATCCAGCTCAAGGCGGCTTCGATCGCGGGCCACAATTCGGCGAGCGTTTCGTCATCGCCGGTCCGCTCGACGTAGAGTCCCGCCAGCAGGACGAACAGCGGCGTGGCATCGACGCTGCCGTAATATTGCGCGAACGGCACCTCACGCAACGAGGCCATTTCGCCGCCGCGCATTTCATGAAGGATCTTGCCGGGCTCGGCATCGGCGCGCGGGTCGACCTCGGCCGCCTGATAGAACGCGAGCCGCTTCAACACGCCGCGCGCGACCCGCGGATCGATCCACAGCATCTGCAGCGCGGTGATCAGGCCATCACGGCCGAATGTCGTCGAGTACCAGGGAATGCCGGCATAGGGATATCGTCCCTGCGACGTGTCCGTCATCAGGATGTTGAGATCGGCCATTGACTGGCACAGCACCTCGTTGAGGATATGGTTCGAGGTCTCGATGCTGGCGCAGCCTGTGGTGAAACGGCGCATTTCGCGACGGTGCGCCAGCAGGCCCCGAAAGAATCGCGCCGGTTTGAGATCGGCGGGCTTGTTGCAGGAAGCGGTAAGAAAAAGCGAACTGACCTGTCGCGGCGCCAGATCGAAGCGATAGATCGCGGCATTGCCGGCAAGCCGCGTCGGCGGCGGATCGAAATGCAGCGCCGTGCAGCGCGATACGCCGTCGAGGCCTTCATATTCAAGCAGCACGTCGGTCGGACTGAGAAGCTTGCTGGAACCGATGCCGCGGCGCGGACGCTTTTCGCCGCGCACCTCGAACAGATCGGCGAAATCATTGTCGAACAGCAGCGTCAATTCGAAACTCACGGCACCGTCGCCGTGATTTTGTAAGCCCACCCGCTGATAAGCCGTTCCCCGCCACAGGAACACCGTTCGCACGATATGAAGCATATCCTTCTGCAGCACGATCCGGCCCTGGCGATAGACGTCGGGATTGGTGAGGTCGATGGTCAGCGCCGAGTTGTCGTCGCGCAGGTTGGAGCCGAGTAGCAAAGGCTGCACCTGGTCGAGCAGAAGTTCGAGCCGCGCCAGATAGCGGGTGTCGGCGTTGAACAGGCCGTCGGGACCTCCGGCGGACGCACCGATGTCGCCGTGGCTGTCGAGCACGATGAAGGTGTCGTCATGCTTCAGCGCGCGCCGCGGCCGCGCGGCCGGGCCGGTCATGGGTATGTAGAACGGCGCCTCGCCAACCTGTTCGACGACCAGCGGCGCCCGGATGGCATGGTTGACGACATCGACTGGCATCTCGACCTCGCGTATTGTCTTTGACCCACGGCCGGAGCTGGCACCGAAGCTGGTACCTATGACGTTCCGCTTTATGCCGCGGCGAATTTCTCCAGTCGATTCATTTCCTGCGTGACCAGTTCGCGATATGGGCCATTGCCGCGCATCAGCCGATCCGGCGGCCCGTCCTCAATGATCCTGCCGCCCTTCAAGATCACAAGGCGATCGAAATTGCGCAGCGTCGCCAGCCGGTGGGCAATCGCGATCACCGTGCGGCCGCGCATCAGGCGGCCGATCGCCTCGCGGATGGCCTCCTCGGATTCCATATCGAGTGCCGCGGTCGCTTCGTCCAGGAGCAGGATCGGGGCATCCTTCAGAAACGCCCGCGCGATCGCAATGCGCTGTCGCTGTCCGCCCGACAGCTTGACGCCGCGATCCCCGACCATGGTCGCAAGCCCCTCGGGGAGGCTGTCGACGAAATCGCAGCGCGCCGCGATGGCAGCGCGCAGGACCTCATCGTCGCTCGCGGTCGGGAGGCCGTAACGGATGTTTTCCAGGATGGAGCGGTGGAACAGCGAGATGTCCTGGGGTACCACCGAGGTCGCCTCCCGCAGGCTCAGCTGGGTGACCCCCGAAATATTCTGGCCGTCGATGGTGATGCTGCCGTCCTGGACGTCATAGAACCGTTGCAGCAGCACGAACAGGCTCGATTTGCCGCCGCCGGATGGGCCGACCAGCCCCACCCTCTGTCCGGGCTCCAGCCGCAGATTGAACCGGTCGAAAACCTTGACCCCGCCGGGGTACTGGAACGACACATTGTTGAATGCGATGGCCGCGCCGCTGCGGACCAGCGGTTCGGCACCGGGATGGTCGCGCAATTCGTGCGGCTGCAGCAGCGTCGCGATCGCTTCCGTCATCCGCGCGATATGCTGGGTGACATCGACCAGGGCCACCGCGAGATCGCGGGTCGCGTTCAGAATCGAAAGGCCAAGCGTGCAGACCAGGACCACATCGCCGGTGGTCGCCCCGCCGTCTTGCCAGAGACCGATCACCCATGCCAGCAAGGCGATCGTGAGCACCAGCGTCACGGTCGCGTGCATGATGCGCAGCCGTTCGAGATAGCGCAGGCTGCGGCCCCGCGCCATGAGTTCACGATTGACCGTCGCGTCGAACCGGTCGTGCTCGTAGCTCAAGCCGCAAAACGCGCGCACCAGCGGCATGTTGTTGATGACATCGACCATTTCGCCGTCGACCGCCGCCGCCTTGTCCGCGAAGTCGTCATGCAGCGGCCTTCCGGCGGCCGCCAGGCGGAACATCGCCACCACCATGGTTCCGGCGACGACGATGAGCCCCGCCGCCATCGGCAGGCTCACCGTTCCAATCAGCGCGATCGCAGCGATCGTCGCAATGCACGGCGGCAGCACGTTCCAGACGAACATGTTCTCCACCGTGAATACCGCATTCGACGTCGCGGTGATGCGGCTCGTCAGCATTCCCGGCTGGCGGTCGGAAAAATAACTCGGCGCATGACCCGTGAGATGGCGGAAGATGTCGCGCCTGAGATCGCCGGTCACACCCACGAAGGTATAGCTCGCGGTCCAGCTCGCGATCCGCCACAGGAAATTGTCGGCCGCGATCAGCGACATCAGCACAATGAACGCGAGCCAGACGCCGCCCGAATGCGCGGTTCCTCCGGTCAGGCAGTCGACGAGAAACTTCACGCCATATTGCGTGCTCACCGAGCAGGCAACGGCCGCCACGACGGCGGTCAATATCACGGTGTGTGACACAAGCCTCTGGCGCAGATAGCGCAACACGAACGGGAACGGGCGATGCGCATATCCTGATAGCTGGTCCATCCGGTCGTGATCCCTGTCTGCCGCGAGCAATCATTTGCGCGTTTGAACGACACGCAAATTACCGCTCGGTGCGACGAGCCTTAAAATAGCAAACTCGCCGCACGCGATTTCGAAGAAGTAACCTTGCAGGGAGGAACTTCGCAGATGCGGGAACGTTCCCTGTCTGGCGAGCCGGCGCCGACTTTCGGGGGCCCATGTTCATGATCACAAAAAGGAGACCGAGAGATGCGCATCGCGCAGGTTGCTCCGCTGACGGAGGCTGTTCCACCGAAGCTCTATGGCGGCACCGAACGCGTGGTGCATTGGCTGACAGAGGAACTTGTTGCCCTGGGAAACGACGTGACGCTGTTTGCGAGCGGCGATTCGCAAACCTCGGGGAAGCTCGAGGCGGCCTGGCCGAAGGCCTTGCGGCTCGACGGCGCGGTGCGCGATGCCAACGCACTGCACATCGTGATGCTGGAGCGCGTCCGACGGAAATGTGATGAGGAGGAGTTCGACTTCCTGCATTTCCACCTCGACTACTACCCGTTCTCCCTGTTTCACCGGCAGCCCACGCCGTTTCTGACCACGCTGCACGGGCGCCTCGACCTACCTGAACACCAGCCCGTCTTCAGCACGTTCGCTTCGGTTCCCGTGATTTCGATCTCGAACGCGCAACGGCGGCCGGTGCAGCAGGCCAACTGGATTCGCACCATTCATCACGGCTTGCCGGAAAAGCTGCTGATGCCGAAGCCGGTCGGCCAGTCCTATCTTGCGGTCTTGGGCAGGATCGCGCCGGAGAAGGGAGTCAATGACGCCATCAGGATCGCGACCCGATGCGGCATTCCTCTGAAGATCGCGGCAAAGGTCGACCGGGCCGATCAGGAATATTATGAGACGGTGATCTATCCCCTGATCAACGGCAATCCGCTCGTCGAATATATCGGCGAAATCAGCGACCGCGAGAAATCGGATTTCCTGAGCGGCGCCATCGGCCTGCTGCTTCCGATCGATTGGCCCGAACCGTTCGGGCTTGTCATGATCGAGGCGATGGCCTGTGGCACACCGGTCATCGCCTACAACCGCGGCTCTGTGGCCGAGATCATCGACGAGGGGCTGACCGGTTTTGTGGTCGAGGATGAAAGCAGCGCGGTTGCTGCGGTCGACTGGCTATCCCGGTTGAACCGGCACGCGATCCGGCAGCAGTTCGAGAAGCGCTTCACCGCGCGGCGGATGGCCCTCGACTATCTCGCGGTCTATCGCAGCCTGATGCAGGAGCGCGAGCCCAAGATGAAGCTCGTCAGCAGCGCGGAATGAGACGGCAGAGGCCGCGGCCTTTGCAAACCAAGCGTCGACGTGCATTGTCCCGATTGTCGCCGACCGGCCGCGAGCCGTCATTCGGCATCTCCCGTGCCAGTGGTTGCGCGCAGGCCGAGGGCCTGCGTTGAGCAAACCTCGAAAAATTGCTAGGTTCGGGCGATTGGACGGAAGGACGTGCGATGATCGACATCGGAACACTGCTTGCCTACACCCTTGTCGTGTTGGGTTTGTTCCTGATTCCCGGCCCAGCCGTCCTGTTGACGCTCGCCCGCTCGATGGGTGGTGGCCAACGCGTTGGTATTGCGACTGGCCTTGGGATCGCCACCGGCGATTTCGTCCACGCCATCATGGCCACTCTCGGCCTTTCGGCCGTGCTGGCGACGTCTGCCATCGCATTTGCCATCCTCAAATATGCAGGTGCGCTCTACCTGATCTATCTTGGTGTTCGCTGTTTTTTCGAGAAATCCCAGTCGTTGCACTTGCCGGCAGCGCGCGCGGTAAGCCCCGGCCGGGCTTTCGTGCAGGCCATATTGTCGGAGATCCTAAATCCAAAGACGGCCCTGTTCTTCCTGGCCTTCCTGCCACAATTCGTGCATCCCGAGAATGGTCCAGTGATCGCGCAGCTTGCAACGCTGGGTGCTGTATTCGTCCTGATGAGTGCTGCCTATACGACGTTGATCGCCGTGGGAGCCGGTTCTTTCGGGCGGTGGCTGGGTCGCTATCGTGCCATTGGGCGCTGGCAAGGCAAGGTCATCGGAAGCATTTATGTCGGTCTCGGCGTCCGGCTGGCGCTGCAAGAGAGGTGAATGCAGCAGACGTTCACGTGATGGTCGCCGCCCGGCGAAGATTGCGGCTCGACATGATCGATGCCGAGCACCTGGACCGTGGTCCAAACACAGCACCTTCAATGTGTCGCAGTCGAACGCGCGGATCGAGGAAGATGGCCGGCGGTGGCTTCAGCGTTGCCACGCCGCTTCGGCATGTGTCGGAGCAGGTCTAATCCCCCAGAAGTGGAATCGGCTTGCGGTTCTTCCCCGCGCAGCGTAACTTTCCCCTGCACGTAGCTCATTCGAAAGCAATCTGTCGGGTTCGGCCTGGCGGGAGAGCGCGATGGCGGACCAGGTCCCGTGGCACCTTTCCGGTGACTATTTCGAGAATTGCAATTGCAGCATCGTGTGTCCGTGCCTCGTGTCAGCGGTCGCCCCGTTGACCTCGCGACCGACCGATGGCTTTTGTAACGTGCCGCTGATCTTCCACGTCGAAAGTGGCCGCTATGGCGACATCGCGCTCGATGGACTCAATGTTCTGATTATCCTCCACGCACCTGGGGTCATGGCAGACGGAGACTGGTCGGTGGCCGCCTATATCGATCAGCGCGCCGACGATGACCAGACCGAGGCCCTGGCTGCGATCTTCACCGGCGCCGCCGGTGGTCCTATGGCCGCGTTCACACCGCTGATCAGCAAGAACCTGGGGGTGAGCAAGGTCCCAATCACGTTCCGGATCGACGGCAAGACGCGGTCCGCGGAAATCCCTGACATTCTGCACATGTCCGTCGATCCGTTGCCGACCATGCATCCGAGCGGGGAAATGTGGGCGAACATCGGCCATCCGGTTAGCCCCGACAAGATGGTGTTGGCAGTCGGCGCAACAGGCAATACGTTCAGCGGTCACGGCATGCACTGGGATAATTCCGGCAAGAACGGCCTCTATGCGCCGATCCGCTGGTCGAACCAGGCGTAATGCAGCTGCTGATACGGCCCTGCGACAAGGCCGGCAACGTCAATCGCAAATGACCGACAGCCCCCTGGAAACCGTGCTGCGACGCGATCGCTGGGTCGTCGGCGGCGCGATCGGGATCATTGTCGCGCTGGCATGGGGCTATGTGCTCTGGCTCGCCAACGACATGGACATGCGCGGCATGGACATGACCGGGTTCCGCATGATCCCGGCCGGGATCGGAATCATGTTGCCGGCCAACGAGCCATGGCGAGCGATCGAGTTCGCCTATGTGTTCCTGATGTGGGCGGTGATGATGGTCGGAATGATGGCGCCCTCGGCAGCGCCCATGATCCTCATGTACGCCAGCGTGGGTCGAAAGGCGAAAGCGCAGGGCAAGCCGTTGGCTGCGACCGGCTGGTTTGCGGCCGGTTATCTCGTCGCCTGGAGCGGCTTTTCGCTGGCAGCAACGTTTCTCCAATGGGTGATCGAGCGGGCAGCCCTGCTGGATTCCCGGATGGCGATCGGAAGCCAACTGCTCGGCGCAATCGTGCTGATCGCAGCGGGAGTCTATCAATGGACACCGCTCAAGGACGTCTGTCTCGCCCAATGCCAGACGCCGTTTCAGTTCCTGATGCGCCACGGCGGCTTTCGCGACCCCCTGCGAGGCTGCCTGCTGCTGGGGCTTCGGCACGGAGCCTATTGTGTCGGCTGCTGCTGGGTTTTGATGGCGCTTTTGTTCGTCGGCGGGGTGATGAACGTGCTCTGGATTGCGCTTTTGGCACTGCTTGTCCTTCTGGAGAAATTGACGCCGGTCGGACGATGGATCGCGCGCGCTGCCGGCATTGCATGTGTGGCCGCGGGCGCTTGGCTGCTGGAGTCCTTGCCGCAGTGATGAGCAACCTGCGCTGCGGCTTTCCTTCTGCCGCTTCTCGAGCTGCTGCCTTGGGAATGCAAGTGCTCGCCAAGCGCGCTTCGGGGGCTTGCGCATTAGATAAGCGTATGCTTATCTGACGACATGATCGAGAATGACCTCTTCAAGGCCCTGGCCGACCCGACCCGCCGCGCCATCTTCGCGAAACTGGCGACTGGCGGCATGAACGCCAGCGCGTTGCGCGAAGGCATGGAGATCAGCCAGCCGGCCATGTCCCAGCACCTTGCGGCGCTGCGCAACGCCAAGCTGGTGCGCGAACAACGGCGCGGACGTTTCGTGAATTACGAGGTGGATCCAGACGGCCTGGCGCTGATCGCCAGATGGCTGGTGAAGTATCGCGCCTACTGGCCGCGCCGGGTCGACGCTCTGAAAACGTTGCTGAAGGATATGGACCAATGAACGACGTGTCGGATCAAGACTCGGCAGATCAAGACTTGGCGGATCAAGCGCAGACGGACCAATTGGTGTTCGACTACGAACTCGACGCGCCGCCGCAAAAAGTCTGGCGGGCGCTCAGCATCGCCGGGTTTCGCGAGAAATGGCTGCCGAAAGCGGCATTGGCCGACGCCGAGCCGGTGCGTTCGGTGCCGGGCGAGGAGATCGGCTACCGAATGCGGGACGACGGACCGCCGTTCCTGCACAGCATCGTGACGTTTCAATTGAGGCCCAACGCGGACGGCGGCACCCACTTGAGGATCATCCATCGGCTGGCGGACCGGCGCGCCCAGCACGAGACGCCAAGGGCCGCGAACAACAACGGGCGCTGCCTGATGCGCGCCGCCTGACGCCCCGGCTCATTTGACGGAAATTCAGCAGGACAGGAGTTCGCCGATGCGCGAAGCGATGCAGCTCGTCCCCATGGTCGTCGAACAATCCAGCCGGGGAGAACGGTCTTTCGACATCTATTCCCGGCTGTTGCGCGAGCGCATCGTGTTTCTCAACGGAGAAGTCAATGATGCCGTGTCCTCGCTGGTCTGCGCGCAGCTCTTGTTCCTGGAGGCCGATAATCCGAACAAGCCGATCCATCTCTACATCAATTCGCCGGGTGGCGTGGTCACCAGCGGTTTCGCCATGTATGACACCATGCGATACATCAAGGCGCCGGTGCACACGGTGTGCATGGGGACGGCCCGCTCGATGGGCTCGTTCCTGCTGATGGCGGGCGAACCGGGCGAGCGGGTGGCGCTGCCCAATGCCAGCCTGCACGTCCATCAGCCGCTCGGCGGTTTCCAGGGCCAGGCGTCGGATATCCTCATCCACGCCGAGGAGATGCTCAAGACCAAGCGTCAGATCATCCGGCTCTACGCCGAGCATTGCCGACGCAGCTTGGAGGAGGTCGAGCGCACCCTCGATCGGGATCACTTCATGACGCCGGAGGAAGCTCTGGAATGGGGATTGATCGACCGCATCCTCAAGCAGCGGGAGGATGTACGATGACGACGTATGATCGCCGACACAAGGCCGCATGAATGAACCGAGTCGAGCGAAATTCGACCCAAGAGAAACTCGGCGGGCCCTCCGCGCGTTGACGTGCTTAACGCGCAGAGATCCGAAGAGGCAAGTTCTCGATGTCGGGAACGACCAACCGAGTGCAATTGGCAGCGGCTTTCGCCGCCATCTATCTGCTGTGGGGCGGAACATACCTGGCGATCGCGCTAGGCCTGCAATCGATCCCGCCTTTCCTCCTCGTCGGATCGCGATCCATTCTCGCTGGCGCGGTGTTGTTCGCGTTTTCTCAGCTGCGAGGACTGGTTGTGCGACCGTGGCGGGATTGGTCGCACGCCGCCATCAGCGGTGGCCTCCTGTTCGTCGGATGCCACGGGGCGCTCGCCTATGCCCAGCGCTTTGTTCCTTCGGGGCTGTCGGCCATCATTCTGGCGACGATTCCTTTTTGGATCGCGCTTATCAACGTCGCAATCGGTCAAAGCGAACCACTGCCAAAACTCGCCGGCCTGGTGCCCGGCTTTGTAGGCGTCGCACTGATCGCATGGCTCGAGACATCGGACACGGAGCGTCCGCTGCCGGCGGCCATGATCGCGCTACTCCTGGCGTCGGCGCTCTCCTGGGCACTCGGCAGTGTGTACGCTCAGCGGCGCGCCGCCCATATCCCACCCCATGATCTTGCGGGCATGCAGCTTCTCTGCGGTGGCGCCGGCTTGCTGATGCTCAGTGTTGTGGCCGGCGAATGGACGGATTTCGCGCCGCAACGGGTCACAATCGTTTCGCTTTTGGGCATGCTGTACCTCGCGCTGCTCGGAAGCGTCATCGGCAACACCGCCTATCTATGGCTGCTCGATCGCATGTCGGCGCCGATCGTTGCGACCTATACCTTCGTCAATCCAGTGGTCGCGGTGATCCTCGGCGTGTGGGTGCTCGGCGAACGCATCACCATGTCGAGCCTCGCCGGCGCGGCGCTGGTGATCGGCTCGGTCGTTGCGCTTCTTTACGTTTCGAAAACAGATAAGCCAGCACGACGGCCGGCCGCGAAGGCACACTCGTCCTGATCCAAGGCTGCTGATCCAAGGCTGCTGATCCAAGGCTGCTGATCCAAGGCTGCCGCCCCTCGACTCCAGCGCTACAGCGAAGGCCTCGCTGGCGTGTGCGGCTTCAAGCATGGCTCTCGGCGCCACGCCACGTCGCGGTGGCTCCCAACCAAAAATATCGAAAACAACCCCATGCAAAGTAGCAGGCGGTCGCCGGCAAGGACGCTTTGGGCCAACACTTGACACGTCGGGCAAATCAACGGCACTCCTTTATCATCGCATGATCCGTTAAACGCCAGTGGCCCACAACGGCGCGCCGTTCGGTGTGATGTTGGGCGAAAATCCCTGCCCACGATTGAAGTTGCATTGGCTCTTGACGTTGCAATGGCTCGTGGCAGAGGCCTCCCATGCGATCATGCCGCACATCCTGTCGAGCACGCGCAACAGGACGCTACGCTGCGAACGATGGCGCTCGGAACGTTCATTTCGAACGCTTTGTCGGTTCGAGCGGCACCAGGCCGCTTCATACGGTGCCGCTGCAGTGCCATCCAAAACAACGTGCAGACAAACACTTACGACCCCCGACGGCCCGGAGCGACATCGTCGCTTTTATCTTGCCGTCGATCCCAGACCTTGCCGTCGATCCCAGACCTTGGTCGGCGCTCTCGGCCCCGCCGTGGTAATGTCCGGTGTGGCGAATAGCGGACGCAAGAGCGGACATGGCAATATCGACGCGAATGACCCGAAGCTGCCCCGCTGTCCAACGAGCTTGCTCCGCTGTCTTACGTCGGCTTAGTATGATCGCGTCATGAAGCGGAGCAGGGGCCAGCGTCGGCTATGGCAGCCAGCGAAGACGATTTGCGTGCCGCGCTCGAGCAGCGCTTCAAGGGTGACCGTTCCGGCGCCTGCATCGCTGCGGCCGTCATCGAAAACGGCACCACGGCCCGAGCCTATTTCTGCGCTAATGCGAAATCCGAGCGCTCGATCGATGAGCGCACAGCATTCGAAATCGGCTCCATCACCAAGACGATGACCGCTGCATTGCTCGCCGAGATTATCGGGCGGGGCGAAATCGCCATCGACGACCCCTTGGCGAAACTGCTGCCGCCAGGGACGAACGTACCCTCGTTCAACGGGACCCACATCACGGTGGGCAATATCGTCACACACTCCTCGGGCCTGCCGTCGTTCCCGTGGCGCGCCATCGACCTGAGTAACCCCTACGCGCTCCTAACCGAGGCCGATCTTCTCGACACCCTCGCGAAGACGCAGTTGAAGCGCGCGCCCGGCTCGCAGCGCGAGTATTCGAATTTCGCGCTGATGGTGCTGTCCTACGCCCTTGCCAAGCGCAGCGGCAGAGACTTCGAGACGTTGCTGCGCGAGCGTCTGCTCTCACCCCTCGGCATGGACGACACCTTCATCGTCACGCGCCCGTCTGCCGTCCGTGTTGCCGAAGGCCACTTTTCCAACAGCAGGCCTACCGGACCGTGGGACGTCCGTGTCGACCTTGCCGGCGCTGGGGGCGTGCGGGCAACCCTGCCCGACATGGTGCGTTACCTCGAAGGTCAGCTTGGCATGCGCGACAGCTCAATCACGCCGATCTTGGCGCAAACGCAAGAACGAATCGCCGGTGTCGGCAACCAAGCGACGAGCATGGCCTGGGAAATCCTGTCTACCGAGAACGGGCGCACGTTCGTCATGCATCCGGGTGGAACCGGCGGCTTCTCCTCGTTCTTCGCGTTCGATCGCGCGGCAAAACGTGGCGTTGTCCTGCTCAGCGACACGGCGCTTACCGATGTTGGCGGTCTTCGCCGGCTCGCCATGCACCTGCTCGACCCGTCACTGCCTGCCGGCACACCGCGCAATTTGGCAACTGCCGAGGTTAAGTTGATCGACGCGCTAGTCGGGCGATACCGTCTGCCAATCGGACTGGACATGGAATTGCGCAGGCAGGGCAACAAGCTGACCATCCAGGCTGACGGCGATCCCGAGTTCGAAATGGAGTACGACAGCGCTGGCGAGTTCTATCCCTTTGAGTTCGACGCCATTTTGCAGCCGAGGCGCAAAGTCGACGGTACGTACACTTTCACATGGTATCAACTGGGTGGTATTCACCAGGCTGAGCGCATCGGAGCCACTGTACCCGTTGCAGTTCGACCGGCACCAGCCGAGGCACAGCTCAAAGAATATGAGGGCAACTATTCCTTTTCGCGAACGCTTGGTCTGCGCGTCTATGCCTCGGGTCCCAAAATCATGGTCCAGGGTACCGGCCAAGCGCCGCTGGAAGCCGCGCCGTTCAACAAGGATATCTTCGTCACTGAGCCCATAGGTGCTGAGATCGCATTCGAGCGCGACGCCGGCGGCGGCAAAGTAATTGCCTTGACGCTCTATACGCGCGGACAGGTCCTGCGGGGCGAGCATCGTTGAGGGGGGCGCCGGGTCCCCGGTTCCACCATCGCTGCCGGCACGGTGCAGGCACTTCGGCTCACCTATCAATTGCGGAGCAACTGCCTGTCAGTGACCACAGATCGAACGACGGTCGCTCTTGGCACATAACGTCGATCCCGGGATTGATCGAGAGGGCCGCTATCGAAGGGTAACCGGACCACCCTGCGAAACTCGGAAGACTGCGGCCCATGAGGCGTAGCGCAAGA
>WNGQ01002431.1_pt1 | contig 27567 bp, 25 predicted proteins | sample 5407661 | NCBI WGS metagenome assembly WNGQ01 (sample SAMN13153382, study PRJNA577476) | soil metagenome | isolation source: 60 cm soil or saprolite under Garry oak tree replicate 2 | place: USA:California | collected 2016-06-15 | reverse complement strand
TGGCTCACGCCTCGCAGCAGCCTCGACCTGGCTCCAGGTCGAAAGGGCCCCTGTCGCCTCCTGGGCGCGTTCGAGTGCTCCAGCCTCCAGGAATTTCAGCAGGAAGAGGTAGCTGGCGGTGGTGAGCGCGTTGCGCATCTCGCGTCGACCCGATCCTCGCAATTCGGTGAAGAGCCGCTCGACGAGCCTGAGTTCCATTACAGCCTGCCCCCCTCGCCAGCATCCGTCCTGTCGTAATCGAACAGGAGGTCGAGCGTCTCTTCCAGGGCGTTCACCTCTTCTTCCGGTCTCGTGTCCGCGTAGGCAGCTCCCGCCCTGTAGAGGGTCCCCCAGTGATCGTTCCAAAGCGTGCAAGTACACTCTTCCTGGCTCGCGCTGCTGTCAAGTGGGCAGATCGAAAGGAACGACGTACCATGTTCCACGGAAATGTCCGGGTGGCAATCGCTGGCCTGAGCGAGCGCGAAAAGGGCCGGAAGTAGATGGGGATCATCGACGAGACGCTGGTTGTGTGAGATCCACGCTGCCGCGAACAGATCCCACCACACCCTCCGCTCCAGACAGAGGGCAGAGGCTCGCCACGGCCCCTCTCTCTGAGGGTTGGGAGGATTCGGCAGGTCTATCCAGGCCGCGAGATCCTGACTCCATGTCGAGAGGAGCCGCTGCAAGCGATTGATCTGAATGAGCGCGTCGATCACTCGCTCGCGTTCTTGCTCTCTTGAGACAGATGGGGGACAGATGATAGCTGCCTGCGCGCGGGGAACGCCGCGGCAGAGTTGCCGGTACAGCGCGTCCTGTTCATTGAGTGCGCTTTCCCCGAACCAGAGATCTCCGAGCGTATCGTGTGAGCTTCGCATAGGTGTGTAGGTCCTCGCTTTCAGTCCAAAACAGGGGCAGCGGCCAAACCGGCTACTGCCCTGATGCGGTAAGTTTTCGTTGTCCTTCTCGCTCCCATCGGAGCGACTCGCAACCCTTCCAGCCCGGATGAATGATATCCGGGCTGGCACGCAGTACTCGGGTGAGTGGGCTATCGAATGAATGAGGAAGGCGAGAGGCAATCTGCCCAGCGCAGCGCCTTCGGTGGCACTCAGAAGTTCTCGCGCCCTTCGCGCCTCTTGTCCGCTGCCCGGCTCGGACAGAGGTCAAAAAGCCGCTTGACCTGCCCACCTGCGTCGAGAATCACACAGTAGGGGCAGCAATGCAGAGCGTCGTGGAGGTAGAACATGATTTTCAGCGCCATTTCAACGCTCTCGGGGAGGACCGCGATGATCACCCGGAGGTCGCGCTCCTTCCACTCTCGCAATGGAATGGCCATCTGCTGCAGCCAGGTGAGAAAGGCGGCATCCCCCATCTGTTCGAGGTGATCGCCACCGAGAATGTACTCCTCGGCCAGCCGGTACTCCTCATGCGGTGCCTTCCGCTCTTCCCGAAGCCGCTGCATCACCTGCCCTCCCAGTTCCGTTGCGCCGCCTGCCGCCAGCAGCAGTGGGCGCGGCCGAAAGGTGAGCGCGACCAGGTCAGGCGCAATACGAGCTGGGTGCGGCTCCTGTGCGCGGAGGCGCTCGCGCTCCTGCGAAAGCGTTCGGTAGGTTGCCAAGCAGCGTGCGAAGAGCCATTCGCCGAGCAGGCGTTTGAGCTGGCATGTCTGCTCCTGCGAACGCCGGTAGATCATCCATTCATCGTCATTGGTGCGGGAGCTTTCCGGGCTGTCGAAGAGCCCTTGGGACCATTTGGGGAATGTGGGGCGGTCTTCGAGCAGTCCCGCCTCGAACAAGAGATGGGTCAGGATTGCTTCGACCGTCGGCAGGGCCTCTGGGGAAGCAAAGGTGATCTGCATCTGCCTGTCTTCGCAATAGAGTGTGACCTCTCGCTGTTGTGGACCATCAGGGAGGGGAAACGTGGGCAGTTCGACTCGTGCTCTGATGTTCCACTCCTGGATGTAGTGGCGTAAGTGCATGACGTAATAGTTCTCTTCCTAGCGGTATCGTTTTTGGATAGGAAAAAGGAAAGATGATTGCGCGGGTCGCGAGACCCGGCCTTCTGCCGCCTCACCTCGATCAGCCTGGAAAAGGGGCGAGCGAGTATGTGCGGTACTGTGTGGCGCTACGATTGGAAAGCGGGACACACCTGGGTGTAATCGCACTTGCTGCATGGTGCCAGGTAGGGGTGGAGCAAGCCTGCGAGCGCCGGAAACTCTCCGGCTTCGATGCGGGCCGCGGCAGTGACGAACTGCTCGGCGGCCCGCTTGATCACCTCGGGATGACGCCTGGTCTCGGTCCAGAGATGCTCGATACCCAATTCCGTCAGGTAGATGTGTCCGATGCGGACCTCCTGGTCCGGAAAGATCATACCGTTCTGGCGCAGCAGTTCGGTGTAGACCGCAAGCTGGATGTTTTTTTGGAGTTCGTGTTCGGAAAGGGGCATACCGGTCTTGTAGTCGGCTACGTAAACCAGCCCATCACCGCCGTACGTCACCACGTCGGGGACGCCGACGACGCGCACGCCGATCTGCCCGTGCAGGAGGGTGTAGCTTTCCCCTTTCGCTTCGTCCTCGTCGGCGTCTTCCCAGAGGTTCGGCCCAGTCAGCGCACCGCTCTTTTTCTCGTGCGGTGCCTCGACGGGCTTCTGTAACCATTGGCCCTCCGAGAGCATGGCGTTTTCCAGCAAGACCAATGAAGGATCGGAAGCTGCCAGCAGGGTCGAGCGACGGTAGCACTCCGCCAGAGATTTGCGCTCGTCGAATCTCAGGGAGGACAGGGCCGTCTGCTGGTACGTGTGAATAATCGAACTCAGACGGGTATAGTCCGGGTGCGCTTCGCGCCACCTGCGCCCTGCAGCGTTCCAGGATTTGCCCCCGTGGACGCTGCGGTGCTCCTCTTCCAGGGGTAACCACGCCTCCAGTTCCGAGAGGATCGGGCCGCAGGTGCGCTGCCAGACCTGGTCATGGGCAGCGCGCAAGGGAAGCCCGTGATAGGCGAGCTGGACGATGCGATGGATCTGCGAGCCGAACCAGGCCGGAGCTTTGAGCTGCGGGCGGTGCCCATCGATATAGTGGAGCTTGTACATCGCGGGACACCGGAAGTACATCCCCGTCGAGGTGATGCTGAGTACAACGGATGAGCCGCCTTCCTCCGGCGGCCCCGGTAGTGTTCCAGGGGTAAGCATAGGGATTCCTTTCTAAGGAAAGCGCCTGTTGTCGGCAGGCGGGCGAGATTGGTTGTTCGGGATTTCCTCGTGGTGGTAGTCGCGTCACCAGCGGCGCGGAGAGCTGGCGTGTTTGAGCAGGAAGCGCGCCATACGCTTGCTCAGATCCCTGTGCTGCGGAACGGGAATAGTCCACTCTTTGCCGAAAATGTCCTGGAGGTTGTGCAGGCCCCCCTGATCGCCGACGTAGGGGGCCGCGACCAGGATGCCCTTTTTGCGTACCTCGGCGAGCGTCTCGACCACGCGCGCCGCCGGTTCATCTTCCGGAATGCCGTCATGGATGTAGATCACCAGCTTCGTTTCCTCACGCCGCGGCTCCAGCAGGTGCGCGGCTATGCGCAGCGAAGGGCTCACGCGCTCCCGGTTGTACTTGCCATACAGCCCGGCGATCGCGAAGCGCGGCATCTCGGCAAGACGCGGTGTCTGAAATGTCCGTATCCAGGTGACTGGATCGTCGAGCTTTGAGCGGTTCTTCGGAGTTGGCAGGTGCCAGAGTGTCCCGTTATCTCCGGCACAGCCGATGGCGAGAGGGATACGGGCCCTGGGGCAGACCAGTTCAAAGAGCAGAGCGGCTTCCCTCGCCGCGGTCATGCGGCCGTCTTCCTGGTAGAATTCCGGGCGGAAGCGTCCCAGCTCGTCCAACCCGTGACCTGGCCAGCCTCCCATACTGGTCGTCATGTCGATAAAAAGCACGACACAGAGGCCGCCGTGCGCCCGGCCAGCCTCCCCAGGGGTACGAAATGGGAATTCGCCCCGGCTTTGCACGAAATCCTCGACACTGAATTCGAGGCCGACCGCCTCCTGCTCTTCATCTTCGATCTCAGGTGTGGGAACGATGAGCGCCTTCAGCAGGGCGTTCACCTCGCCGCGCACCGTCTGGATGAGATACTGGGGTGGCAGTAAGTACAGTTCTTCCTCGACGCGCAGGTCTTCCGGCGGCCCGGTCTCGTCTTCGCCTCGCGGTTCATCCTCTTCTGGCGTTCTCCCAGTACCAGGCGCAGCCCCCTCGCGCTCGTCCCGGCCGCCACCCGGCACTGCGAGCGGCCTGTCTGACTCGTCGCGCTTCCCTCTGGTATCGAAGGCGATGGGGGAAAGCATCACGCCGAAGACATCGGGATCTTCCGACTCGGGAACTCCTATTCGATCAAGAATGTCGCGTGCAAGTTCGCCGACACGTGCCTCGTGCGGCGCTGCCCACGCTTCCTGCACCAGTGGAAAAATCTCCTCGCGCCAAAACGCTTCCTCGAGAGCGTCGTGGAAGCGAAAGCGCGACGCGGCTCCCCGTGGCCGTTTCCAATCCCAGCGCATGTACAGGCAGGCATCGAGCAGCACCTGCTCTCGGCTGCGCTTCGCGGGGTCGGCAATCTCCTTGAACTGAGCCATGAGGCGACCGAAGGCCCGGAATGCGGCCCAAGCCGGCGGATAGTACCACCAGGCCAGCCGCTCAATGCGCTCGTCTTCCAGCGCATTCACGAGCCAGCGGAGGATGCCGGGATACCCTCCAGGATCGGTAAACAACACGTGGAAGTCCTCGTGCCAGGCTGCCATCTGGCTACAACGCCACTGCAACCTGGCGAGGGTGGTGATAGTCGAGCGGCCCCAGCGGACCGGCAAGCGCGCCTCTCCACCGATGGCGCCCGAGAGGAGCGGATCGACGGCGATGTGACGGGTGGTGAAATCGACGTAACTCCCCCCGCCTGGATTGAACCGCGCGAGATACAGCCGCGGGCGAATGAGTGGGTACGCCCAGGCTTCCAACGATTTCTGGGCGCTCGCCCGGTGCCACCAGGGCACGTTTGCTTTGATAGTGGCCATGAGAAACTCCTTCGCTCCCTCGCCTTTCCAGTTCATCGCCAACCATCTCCTGCTGAGGCATTCGCCCATTAAAACAAGACTTAAGTCTTGTTTTTGAAGGCTGTGGGAGAGAGGGGTGATGATTTGCCGGAACCGGGCGAAGGCAATTGAAATGTGAGGCGAGTAAGTGGCGCAAGCAGATTGATGAGGAAACGCAAAAAGAGGAACCGGGGTTACTCCTTGCTACCATCTCTTCTGTGAGAGGCATTCTCCGTACATTGAGCACCTTCTTGTCTGAGAGAGCCAAATTTTTCGTCACCGAGAAGGAGCTCTAAGCCCTCTAAGAACAGATGTATTTTGTGTATCTCCTCCATCGTTTGCACATATTTCATCTGCATGCTCGGCGTTATTTCTTCGGTTGCCCCAAGTTCATCAGCCCAATCCATAACTCGCTGCAACCGTTCCTGCCAATGTGTGGCAGGGATAGAGTCGTACATCTTGCTTTTCCTTCGTTCACTGTGACGCTTGCTCGCACGTAGCAAGCGATCACCGACAACAAACGCCAACAGGCCAGGACTAGGATGGGGTGGGTGTGAATGCGGGAGCGCGCACTTTCTCGAGGAGCTTGAGTTCGACATCTTCGTCGAGGTTGCCCCCTTTATACGGGCAGACGCGATTGAGCCAGGTGTTGCGAGCTGCCAGTTCAAAGGCCGCGCGGTATCTCCCACGCAGTGTGGAGGACGGGTGATTGACATACCACAGGGTCTGCTCACCCCAATTGATCAGCAATGGCAGGCAGAGGATGAACTTGAGCGCGTCCTCGTCTGCATGATACCGGGCAACCTCCTTGTCGACCTGGAGCATCGCGTTGATTAGCGGGGAGGTCCGCTTAATCGCGAGCCGCTCGGCAAGGATATCGCGGATCACGTCGTCGTCATAGCCTGGAAGGTGGAGCCAGTGATACCACCGGCGGCAAAACGCCGGGTCGGTGAACTCATGTCCCTCGTACCCCTCCCCCTGGTTCGCTGTTGCCACGATCCGCAGGCGCGACGCCGGCAGGATTGCGCGTACATGGAGCGCGTCGATGGTCACGATGTGGTAGCGCTCAACGGGGGATGCGCCGAAATCATCTGGAAGCGCCAGGCGCATCTCAGGAGAGTCGGTTTCGTCGCGAGCGCGCATCGTCAGGATCTCAGAGCTGCTGTACGTGTTGAGCAGATCCATCACAAAGGAAAAGGTGCTTTCGTGCGCGCGGGCAAGTTCGTCGAGCAGGAGCATAACGCGCTCGCCGCCCAGGACCCGGTGGGCGAAGCGTGCAACGGGACCAGCTGCAAAACGATAGTCGCCAGAGCTGTTGCTTCGGACATAGGTTCCCTGCAACAGGTGACTCTTTTTCCCATAGTGCAGAACTACCAGCTCGACGCCCCATCCATAGCGAATGGCATTTTCCAGGAAGAGCGAGGTCTTGCCGTTTCCCGTGGGTCCGGTGCAGAGCAGCGTCCCTCCCATGGCGATGGCCATGTCGACCTGCGCGACGTAGGGTCCGTGCAGGGTGGCCGCCGCCGGAACGAATGGCTCCGCCGCTCCAACACCGGGGAGGGCAGCACGCCCACTCCGTTCAGCTGTGGGCACGAGACCGACGACGCTCGCCAGCGGCGAAACAAGGCGTTTTGCGCGCGCGCCGGGATCCGCCCCGGCCCCTGCGATCTCACCTGTGTCTGTGGTCGGGAGCAGCACCAGCGTGCCTTTGTCCGACTTCTCGGCCTTCCAGGCTCGTGCCATCGCGTCCCCGATCACAACCGGAATGGCGGCAGAGGAGGGGGGGAGGCTTTCGGTTCCCTCTCCAGGTGAGGATGCACCGTCCACGGCATCCAGGCTGCCGCCCGAGCCCTCCCCTGTGCGAACTACCCCTACCGGGATGAGAAGCGGACCCGTCTCCCTGCGATCTTCCAAAGCTGTGACGGGTGTCAGCTCCTCATCTGAAATGGGCTTGGGGCTTGGGAGCGCGGGGACCGCCTCTGCCAGCTCCAGTAAAAGGCCGCGGTCCAGGAGCTGTTCACCCGAAAGCTGGACCGATCTTCCCTCCTCTGGCTCAAGCACGGCCTCCTCGAAGACCCGCACCTCTCGCCTGGATCTGGTCGCGATCCGGTACTGGAGGAAGGCTCTCAGGGAATCGCAGCACTCCAGGACCGGCCCGCGTATCTCCTCCTGTTTGCAGGCCTGCGCGATCGTTGTCCTGGACCAGCCCAAGGTTTGGTCCAGGCGAGGATACCGCTCCTCCATTTCGCGCAGGAGACCGATCCAGCGTAGGAAGAGTTCCTGTGATTGGATACGCTCTCCGGAGAGGTACATGCCGATGCACTGCACGAGAGCAAGCACGGCGGCGTGGAAGTTGGGGCCGTGCGAGAGGCCACCCTGCTGACAATAGTCTTCGTCCTCCTCATTCCATGAAAGCTCGTACGCATCATCCCCAGACGCGCTCAGTACGTTTGCGCGCCCCTTGAATCCTGGTGGATCAAAGGACATGGCTGCGACGATTCTATGGAGTGTTCCAAGCACGGCCTGCAGGTAGCCGTAGCCCAGGACGGCGGGGCGCTTTGCCTCCTCTCCCCTTGCCGCCGTGTCGATGGAGGCGAAGTCGTACTTGCTCCGCCTGCTAGCAGGGATCTCCGCAAACCGCGCAAAGGCGTCGACGGAATAGATCTCGTCTTTCTTGTTGCGGAGAATCCCCAGGGGTGATTGTGCCATAACACGTGTCTCCTTGTGGTAAATGCAGACGCCCCGCAGCCGTTCTCGCGTTCAAACAGCTGTGGGGCGTGGTGGTCAACTGATTCTGGTGCATGGGTGGTGGAGCCGAACTTCTGTGGCTGACTTTCAGCATGTTTGACATATCCAGGCCCGGCTCTCCTGGGTAATGAAACCTGTAGGGCGTCCTCTCGCATCGACGCCTTTTACCACAAGCGATGCACTGTGTCCGCTTCGATTTTGAAGCATCGATTGCCCCAATAGCAGCGATAGTTCGTTGCTCCATATCTTCCATCTCTGTATCCTTCAAACTGGTCTGTACAGCCTAAACCATGAGACCCACGTTTCACGCAGAGGGGGCAGGTCCTCTCCTCCTCGAGCGCCTCTTTCCGAAAGCCTCAACCGGCTCACCCCACAGCGTGCTCGCGTAGAGCGGCGGCCTTTCATCTTCCTGCGCCCCGGCTACCGGTGGGATGTAGAGAACATCGCAGGAAGCCTCGGCTGCGCTCGTTTCGCCTCGGCGTTTGGCCGCCAACTTCCGGGGAACGCCTCGGCGTTCGTCGACACCCTTCCCAGATTCGCGTGCCGGACCGGCATGCGGAGCACGCGTTTTCGACTCCTCGCTCCCAGGCGATGCCGGGCTGCCCGGACTTCCGGCGCAAGCTACAATGGCCTCGGCCTCCTTAATGGCTGCCCTCTTCTCTGCCTCCATCTCGGCGCGCATGCGCTCGACGCGAGCCGGCAGTGGATCCTCGTCAACACCGATCCACGCTCGCCCGGAGAGGTCATCCAGGTCATCGAGCTTGCGTGCGATCTGCGCGAGAGCTACCTGGTCAGCTCCGACCAGGGTCACCAGTTCTCCTTCGGGGGAGTTCCCGGCGAAGAGTGAGGCCGCGCCGCTGTGCTGCCCCAAGGTGATCAGTTTCTGATGCGCGACGGTCCCCTGGTAGACGAGGTAGTAGATCCGGACCTCTTCCTCTTTGCCGAGCCGCCAGGGGCGCCGGTTTCCCTGCTCCAGCCAGGTGAGATTCTGGCTCATCTCATACCAGACGACGGTGTCGATCATCTGGAGGTTGAGCGCTTCTCCGACCTTCTTGTAGGGAACGAGGATGGTGGAGTGACCGCTTGCTACTGCCTGCGCGATCGCGTCTTCGCGCAGTTCGGCATCAAGGGAAGCCGGCATTACCCAGGGATTGAAGTCCCGTAATACCCACGCGAGCCGCTGGCCAACGTCGCGCTTGCGGCTCTGTTCGTAGTAGATCATCACCCGGCGAGCGCGCGGAGGATTGGTTTCAGAGATGATTTCGCTGAGCTCCTGTTCGACGATCCTCCTACACTCGCGCTCCAGCGGGTAAAGGTAGTCTTCGGAGAGCGTGGGGGCCGTGAAAATGGTCGCCCTGCCTTCTTCTTCGCCCCAATCCCCTCGCTGCACACGAGTGATGGTGAAGGCAGGGGCGAAGGGGTAGGCAGCAAACCAGCCGGGAAGGATGCCGAGCATCATCTGCGCTGTGCTGTTGCCGGCCTGCGCTTGCTCGTGCAGCCCCGAGAGGACCTGCTGGTAGGCCGCCCAGAGGTCGCAATGCGCGAGGCGAACCTGTTCCGCCTCCGCCTCTTGCAGATGTGCGAGCGCTTCCGCCTGTATGAGATCAGCGGCGTCCAGGACCTCCTCTTCCACTCCGATCATGGTGAGCAGGACATAATTGGCCTCGGCGTCCGAGAGCGCCTTCTTCGCCGCCACAAGTTCCGCCTCCGAGGCCGCGCGCAGCTTGACGAGCTCTTCGTCGTTCATGTCCACGACGACCGGAATCTCCTTCCGCCTCGGCATGTGCGCTCCAACATCGAGCACATCGATGTAGACATAGTAGGCGAGCAGCAGCGGCAGGAGCCTCGCCGAAATGCCTGGAGCGGGCTTTGTCGAAACGGACAACTCGACTTCAGCCGTTCCCTTTTTCGCGGTTGCACGCTGCCTGGTGATTTGCATGACCGCGCCGAACTCGCGTACCGCGCGGGCGACGTCTGACCAGCGGATACCAAGCGCCCTCCAGAATTCTGGAGCGAAGCGATACCAGTAGTAGAAAAAGTGGACGAGGTCGGTATAGTGCGTTCCACTGGCCATCGTCCTGGTTGCAGCCGACTGTAGGAAGCGATGTCCCGACCTGGCGCGGTCAGTGTTCTGGCCCTGTAAGGTGTGGGCCTCGTCGATGCCCACAAAGGCCGCGCATGACCGGTAATAGTGAAAGAGGTAATCGTAAGGAGAGAAGCTGTCGGGAGGCACCGTCTCTTCTCGACCTTCCGGGCTGCTGATGCGGTAGTGGGCGGAAGGCGCTGCCCCAGCGGTTTCGCTCGCGCCTCTCCGCGCTTTTTCCAGAGGGGCGATGCTCGCTGCCTCCACCGTGAGGTGCGCACGAGCCGCCTTCGCCTCAGCCCCACTGGCCCAGGCAACGAAGGGGAGAGGTGGATAGCGCGCTTCGACCTCTGGGATGCGACACCGCGTCCACAGGGACGCGCCGCACACCTGCTCGGCCCGCCTGCGCTTCGCTCGCCCGCGCCGCTCTTTCACGGTGCGCACGTTCCGGCACCACCGTGGCTGCTCGCGGAACCACGCTATGTGCTCGACCGGACGCTCCTCGGCAGCCTCCAGGGCATCGAGCACCAGGTCGTCGCTATCTGGCTGCTCGAACCCGCTCATCAGGCTGCGGGGAGTCGCAGTGATCAACTGCTTGCACTCTGGACACAGGAAATGCGAGACCGGCAACGCTTTGGTGATGGCCTCGCCCGTTAGCGGGTCGCGTCTGCCAATGAGTTTGCCGGCTGCATCCAGAATCGGCTCCCCTTCTGCCTCAAGGTCGGGAATGGCTCTCGTCCCCTGGGGTATCTCGATCACGGAAGGCCGCCAGGTGAGGAGCTGTGGGCGCGTCGTACTGTGCGAGAAGATGGCGATGATGGCAGGGCAGCCCCCGTCGGCGCACATGTCCATCCACCGCCGCACGTCTTTGTGCGAGCGGATAACGATCGTCCTGGCCTCCGGCCACGCGGCGGCGCACTCTTTCAGCCAGGTGGGTATGGCACGCTTGGGCACCATGACAGAGAGCGGCAGAGCCAGGGGCGCCTCCCCTTTCGTCCATCGATTGGCGCGCCAGGCAACGCCCAGGCGTTTGACCCAGCGTGGACGCGGCTTCTGCTGCACGTTTTCCGGGAAACTGGGATCGTCGCGATGTGCCCAGTAATGGGCCATGAGGGCCATGAGCGCGATGAGCATACGCGTTTTCCCAACCCCCGGCTCGCCCTGAAACGCAACCTTGCCCAGCTCGTCGAACGCGACCCAGTGCGCAAAGACACGGTGCATCTGGGCGACCGACAACCCAGGATGGAGCGCCCCCAGCAGCTTCTTATCGGTGCCGATGGAAAGGGCCACGCGGATCATCCAGTCAGGAGCGCTCCCCAGCTCGTACCTCGGGCGGTACTCCGTCAGCACCAGTTTGGAGAGGATGGGGAGCCACGGGTCGAGATAGGCGTAGGCGGAGGCGCCGCGATAGTACGTCGTCTCACCTGACTCGCAGTCCAGGACGCCCAGAATGGGGAGGTCCGTGAGCAGCCGCTTGCGCAGGATGCGCTTGGCGCGGTCTTCCTCGTCGAGGGGGCTTTCCAGCCAGCGGGTGGTGATAAATGACGAGAAGATGTAGCGCTTCCCATCCGGGCCGGTGATGACCCGCCCATCGAGAATGTCGGTGGCCAGGATGAGCGCGGCCAGGTGGACTTTGCCGATTAACGGCATGAGCGAGGGTAGGAGGGTGTGCCTGCGGGGATCGTAGGTCGTAGCCTCCCGCCACCGTGAGGTGCTCTGGATTCCGGCGGTTTTCATGGTCTGCTGAACCATCGCTGAGCTGGCGCGTAGGACAGTGACGGCGGGCATGGAGCGCAAAGGCGGCACCGGATAGGAATGAGGGCCTGCTCCCTCCGGCAGTTCCGGGAGCGCAACGCCACCGAGCCAGGGATTGAGACCCTTTTTCTTGCGCCTCGGATCGTAACGCCACACCTTGAGCGCTGCGACCAGTCCCGCCTCGGCCTCTTTCAGCGGCACCGCACGCTTCTTGCCGATGATCACGGCCTGCGTATAGCGATCGAATGCCGCTTCCCCTGCCTCGTCAGGGAATTTGAAGACGCGAATGTCGTAGAGATATTTGGCCAGCAGTTCCACCATATGAGCATTCCAGGCGCTGCGCATGGGGAGAATGGTCACGAGCACGCCGCCGGTCATCAGGAACGGAAGCACATGGCGCAGCATGTGCAACTCCAGGTACTGGCCGTCCTGGACGAGGTAAGGCGGGTTCGTGACGAGCACGCTGAAGGTGCCGGGGGTAAAGCGCACAGCCAGGCAGTCGTTTGGATAGACCTGCGCATGGGGGATGCGCTCGTGCAGTTCGTTCGCACGATCACCAGCGATTTCGATAGCGACGAGACGCGCGTGCGGGTCGTCGGCGAAGGGCGCGAGCAGGTGGCCTGTTCCTGCCCCGGTCAGGTCTCCGACCAGGTAGTCGGCATCGGGAATCAGGAGCAGGACATCGTGAATGAGCCGCGCGATCTTTTCCGGGGTATGGATGTATCCCGCCCGCTCGATGTTGTCGGCGGTACCGTGAACAATGGGCTTCTCTTCCATAAGGGATTCCTTTATAAAGGCGCGTGTAGAGGCGCGCACTCACACAAGCCGAGCAAGAGGGCAAAGGATATGCCAGGCGTGAGGGTGGGTGCGGCCCTCGCGAAAGTCGAGAGCGAACGGTCGCGGCAGCTATGTGCGACCGATCCTTTGGAGCGAGAGGTGGCCAGTCAGGCCCGCAACCCCTCTCGCCCTGAGCCTCGCCCTGGTGTTGCTGAAGAAGTGGAATCAGGCAGGGCTTCGGGGAGAGGCAGCCAGCCCGCGCGGCGTCCCTGGCGGACGAGGTCGTTCCACTTGCGCAGGTCGCCATCGAGCTTCCAGGCGGACAGACCGATGGCTGGCAGTGGAGTAATCAGGGCTTCTGCCTCTCCCTTGCGCTTGCGGCTCCCGGCTTTCCACAAAAGGTGCTCCCACTCGGGCAGACACACGACCTGCATGCCCTTCAAGTGCCCGTACAGGGCACCTTTTGGAGGACGAGGCGCGCCGGCATTGCCCAGCACATAACGTGGCTGGGGTGACGTTTTGCTCTTCGAGGGCGCGCCGGATGCTTCTCCGGTTGCCTCGACCGCTCCAGCCCGAGCTTCCGGTAGATCGGGGGGCCGCTTGAGCCCATCCAGGATGTGAGCATGGCGGGCGAGAAGACAGTAGTTCTTCAGCCTCGTCTCCGGTAGAGGCTGCCTGAGCAGCAGGTACGACTCACTCAGCCGGACGAGCCTCTTCGGTCCTGACCAGGTGCCGGGTTCGGCTGGGACAAATTTCCCTCCTCCGCTTTTCCTGAGCAGGCGCTGGAGAGCAGCACTGACGCTGGTGTGTGAGCCTGTGCAGTTGATGCAGACCACCTCGCCCGCCGGGGAACAGACCAGGCTCCAGACTGTAATCTCGTGACCCTCGTGTTCGAGAGCGCCCACCGCATCATCGCAAAAGGGGACCACGGCCGCGTCTATCTCATCTTCCTCTCGCACCTCCACTTCGACGTCGCCCTCAATGATAACCGTGTGGCTGGATGCTGAGCCTAGCGCATCGGACAGGGCATCGTCCTCCTCTGGACGTGCGCTGTCTCTGGTAGGCGTACTGCGTGATGCAACGCTAGACATAGAAACCTCCTCGTGTAGGTAGTAGTGCGTGGCGAAAACAACACGGTGCCAGCCCATTGAAGAGGCTGGCACCGCTCACAGCCGGGCGCTTTTCTGCAGCGAGAGCGCGAAGCCGCGCCCGACGCGGAATCGACTTTCCAAACTGTTCGCTTCTGTGCAGGCCGTGGCCTACACAGAAGCGGAACAGCATGACGGGCCTACTTCTCGTCGCTCAGTGACCCTGCCTGTAAGCTCGCTTTCGGTGTGAGGAACCTCACATCGTTTGCCTGCACCTTTACCCGCAGCCGCTTGGCGCCGGTCTTGTCGGTATAGGTCTCCTGGGTCAGTCGACCCTCGACGTAGACCAGCGCCCCCTTGGTGAGGTACGCTGCGCAGTTTTCGGCCTGGGTGCGCCAGACGACCACGTTGAACCAGTCCGTCTCCTCCTTGCGTTCACCATCAGAGGACTTGCTGTAGTGGTTGACCGCCAGGGTGAATTCACCGACGGCGGTACCAGCCTCTGTGTAGTCGAGTTGGGGATCTCGGCCGAGGTGGCCGATGAGGGTGATTTTATTTAACATGTCGCTACTGCTCCTTCGTGTTTCTATGAGGTTGCCTGCCGCGACGTCGCGGCAGTCGTCCGTGCGGTGGCCTGTTTCTCGCGGAGTTGGCCGGAGAGCTGCTGCAATGTCTTTGCGGCATCGACGTAGCTCATTGTGGAGAAGTCAGGCTCGGCAACTTTGAGGGTCGAACACAGCTGGCATATCGTCGCCCGCTGTGAGTCGATGATCATTTTCGGCGTGCCGCTCCCTGTGGCAGAGGTACTCGCGCCGTTCTTCGCCGCGCCTTTTCCATCTTTGGCCGCTCGGCGGCCCGATGACCTGGAAGTGGGGCTGCGATCGACGGGAGAGTCCACGATGCGGTCGTCCTCCGAGAGTTCGATGGCGAACTGCGTGCCGAAGCCCAGGGCCGCCAATGCGCGCCCAATGGCCCCGGTCTCAGCTTTTGGCCCGAAGTCGATGGGGAATGACACGGCACTCTCGTCTTTGGTCCCGGTGGCACGCCCTCCAAAGCCGTCCTCGACGACGGCGCGGTAGCGGGCGTAGCCCTTTGCTTTCTTGGTGACCTTCTCCTTGCGCTTGGTCTCGTCGTTCCACTCGTAGGCTTCGATCTCGATCATGCGATCAAGGTCGAACTCGAGTTCCTCGGTATCGATGGTCCCAAACGGGCAGACCTCTCGAAACCAGACCAAGCGAAACATCACCTGCAGGTAGTCCCTGAAGGACCCGTCTTTCTGGCGCAACGGGATCATCGCGGCGTGGATATCAAAGCTTTCCGGAAGCGGGCGCAGGTAAATCGCGCGCGCGATATTTTCGGCCGCATCGATTGCCTGAGCCGCGTCACGCGCCCCATCCGTCGTATCGGTATCGGGGCGGATAGGCTCCAGTGTTGATACATCACTCATGAGTGAGAAGCTCCTTGTGCCTGCGTACAGACACCGAAAAGGCGACCCGACGTGTGTGTCAGGTCGCATGGTCTAGCATGTGATAAGGACAGGAGAAAAATGGATATCCCCGGGCGTGCGAATGCAGCGTTGGCTGCGGATAATGGATGAATGATAAGGCCGACGGGGATGATCCAGGGCGCGGGATCGGCGGCGCACGCGCCCAAAAGACGCGCGTACCGAAATGCACTGCTCTCCCTGCGCATCGCGCACGTGGAGGATGGTGCTGGGACATAGGAATCTCCGTTTCAGGGGAAGCGAACCGACCTCTACGCGCAGTGGTCGTAGACCCACTGCAGGCAGAGCAGGGCATCTGCTTCCGGATAGGGATGGTCGCTTTGTGGGACACTCCGGGCGTAGTCGAGCATGATCCCCTGCGCGGTGTGCAAAGGGATGTCGCGTCGTTTCAACTGGCCGGCCAGGCGCAGTGCGCCCCTGTGTCGTGTCCCGGGCGCGCATGTCGTGACGGCCTCGTGCAAAAGGTCGTCGAGGGATTTATGATAAAAGCCAGAGGGGCCCTGGTTGTGCCAGGGCGTACCTCCGGCTGACGATTCGGGTAGGGGTGGAGGTGCAGCAAGGTCCGCGAGTATGTCGGGAAACCTTGCCAGGTGACCCGGAAAGTCCATGAAATCACCCGCGTAGAGCCACCGATAGCGGGCGCCGCTTTCGTGGAGCGAGGGGGCGACGACGATGTATCCCCCGTCGACTTTGAGGTCGATCCCTTCGTACCCACCCAGCTCGATCTTATTTTTGAGCACAAACGGCAGGTCATTGCGGACCCGATAGACGATATGTAACCCACCGCCACCGGTGAAGGCGGTGAGCGTGGCTTCCAGTGGCTCAAGGATGAGGCCCTCCTTTGCGGCACGGATGCGGGCGTCCTCCTGTAGGCGCTCGAGGGAGGTGAATCCGTGGTGCCTCGCATCGACATCCAAAACCCACCAGCCGCTCAGTTTGCCGGTGGGGATGCCGATATTGGCAGCAGGATGCTCTCGCCACCAGCGGCGGATGGTGTCTGCCCTGGTCGTGGCGTCGTAGAGTCCCCTGCTGCCCTTCATGAGCGGGACTTTCCCATCGAGCGGGAGAACCGGCAGCCCCAGTTTGGCATAGAAGAGCGCTGCTTCCAGATACGTCAGTCGATCCAATGGCGATACCAGGGACAGTTGCGAGGACTGTGCTGTGGACATCGCTGTCTACTCGACCAGGAAGGAGCCGCGGATGCGGCGGTTAGCCCCCGTGTAAGAGGTCGTCCTGGGGCGCCGTGGCCGACCCTGGTGGTAGAGCTGAGCGTACCGATGATAGCTCTTGATGAACATACTGATACATCCTTCTAGTGAAAAGAGAAGACGCGGCGCGTAGGTACGCTCATGCTGCATGCATCAGGTGGCGCGAGAACCAGCGCGCGAGCCACCGGGAGCGTTCCGCCCGCCAGTAGCAGAGACGCAGGCTTTTGAAAGCCCACTTGAGCCGTGTCACGTTGCCAGGGCGACTATCCGGGCGAGGGCTCACCATGCGCATGATCAGCCATCCCAGGACGCCGCGAAGCTGGCGGAAGTAAAACTGGGCAGCCGGCCCCTCGGGTATCTCGCCCGTCAGCAGGCAGTGCAAGGTGGCACCGAGACTGTAGATATCGGCCCGCCTGGAAGCTGGCACCCCCTCGTAGCGTTCAGGAGCCAGAAAGCCCCTGGTTCCCTGGATGGGCCAGAGACAGCGGGACGGCGTCTTCAGCTCGCTCTGCGCGATGCCGAAATCGATGACAAAAACGCAGTCTGCCAGGTCGATCAGGACATTGTATGGTGTCAGATCTCCCAGGATGATAGGAACGCTGCAGGTATGCAGCGCCTCCAGCACCTCGCTGAGAATGACCGCGAAGTCGAGGACCTCGGAAAGCTTAAAGGCCCCGCCTTTGCATAGTTCATCGTAGAGGGTGACTCCGTCGATGAAGTCCATGACCAGGTGCCAGCGCGCCTGCTCTTCAAACAGGTCGTAGACCCTGGGAATGGACGGGTGGCTGACTCGGGACATGTACCAGCCCTCGTCGCGCACGTAGTCCGTGAATCCAACTTTGAGCGCGACCAATTGTCTCCGTATTCGATCAGTGGCCAGGTAGACTGCTGCCTGTCCGCCACTGCCCAGGAGGCGTTCGATCGAATAGCGCCCAGCGCGCAGGAGCGTCCCTGGGGAAAGCTGAGGGACGGGCTTGCGCGGTGTAGATGAGGTCGTCATACATCCTCCGTATTGGGAGGCACCTCGCGCCTCGCCGACAGCCAGGCGACCGGCGCTGCGCAGGTGCTCATCGCGTGTGAGCGGAGATCCATCCTGATTCGGCGGCAAAAGCCGCGTCCCTGGACCCCGCTCGTGACTGACAAAAACGCCTTCCCCGGGCATCGGCTTCAGCCGCGCGGGGAAGGCGAGCTGCGCTACGGGCCAGTGGGAGGTATGGACCAGACCGGTCTGCTCGCGCGCTACACGGCTTGTGCGTGCAGGGCGCGGGGGGACGTTAGTTCTGGCCGAGCGCTGAGGGGGTAAGCAGGGTTTCGAGGGTGGCCCGGCGCACGCGATACGCCTGCCGGGCTCCGCGGTGCGGCAGCGTGATGGCATCGAGGCTGCCGTTTTTGATCCAGCGCCTCACGGTGGTATCATCCACGCGCAAACGGATCGCAACTTCGCGCACGGTCAGCAGGTCAGCATTTTGCTCTGACATAAACAAAGTTCTCCTTTGTGGGATGTGTATTGGGTCATCGATATCAGGGGAGTGGGAGAAAGAGCGGCGCAGGCCTTGGGAGGCCCGCGAATGCGCGGAGAGAGGGTTTGCATGAGATGTTCCTTCTGCGAGGCACGGAAGACGAGGCGATTTCTTCAGGGGCGCAGCACAACCCGTCCGCCGGAACTATCGCCCAGCATCGTGCGTGGCTCGGCGGGGGATGCCCCAATCGTCATCCAGCAATCGCCTCCAAGGGCGAGGCGCGTGCCAGCGACAGTGGTGTGGGCCGCCAACGTGTGTATGTAGCCGGTGTCGAGCAGGGGAACTCGCGGCCGCGGTATGACGATGGAGACCAACGCTTTCTGCGTTTCGCAGGGCCTCGTCCATTCCTGGATCGTGAGATTCCAGTCAGCCGAAATGATGCGGGCTGGGCGCGACCAGGCGCACGCAGAGATGCCCGCGTAGTCACGGTGGCCGGTGTAGGTGAAGTCGCACTTGCCGGTGCGCGTATTCCAGACCCTGACCAGGCGGTCGTCGCTTCCAGAGGCGACCAGCCCGCTCTCGGGGTCAGGAGACCAGGCGACAGCATTGACCGGCCCATCGTGCCACCAGGTGTGGAGCGTGTTCCCCGAGCCGGTATCCCAGAGGCGAACGCTCCAATCCTTACTTGCGGAGGCGAGTTGCATCCCGCAAGGCGACCATGCCAGCGCGCGTACCTGGCCGGTGTGGCCGGCACAGGTGACGATGCCGTCTCCTCCTTCCCCGATCGGCCAGATCCAGATCTGGTGGTCAGCTCCCGTGGTGGCGAGACGTGCCCCATCCGGTGACCAGGCGACGGCGCGGACCTCTGAGTGGTGGACGATGGGAGGAAACAGCGTGCGCCCGCTCTCGGCCCACCAGACCTGGACCGTGCCGTCGCTGCTGCTCGAGGCCAGGCGTTTGCCTGTAGGGTCCCAGTCGACCGAGGTGACCCAGTCGCGGTGTGCGCGAAAGACGCACAGGGGCCTGGCGCTCTTCAGGTCGAGGATGGTGACGGTTCCATCGGAGCTGGCGTAGGCGAGGCTCCTGCCATCGGGCGAAAACCGCACACAGGTGATGATGAGAGGATCAAGCAGGTGGACAAGGACGAACTGGTCGCCATCGTCGAACAATACCCTCTCGAGTTGGCCGGCCTCCTGCGCCTTTCCTGCGCGCTCATCCCCATCACGTGGCTTTTCCAAATCCGAGAGGCGCTCACCTCGCTTCCGCAAGCGGCGGAAGAGTGTGCATACTTCATCGAGGCAGATGAGCAGAGACGCCATCCACTGGATCACCAGCTGATCCAGGAACTCCCGCACGTGTTCTCGCAGTTTGTTCAAGTTCAAGGGAATGCTCCTCCTTGCAGACAACAAAAGCCCCGGCCCTTCCCGCCTGGGTTGGCGAGAAAGACCGGGGCCTTTTCCCTAGTCTACTGTGAACGAGCTGATCACCTCATTAGCGAGAGGTAATCAGGCTATTTATAAAGGTAGCGCGTCAGCCGTGAGTTCGGCGGCCAGCTGCTCAAACGTGTACCGCGCCTGGAACTGCCCCTGCGCGACGCGTCCGTGCAGGACGTGTTCGATGTGCGCGAGCAGGGCGAGGTCGTAGATCTGCTCGTTGCAGATCTGGCAGCGGAGCGCGGGAATACCGACCACCTCGATGCGGGCCACGCGCCCGATTCGCAGGAACGGCACTGAGCGCCTCGAGGCCACCAGGTGTTGCACGCCCTGGTCGCGCTCGCATGTTGAGGGGGCTGGGAAGGCCGTTATGTTATTGTCGAGCATGTTGCTCTCCTTTCTGGTGCAAAAGTCACCGGTCGTCTCCTGTAGTATACACCATTCGTGTGCTGCTTACGGAAGCGCGCAGCCGCTCCCGCCTGCGCTCGGTCGGGTCCTCCTCGACGTCTTCCGGTGGGCAGAAGCAGGTGCGACGGGTGTAGTCGCTGCTCCACTTGCCCCGGTACGCGCCGCCCGACGGGTCATAGGCGAGCAGCACGCGCAAGTCCCAGCATCGGCCCCGTCTTGGCCGCGGTTTGAACCCGCAGACGACGTGGATGGGGCGGGACCCGACCCCGCCTCCGATCTCGCCCCTGATGACCAGGATCGTGCTTGCGTACTCATCGACGGCGAGGTCTGGGCGAGACGTTATCCCCTCGACCCACTCGATCAGCAGCCCCTGGCGCACCGCGCCTACGACTTCCCGGTAGGAAAAGCCGGCGGCGGCAATCTGCTCCACCGCCTGGTCGCTGGCGGTGATCGAATGGGGGGTGGTACTCAGGAGCGCGTGCAGCTGCTGTCCGCCGACCTGCAGGGCGACGAGCATCTGCTCCTGAAATAGCCGGGCCTGCTCGGCGCAGGCCTTTCGGTTGCGGCAGGGAAACCAGCGCTTGATGATGTAGAGTAACATGAGAATCAGCCTCCTTTGCTTGGGTGAAAAAAGGCGAGCAGGATCCTGCCGCTTCTCATCTGTGCTATACTGCACGATACAGAAGTGGGAGAATCTACCCGTCTGTAGGGCACCCGGTCCGACGCGCTTGCCGTCACGCCACGTGATCGGACCCGGGCGCTTGCAACATCGATCATGGGTGGAGAAGGAGAGAGAGAATGGGCCATGCGGACCCCGCGCCTTTCGCCTGGCGACTCCTCGAAGCCGTGCCGCCATCCCTCTTGCCTCTGCGCGCTTATCGCTCACGCTGTGGCCACGTCTTCGCGAGCGGTCGTTTCGCGACATAGGTATAGGCCAGGCGTTCCGCCAGGAGACCATTGACCCAGAGGGAGATGGTGTTCTCCGGGATCCCCAACGCGGCGATAATGCCCTGGAGTCCCGTTGGGAGAGCAGGGGCGAGTGCGCCGGTTGCCGAACCCGCGATGAAGAGGTTGGCCTGTACGTCGCCACGCGCTACCACGACACCCTGGAGATCGGGGACCTCGCTCATCTGGAAGGTGGGGGGGAGCAGCGCTTCCACAGGGAAACGGGAGAGGCCGGTGGCGTCGAACACGTAGCCGTAGCGGTTCCTGCGCAGGGCGCCTGCCTCATCGCGATAGGAAACCTCGACGCGCACTCTGCCGAACCTATCGGCGACCAGGCGATATCGGCCCGCCTTCTGTGGAACCCCCCGGGTTTCGGGAGTGAAAACGTCGCTATAGCGTCTGCGAGTGGTAGCCGCGTACACTTGAGGCGAAGCCGCCGCCTCGTTGTAGATGGTTGCGCGGCCCCCGCGTCTCCTCCTTTTCCACCCTTCCGGGTAGGCGCAGGCCGGTCCGTTTCCATCGACCAGTTCCTTGAGCGTGCGGGTGGTATCTCCGCTGCCGATGTAGGCGATGGCCTCTTGCGTGGTGAGGACATCGGCGAGTGGGAACGTCTCCGGTTCAGCGCCAAGCTCCTCCAACTCAGACCACAGCTCTGTGAGCTTTTCTACCGCCGTGAGCGTGAGGAGCCGCGGGAGGCGGCGCTGGACGCCCTGGGCAATGCGGGAGACTTCCGTAGCGACCTGCTTTCGACGTACTTCCAGCACGAGCGGTTCCTGAGTGGGAACGGCCGTTTCAAATGCCTCCAGTACCGCACGCGCTTGCGCCAGATCGATCCGAGCCTCGCGTATGGCGAGATCGATCTGCTCGGCCGCCGCCTGGTAGAGGCGTTGCGAGGCCGCCTCGGGCACTTTCGACTGTTCCGGCCCCGGTCCGGTGAGCATGAAGCAGGCGGTCGCATGGATGGTGCGCTGCCTTCCATCCTGCGTATCAACCAGCACCACCTGGAGGCTGCCGTCGGGATTGCGTCCCATCTGGGATATGTCAACGCGCTGGCCGACCAGGTAGTCGTCTGCGTTGAGGACAATGTCGGTAGCGATGAGGTCGCCCAGCCGGGAGCCGGTGGCGTACCTGGCGACGCTCCCGTTATCGCAGGTAACGTCCTTGGTATCGGAGGCTTGCAGCAGCAGGTTGGCCTCCAGGTTGTTCCACTGCCCGCGGCCGATCAAGCGGGTGGTCGTTCCGCCGAGCAGAGGAAGCGGCGAGCCGTTGAAGTTGCGGACTTCGCAGGACGAGTTGATGAAGAGGGGGCGATTGCGCCAGGGCTTGCCCAGGCCCCGCTGCTCCGTGATCACCGTCACCTGGAAGTACGGCCCAAGGACGGAGGCGACGATGGATGTCAGCGGCCCACCACCTACTAACACCACGTCCTTACGCAGAGGTGGCAGTCCTCCCCGTGCTGCCTCATCCATTGTCTGCAGGGTGGTACGGGACGTTGCCTCGACGTGGGCATCTAGCTCCCGCATCCAGAGGGGGAGCAGCCTGGATTCCCTCTCAGCAAACAGGACCTCGAACACCGGGACGACGAGGTCCTCCGCGTCATTGAACCGAGAATCGAAGACCTCCGGTGTCTGGCGGACGTCGCGCGTCTGCCACCCGCACTGCCTGAAAAGCGCTGCCGTCGCGAGCTTTTGTACGAGGGATCGCATACGGGGGCTTGGCGAGTCGGGATCAAGGATACGCTCAAAGAACGATGCGAACGGGCGCAGGCGAGCCTGTCTGTTCTGCATCTGCCAATCTACGGGAAAAGGAACGCGCGTGAGGATCTCCGCTCGGAGGGCGGTGATGTCAGCAATAGCCGAGTTCGCGGCGATTGTCTCCTCGATTTCACGTCGTGTGGTGCGTTGAATAGCTGTGTTTTCGCTTGGCATAATGTAACTCCTTTCACATTGCCCGAAACCGGGCGAACACAAACGAGCGACTGGCAAAGTCATGAGCGGGGGAATCCAATGGCACCCGACAGGGAGGGGAAAAGCGAGAGGGTCATGGGGTGGGAGAGACATCGGGCCTCTAGCGCCTGGGTCACGTGCGCAGCGCACGGACCTGGCGCTGGAGACCGGCTGCCTCGGGAGCGCGGAACAATGGTGTTGGAGAGTCGATCCCGGTGTATCCGATGGCTCCGCCAGGATCGCTTGAACGAGATCTCCGGCCATCCTCGTACAAAGTCGCGAGAGCCTCCTGGCTGCGGATGGACAGAGACGGTCGGGGCCATTCGAGGCAGCTGTGGTATGAGCCTCGCTGCGCCTGAGTAGAGCGGAGGAGGGCGGGAAGCGACGCCCTCGGACTAGATCACGCTACCCAGGCGGCAAACGCGAGGACGCTGGACGATACCCATCACGGCGCAGTTGTCCGTTCTTCCTGCTGCACGTCGCGAGAAGGAGTTCTTCGCGGACGATGGTCACATCATCGGGAGCTTCGATTCCGATCTTCACCCGCTCGCCTTCTACGGCCAGGACGACCACACGAATACTTCCGTCTAGCACAATTGCCTCCTCAACTTTTCTTCGCAAAACGAGCATAGTCATGCTCCTTCCTAATTCACTTCGTGCCTACCACGCACATGGGCAGAAAAAATCCCCGGTGCCGGGGAAAGGCATGTTGACGATCTCAATAATCCTCGGGAAGCTACGAATCCATGACCGTACCTCCTTGTTTTCGAGAGCCTGTTGCGACTCGCGTGGGCCACCCACGCACCGAGCAGCGCTCAGGGTGGCCCACTCTGTACTAGGAAGTGTGCTGGTCCGCTAACACGACGAGCTTGCCATGCTGGCGCAGGTCAGCCGTCCCCCGCAGCACCGGGATGATGGCGGGGGAGCCGTCGGGCGTCTGCCAGTCAGCAACCCCATCCACACGCGCTTTGACGATCGGGCTTGGCCATCCCTGGATCACGCCAGTCACCACCCTGCTCAGGCGAGCTGCGTTGGCGGAGACTGTCGCGATTGCTTTGGGTGCCAGGTAGGCGTAGTACCCACTGTGCCCCAGGTAGAGGACCCGTTTGCCCATCGTCATGGTGAGCAGGCCATGTGCGGCCCGGTGGACCACTTCGTAGGAGATGACCCCCTCGGGGTGTCCGGCTTCCCGGTCGGAGGAGTTCATGCCAGCGAACAGGTAGAGGATGCCGCCATCCTTGACGCATGCCTCGCCCTGACGAATGGCGTCGAGAACGTTGGCTGTCACGATCACCACGTCGAAGCCTCCCGGATTGCGTGTGGTGTCCAGGACCTGTCCTCCGCCGAGGCAGAACTGCGCAAGGCGCGCGCGGCTCGGTTCTGGATCGCTGAACCAGACATCATAGCCCCGCTCGGAGAGGATGATGCCGTGCATGATCCCGATGGGCCCGCACCCGATAACCAGGGCGCGACCTGGAGTGAGATCGCGGTCGAGTAGTTCTCGGCCTTCCCGATCCATCAGTTCGTAGGCCGAAATGCAACAGAGCATCGGTTCGGTCACCGTGAAGAGCGCTCGCCCCAGGTCGGGGGCGAGCTGCTCGGCCCGCCTGATTTGCTCGGGAGAGACGACGACGAGATTGGCGGTCGGGAAGACACCGCGGTCGGTGAAGACTCCGTCGTAGTCCCAACCCGCATGATCGGTGTGCTTCCTGCTGGTACATGATGCTAAGATGGACTGCGTGTTGCGCGTGCAGCCTTTGGCCCGCTCAGGCGAAACGTGGATGTGCGGAAGCACGACCGTGAAATCACCAACCCTGTGATCGGAGGAGGGATAGACGAGTTCGTCGATGACGCCGCATCCCTCGTGCCCCAGAACGACCGATTGGTTCTGCCCGTGTGCGTCTTTGTCGCCGCTTACGATGCGCCGGTCGGCGCCGCAGATGCTGGCGGACACCATCCGAATGCGGGCCTGGCCCTCTCCGATTTCCGGTAGCTGGCCGGATTTGTGCGTGACGTAGACCTGCCCTTGATGACCAAGGACCGAGTACCACTGCTGGCTGAACATTGTAGGCATACCATTACCTCCTGTATGCGGCGGAACTGCCGGGTCGCCAAACGCGGCTAGTGCCACCGTGTATGCTGTGTGCGTGCCGCGCACCTCGCGCGGCAACAAAAAAGGCTGCGCCCAGGACGGGCACAGCCGGTGAAAAAGGTTGAATGTATGAAAAGGGTAGGTTGTCAGGGGAGCGAGAGACAGAGGCGAGCGAGATCGCCTGCTTGCCTGTTTGAGGCGCTCCCGTGCTGCGTGAGGGCAGCCTGGTCACCTTGGTCGAGACCATGCGTGTCTGCCGCGGTGGCGGTATCTGCCTGATGTGTGGTATATTGGTGGTGAGGCAACATTACCTCACCCGGACGCTCTGCCTGGTCGCCAAAACCACTTACGAAGCAGGGCGTCTTCTCGTCCCTCTCCTCGCGTGGGTGTATGGCTCCGGGTACGCGGGGCGGCGCTCGCACCAGCGGTGCTAGACTGTGTTTGTTCATGTGGGCTTACGGTCACCTCTCTTTCTGCTGCTGCTTCTCGACGTAGAGGCCGACGGGCGCAGGTCTCCACAGGCCGCGCGCACGAATATGCCCGGTGTCGTTGAAACAGGTCACGATGGCCCGATTGGGGTCCTGAAGGCGGATCTCGGAGAGCGAAGCATTAGCGCTTTGAAACTGCCAGCGCCGTGTAAGTGGCATGTGGAGCAGGGAACAGAACAGGACGCCGATCAGCGCGCTGTGTGTCACCCACGCGACGCAGGGTTCTTCAGTTTCGAGATCAGATGGGTTGGGGAAGCACTCGAGCCACCGGGCGAGCGCACGCACGACTCGCTCGCAGAGCTGTCCGAGCGTTTCTCCGCCTGGAGGTGTAGAGAGAGTGGGATCCGCGCGCCAACGAGCGAAAAGGCTGGCATCCTGCTCTTCGGCCTCGAAGAAGCTCTTGCCTTCCCAGGCACCCATTTTGATTTCTCGCAGATCGGGATCCCGTAGGACGGTGAGGGAGTGGGGTTGTGCGATGGCCAGCGCCGTGTCGTAGGCCCTCGCGAGGTCGGAAGAGACAACGGCGTCAATTTTTTCGATGGCCAATCGCTCTGCGAGTGCCTGTGCCTGCAGCTCGCCCATCTGGTTCAGCGGGACATCTGCCTGGCCTAAAAAGCGATGTTCGAGATTGTACGTGGTTTGCCCGTGACGGGCTATGAGTAAACGGATATGCAACTCCTTCTGTTCATGTGATCCAGTTGGCAGCGAATGCGCTGCTGGTTGCGGTGATACGTGTCGTATAGGGTAACGGGATCGCCCCGACGGCCTTCTGCGGCGGGTTTGTGTGGGGGGAGGTTTGGAAGAACCGATCACCTCTCGGTCATGCTCCAGGTGATGGAGGGACGTGCCTCACGTTGTTGAGAGCTGTGTTCATTGCCTTTTCTCCTTGTGAAAAACGACTTCGTGTCTCTTGTGGGAACAGCGATCAGAGGTCTCCGAAAGAGGTGTCAAAGTTGGGGAGGGTGATCCCAGCGGAAAGAAGCACCTGTTCTGCTTCGGGGAGCGCCTCGCGTATCCCCGGTTCGCCTGTGAGCAGGGCTGCGTGCGCTGTAAAGACAAGCTGTTTGATCTGCCGGAACATGCCCGGCTCATCTCCTTTGTCCAGCGCCGCTTGTGCCAGCCCCAGTTCCTGGCTCAGGTCCGCTCCTTTGGTCGTTTCGTGATAGCGTCTCATGGCCTCCAGCAGATCGCGTAGGATATCTGCGAGCGGCCGTTGTGGTGGTGATGCGCTCATGCGCCCCCTTTCTTCGCGCTGCCGAAACAGCAGCCTATAGTAGATGTGAAGCACCGCTTCCGTGGCAATCGATGCCCGTTTTGTCTGACAGAGCAAAAGCGCTCTACTGGAGAGGCAACCGACGCCAATGAGCTTGCCTGGTATGAGTGGTTGGAAAAAGATGGTATCCAACGAGAGCAAACAAGGAATCGGGGTGGGATCGCGAGAGGCAGTGTGCGCAAGGCTCATCCTGCGCACGCAAAAAACCATTACAGCCGAAGCCGTAATGGTTTTTATGCCCCTTTTCAGGGGTGGTGCTGGTTGATAAATTGGAGCTCCCAGAGGAGCCCTTCGATCACGTCCCAGCCGCTGGCGGCGGGATACGCGATCTGGGTGCGGAGCTTGCCCGCCTCGTCCAGGATCTCCGCCCTCCTCTCGTCGAGGATGGTGGTGATGGTGGAGACGAGACGCCCATCCTGTTCGATGAGCTTGGCAATCTCCTCGCGGAGTTCGCGCGTCTCGGGCGGATCGAAGCGCTCAGCCTCTAACTCGGCAAGATTCTCCTCGAGCAGGTCGCTAATCTCAGCCAGGAGCAAATCATACGCACCATGAGTGCGCTGCTTGCCGGCCTGCAGACGCGAGACCCGCGTCCTGAGATGAGCGATCTCCCCTTGCAAGCGCGGGATATCGGGTTCCATCCGGGCGAGCTGTTGCAGGATGTGCGTGCGCTGTGCCACCAGGCGCTCATCATTCGCGACGATCTGATTGAGCGTGCTCACGTCGCGGAAGGCCTGGATCGGTCCACCGACGAGCCGTTTGAGCCGGCCTTTGCCGGAACTCTGGAGCTGGTGGAACTCGGCGGTGCGCTCAACCCGCTTCTCGTAGATCGCTATCCGCTCCTTTTGCAGAAGCTCGATGACCTGCTCCTTGGCAGGGATTTCGACTTCGGCAATCAGGTGGATGCGCGCCCACACGTCCCCGATCTCCTCGTCCACCGCGGCCAGATCCATCTGGATGGCGAGCAGTTGCTTCCATTTCGCAGCGATGAAGCGCTGCTTCGACTGGATGCGCCGCTCGATGCCGGCGTAGGCCTTGACCGTCAGGTCAATGAGCTGCGCCCGCTTCGACTGGATCTGCGCGAGGACGGTACCGCGTTGGGTTTCAAGCGTAATAACGCGCCGCTGATAGGGTTTCTGTTGCTGCTGATTCTGCTGCATTCCTGTGCCTCCTTTGCACCAAAAAAGGCGATAGAAGGTGCAGAAACCCTATCCTGTTATAGGCTGCCTCCTTTCTATCGCCTTTCGCGATTAATATAGTCGATCGAACGAGCTGGTCAACGATGATACCGAGATACGACGCGCCACGAGAGCGCTTTCCCTACAATG
>WNGQ01002019.1_pt1 | contig 27591 bp, 22 predicted proteins | sample 5407661 | NCBI WGS metagenome assembly WNGQ01 (sample SAMN13153382, study PRJNA577476) | soil metagenome | isolation source: 60 cm soil or saprolite under Garry oak tree replicate 2 | place: USA:California | collected 2016-06-15 | reverse complement strand
AAGCCCAGACAGGCTTTGGCCGGTTGGGCACCATGTTCGGGTTCGAGTCGTACGGGGTCGAACCTGACATCTTATCTGTTTCCAAGACACTGGGTGGCGGTGTCCCGCTCGCGGCCACGTTCACCTCCTCGGCGATCGAATCGGACTGTTACAGCAAAGGCTTTATGCACGTCACCTCGCACGTCTCTGACCCACTTCCAGCCGCAGTCGGGCTTGCCGTCATCGAGGTCATCGAGGAAGAGGGGTTAGTTGAGCAGGCAAAGCTGCGTGGTGAATATCTGTTGGCACGTTTACACGAACTACAGGAGCGCTATGAGCACATTGGCGAGGTGAGAGGCAAAGGGTTGCTGGTGGGTCTTGAACTGGTTGAAGATCGGGTGACGAAAAAGCCGGCCGATCAACTGGGGGTGGCTGTGGGCAACGAGTGCCTGCGGCGTGGTTTATCCATGAACATCGTTCGTTCCACAGCCGGGATGTTAAACTGCTTCCGCATGGCTCCGCCACTGTCGATTAGCGAGAGCGAGATCGATACTGCGGTCGAAATCATGGAGGACGCGCTGAGAAAGGTACTCGCTTCCCGCACATACCAGGCTTGACGGATGTAACGTGATATCTTTTCACCACTTAGTGAGGATACATGCCTCCATCAACCAGAAGCGTCTGATTGGTCATATAGGAGTTGACCACGAGCATCATGATGGCTTCAACCACGTCTTCCGGCTTGCCCAGCCTGCCAACAGGAATACGTGCCACCAGCTCGCCTGCGGCCTCCGGTCCGCCTGGCAGCATACCGGTGTCGGCAATCAACGCGGGAGCTACCGCATTGACCGTCACTCCATGAGGTGCAAGCGAGGCAGAGAGCGAATGCGTCAACCCGAGCAACCCGGCTTTTGAGGCGGCATAATGTGGCCCAACAATCCCACCTGTGAACGCTGCCACCGAGGAGATGAAGATCACCCGTCCCCAGCCTCGTTGACGCATCCCTGGTGTGATCCGTTGCGCCAGCACAAAGGCGGCCCGCAGATTGACGTGCATGGTCTGGTCCCATTCCTCCAGCGTCAGTTCTTCTAAGCGCTTGCGGTTGCCCATGCCAGCATTGCTGATCAAGATATCGATGGGGCCCAGTCCTGTCTCCGTCGCATCGACCAGGGCGTGCACCTGGGCGGATTCGCCAAGGTCAGCCTGCACAGTAAGTGCGCGCCGTCCCATCTTGCGGATGTGCTCGGCAAGCACGTGAGCAGCCTGTTCCTTGCGGGAATAGCCAATTGCGATATCAGCCCCAACCTCTGCCAGGCGCAAGGCCGTTGCATAGCCAATACCGCTACTGGCTCCTGTAATCAGCGCGACACGTCCTTGAAGATCCATCAGCTTCTCCTTTCTCGAAAGAGTCCTACGCTGATTATCACTGAAAGGGCATCTGCTATGCAACCTGAAGCAATGCAAAGGGGAACTGGTGACAAAAGTATGTGAGCTCCTGTATCCAACTGATCATCTTACAAGCATCAGCTCACAGAACGAAGCGCAACCCAAGGCGGAAAAGATGAAAGTAAGGCTTGCTGACTCAAATGCAGCCGGATGGATACACCCATCCGGCTGCATGATTAGTCATGATGGGCTGGCGTCAGCAGGTACCAGCCTTTTCGGCGCTCCCATTCAGCGCTCTCAAGTGATTCCCTGCTATCGTGCCCCCAGCGTAGTGCGACTATATCGAGCACTATGATGATAAGCAACAAGGCAATGGCTAATTCCATTTTTTCCTCCTTAGAGTGTGTCCATCTATTACTTGTAAAGTATCGCAATCAGCTTTTCGCGCTACGTGTTTTACCGAAATCCAGTCATTGCATCTCACATTCCTTTCCTTTCGGCGCTCTCGCTAACACTTGACAAGAGTTGTTTTAACTAGCTAAAATCATTTTGATGGTTATAGTATAACATAGAACAACTAACCTGTCAATGGTGTTTCAGTGGTTAAACAGGGTTTCTCAAAAGTCGCCGAATGTGTTCCCCACCCCACCCCAAAGGAAAGAAAGAGCGTGACGCGGCGGGCGGCCGCCCGCCGCGTCACGCTCTTTCTTTCCCTTTTTTGCCGCCGCAGGCGGCGAGTCTTAGCTGAGCCATGTGACTTTTGAGAAGCCCTGAGCGGTTAAATTGATGTTAACTGGATGTTAAAAGGGAGATGTGAGAGAGGACTTGCAACGCGCAAAAGCGGAAGACGCTGGTGCGATATGAAGACCTGTGGTAACAGGGTGAAGGTGAGCAGGCACTATGAGCGAAAGAAACAGGATGTAAGAAAGGGATAGAACTCTTTAGCGATGGTTATAGAACTCCAGGCTCCAACGCCATTCTTGCTGCTCTGCATCATTCCACCACTTTTGCAAAGTACCAACTTCTCCGCCCGCGACAATCACAAGTGTGCCATAGTCAGCTTCAGTCGGCCAGATATCTTCTCGTGTGATTTTATTGCCTTGCCGGCGTAAACGGGCCATGGGAGAATTGGTTGTGCGGGGCAGGTCCTCTCCTCGTGCCAGGACATTCCCTTGATGATCACGCACCTCGACATTCAGCTTCTCCGGTGCCGCGTGAACGATGATAACCTCGGTTGCATCAAGGCGGCCGCGAGCAAATGAAATACCTGTGGCGCCGACATCGGGTATCCACAGATCCCATACTTGCTGTTCTTGCGCTAGCATATATTTCCCCTCTCTGTTTTGTGTAAAGTTTAGAGGTAATTGGTTCTATCATTCCTTGCACGTTGAAGGCCTCAACAGAAGTTTCAGCCTGCAGCCCTGTGCCAGTCCTGGTGATCTATTATAATGTAGGTACGATTGTGACTACATTGGAGGAAATCATGAAGACACTGGAAGTAGGCGAACTATAATGGATGCTAAGGAAAGTCAACTATTTGCCTCCTTTTTCAGACCCCTTGTAATCTGTTCCTTCTAAACAGTACACTACCTTTAACGGAAGAGTACCTACAATACCTGTTCCCGTTGGGTACCTGCAATGGATACCTTATGAGATAGAAGACTTTGTTCAACCAATTCGGCCGATGCTTTACTTGCCACGCCAGAAAGGACCAGAAGCCATGGACTTTGAACTCCCTGAAGAGCATCAACTAGCTTATGAGAGTGCCTTTGCTTTTGCACGAGACGCGATTAGACCGCATAATGCTGAAATCGAGCGCACCGACGATTTTCCGCGCTGGATGTGGCAACTTTTGGCCGAACAGGGCTATACAGGTGTTGCTATCCCTGAAGAGTACGGTGGCAGCGGCGGCGATTTCTTGATGGCTGCGCTGGTGTCGCGGGGGATTGGGCGCGCCAATGGGGCCATTGCCATGTCTTTTGGTGCACACCTGAATCTAGTTGCACACAACATTCTACGCAATGGGACAGAGCAACAGAAACAAAAATACTTGCCCGGGCTTGCCAGTGCTGAGATGATCGGCGCATTAGGTCTCACCGAACCAAATGCAGGCTCTGATGCTATGGGCATCCAGACCACAGCACGTCCCACCGCTGGAGGCTACCTGCTCAACGGGACGAAAATGTTCATCACCAATGGACCTATTGCCGACCTGCTGGTGCTTTACGCCAAGACCCGTCCCGAGGCGGGGAGTCGCGGTATTACCGCCTTCATTTTTGAAACAAAAACACCAGGTTTCTATGTTGCCCGCAAGCTGGAGAAACTGGGCATGCGCGGCTCTCCTACCGGCGAACTGGTCTTTGAAGATGCCTTTGTACCTGAAGAGAACGTGCTGGGTACAGTCAATGAGGGTTTCAAAGTCGTGATGAGTGGACTCGACCTGGAGCGGGCCTTTTTCGCAGTGAGCGCCATCGGTGGGTTGGAGGCAGCGCTGGAAATGTCCATCAAGTACGCCAAAGAGCGCGAGCAGTTCGGCCAGCCTATCGCCAACTTCCAGCTTATCCAGGCCAAAATTGCTGACATGTATACCGACCTGGAGGCGGCGCGGCACATGTCCCACCGTGCCTTGTGGTTAGCGCAGCAGGGCAAACGTGTCAGCAAAGAGGCGGCGGCAGCGCTGCTATTTACGGCAAGAGCATCGATGCGTGCCGCCGATGAAGCCTTGCAGATCCATGGTGGCTGGGGCTACCTGACCGATTTCGAGGTTGAACGCATGTGGCGCAATGCCAAATTAGGCGAGATTGGCGCCGGTACCAACGAGATTCGCCAGCTGTTAATCGCGCGAGAACTGTTTGGGATGAGGTAGCTTGCCCATGAAATCCGTTCGTATAGCCGGAGGCCTTGGCTTCTATGGCGACTCCTGGCGGCCCATCAAGGCTAGTATCGAGCGAGGCAATGTGCAGTACGTTGCCTCGGATCACCTGGCTGAATTGACGTTGGCGATCTTGCAGAAAGACCGGCAGCGTGACCCTAATCTGGGCTACACCCGCGATCTCGTACCCATGCTGTCCGAGCTTCTTCCTATAGCCATACCCAGAGGTGTTAAATTCGTTCTGAATGCTGGGGGCTTAAACCCAATGGCGGCACGAGAAATGTTGTTGGGCGCACTCAAGAAGTTTGGTTTGAAACTCAAGGTTGGTGTTGTGCTGGGCGATTCCGTGCAGGAACGTCTCGATGAACTACAGGCGGCAGGTGTTTCACTGGCTCACATGGATACAGGGGAGGACATCTCTACCGTACGTGACCGTTTAGTATTTGCCAGTGCCTATCTTGGAGCGCGTCCACTGGTGGAGGCATTGGATGCCGGTGCAGATATTGTATTGACGGGCCGTGTCGCGGATGCTGCACTGTTCCTTGCTCCCATGGTGCACGAGCTAGGCTGGCGCTGGGATGAATGGGACAAACTGGCCCAGGGTATTGTGGTCGGACACCTGCTGGAGTGCAGTGGCCAGGCGGTGGGCGGCAACTTCGGTGGAGACTGGCGTTCAATGCCTGATCTTGCTCATATCGGTTATCCTATAGCCGAAGTATGGGAGGATGGCGATGCGGTCATCAGCAAAGCTCCTGGTACGGGTGGACGTGTTAATTTTGATACTCTGCGTGAGCAGTTGCTATACGAGGTGCACGACCCTCGTCACTACATGACGCCCGATGTCGTTGTGGATATGACCACCTTGCGCATGGAAGAGTTCGGCCCGGACCAGGTGCGCGTGACAGGAGCGACAGGACGACCTGCACCTGACATGTTGAAGATCGTTGCGGGCTATGAGGATGGCGTGATGGGACAGGCAATGATCGGCTATGCCTGGCCCGATGCACTGGCGAAGGCCCGGGCAGCCGCACAGATTATCCAGCAGCAGATGGTTGAAATCGGTCTTAAGTCTGAAGAAACCGTCATCGAATACCTGGGCTATAATTCTATACACGGTCCACTGGCTGACCCGGCCCATATTGATGATTTGAACGAGGTGTATTTACGTATTGCCGTACGCTGTGCCGATAAAAAAGAGGCGGCGAAACTGGGACGTTTGTTCCCGCCGTTGGCACTCAGCGGCCCTCCCTTTATTGGTGGAGCAGGTGGCATGATGGAGCCGCGCGGCCTGCTTGGCATCTGGCTTACCCTGGCTCCTCGTGCATTAATTGAGGAATATGTACGGGTGAGTGTGGAGGCTACATAACATCCCTGCTGAGCGAAGCTAGACGCGACAGCGTCGTTGCAGGGATGCATTTGGAGGGGTCTTGAATGAAAAAACAACTGGTTGAGCTGGCTCATGCCCGTTCCGGTGATAAGGGCGACAAAGCCGACCTGAGCCTCTTCGCGCCTGACCAGGAAACGTACGCTCTGCTGGCGAGGGAAGTGACGGCAGAGCGTGTGCGTGCGCACTTTGCAGGGATAATGACGGGAGAAGTTGAGCGTTTTGAGGTTCCCAATGTGCTGGCACTCAAGTTTGTGTTGCACGGTGCGCTCAATGGTGGTGCATCGCGGTCTTTGAGAAGTGATGCGCTGGGGAAGTCTCTTTCCTCGGCGCTGTTGAGAATGGAGATCGATGTATGATTACTGCGGTGTCGAGAAATAAGTTGTTTAGTCTGTGGTAGAATGCGGGCAGACTTATGATATCAGATGAAAAAGGAGATCAGGCCATGTCTCTTGAAGAGCTATTGCAGGCAAAACGTGAGGACATTCTTCATACAGCAAGCAAGTACGGTGCATACAATGTGCGAGTCTTTGGATCCGTTGCGCGGGGAGAAGCTGATTCGAAAAGCGATATTGACCTTCTGGTGGATATGGAGCCAGGGCGAAGCCTCTTGGACCTGAGTGGACTTCTGATAGATCTCGAAGATTTGCTTGGTTGTAATGTGGACGTTGTGACAGAGAAGGGATTGCGCGACCGCATCCGAGAACGAGTTCTGAGAGAGGCGGTTACCTTGTGAGGGACGTAGCAGAGCGTTTACGTGATATCCAGGAGGCTATCACTCGCATTATGAAGTATACAAATCAGGGACGACACATATTTGACCAAAATGAACTGGTACAAACATGGGTTATCCACCATCTAGAAATTATTGGTGAGGCAATACGTTCAATTCCACAGGACTTCAAGGACTCGCACCCGGAAATATCATGGAAAATGACATGCGGCATAGCTGCTGTCATGTTGGCGACTTGCTGTGGGGAATATATAAGGATACTATTTTCGATCCACGACAGAATATTCGCCTTTGGAAAACGAGCAAGTCTGACTACTCAGGCTGATAGATGATATAGCCAGCAAAGACGAAACGCCGGAAACTATGATCTCTTGACCCCTGCAAGGGGCTTTCCGTGCCCATCATACCAGAATCGCGCACGTTTGACCAGCGGACTCTACGCTTGAAGCGTAGGCGCGATGTCCTGAAAAGTTACTTTGAAAGTGCTATGAAACATGAAAATGTGTGATAAACTCTACATACACGAGATTATTTGCTTCAAGGCCAACGGAGAAAGAAAAAGGGATACAAAACTATATGACGGGCAAAGAAGAGCAATTGGCTGCAGAGATCGAGCGCATCAAAAAAGGTGGCGCTGAGAAATACCATGTACGCAATCGAGAGCAGAAGAAACTTTTTGCGCGTGACCGCCTCAAGCTGCTGCTGGATGATGGCAAGATAGGGTTTGAGGATGGCATGTTTGCCGAGTGCCAGAACCCGGAATTGCCGGCTGATGGCAGCATTACGGGGGTAGGACGTATTCATGGTCGACCGGTGGCCTTTAGCGCGTCGGACTCGACGGTCAAAGCCGGGTCGGCAGGGGAGAAATCGGTACAGAAGAGCCTGCGTATCCAGGAGATGGCGATGCAGATGCGTATCCCCATGTTCTACCTGATTGACTCGGCAGGCGCACGCATCACCGACCAGGTGCGTCTCTTCCCCGGCCGCAATCAGGGCGGGCGTACCTTTTACAACCAGGTTAAAATGTCGGGCGTGGTGCCACAAATCGCTATAATGTTCGGTCCATCGCCGGCGGGGGCCGCCTATACTCCCGCCTTTGCCGATATAGCCATCATGGTGGAGGGCAACGCCAGCGCCTATCTAGGTTCCCCGCGCATGGCGGAGATGGTTACTCGTGAGAAGGTCACGCTCGAAGAGATGGGTGGAGCGCGTATGCACTGTAGCGTCTCCGGCCTTGGCGACTTTCTGGCCGAGAACGAAGAGGATGCCATGCGTATTGCACGCGACTATTTCCGTTATATGCCCCAGAATTACCTCGGTAAGCCGGCGGACGTCGAACCTGCTTCACCTGCCAGTGACCGGCCCTTGCGCGACATTGTACCAGAAGCGCAGAATAAGCCGTTCAATATGTACGATTTCATCGACTCGCTGATAGATAGCGGCAGCTTCCTTGAAGTCAAGAAGCTCTTTGCCCCGGAATTAATCACCGGTTTTGCGCGATTGAATGGGCAGGCAGTCGGTATCGTTGCCAATCAGCCGCGTGTGAAGGGTGGTGTGATCTTCACCGACTCCTCGGACAAGGCGACGCGCTTCGTCAACACCTGCAATGCATTCAACATTCCTTTGCTCTTTCTGGCCGATGTCTCCGGTTTCATGATCGGTTCAGCCGTCGAACGTGCAGGCATTATTCGCCACGGTGCCAAATTTATAGCAGCAGTTTCACAGGCCGTCGTGCCCAAAATTTCGGTAGTCGTGCGTAAGTGTTACGGTGCTGGTCTCTATGCAATGGCCGGCCCGGCCTTCGGTACCGATGCAGTGATTGCATTGCCCACAGCGCAGATAGCCGTCATGGGACCCGAGGCCGCCATCAATGCCGTCTTTGCCAACCAGATCGCGGAAATGCCCGGGGACCAACGCGAGCCCTTTCGCAAGATGATGGAGGCCAGATACGCCGAAGATATCGATATATTTCGTTTAGCTTCTGAACTGATTGTGGATACGATCACGCCATTTGAGTCGCTGCGAGATGAATTGATCGCGCGCTACAGCATTTACCACACGAAAGAAGCCCGTTTCTCAGAATGTCGCAATCCGATTTATCCAGTGTGATTACAATCTGCCTTTCAAGGCTGGCTCAGGGCGATTTTTCCCCTCCGATACATTGACATACTTGTGATTATCTACTATCATTTAGGAACTGTGGTAGAGTCATATTAAAAGATGGTCAAGGGCGAAAAACCATGAAAATTACGCTCAATTCAGCAGGCCCTCATTACTCAATGCTGTTGGATTCGTTCCTCCGAGAGTTAAGCAAAAAGCAGCCGGAACACGATAGTTGTATCGTTCCTGGATAATGGATATAAGGAATATGACCCACAGAAAGAGAGGGGCAACTAATGAGCACAAACCCAGTCCGCATTGGCAAATACGAATTGCAGGAGCTTGTGGGACGAGGTTCCATGACCGAAGTCTGGAAGGCCTTCGACACTCAGCAGAAGCGCTATGTTGCCATCAAGTTTTTCCACCCTGATGTACAGGTTGACCCTGATTTTGTGACGCGTTTCCTTAGCGAAGCGCAGATCATTGCCTCCTTAGATCACCCTAACATTGTGCGGATTCACGACTTCCAGGTCTCTCAACAGCCCATAGGGGAGAGACTTTCCCCCACCCAGAACCCGACGCCCTACGTGGTGATGGACTACATTGAGGGACAAACCCTGGAAGACTTCATTATGCATACCTCGCGCATGGGGAGATTTCCGCCCGCTGCTGAAATTGTGCGTCTTTTGCTTCCTATCAGTGCAGCCATCGACTATGCACATCAACGAGGCATTGTCCATAGCGACATCAAACCAGGCAACATTTTGCTCGGCAAAGCAGCTTACTCTGGCATACCAATACCCATGCTCACCGACTTCGCTATGGTTCAGCTATTGAAAACGACTGGTTGGCCTCTCAAGAGTGCATATTACGTTTCTCCGGAGCAAGCTCAGGGGTACGTCGACAACCAGCGCAGCGATCTCTACTCTCTTGGGGTAATTCTCTATGAAATGCTTACAGGCACATTGCCTTTTGAGGGAGATGATCCAACTGATACCATTACGCAGCAAATTAATGCCACGCCAACTCCACCGGCGCTGATTAATCCGAACATTCTCCCTGCGGCCACTGCTGTCATTATGCGCAGCCTTGCCAAAAACCCGGCCACACGCTACCCTGGTGCCGGTGCGATGGTCAGCAGCCTGGCTAGAGCACTCAATATATCCATTACAGAGAAGCCTGGCCAACCTGGAAGTCCAATGGACACGATGAATAATCCAACCTATATTACTCCTGCTTGGCCACCAGGAATGGCACCGTCGCCGTCTTCACCCTCACTACCAGCTATAGGAAATGTGCCAGTTCCACCGCGCCCTTCCGTCTCATCTCCCTTACCGCCGGCGCTATCCGCGGATGGCAGGCAAACGCCACCTGCTTCCATGACGCCAGCGACAGATCATGGCAACATTTTCGGTACCCAACCCTCTATACAGCCAGCAAAGAATCTTTCGTCGTCGACACCATCTCAACCGTACCCGGTGAAGCCAGGTGGACCAATCACCCCTATGCCACCTACACATTCACCTGGGCGCTCTGCACCAGATCTTTCTACTGTCGTTCCCGTGCAGCCTCCATCCCCAGTTTCACCTCAGCAACGTGGGAGGCGGCGCCTGCTTATTGCTTTGATTGCTCTGTTGATCATTGTGCTCATCGCCTCCGGTGTGGGGACATACCTTGCGTTCTTGCCACATGGAAACAACACAGGGAGTTTGGCTCCAACAGTACCGCTAGTGGGACATGCTTTCTTTATCAGTAGCGGGCTTAACAGCACGAATCCAGAAAGCAGTCAAGGAATTACCGACCAGTTACAGATCAATCTGCAAAAAATTTCCCCTCCTCAGCCTGGCAAGAGCTATTATGCCTGGCTATTGAACAGTAAGACGTCGGAGTTGAAACCGATCGCTCTTGGAAAATTAACGGTCAACTCCGATGGAACAGCGAGTCTTACCTATCCCGGTGATACACAGCACACCGACCTGCTCGCAAGCAACACTCGATTCCTCATTACCGAAGAGGACACAAGCGCGCCCCCTGGGCCTTCTCTTGACCCCAGCGCCTGGAGCTACTACGCCGAGTTCTCCCAAAAGCCCAATCCATTGGACCTACCAAACAAGTACAGCCTCTACGACCACATTCGTCATCTGCTTGCGGCAGATCCCAAACTCCAGGGCGTAGGCTTAACCGGGGGGTTGGATATCTGGCTCTTTAGAAATACGGAAAAGATCCTGGAATGGAGCGGCAGTGCCAGGGATGCCTGGAAAAATAAGAACACTGCGAACGCAGATTTCATTCGTCGCCAGCTCACCCGTATCCTGGCCTACCTCGATGGAGCAACTTACTACCAGAGCGATCTCCCCGGTCAGCCCCTACGCGTCGATCCAACGATTGCGAAAGTGGCCTTGCTTGAGTTTAATGTCCAGACGCAAGAGCCACCCGGCTATTTGTATCATATTGGGACCAGGCATCTCCACGGGATAACTCAGCTTACCGATGCCACAGCAGAACAGAAAGCCCTGGCTGTTCAGATTAGTGGGGCAATCGATAACGTGAACGCCTGGTTACAGGCCGTGCGTACGGATGCACTCCAGCTTTTCCATATGACGAATGACCAATTGTTAGGCGATGCTGGCCGCACCTTGCTGAATGACCTGGCAACGCAAGCGAATAACGCATTCGTCGGTCAGATCAATCCATTTACCCACCAGGTAAAGGAAGGCGTTGTCCAGATTCACTACAAGATCCAGCGTCTTGCCACCTTTGATATTAGATCGTGCACTTCATCTGATCCCTGCGCCCTCTAGGGCTAGAGTGACCATACCAGGGCACGAATTAGGAGTCTATCATGAGTACAAACCCACAACGTCTTGGGAAATACGAACTACTGGAGCGTTTGGGACAGGGTGGCATGGCCGAGGTGTGGAAGGCCCGCGATACTCAGTTGCAACGCTACGTCGCCATTAAGATTCTCCATGCGAACCTGCAGGAAGACCCGAACTTCATCACACGTTTCGAGCGCGAAGCACAACTTATTGCTTCCCTTCATCATCCGAACATCGTACAGGTTCATGACTTTCAGGTATCCCGTTCCCCTGAATCAGGGGCGCCTATGGCGTATATGGTGATGGACTATATCGAGGGTGGGACCCTGGAAGATTATATCGCTGGTACATCTGCCAGGGGAAAATTTCCATCCCCTGCTCAGCTCGTTCATCTTTTCACATCTATTAGTCTTGCCATTGACTATGCCCACCGGCAAGGCATGATTCACCGCGACATCAAACCTGCGAATATACTGCTGGACAGCCATAATACGACGCGTAACCCTATGGGTGAACCTATTCTCACCGACTTTGGCGTTGCCAAACTACTAGGGGTGTCCAGTACTACTCTTAGCGCTGCCCAGTCGGGGACCCCGCTCTACAGTTCCCCAGAGCAGGCCCGGGGCTATCCTGGCAATGAGCGCAGTGACATTTATTCGCTTGGGATCATTCTCTATGAAATGGTGACGGGCGTGCCACCTTTCCGAGGTGATACCCCGGTAGCTGTGATCACGCAGCACCTCAACGCCACGCCCACTACTCCCTCCCTGATCAATCCGAATATACCGCCTGCTCTGACAATGGTTATCCTGAAGGCTCTTGCAAAAGACCCAAATGCACGTTTTGCCAGCGCTTCTAGCATGACTGCTGCTATCGCTGAAGCACTTAATCTTCCAGTCCCTGAGAGCCTTGGTCAGTCTGCTTATTCGAAGGATGCAGAGGATATGGCCACCTATATTCATCCACCCGAGCAACCAGGCATTACTCCCTTGCTCTCTTCTCCCTCAGCTGGTAGCCTGGACGGGATAAATCAGGCCTCTCTATCTTCCTCATCATCGCCATCTTCGAGTGGCTGGCAAACACCATCTACAGTGTCTGCTGGCAGTGGTAGCAGCTCAGGAGCCTCGTTTCCTGCATATTCAACTCAGAATCCCTCCACGCCTGTTTTCTCGCAACCATATGCAGTGACTACGTCTCCGTCACCTTCAGCACAGCCTTCAGCGCCTCCATCTTCACCACAAAGACGATGGAGAGCGCTGTACACGGTCCTTGTTGTCCTGGTTATCATTGTGCTGCTCGGTTCAGGGTTAGGCACATACCTGGTATTCTTTCGCAACCGTGCGACCGGCCAGGTTTCACCCCCTGTAGCAAATCAAGTTTTAGGACAGTCATTCTTTGTCAGCAGCGGACAATTGAACCCGGTAAGCGCTCAAGGAATTGCCGACCAACTGGAGATTGATCTGCAAAACATCCCTGATGCTCAGCCTGGAAAAAGTTATTATGCCTGGTTGCTGGCTGATAGACACCCTAAAGCGGAAAATGATCCACTACAACCTACGCCGCAGTTTACGCTGCCACTCTTGATCACTCCTGCCGGGCTACCCGTCAATCATGGGAAAGTGAACTTCTTGTATAAGGGAACTGCAAACCATGATAACTTGTTCTCGCTGGCAAGTCGCTTGCTTATCACCGAGGAAAATACAAATGGAACTCCCCGGGGTCCTGCCGCGGACCGCAGCACCTGGCGCTACTATGCCGAGATCCCTCAAACTGCATATGGAACTCCCCCGTTGAGTGCGCTCGATCACATTCGTCACCTTTTCTATAAGGAAACCAGGGTGGCTGTGCTGGGATTACCCGGTGGGTTGGACATCTGGCTCTTCAGAAATGCGGAGAAGCTGATGGAGTGGGCAGTAGCCGCCAGAGATGATTACAATCTTCAAGGTACAAATGCAGATCAAATGCGTGTCCTGTTCATCAGTATTCTGGACTACCTTGATGGAGCCCCAAATGTGCATATAGATGTACCGGGCGGTCCGGTATATGCCGATCAAACTACTTCGAAAGTTGCTTTGCTTTCAGTAGATGCGATCCAGCAACAAAAGACGGACCTGAAAAATAATCCTCCTGGCTATCTCGATCATGTTCCCCTGCATCTGAATGGCGTGATTAAAGCTCCCGATGCTACACCAGAGATGCGTAAAATCGCCACTAATATCATTAATGCCTTGACCAACGCGGCAAAGTGGTTGAAAGAAGCACGTATGCTTGCACGGCAACTGGCTCTGATGAATAACAATCAATTGTCGCAGCCAGAGGCCCTCACGATGGTCGATAACTTGCTGGCGGATGTAACCGATGCCTACATCGGTCAGCTTGACCCAAAGACTAACACGGTAGTGCCCGGTATTTTACAGGTTCACTACGATGTCCAGCAACTGGCAGTTCTTACTATTACGAGGAATCTGCCGCAAAGCATATGAGTAGTAGAGAGGTAAAAAAGGGATAATGAGCGCAGGGCCACAACGCCTTGGTAAATACGAATTGGAAAAACGGCTGGAGCGGGGAGGTATGGGTCAGGTCTGGAAGGCTTATGATACTCAATTGCGACGCTCTGTCGCGATAAAGGTACTGCATGCTGATCTACAAGCCAACCCGGATTTCGTATCGCGCTTCAGTCGCGAAGCCCAGTTTGTTGCCTCTCTCCGCCATCCCAATATCGTCCAGATTCACGACTTCCAATTCACCGGCACAGAAGAGTCGGACGGGCGAGGACAAGCGAGCGTCCCTGCTACTGCTTATATGGTTATGGACTATGTCGAGGGGGGAACCCTGGCCGATTATATTCGTGCTACATCTCGCAAGGGCCTGTTTCCCCCTGCTGCCGACATAGTGTATCTCTTTACCGCTATCAGCCTCGCTCTTGACTATGCTCATCAGCGGGGTATGATCCACCGGGACATCAAACCAGCCAACATTCTGCTCGATAAGCGCAATTCAACAGGTATGCCCGAGCCTATCCTGACTGATTTTGGTATTGCTAAATTGCAAGGAGCAGACGCTGGCAACCTCACGTCCTCTCTACTCGGTACTCCCCGCTACATCTCACCAGAACAGGCGCAGGGGCTTCCAGGTGATGAGCGTACTGATCTCTACTCCCTTGGCATTATTCTTTATGAAATGGTGACGGGCGTCACACCTTTTCAAGGTGACAACCCAATCGCCATCATGATGCAGCACCTTCATGAAATGCCGACTCCTCCAATAGTCCTCAACCCAAATATCCCGCCTGCCTTATCCGCGGTTGTACTACGGAGCATCGCTAAGGACCCGGCGGACCGTTTCCCCTCTGCTTCTGCCATGACAGTTGCGCTGGCCCAGGCCCTCAACGTACCGGTCCCTGCAAGCCTGATAAAGACTTCTGGTTTGAGCGTGGAGCCCGCTTACAACCCACTCCAACCTCCCAGCCTATTATCGTCACCAAAGAAATCACGAAGTAGAGGACTATATCTGGCTTTGATTGCCTGCGTCATCATCTTGCTGGGTGGCATAGGTATAGGTGCCATCACCTTGCTCACTCTCCCCTCCCAGAGGAGCGTGACCGCCACGCCGAATCCGCCAGGCACAGTGGTAGGGCACATTGTCTTTGTCAACGGCCATGGCACTTTCGATCAAGTAAAAATTGACCTGCAAAACATCCCTGCCCCTCCTGCTGGGAAAATCTACTATGCGTGGTTAGACAAAGTCTCAGATAGCGAGGCAAACGCAGTGCTACACTGGTCATTATGTACAGATCACGGCGCTGTGCTTTGTCTCTATCCCGGAGATTCACAACATAGCAACTTGCTTGCCCAGAATGATCGGTTTCTCATTTCTGAAGAGAATGCAGACTCATCACTTGTTATACCTGACCCCAGTGCACGACTTTATTATGCCGAGCTATCTCACAATGGCCCGGCGACTTTCGAGGTCAAATTATGTCCCACTGGCAATGTAAGTAATGCATCGAACCCTTGTCGCTAACCTGGTAGGGGCTATTGCTTGTCCTTGCCCGGCCGTCTCGCTACAAACAATAGGAAAGCGAGGAGAAGAGCCGAAAGCAACATTATGACAAGAAACACGTATCCCAGCCAGGTGAAGTTCGCTTGTGTCATCTGTTGGGGCGTCGTCTGAGGAGTTAATGACGGGCAGAGACCAGGGCAGAGGCCCGTGATAATGAAGTGAGGATGGCCTCCGACTGCGATGGTGGTTACCACCTGGCGAGCGGGAATATCGAGCATGACGACACGTCCATCATGCAGGGCTACAAAGCCCAGTTGTCCACCACTGGTAATGGCGACGGCCTCTGGAATTCCTTCCATGTGGATGACATGCTCCGGTTCACGTGGTCGAGTGTCCGTCCCTGACGGCACCGGGGTAAGCACATCGATCTGCTGGCGTTGCATGTCCGGCACATAAATCTCATTCGTGCTGTCGTCAAAATCCATAGGGCCAAACACCCCGCCTGTCAACAAGGGAGGAGTGACGCGCCGGGTCGAAAGGTCAACAGCGATGACCGTACCTTGCCGGGTGGCAAGGTAGATGGTTGATCCTGGTGGAAAAGAGAGATACTGTGGCTCTGCCGGAAGAGGAATATTCATCAACAACTTTCCGCTGCTGTCAAAAATGCTGAGCATCGTAGTTGTAGCGACCACGAGCTGGTAACCTGGATTTTTTGGGAAGACTGTAGTGAGGATGGCCACAGCGAGGCCAGAGACGGGTCCAGGAGTAAGGAAGGTCTGCTGGAGCTTACAGGTGTTCGGGTCAATCGCACGAATATGCACGTCATCGTTGCCTGCAACGTAGAGCGCTTCGTCGAAAGGAGCCAGTGCCAGCAGGCTTGGTCGCCCAGGAATAGCTATTGAGCACTGTATCCTCCCGCTTGCAGCATCGAGCACCGAAACGCGTCCTCGTGCTGGCTGCGTTGTATAGAGAAAGCGTCCATCAGAACTCAGGAGGATGGTGTGTGGGTCCCCTTCAATGAAAAGTGTTTTGGAAACGCGTCGCTGCACGACGTCAATGACGCTAACTCCTGGCGCTGTCCCGGCGACATAGGCCAGGTCTGGTGCTCCTCCGTCAGCGGAAGCAGGTGACCCTGCCTGGTCGGCAAGTAATGTACACAGCACCAGGAGTACGAAGAGCAAGCGGAGCACGAAAATTAGAGAAAAGCGTATTGCCATAGCCTGATTATACAACTCATCAAACTCCTCTTGTGCGGTAGCCTTTCTCGCGATCAGCGCAGTGGAAGAGCAAGAGGAAGGCATGGTGCGCCTCAAGGTAACCGATCGCGGTTGGGGAATCCCGCCCGAGAAACACGAAGCCATATTTGAGCGCTTTGTGCGCCTGGAACGTGATCTACATGGCACGAATCGCGGCAGCGGACTGGGATTGGCCATCACCCGCCAGCTGGTCGAAGCCATGCAGGGAACCATTACCGTTGAGAGCAGCGGTATCAGCGGTGAAGGCTCAACCTTTACGTTTACATTACCTGTAACTCCTCCAGGGGCTTCCGAGGGGAGTGAGGTTGAAATTCCAGATGGAACTGGTGAGAGATAGGCAGAGAACCAGCAGGGAAAAAAGACCACTAATTGGTCAGGCTAAACGGTGTTCAATTGGAGATTCAATGGGAGAGTCATCTTGAAGAAATCCGACTTAAAGTATTATACCATTACAACTCAATTGAAAGGGCATGATTCTTTGCCTGTGAATGCCTGGCCCTGAGAGGGTGATGCTGTGCCATTCTTGTGCTGAGAGTGAGTGTTGAGACCTTTTGCCGCATCCGTGACTATTTGTCGACGTCGCTCAAGCAAGGCATACCCGTGTTGACTCCTCTGAAACACACTCTGGTCTGTCATCCCGTTTCACTTACTTTGATGTTTTCTGTAGATTTATGTAGTAAGTGTCTGTATACGTGTTCGAATTCGAAATCTTATGATATAATAGAACGGCTTAAAAAGCATGAAAGATGGAAATTTATTCTAAAAATTGTCTTTATCTCTCATGAACGCTTTTGTTTATCACTTCTAATTTGATAGTCTGGAATAAACATGCGTGATGAGCAGATATCAGGAGAAGGGGAAACCAGGATGGACGATCAAAACCGCAAAGGGTATCAGGGAGAGGAACATTTTTACAATCCGGAAAAGATAGAACCGATCAAACCATTTTGGCGACGTCACCTATGGCCAATAATGGCTTCTGTAGCTCTCATTTTTGTGATCATTTTTGCTGCTACGACTATCGCTCTATTGGTGAGATCCTCGCAGAGTAGCCCCAATAATACTCAGCCTGCACAGATTTCTACTCCGCCATCGACGCAAATACCCTCAAATGTTACACCTACGACATCAACGTCCAATCCAACCGCTACTGTGGTCCCAACTTCTAGCCCTATCAGCCAGGCAACTCCAGGACTACCATGCAGCGTAAATATCAGTACCTGGACAGGTGGCTCACCAGATTGGGTGGTACACAACGGTATCCTCTTCAACGATGGAAGCAGCGGATCAAATAACGGCCCGACTATTATCGCCCCTTGCCAGCCCGGAACCACGAACTATGCCGTAGAGGCAAAGATCCAGGTAACTAATCAGTCCAGCAATTGTTTTGGCATTGTTTTCCGTGGATCTTCAACGCCAAATGGCTGGCAAGGTTATCATGCCGGTATCTGTGGCCTGAACACAGCGTACATTTCCGCTTATGGAGATAGTAATGCTCTGACACAGGCTCCCTTCACACCCGGCACAGCCGCGCACACCTATCGCGCCGAGGTGAAGGATAATACCCTCAAATTCTTTATTGACGGTAACCTCGTAGATACTACGACCGATAATCGCCTGCTGACAACGGAGACGGGCGAGGGAGTTGGCCTTTACAGTCAAAATGTTCAACTGCAGGTTAGCAGTTTCCAGGTAACGGCACTATCTTGAGGTATCTGTCAGGTTAATGCCTTCTTTCAGTAATATGGAGAACTGATATCGGTGAGATACAAGAGAAAGTAATGAAAGGGACATCATACATGGCTAGAACAAGCGAAGATGTGGAAGAGCGAGAACTAGGTCTTAGTTGTGATGTCTTGCTCGTTACTGCTACAGAAGTCGAGGCGCGCGCAGTGCTAAAGGTCTTCCCTCAACAGGGAAGACCTTTAGAGCAGCACCACATAGGTGATAACACCTATTTTGACCTGGGAGTCATCGGGGGAGCGAGAACCTTTATGGTGCAATGCGAGATGGGCGCTGGTGGTCCAGCCGGGGCTACCTTGGTGGTCCACGAAGGCATCAAAGCCTTGTCACCTTCAGCGGTGATCATGGTTGGCATTGCCTTTGGTCTTATCCCAGAAAAGCAGCACCTTGGTGATATCCTGGTTTCGCAGCAGCTCGTGGGATACGAACGGCAAAAGATTGAGCAGGGTTCTGGTGGTAAAGAAATCATCACGCCTCGCGGCGACCGCGTGCAAGCTTCACCTCGCTTACTGAGCCGCCTGCGAGCCAGCATTTTTGATTGGCAAGAGCCAAAGGTGCATTTTGGACTCGTGCTTTCCGGTGATAAGCTTGCCAATCATACAAATTTTCGCAATAAACTCCTTGGTATCGAGCCTGAAGCCATTGGAGGAGAGATGGAGGGAACAGGCGTCTACTCAGCAGCCCATCGCAACAAAGTCGATTGGATCCTGGTCAAGGCTATCTGTGATTGGGCTGATGAGCACAAAAAGGACGCCTACCAGAAACTAGCCGCAGAGAATGCTGCGCGTTTTCTCCTCCATGTGCTCCAACAGCAAGGGCTGGCAGAAAACAACGCCGGCGCACCTCCACCCACGCAAACGCCCGGCGAGGCACCCCCACGCAAACGAGCTAAAGGGAGCATACTTTGCACCTATGACATCCATTCCAGTTATGTGGTTGCCGTCGCCTGGGAACCTGGTGGAAATCGCATCGCTTCTTCAGGGGGCGATGGGCTGGTAAGGGTATGGGAGGCCGATACCGGACATACTCTCCTTACCTACCGGGGTCATCCGTGGCTAGTCAAAAATTTCAACATGGCTCCCACGATCTACTCTATTGCCTGGTCGCCTGAAGGATTGCGCTTGACCTCTGGCGGGGTTGGCACATCTGTCCGCGTGTGGGACGCGGCCACCGGACAAGACATTAGCATATACACAGGGCATTCTGGCCTGCTCCCGGATGTCTGGGCTGTTGCCTGGTCGCCGGATGGCAAACGTATTGCATCTGCATGCAGCTCAATCGGCACAGATAAGACCATCCATATCTGGAATGCAACCACAGGAGCGAAGATCCTGCACTATGATAGTCGCTATGGCTTGCTGCCCAATTTTTCCGTCTCGGCAATAGCCTGGTCGCCTGATGGGGTGCGCATCGCCTCGACTTGCGACGACAAGACCATCCGTCTCTGGGATGCTACGACAGGCAAACCCATCAAAACCTTTAAGACGAGTTCGCGCTGGGTGTACACGATCGCCTGGTCCCCTGATGGGCGGTACCTAGCACTGGCTAATGGAAATTCCACAGCGGAGATTCTTGATGCTTCCACAGGGCGGATTCTGCTCACCTACCGTGGGCACCACGAGGGGGTACGGGATATTGCCTGGTCCCCTGATGGCAGCCGTCTCGCCACCGCCAGTAATGATACAACGGTCCAGATTTGGGATGCTGCTAACGGCACCTGCCTCTATACCCATCAGGAAAATGCTGCTTGGACAACCGCCGTAGCCTGGTCGCCCGATGGGACACGTATCGCCTCGGCAAGCAACGATAAAACGGTACAGGTCTGGCAGGCAACATAGGGAAGCCAGGCAGAGGCAGGCTTGCCCCTACAGCTTCAATAATCATTGTCTCTTAGCCGGTTCGTAGTGCGTTTGCCAGTGAAAACATGAGCGAGGCAACCGTGGAACAGCATTTGCCTTTTCATCAGCAATTGAAACGCGAGCGTGAGTTACATAACTTGTCGCAGGAAGAGCTGGCGGCAAGAGTTGGTACCGATCCCAAGACCGTGAGCCGCTGGGAAAGCGGCGAGCGCCTTCCCCGCTCTGACTCGCGCGAGGCCCTCTGTAAGCTCTTTGGCAAAAATGCTGAAGAATTCGGATTGCTCGAAGCAGAAGCGAGGCGTCAGGCCAGGCTGCGCGCAACGGGCAGCAAGTCCGTACGGTATAGTAGCCAGAAGGAGGGCCTGGTTGAGGCGCCATCCGTCAAGACCTTTTATGGACGCGATCAAGAGCGGGCCGAGCTGGAGCAGTGGATTGTCGGAGATGCCTGCCGGGTTGTTGCTGTGCTGGGCATAGGGGGCATTGGCAAGTCAACCCTGGCCAGCAGGCTGGTCGAGCAGATAGAAGGGGCTTTTGATTATATTTTCTGGGCCTCTCTGCAAAATGCTCCACCTCCCGGACAGGTCATCAGCAAGTGTCTCCAGTTTGTTTCGGCTGAGCACCCTACCCGTGTGCCAGAAGGGGTCGATGATCAGATATCGGTGCTTCTCAGCTATTTGCAGGATCAGCGCTGCCTGCTGATCCTGGACAATGTTGAGTCTATCCTACAACCACATCAGCGTGCCGGGCAGTATCGCGAGGGCTACGAGCACTATGGCAAATTGATCAAGCTGCTGGGAGAGGCGCAGCATCAAAGTTGCCTGCTGCTCACAAGCAGGGAGAAGCCCGGAGAAGTAGCACACCAGGAAGGGAAAAGCGCCCCGGTGCGCTCATTACACGTCACTGGCATGAGGCAGGAGGAAGGGCGCCAGCTGCTGCACGACAAAGATCTCACCGGTTCCGATGAGCAGTGGATGCAACTTATCGATGTGTATGGAGGTAATCCCCTGGCGCTCAAAATCGTGTCAGAGCCCATTCAAGAGGTGTTTGGCGGAGATATCGGGGCATTCCTCCAGGTAGGTGAAATGGCCTTTGGGGATATCCACGATCTGCTGGAGCAACAATTTCATCGCTTATCGACCTGGGAACAAGAGATTCTCTACTGGCTGGCCATTGAGCGTGAAGCGCTCTCGCTCGACGAACTGCGGGCAAATATGCTGCACCCGGCCTCGAGAGATGCGCTGCTCGATGCCCTGGCCTCTCTGCCGCGCCGCTCGATGATCGAAAAGCGAGGCTCCGCACACTTCACTCTTCAGCCTGTCATTATGGAATATGTTATCGGGAAGCTTGTCGAGCGAGCCTGCCAGGACTGCGTAGAGGAAACGTTCGAGACCTGGATGCGCTATGCTTTCATGAAAGCGCCAACCCGAGACTATGTGCGCGAGAGCCAAATCCGCCTCATTGTTGGCCCCATCGCAGAGCAATTACTCGCGATGCTGGGGAAGGCGGGGATAAAAGAGAAGCTGCGGCTCATGCTGGTCAAAGAGCGCCAGGCACTCTCTCAGCAAGCGAGCTATGCCGCCGGAAACGCGCTCAACCTGCAGATTCACTCAGGATGGGACTTGCGTGACGCTGACTTTTCGCAGGTGGCCGTGCGGCAAGCCTATCTGCAAGGGGCGGCCCTCCCTGAGGTAAATTTCTCCCACGCCCATTTTGTCGATACCATGTTTACCAGTACCTTTGGCAACGTCCTGGTTGTTGGCTTTCATCCCACAGGCGAGTACCTGGCAATGGGAACCGCTAGCGGCGATATCTGGCTCTATCGCGTGTCAGATGGTGCGCCCGTGTTCACTTGCCGGGGACATACCGATGGCGTATGGTCCATCACCTTCAGTCCCGATGGACGGTACCTTGCTAGCAGCAGTGATGACGGGACCATCCGCCTCTGGGATATTACTGACCGGGGTGCCGGAGAGTGTCTGAGCGTACTGCAGGATCACACCGGCCGGGTGCGTACCATTGCCTTTAGTCCCGATGGCAGCCTGCTGGCCAGTGGCAGCGATGACCGGACGATTCGGTTGTGGGACACGCGCACAGGGGTGTGTCTACGCATTTTGTCCGGTCACAGCGGCCGCGTCTGGTCCGTCGCCTTCAGCCCCGATGGGTACCTGCTGGCCAGTGGGAGCACCGACCAAACGCTAGGTATCTGGGAAGTGCAGACGGGCAACAGCCTGCGGGTGCTGCAAGGCCACACGGCTTCGGTACGTGGAGTCGCCTTCAGCCCCGATGGGAAGCTGGTGGCCAGTGGGAGCGATGATCAGAGTGTATGCCTGTGGAATGTTCACACCGGCGACTGCCTGCGCACCCTGCATGGCCATACCAATCGCGTCTGGTCCGTTGCCTTCAGCCCGGATGGGCGTTTGCTGGCAAGTAGCAGCGAGGACCGGACGATTCGCATCTGGAACAGCGCTACCTGGCGCTGCCTCAGGATCTTGCAGGGCCATAAGCACGGGGTGAGGTCGGTCATGTTCAATCCTGCTGGCAACCTGTTGGCCAGCGGCGGAGACGATCAGACCTGCCGTACCTGGGAGGTCGGCAGCAGTAATTGCCTCAGAACGTTGCAGGGCTATACCAACCGCATCTGGTCCATCGCTGTCTCGTCTGATGGCACCACCCTGGCCAGCTGTAGTGAAGATGCGTTCATCCGCCTCTGGGAGATCAGCAGTCTGGAGAGTAGCTCTTGTTTCAAGACCCTAGTAGGGCGGGATCACGGAGCAAGATCGATTGCTTTCAGTTCCCAGGAAGGAGTTTTTGCCAGCGGTGGAGAAGATCAGAAAGTGCATGTATGGGATGTGGCAACGGGACGAACCCTCGACATCTTATCCGGACACAGCGATTGGGTGCGGTGTGTAGCCTTCAGTTCCCACGCGCGGATCCTCGCCAGTGGGAGTGAAGATCATACGATCCGCGTATGGGAAAGAAGTAGGCCAAATCGTTGCCTGCATATCCTGAGTGGGCATAGCAGTTGGGTCAGGTCAATCGCCTTCAATCCGGAAGGCAATCTGCTCGCCAGTGGAGGGGATGACTTCATGGTTTTGCTGTGGGATGTCATGAGCGGTCGCAGCCTGTACAGGCTAGAGGGGCATACCGGCCAGGTCAGAGCCGTGGCTTTCAGTCCCGATGGCGCCTACGTTGCCAGCGGGAGTGAAGATCGCACCATCCGCTTGTGGGTTACCAGTGATGGCCGGTGCCTCAAGACGCTGATGGGCCATAGCAGTCGAGTACTTTCAGTGGTCTTCAGCCCCGACGGTCATCTGCTTGCCAGTGGCAGTGTCGATCGGACCATTCGTCTGTGGGATGTCGCCAGCGGTCAATGCCTCAGGATACTCCAGGGCCATACCAACTGTGTAAGGTCGCTTGTTTTCACTCCAGACAGGCGAACACTTGCCAGCGGCGGCGATGATGGCACCATCAGGCTGTGGGACATGCACACGCACGAGCTACGAAAAACGCTGGTCATCGAGAAACCATACGAGCGCATGAACATTGCTCAGGTAACAGGGCTAACAGAGGCGCAGAGGGCGCAGCTCTCTGCATTGGGAGCAATTGAGGAACAGTCTGGCCTTCCTCGATGAAGCCTTGTGAAGTGAGGGAACTAGTGCAAAGCCAAGAGACCTATTAGGTAATGGGGGTGCAGGGGGCGAAGCCCCTTGCCGGGGGCGCGGGGGGAACCCTGCCCGGGGGGCAGGTAATCCTCCGAAAATCTCCCCTTTTTATACACTAGAGAGAGTTGTTCATTAAAAAAAGTATCCACAGAGTTATGGTAGCACCTTGTGGATTTCGGCCAGCAGATCGCGGACATGGAAAGGCTTCTGTACTACCCTCTCTCCCGCCAACTCATCGTGTATCTCCTTGCTCGTCGTTAGCACGATAATTGATGGTGCAGTACTCCACTCCACTCGCAGGTGATGTAAGAAGGCTGCTCCATTCGTTTCCGGGTTATCGAGATCAAGCAGCACCAGCGCAGGAGGATCGTCAGACTTCATGGCGTTGTCTATCCATGCCTCTCCTCCAGCATGAGCCGTGGCTCGATATCCGGCCAGCTTAAGCGTCTGGCAGATTATATCGGCAATTGCTACATTGTCCTCAACCACCAGGACATGCCTTGAAGAAGCGAATACCTGCTTCCCCGTTCCATATATACCATCAGGTGAGAATAGTGTAAACATTAGCATCCGTTCCCTTGTCTTTTTCGGGAGTAGATTGAGGGATTTTGGTATGTTCTATACCCTCTCTACATCTCGAAAAGTCTACCATGTGGGCTCACAAGTGGGCTCCAACTATGGCTGTTATGCCTCCTGCTTCTCACATATATGAGTTTTTCACGAAGTACTGTGGCACATAGTTTCACAAACCTCCAACATTTTTTTTGAAATTGAGGAAATATATCACATTTTGTTTTGATTGCCACACATTTATGTGTGAACATGACTCGACAAAAGCACATTGCTGTGTTATACTTGTGGGGAAACTGTCAAATCGAGGCGTCTATGAATAGGCAAAACCAATCACTATCTAATTCACCGCAATCTTGGAGAGAACTCCTGGAAATGTTGACGGAGGGCCCAGGCGAACGCCAACGTGTTGCCGAGGCCCTCGCTGTGACTCCCTACACTGTGACACGCTGGGTCACCGGTGAGTCGGAGCCACGCATACAGAATCTCAAGAGGCTCCCCGAGGTCTTTCCCGCCTACCAACAACTCTTCTCTAACTTGATCCAGGCCGAACTTATCCCGGATGTGCCTCCTCTCCCTTTACCCCCTCTTGATCATTTGAGACCCGAGGTACCTGCCGAGTTCCTCAGTCGCATCCTGGCTTCCTATGCCACCGCCAGTGGCCCCTTTCGTGCCTGGTCGATCCGCACCCTGATTTTACAGCAGGCCATTGAGCAGCTCGATCCCGATCTCATGGGCATGGAGATCACCGTGGTCCAATGCGTTCCTCCTGCCTTAGGAAAGCCAGTACGCAGCCTGTGTGAACGGATGGTCGCAGGAACTGCTCCCTGGGACAGAGGTATCGGGAGGCGACTCTTGTTCCTGGGAGCAGAATCGCTATGCGGCTGGACAGTTGGACGTGGGGAGCCAGGGGTTGTTCAGGATCTGGAACAAAAGCAGGGTCTGCTTCCTCTCAAGCTGGGCATTCATGAGAAAAGTGCGGTGGCCTGGCCATTCCAACGCGAAGGGAAGCTCGCAGGATGCCTGTTAGTCTCCAGCACCCAGCCGGACTACTTTACCTCTGCACGCCTGTCCTTTATTGAAATCTACGCCAGCACACTGGCTCTCGCATTTTGCGACGACGAGTTCCACGAGTTGCGTAAAATTGCCTTACATGAAATGCCCGTGCTGTCTAAGCAGCAAGAGCACACATCCATTGCTCGCTTTCATGACCAGGTGGTCAGCCTGAGGCGTGAGCATGAGTATTACCTCTCTGAAGCTCAGGCAGAGGTGCTTGTTTTGCAACAGATAGAAGCCGAGTTGTTAGATCTATCGAGTAAACGATAACAGTGGAGGAGCAACGTGCTATGCCAACACCCTCGAATCCCTTAGAAAATCCAAGTACCTATTTTATCAATCCTGAGGAGGCTGCGGAAACTAGCCGGCTACTCCTGCAGGACCGCATAATTACCAAAGAGATGGGTGGGGTCTTCCCGGCCTCCCTCGATCTCTCCCACATTTACACTGTCCTCGATCTCGCTTGTGGGCCTGGAGGCTGGGCGCTTGACGTGGCTCGGGCCTATCCGCACATCGATGTTGTAGGCGTGGACATCTCTGAGAAGATGATCCGTTATGCGCAGGCTCAGGCCAGAATGCTGGGTCTAGACAATGCCAGCTTCCAGGTAATGGACGTCCTCAAGCCGCTCGCTTTTCCCCAGGAAGCCTTCGATTTCGTCAATACCCGCTTCATCTCCCCTTTTATGCCCAAAGATGCCTGGCCACGCCTGCTCCAGGAATGCGTGCGCATCACACTACCAGGAGGCGTCATTCGTCTCACCGATGGCGAGTGGTCATTCAGCAATGGCGAGGCAACCGAACAATTCGCTGACATGGTGATACGTGCCATGTGGCTGGCTGGCAAATCCTTTTCGCCCGATGGCAAGCGGTTCGGTACCACGCTGGTACTCAGTCAGTTCCTGCGCGAAGCCGGCCTCGGCAACATTCAACACCAGGCCTATGCTCTGGACTACTCCTACGGAACTGAGGCGCATGAAACCATGTATCAAAATACCATGATAACATACCCGCTGCTTCTCCCCTTCCTGCTGAAAATGGGAGTGACTACCAGGGAGGAATTTGACCGCCTCTACGAGCAAATAGCAGCGGAGACGCAGGAGCCTGAGTACCGTGGACTATGGTTCTACCTCAGCGTCTGGGGGACCAAGCCTGTGCGCTCTTAAGTAAATGTTATACTTTCCCTCAAGAAAGGCGGTATTTTTCGCGAATATGAAACATGTCGTATCCAACATGGCAGGCGTGATCTTAGAGTTTTTAGTTAAGCCAGGAGAGAAGATAACGGTCGACCAGGATGTGGTAATGCTGGAATCTATGAAAATGCAAATCCCTGTACAGTCTACGGTAGATGGGACAGTGAAGACAATTAAGGTGAATGAGGGTGACTTTGTTGATGATGGGGATGTGCTGCTGGAAGTAGAGTGATTAGTTTGAGGTGAACAAGGATTAGCTCTCATCCTTGAGATTCGCAATAGCCGGCCCCCAGGACGTAACGTGATCTGGCGTGATGACAATCACCGCATTTTTTTCCAGTGCCATTGTCCTGTACTGGCTGTAACGTTCGCGCAATAGTTCCAGAGCATGAGCATGGGTTGTATCTTCCGGTGCAAGCAGTTCTGCCCGCCCTTGTACCAGGACATAGCCCAGGCGCGACCAATCATCGTCATATTGATCAATGACCAGCGCGACTTCAGGCCGCGCCTCGATGTTGCGTACGCGCCGCAACTTGCTCGCGGCAACGCGCTTGGGCTTCTCGTCCAGTGGAATATAGAAGCGCGTTCCATCAAAGGCATAACAGACAGGTATAACATGCGGGTTTCCGTCTGCGTCAGCCGTGGCAAGCCGCGCAACGCGTTGTGTACGTACAAATGCCGCTTCGGCTTCCGTTAATCTTGCGCGCTTTACCATCTTAATGCCTCCGGTGTTCCTGGCAGCCATCGTGGCTGCCAGGCTCTTTTCTCGAATTACCGGCCTGCGACAGGAATCTTTTCTGCCTGTGGGATGACCTCTGTTGCCAGCAAGTCGAATACTTCGGGTTCATAGACGTTGGGCAAACTGAAGATGGCTTGATCGATGCCCATTGAAGCTAACTCGGCGAAGAAGTCAAGGGCGGCCGCTGGAGTCATGGTACCATCGCGACCGTCGCGGCTGATCCTGAGAACGTCAAGTGTTG
>WNGQ01002788.1_pt1 | contig 27628 bp, 29 predicted proteins | sample 5407661 | NCBI WGS metagenome assembly WNGQ01 (sample SAMN13153382, study PRJNA577476) | soil metagenome | isolation source: 60 cm soil or saprolite under Garry oak tree replicate 2 | place: USA:California | collected 2016-06-15 | reverse complement strand
TGAGATCGACGAGGTTCCCCGCGGCATTGGTGACCTGGAAACCGTTGCGGGCGAGATTCGGCGACCCCGCGCCGAGCTGCGGCGCGACGTACCGGTGGCCGAACAGGCCCTGGAAGCCGCTGTAGCCGCCAGGCTCGTCCGGCAGCACATCGGATACGGCAGTGGGGCTTGGCGAGGTCTGGCCGAACTTCACTCCGCTGGCCGTCGAGCAGAACGTGCTGCCCTTGGTGCAATGCACGGCGATGCCGACGTAATCCGCAACCTCGGCATCCTTGTGGGAGTCGGTGTCCGCGGCTAGCTGCTGCGCCTCGGGAGAGTTCGCGCCGAACACCTTGGGGATGTCGACGGCCGTGTTCTCCAGCACCGTGTTGGCCGTCGAGACCTGCCCGACATCACAGCCGGCGCGGGTGAACGGCACCCACGGAGCCGGGGTGGTCGTGCTCGGCGAGGGCGCGGGCGAGGTGGTGGCCGGCGGTGTCGCGGAGAACACCATGGACGGGTTGGTGTCGTGGCCCGGGTTGGGGGTCTTGGCCGTGTCGAACACCGGATCGGTCCAGTAGGCGAACGAGCCCGCCGGGTCCGTCGTGCCGTCCGCGTTGTAGGCCTGGTAGCTGTTGCTGATCGGCATGCCCTGCCGGTCGCCGTACAGGCCGGTGGCGGTCGTCAGCAGGTCGTTGGCCGTGTGCGCGATCAGCGGCGTGTGGTTGTTCGACAGGAACGTGCCGTTGCCGGTGAAGAAGTTCAGCAGGTTCGGCATCATCTGCAGGTCGGACGGGACGTTGGGGTTGTCGCGGAAGAAATGGACATTGTCGAAGGTGAGGTCGACAACGTGCTTGATGCCGTTGCCCAGGTGGCACCCGCTCTGATTGTCAGTTAGCTGGGCGGCCGCGGCGCGGCCGGCCGACGCCACGGCTGGCGCGGTGACTCCGATCAGGCAGAGCGCGCTGACGAGCGCCCCGCACCCGGTGACGGCGGCGGTCCTGAACACTGGCCGCCGCAGCCGGCCACGTTGCTGCTGGTGCATCCGATCCTCCTCTTCCGGCTGTCTTTCCGGCCACTTCGCCGGGCATCCCAGCCGGTTACGCTAAGGGACTGGACCAAACTCCAGGCGACGACAAGGCGGCGCGATAGCCAATCCTCTTGCTCGCCGTCGCGCCTATCAGCCTGACCTCCCGGCACCCGGATCGCAATGCTTGCTGCCGGAATGGCGGCGTGCCTGGCCCGGCCTGCGTCCCGGCGCCAGCCTCCGACCTGCGGTTAGGATCTGGACGTGGCGGTTGAGGCAATCATCTTCGACTGGGGCGGCACGCTCACGACCGGAGCTCGACCATCGGCCAGGTCTTCGAGCGGGCCGGCATCGCGCCGACTGACGAGCTGCTGGCGAGCTACACCCGGGCCTGGGAACCGCACACCCTGACCGACCCCGAGGCAGCCGAGGTGCTCACCGGCCTGCGCCGGCGTGGCATCAGGATCGGCATCCTGTCGAACACGATGTGGCCGCGCAGCTGGCACGAGGAGGTCTTCCGCCGGGACGGCGTGCTTGGCCTGATCGATGGCGCCGTGTACAGCAGCGAGATTGACTGGGCGAAGCCGCACCCGGAAGCGTTCCGGGCAGCGATGGCAGCCGTCCGCGTCAGCGACCCGGCCGCCTGCGTTTTCGTCGGCGACCGGCCATATGACGACGTCCATGGCGCGAAGCGGGCTGGCATGCGGGCGGTCCTCATCCCGCACAGCGACGTGCCGCCCTACCCGGCCGCCGAGCCCGACGCGGTCATCCAGCGGCTGTCCGAGCTGGCGGAGCTGATCGAGAACTGGTAGCCGGCCCGGCTGGCGGCGGGCCGCCCGCAAGCGGGTCCGCCGGGGGTGGCTAATGCCGAAATTGGTTGGTGGGGCCGGTGGGATTCGAACCCACACTTGCAGGATCCTAAATCCTGTGCCTCTGCCGTTGGACTACGGCCCCTTGGCGGAAATGCGGCCCGCGCCGCTGGCTCACGGGCTGCGCGAGAACAGCCAGCGGGCTCGGCTGGGCTGGGCTGGCTGACGCTACCTAAGGCTAGACGCCCAGTTCCTTGCGCAGCCGGGCGACATGGCCAGTCGCCTGCACGCCGTAATACGCGTTCTCGATACGGCCGTCCGCCCCGATCACGAAGGTGGACCTGATCACGCCGACGCTCTTCTTCCCGTACAGCATCTTCTCGCCGTAAGCGCCATACGCCGCCAGGACCGCGCGGCCGGTGTCAGCGAGCAGCGGGAAGGTCAGTCCCTCTTTCTCGGCGAACCTGGCCAGCTTGGCCGGGGGATCCGGGGATATGCCGAGCACGGTGAATCCCGCATCAGACAGGTCGCTCCGGCTATCCCGGAAATCGCACGCCTCCTTGGTGCAGCCGGGAGTCATCGCGGCCGGATAGAAATAGATGATCACCCGCTGGCCGCGCAGCGAGGACAGGGTGACCTCCCGGCCGCTCGCGTCCGGCAGGGTGAAATCCGGCGCCAGGTCGCCCGGCGCCAGCCGGTCCTCAGTCACTCATGCTCCCTTCCTGCCACTGTGCTTGCCTTACCGTACCGGCATCGTGCGCCGCGTTGCGGCTCGGTCGGGCTCGGCTAGCCGCCGAGCAGGGCCGCGATCACCGGGGCAAGCGCGCGCAGCGCGCGGCCACGATGGCTGATCGCGTCCTTGGCCGCTGCGGTCATCTCGGCCATCGTCAGCTCGGAGCGGTCCGGGACGAAGATCGGGTCGTAGCCGAAGCCGTTCTCCCCGCGCGGCAGCCGGATTACCCGGCCATGCACCGTCCCCTCGGTGACATGCTGCCGGCCCGACGGCAGTACGAGCGCCGCCGCGCAGTCGAAATGGGCTCCGCGGCGCTCATCCGGCACGTCGGTGAGCTGGGCAAGCAGCAGGCAGAGATTAGCCTGGTCATCTCCGTGCTTGCCCGACCAGCGGGCGGACAGCACGCCGGGCATCCCGTTGAGCGCGTCCACGCAGAAGCCCGAATCGTCGGCAACCGCCGGCAGGCCGGTGAACCGTGCCACCGCCGCCGCTTTTTGCAGGGCGTTCGCTACGAACGTGGCGCCAGTCTCGGCGACATCGGGCGCGCCGGGAAACTCGCCGAGACCGACTAGCTCGGCTGCCACCCGGCCGGCGGCCAGGATCCGCTCCAGCTCGGTGATCTTGTGCGGGTTCAGCGTGGCGAGGACCAGCCTGGCCGTCATCGGGCCAGGGCCTCAGCCTGCAGGCCGGTCAGCTCCGCGCAGCCGGCCACGGCCAGGCCGAGCATCTGGTCGAGCATCTCGCGGCCGAAGGGCTCGCGTTCCGCCGTGCCCTGGATCTCCACGAAGCTGCCGTCGCCGGCGCAGACCACGTTCATGTCGGTCTGCGCCGCCGAGTCCTCCTCGTAGCAGAGGTCAAGCCTGGGCTGGCCGTCGACGATGCCGACGCTGACAGCCGACACCGAGGCGACCAGCGGATCGCCCTTGCACCGGTTGCGGCCGCGCAGCCAGGCGATCGCGTCGGCCAGCGCGACGTAACCACCGGTGATCGCGGCAGTGCGAGTGCCGCCGTCGGCCTGCAGCACGTCGCAGTCGATGACGATCGTGTTGTCACCGAGCGCCTTGGGATCGATGCACGCCCGCAGCGACCGGCCGACCAGGCGGGAGATCTCCTGCGTGCGGCCGCCGGGACGGCCCTTCACCGATTCCCGGTCGCTGCGGGTGTTGGTGGCTCTCGGCAGCATGGCGTACTCGGCGGTGACCCAGCCAAGCCCGCTGCCGCGCCGCCAGCGCGGCAGGTCCTCGGTGACGCTGGCTGCACAGAGCACCCGGGTGCGGCCGAACTCGACCAGCACGGAACCCTCCGCGTGATCAAGCCAGCCCCTGGTCATCCGAACTTCACGCAGCTGATCGGGCCGTCGTCCATCGGGTCTGGGCATGCGGGCTAGCCTAGCGGCCATCGCTGGCGGCTGGCGGCCGCTGGCGGGCCGCTGGATCGTCCGCTCAGCATGCTGCGCGGACCGCGGCGCCGGACTCGATCCACTGGTAGAGCGCCCGGATCCCGTCAGTGAGCGACGTGTCAGCGCTCCAGCCGAGGTCGCGCCTGGCCCGGTCCGCCGCGAGCGCGCTGCGCTGCAGCTCGCCGGGCCGGACCGGGAGGAACTCTGGGTCCGCGGGACGGCCGGCCACGTCGCCGACCATCCTGGCCAGCTCAAGCACGCTGACCTCGGTGCCGGTGCCGATGTTCCAGGTGCCAGGCCGGCCGTGGCCGGCGGCGGCGAGAAACGCGTCGACAGTGTCGCCCACGTATACGTAGTCGCGGGTCTGCCTGCCGTCCCCGTAGATGGTGGGCCGCTCGCCCGCGAGCGCCCGGGCGCAGAAGATCGTGATGACCCCGCACTCGCCGGCCGGATCCTGCCGTGGGCCGTAGACGTTGGCCAGCCGCAGCACCGAGTGCCTGGCGCCGTGCAGCCGGTTGTAGAGGCCGACGTACTGCTCGGCGCAGTACTTGGCGATGCCGTACGGCGATTCGGGCAGCGGCAGCACGTCCTCCAGCGACGGAATCGGCGCATCCCGGCCGTAGAGCGCACCGCCACTGGAGCAGAACAGCACCCGCGCGCCGACCTCGCGCGCCGCCTCAAGGACATTCACCGTGCCCACCACGTTGGCCTGCGCGTCAGCGGCTGGCGCGGCGACCGACGCGGTGACGTTGATCTGGGCGGCAAGATGGCAGATCAGCCCGGGCCTCGCCCGGCGGACGACGCTGGCCAGCGGCCCGGCATCCATGACGCTCAGCTTGTGCAGGGTGGCATGCTCACTGACCCGGGCCGACTGGCCGGCCGACAGGTCATCGACCACGCTTACCTCGTCGCCCCTGGCGATGAGCGCATCGGTCAGATGTGAGCCGATGAAGCCGGCGCCGCCGGTGACAAGTACGCGCATGCCAGCCGAGTTTATGTGGCCCCGGCCGATCGCCTGCCCTGCCCGGCGATCAGCGTGTCGGCTGAATGCCGCGCCCGGGGCTGCCCAGGTCGAAGATCCGGCCGGAGGCGGCAAGCGAAAGCCGTCCGCTGAACGTGCCCGCGGCCTCCGCCAGCACGGCGGCCTGGTCGTTCCACGCGACAAGGTGAGTGAGCACGAGCTCGCCAACCTCGGCCCGCGCCGCGTGCTGGCCGGCCTGCCGTCCGGTGAGGTGCAGATCCGGCGGGTTCGGCGGGGCCGGCCCGGCGCCCGGGCCGGCCGGCGGCTCGGTGAAGGACGCCTCGCAGAGCATCAGGTCGGCGCCGCGGGCCAGCCGGACCAGCGCGGCCGACTGCCCCGTGTCGGCGGAGTAGGCCAGTGCCCGGCCGCCGTGCTCAAGCCGGAAGGCGAAGGTCTCGACCGGATGGTTCATGTGGTCGGCCGTGATCTCGAACGGGCCGATCCGGCGGGTGCCTGGCGTGAGCGTCTCGAAGGAGAAGGCCGGCGGCATCTCCCGCGCGAGGCTGCTGCCCTGCGCGCCGGCCAGCCGGCCGGCGGTGCCGGCCGGGCCGTACACCGGGATCCTGGGCTTCGGGCCGTCCGGGGAGTATGTTCGCGCCACCCAGTAGGAGGCCATGTCCAGGCAATGATCGCCGTGCAGGTGGCTGAGGCAGATCGCGTCGATCTCGAACAGGCCGGCATGCCGCTGCAGGGCACCGAGTGCCCCGTTGCCGAGGTCGAGCAGCAGCCGGAACCCTTCGGCCTCGACCAGGTAGCAGGAAGCCGGGCTGTCCGGCCCGGGGAAGCTGCCAGCGCATCCGATCACGGTCAGCCGCATGGTCAGCCATGCTAGCCGCGGGCCGGCCGGGCCCGCATGTGGCCGGCGCCGGGCAAGCGCGTGGCCTGCCAGGCGGGGTGGCCAGCAGGGCACCGCCAGGGGCGATCATGCGCATCTACCAATATGGCCGGGAGCGCGACATCATCCATCCAAGGGCCCAGGCTCCGATGAGACGGAACGGGCGCAGCCACCTTGCGGAGTCGTGATGGCGGATCAGATGATCGATGAGGCCGGCCTGCTCTCCCGGGCGCTGGCCGAGCCGACCGAGCACGTGCGCGCACGCTGGATCACCGGCCTCGGCCTGGCCAGCCTGGGGATGTGGATGGCTTCGCTGACTCCGCTGCAGGTGCTGATCCCGATCCAGCTGCAGGACATCACGCCCCGGCACAAGATTGTCGCTCTCAGCATCGTGTCCGCGGTCGGGGCCATCTCGTCTGGCCTCGCGACGCCGCTGGCGGGCGCGCTGTCCGACCGCACGACGCACGGGCTCGCATTCGGCTGGCTGCGCGGCAGGCGGCACCGCTGGACCCTCAGCATGGCCCTGCTCGGCGCGGCCGCCCTGGCCGTGCTGGCCAGGCAGACGACGGTGGCGGGCGTGGCGATCCTGTGGGTGCTGTTCTGCGCGTTCCAGAATGCCGAGTACGCCAGCCTGAGCGCGGCCATCCCCGATCATGTCCCGGTCCGCCAGCGGGCCACGGTGGCGGGCTGGGTGGGGATGCCGCAGGCGCTTGGCCTGGTGCTCGGCACTGTCCTGGTGGTCGATATCTTCACGAAGCTGATCAGCGGCTATGACACGCTGGCCATCATCCTGGTCGTGCTTACCCTGCCGTTCGTGCTGCTGACGCCCGATCACGCGCTTGAGCGGAAGGACAGGCCGGACTTCTCCTGGCGGAAGTTTGCGCAGTGCTACTGGCTGAGTCCGCGCCAGTACCCCGACTTCGCCTGGGCGTGGATCACCCGCTTCCTCGCCCAGCTCGCGATCGCGATGGGGACCCTCTACCTGCTGTATTTCCTCCGGGACGCCGTGCACTACCGGCATCCGGCGAAGGGCCTGCTGATCCTGATCGTGATCTACACCGTCGGGGTTGTGCTGACGGCCGTGGTCGGCGGGATTGTCTCGGACCGGCTGGGCAAGCGCAAGATGCTCGTCACCACATCCGGCCTGCTGATGGCGGCGGCTGCCGTGCTGCTCACGGTCGTGCAGACGTGGCAGGCGGCGATCGGCGCGGCAGTCCTGTTCGGCGTCGGCTTCGGCGCGTATCTCGCCGTCGACCAGGCCCTGATAACGCAGGTGCTGCCCACCGCCAGGGACCGCGCCAAGGATCTCGGCATCATCAACATCGCGATCGTGTGCCCGGCGGCCATCGGTGCCGGGATCTCGGCGCCGCTCGTCTCGCTCGGCGGATATCCGACGCTGTTCGCCGCCACGGCCATCGTGGCCATCGCCGGCTCTGTCTTCGTCTGGAAGATCAAGAGCGTTCCCTGAGCAACGGCCGGGCCACTACTTGCCGTTACCGCCACGGCCGACGCGGGCGATCTGGCGGCTCTGCGCGACCAGCCGCCCGGCCGCGTCCCAGACCTCGGCCTCCTCGTCGAACCAGCCGCCGCTGACATGCCGGCACCGGGCCGCCACCTTGAGCACCCCTGGCACCGGCACCGCGCGCATATGCCAGGTCAGCTCGACCGTCGGCGCCCAGCCGGAAGCGCCGAGACCGAATACAACCGGCGGCATGCCGTCCACCGCGAGCGCGAGCAGATAGGCATCCGGGTCCCTGTCCTCGCGCAGCCGGAAGTACCCGCGCATCTCGGGAATCCCGGCGGGCGTGCCGTGCCGCCACCCGGTGGTTGCCGGGTCTAGCCGCATCTCGACCTGCCCCGCGTACCCGATGGTCCCGTCCGGCCCGACCGCCCCTGGCCACATCCCGAGGTCGATGCATTCCTCGATCGGCGGCAGCACAGGCGGCGCGCCCGTCCAGCTCAGTCCCGCGGCCCGGCCGTTCCCTGCACTGGCGGCGGCACCGGCGGCGGCACTGGCAGCGGCTGTGGGCACGATCACGGCTGGCGCAGCGGATACGGTCCCGGTGGTGACGGTCAGCTCCAGCAACGGCTTAGCGTCCTGGATCAGGCTGGCGCGGGCCGTCGCCGCGGTTCTGCCCTGCTTCAGCCAGGTCACCTCGACCTGGGCCGGGGCCAGCTGCGGAACGCGGAGGAAGCGCGTGCTGGTGGCAACCGGGTGCGGGTGCGGCGACGTATCGAGCACGCAGCGCAGCACGGTGGCCATCAGTACGCCGCCATTGACCGCGGGCGGCGACCCGCCGCCGGGCGGCACCAGGGCGAACCGCGCGTCCGGCCGGACCTCATAGCGGCCGGCACCAGACTTACGGACCGCGGTCGCCTCATCGAAGATCGTCACGCGCCGCCCCGCCCGTCGCGCTCCCCCGCCCGTCGCGCTCGACGCGGCAGCCTGGTGCGTCATCCGCGCGGGGCGGGCATCCCATCACGCCCATAGCTGGCCTTCCAGCCGCGCCTCGGCCTCCTCAAGCGTTCCCGCATAGGCGCCGGTGGATAGGTACTTCCAGCCGCCATCGGCGATGATCAGCGCGATCTCGGCCCGCTCCCCCGCCGACTGCGCCTTCGCCGCCACCGCCAGCGCCGCGTGCAGCGCGCAGCCAGACGAGATCCCGGCGAAAATCCCCTCGTGATCGAGCAGCTCGCGGGTGCGCCGCAGGGCGTCGGACGAGGTCACCGAGATCCTGGAGGTCAGCACGGACTCGTCGTATAGCTCGGGCACGAAGCCCTCATCCATATTGCGCAGCCCGTAGACCAGCTCGCCATACCGGGGCTCGGCGGCGATGATCTGCACGCCGGGCAGCCGTTCCCGGAGGAACCGCCCGACCCCCATGATCGTCCCGGACGTGCCGAGACCAGCGATGAAATGGGTGATCCCGGGCAGGTCGGCGAGCAGCTCGGGCCCGGTGGTCTCGTAGTGCGCCCGGGCGTTCGCTTCGTTGCCGTACTGGTAGAGCATCACCCAGTCCGGGTTCTGCTCGGCCAGCCGCCTGGCTACCCTGACGGCTTCGTTGGACCCGCCGGCGGCAGGCGAGGAGATGATCGACGCGCCGTACATCTCGAGCAGCTGCCTGCGCTCCGCTGAGGTGTTCTCCGGCATCACGCAGATCAGCCGGTAGCCGCGCAGGCGCGCCACCATGGCCAGGGATATGCCGGTGTTCCCCGAGGTCGGCTCCAGGAGCGTGGCACCAGCGGCGAGCCGCCCGTCCTTCTCTGCCGACTCGATCATATAGAGCGCCGCCCGGTCCTTCACCGACCCGGTCGGGTTCCGCTCCTCAAGCTTGGCCCACAGCCGCACCTCCGGGCCGGGCGACAGCGCGGGCAGGCCGACCAGCGGCGTGCGGCCGACCGAATCAAGCAGCGAGTCGTAGCGCATCAGGCTCCGCCGCCTGAGCTCAGCGCATCCCGCCGGCCACGGCGGGCAGCACGGTGATCGTGTCGCCGTCCTTGACCGCCGCGCTCAGCCCGCCGAGGAAGCGAACGTCCTCGTCGTTCAGGTAGACATTCACGAAACGCCGCAGCCCGGTGTCATCTACCAGCCGGTCCTGCAGCCCGCCGTGACGCGACTCCAGGTCGGCAAGCAGCTCAGCCAGCGTGGCGCCGGAGCCCGCGACGGACTTGGCGCCACCGGTATAGGTGCGCAGGATCGTCGGGATGCGGACCTCGATGGCCATCAGTAACGCTCCAGGGTGTGCTGTCGAATGCGGTCGCTGCCGACTGCTTCCTTGCGTCCCAACCGGAGGCGCGCCAGGATCATTCCGCCGCCGCATCCGCCGCCGCATCGGCCGCCGCCGCATCCGCCGCATCCGCCGCCGCATCGGCCGCCGCCACATCCGCCGCCGCCGCATCCGCCGCCGTTGCACCCGCGGCATCCGGCCCGGCTTCGCCCGGCCGCGCATCCGGCACGACGCGGACGTCCTCCTCGGTCACCGTCCCGTCGGCGATGCGGAACGAGCGGAACTCCGCCGTATCGGGCTCTCGGGTGGTGGTAGATGACGACCGGCTCCTCGTCCCGGTCGTCCATCTCCCGCCACACGCCCAGCTGCTCCATCGAATCGAACCGGTAGAAGGTCGGCGACCGCTCGGCGTTGGCCATCGGGATGAACCGCTCCGGCCGGTCGGTCCCGGCCGGCCCGGCGATCACCCCGCAGGCCTCGTCCGGGTGGTCGGCCCGGGCATGCGCGAGGATCTTCGCGTGCAGCGCCTGGCTGATCGTCAGCATGGATGCGAGGGTAGCCCGGCCAGGCGGCGCTCAGGACAGCGCGTCCACCAGGCTTTCCTGGAGATATGCCAGCCAGTGGTAGACCCACACATAGGCGGAACGGGGATCGCCAGGGTCAATCTCGCTGCTCTGCTCGTCGAAGTCGTCGGTAACGCCAAGACGCACGCCGAGCGCCAGCCTGACATCGTTCAGCGCGCGCAGCCAGGCGCGGGCGTCAGCTTCGGTCAGCCGGATCCGGCCGCCCCTGTCCGGCAGCGTCTCCAGCACGGTCCTGGCCGCCGCGACCTTGCCGTCGCGCAGCCCCTGCTCGGTATACCGGCGGAACTCAACGGCTGCCTCGGGATCCTCGGTGTAGCCGTCGGGCAGCAGCCGGGCGAGCACGGGATCATCCGGCAGCTCGGTGCTGTCGCTCAGCCTGAGCTCGACCGCGAGCTCGTCCTGCTCGCCGCCCGGCGAGTCATCGCCGACAAGCACCGCGATCTGGCCGACCAGGTCGCGGACGATCCTCGCCTGCGGCGCGGCGAACCGCGCGGTCACGCCGCCCGAGGTAGCGCGGAACTCTGCCACCAGCGCCTCCGCATACTCAGCTTCGTCCCCGCCCGCCGACATGTCAGGGTCATCGGCAGCCCTGGGCTCCCTGCCCTTGCCGGTCACGAATCGTGGCTCACCGTGGCCCAGAGGCCGTAGCCATGCAAGGTTTCCGCGTCTCGCTCCATCGCCTCGCGGGCGCCGGCGGACACGACGGCCTTGCCCTTGTGATGCACATCCAGCATGAGCTTCTCAGCCTTTGGCTTGGGGTAGCCGAACACGGTCTGGAACACGTAAGTGACGTATTTCATGAGGTTGACCGGGTCATTCCACACGATCGTGACCCACGGCATGTCCGGGATCGCCTTCTCGTCGGTCTCCGACCGCTCAACCTCGGCGGGCGCCAGGCTCATTGACTGTTCACCTCCCTGCCCAGTCTCCTAGTCTTGCACCGGCGCGCGCGTCCGGTCACATCGGCATATCGGCGCAGGTCAACGGCTGCGGCACAGCAGGCGCCGCCCAGCCGGCAAAGCAGCCGGTGGTACGCGGCCAGCCATACAGCATCTTGCCGCAAATCAAGATGTTCGGCTGGCCGTGCGGCCGGCCCGCCGCCCGGGAAAGAGCCGCACCCCGATGCAGGCGTCCTGCCAGGCAGCCAGGCGCCGGGCGTCCTGCCGGGCACCCTGGCCGCGGGCGCCCTGCCAGGCAGCCAGGCGCCGGGCGTCCTGCCAGGCGGCCGGGCGCGGGCGCGGAACGGTTCGTAGGCTTCCCTTGTGACAGCAGATGACCTGGCAGACCGAGGCAAGCTAGCCGCCACCCGCCCGGCACCGGACATCCCGGGCGCGGCGGCCGCCCAGCGGGGCGGGGCCGAGGGAACCGGCCTGCTCACCGATCACTATGAGCTGACCATGCTGCGGGCGGCGCTGCGCAGCGGCGCCGCCATGCGGCGGGCGGTGTTCGAGGTCTTCGCCCGGCACCTGCCAAACGGCAGGCGCTACGGCGTGGTCGCCGGGGCCGGGCGGCTGCTTGACGCCATCGAGCAGTTCAGGTTCGGGCCAGCCGAGATCGGCTTCCTGCGCGACACCGGCGTCGCCGACGAGGCCACGCTGAGATACCTGGAGTCGTACCGGTTCACCGGCGACATCTGGGGATACGCGGAGGGCGACTGCTACTTCCCCGGCTCGCCCATCCTGGTCGTGGAAAGTACCTTCGCCGAGGCATGCGTGCTGGAGACGCTGGCCCTGTCCGTGCTCAACCACGACTGCGCGATCGCCTCGGCGGCATCCCGGATGGTCAACGCGGCCGATGGCAGGCCGCTGATCGAGATGGGCTCCCGCCGTACGCACGAACTCGCGGCCGTGGCCAGCGCCCGCGCCGCCTACATCGCCGGCTTCGCCACCACCTCCAACCTGCGGGCCGGGCACGCGTACGGCGTGCCGACCAGCGGGACAAGCGCACACGCGTTCACGCTGGTCCATGACAGCGAGCGGCAGGCGTTCAGCGCGCAGGTCGAGGCGCTCGGCACTGGCACCACCCTGCTGGTCGACACCTACGACGTGGCTGAGGCGGTGCGCGCTGCCGTGGCGGTGGCCGGCCCCGGCCTCGGGGCCGTCCGGGTCGACAGCGGGGACCTGCCGGTGGTGGCCAGGCAGGTGCGGTCGCTGCTTGACTCACTCGGCGCGGAGCGGACCAGGATCGTGCTGACCGGCGATCTGGACGAGTACTCGATCGCGGCACTCGCCGCCACCCCGGTGGATGGCTACGGGGTGGGAACTTCCCTGGTCACCGGCTCTGGCGTGCCGACGGCTGCACTGGTGTACAAGCTGGTCGCCCGGGCCGACGGCGCGGGCGGGCTGCGGCCGGTGGCCAAGCGGTCGGTGGGTAAGCCGGGGCGCGGCGGGCGCAAGTGGGCAGTGCGCGGCCGCGACGGCGGAGTGGCCGTCGCCGAGCGCATTTCCGACCGGCCGCCGGGCCCCGCTGACGGCCGCGCCCTGCTGCGCCACCTGGTGCACGACGGCGAGATCGTCGGCAGGGAGCCGCTGGCGGCAGCCAGATCCCGGCACCAGGCGGCGCTGGCGGAATTGCCCGCGCACGCGCTCCGGCTGTCCCGCGGCTACCCGGCCATCCCGACCGTCTTCGAGCCGGACGGCGAGTAGCGCGCAAGGCAGCCCGCACGGGGCCAGGCCCGCGGCCCGCACGGGGCCAGGCCCGCGGCCCGCACGGGCCAAGTCCGGCTGGCCGGCCAGGCAGGCCAGGATCAGGCGTCGCCCTCGGGCAGCGACTCGTAGATCTTCTTGCACTCCGGGCAGACCGGGAAACGTTTCGGATCCCTGGTCGGCACCCAGACCTTGCCGCATAGCGCGATCACCGGAATGCCGCTCACCGCGCTGTCGACGATCTTGTCCTTCTGCACGTAGTGCGCGAACCGCTCGTGGTCGCCGTCGCCATGCGAGAGATCGGGACGGGTGCCGGTGTCCTGGCGGGTATCGGTATCGGGCAGGATCTGTGTGCTCACGCTCACGGAGTCTACGCCGCCGCGGCCGCTGGCCTGGCTGCCGCCGCCAGCAGGCCCGGTGACCCCGGTCCCGCCCGCAGCGCCGGCCTGCCCGTACCGGAAGTCAGTTCAGCGCAGGATCGTCGGGGTAGGTGGCCACCATGGCTAGCCCGCCGCCCTGCCGCCGCAGCACCGCCGGCCATAGCCGGTCCGGCTCGGCGTAGAAGGCATCCGCCGGCTCGCCGGGCAGGACGTACCAGGCGCCCTCGTCGATCTCCGCGGTCAGCTGCCCAGGGCCCCAGCCGGCGTAGCCGGCGAAGACCCGGAACTCCGAGACGCCGTCAGCGAGCAGTTCGGGCGGTGCCTCCAGGTCCACCAGCCCGACCCTGGACATGACCGAAGACCCGTCCAGTGGCCGCCAGCCGAGAGGCTCGTCCGCACCGCGGGCCAGGGCGAGCGCAAGCGCGCTGTTCGGCGAGACCGGGCCGCCCCTGAACACCACGGAGGGGCCGGTCGCCAGCTCCGTCCAGGGCTCGAGGACCTGCCCAACCGGGACGTCGGTCGGCCGGTTGAGCACGATGCCGAGGGTGCCCTCGGCCGGGTCGTCCTCGACGATCAGGATCACCGTGCGCCGGAAGCTCGGATCGCCGAGCAGTGGCGTGGCGACCAGCAGCCTGCCGCCGAGGACATCATCCGCCATGCCTCCATCATGCGACAGCAGGCTGGGCCGCGGGCAGCCCCCCGGACCGGTTGCTAGCACGTACCCTGCAAGGGTGTCCGAAACAGGCTCCCTGGACGGCATGGCCGCCGCGCTGGCCGACGTGCCGCAGATCGATGTCACCAGGCTGCGGGTGGCGATCGCCCGGGTGTCGCGCAGGCTGCGCAGGCACGAGCTGGCCGGGCTCACGCCAACCCAGCTCGCGGCGCTGGCAACGGTTGAGTCAGCGGGCCCGCTGCGGCTTGGCGACCTTGCCGCGGCGGAGCGGATCGCGCCATCCACTCTCACCAGGCTGGTGACCGCGCTGGAGGACCTCGGCTACGTGGCGCGGTGCGCTGTCCCTGGCGATGCCCGGGCGAGCACCCTGACCATCACCCCGCGCGGCCAGGCGGCGCTGGAGCGCATCCGGCAGGAGACCACGGTCGTGCTCGCTGACAGCCTGCGGACGCTTCCGCCTGACCAGCTTGCCGCGCTCGCCGCCGCGCTGCCCGCGCTGGAAAGGCTGGCCGACGCCAATCCGCCGGGCGCTGACGGTCGCTGACAGCGGCCGACCTGGCCGGCCCGCGCCTCAGGCTGACTGGCTCAGCCCGGCAGGGCAGCTCAGAACGGCAGGGCAGCTCAGAACAGCAGGGCAGACAGCTTGGCCCGCGCCTTCGCGACCCGCGGCTCCCTGGGCGGGAACACGTCGAACAGGCTGACCAGGTGCGCCCTGGCGCGATCACGGTCCGCACCCGAGGTCCGGCGGATCGTGCCGAGGAGCCGGTCGAACGCCTCGTCGGTCCGGCCAGTCGCCAGGTCGATGTCAGCGACCCGGCACTGGGCATCGACGTCGTCCGGGTTCTCCGCCGCGTCCCGCCGGGCCTTGGCCTGGTCATCCGAGTTGACCCGCCTGATCAGGTTGACCTGGGCAAGCCCGAGCGTGGCCACCGGGTGGCCGGGCGAGTTGGCGAGGACTTTCTCGAAGGCGCCGGCCGCGCCGTCCAGGTCGCCGCGCTCCATCGCCTGCTGCGCCTCGGTGAACGCCGGGTCCGCCATCGGGTCCGGGCCTGGGCCTCCCATCGGGCCCCCGCCCGGCGGGTACGGCCGGGCCGGGCCGGCCGCCGCCGGGCCAGCCGCGGTCTCGCTGCCCTGCGGCCCGTCAGCGCTGCCGTCCTGGCTGGCGCCGCCGCCCGCCAGCCCGAGTTGCCGCGCCGCCGCCATGACGCTGCTGATCCAGTCACGGACCTGTGCCTCCGGCAGCGCGCCGAGGAATCCGTCCAGCACCTGGCCGCCGACCACCGCCACGACCATCGGGATGCTCTGCACCTGGAGTGCTGCCCGCAGCTGCGGATTGGCGTCGATGTCGACCTTGGCGAGTACCCACCCGCCGTCCGCCTCGGCAGCGAGCTTCTCCAGCACCGGCCCGAGCTGCTTGCAGGGCCCGCACCAGTCAGCCCACAAGTCCATGATCACGGGCACGTTGCGGGACCGGTCGAGGACGTCGGCATTGAACGTCTCGTCGGTCACCTCGATCACGTGCCCGGCTTGCGCGCCCGCTTCCCGGCCGGCGTCAGGCGATCTGGCCTTCTCCCGGCGTTGCGCGGCGGCCTGCCGCGCCCCCAGGTCAACGGCTCCATGGAGCGAGAAATCCCGCGACTGCTGCATGACTCCATCCTGCCGCATCGCCCGGACTGCCCGGGCACCGCCGGCCCGCTCAATGCCGGGCGGGTCGCCAGCGGCCTGAACCGGAAAGCACGTTCGCGGCTGAGGCCGCTGTGACGCCGGGTATCGGTCAGAATGCCGGGGCCTCGGAGTACCCGCCCCACTCGGCGCGCAGCGCCCCGCAGATCTCGCCGAGCGTCGCCTCCGCGCGGGCGGCGTCCAGCATCGCAGGAATCATGTTCGTGCCGGAACGCGCCGCCGCCAGCATGCCCGCGATGGCCGCATCGGCGGCGGCCTGGTCCCGGCCGGCCCGCCGGCCGGCCAGGTCGCGTACCTGATCTCGTTCCACCTCATGGCCGACCCGGAGGATCTCCACCGGCTTCTCCACGGTTTCGGTGTAGCAGTTCACGCCGACCACCCGCTTCTCGCCCTTCTCCAGCTTCTGCTGGTATGCGAACGATGCCTCGGCGATCTCCGCCATGAACCAGCCGTCTTCGATGCCGCGCAGGATCCCGCCGGTCATCGAGCCGTCCGGGCTCATTCCGCGGATCTTGGCGAAGGTCTCCTCGGCCTCGGCCTCCAGCCGGTCGGTCAGCGCTTCCAGGTACCAGGAGCCGCCGAGCGGATCCGCCACGCTGGCGGCCCCGGTCTCCTCCATGATCACCTGCTGGGTGCGCAGCGCGATCTCCGCCGCCTTCTCGCTCGGCAGCGCGAGAACCTCGTCCAGGGCGTTGGTGTGCAGCGAGTTGGTGCCGCCCAGCACCGCCGCCAGCGCTTCGATCGCGGTCCTGACCACGTTGTTGTCCGGCTGCTGCGCGGTCAGGGACACCCCGGCGGTCTGCGTGTGGAACCGCAGCCACTGAGCCCGCTCGGTGCGCGCGCCGTACACGTCGCGCATCCACCGGGCCCAGATCCGGCGGGCGGCGCGGAACTTGGCGATCTCCTCGAAGAAGTCGATGTGCGCGTCGAAGAAGAACGACAGGCCCGGCGCGAATACCTCGACGTCAAGCCCGCGGGACAGGCCGAGTTCCACGTAGCCGAAGCCGTCGGCCAGCGTGTACGCGAGTTCCTGCGCGGCCGTCGACCCGGCCTCCCTGATGTGGTAACCCGACACCGACAGCGGCTTGTAGTCGGGGATATGGCGCACGCAGTACTCCATCAGGTCACCGATCAGCCGCAGGTGCGGCTCGGGCGGGAACAGCCATTCCTTCTGGGCGATGTACTCCTTGAAGATGTCCGTCTGCAGCGTGCCGTTCAGCCCGCCGAGCCCGGCTCCCTGGCGCTCCGCCGCGGCCAGGTACATGCAGAACACCGGGACTGCCGGGCCGCTGATCGTCATTGACGTGCTGACATCGGCCAGCGGGATCCCCGCGAACAGGACGTCCATGTCCGCCGTGGAGTCGATCGCCACGCCGCAGTGGCCGACCTCGCCGAGTGCCCGCGGGTCATCGGAGTCCCGCCCCATCAGGGTGGGCATATCGAAGGCGACCGACAGGCCTCCGCCGCCGCCGCGCAGCAGCATCTTGTACCGCTCGTTCGTCGCCGTCGCGTTGCCGAACCCGGAGAACTGGCGGATCGTCCACGCCCTGCCCCGGTACCCGGCCGGGTAGAGCCCGCGGGTGAACGGGTACTCACCCGGCCATCCGATCCGCTCGAAACCCGGGACCACCGCGCCGGGCGGCGGCCCGTAGACGGGGTCAAGCTCGAGCCCGGACAGCGTGCTGAAGTCGGCGTCGCGCTTGCGCGCGGCGTCGTACCGGCGCTGCCACCGCTGCATGCCCTCGCGCGCCTGGTCCGATATGCCCTGAGCATCCATCACGTTCCTCCGCGGGTGCCTGCGCAACCTGGGCAGGCCGGCGCAATTTAGTAGGACGTCCTACTATCCTGTCATCAGTCTATGCCGCGCCCGCGACGGAGAACCGCGGGAGAAACGGCAGCGCCGGCCGCAACCACTCGTGGTCCCGCACCGTCTTACTGGGTATGCCGGGGCGCTGCGGGCCCGGGCGGCCTCATCCGTGACCCGCGGAATGTGTGGTAGAACGTATGCGATATAGCGCAAGCGGCGTGCAAAGGGCAGCGCTTCTCGGTGACGCCGCGCCGGCGCTAGGACCGTGGGTAGCGCCGCCGGATCCGGCGGCGAGGCGAGGGAGTTCCGTGGCCAGGCTCCGCACGGCCGACCGTGCGGCGGTCGAGGACCTCTTCAACGCCAGCTACCCGCGACTGGCCGGATGGGTCCGCCGGCTGGTCGATGACGACGAAACCGCGCACGAGATCGCCTCGGAGGCATTTACCAGGCTGCTGGCCCGCTGGTCAGGCCTGGACAGCCCGCAAAGCTACCTGTACATGATTGCCACCAACCTGGTCAGGGATCACTGGCGCAAGACCGGACGGGAGCGCCGCGCCATCCGCATCCTCACTGCGACCGTGCCGCTCGATCCGGCCTGCCACCCGGTGCAGGACGTGGATGTCCGGGCGCTTATCGAAGCCCTGCCCGCCAGGCTGCGCAGCGCGTTCCTGCTGCACTACTACGCGGGCTTCGGGGTGCGCGAGGTCGCGGCGATGCTTGGCCGCCCGGAGGGAACGATCAAGGCCGACCTGCATCACGCCCGCGCCCGCCTGAAGGCCGCGCTGGGCAGCGCCGAAGGCAGCGCTGGGGAACGCCGGTGAGTAACCACCGCGACGAGATCGACTCCTGGCTGGATGCCGACGTCCAGCCGCTAACGCCGCCGCCGGGAACCTTCGAGCGGGTGAGCAGACGGGCCCGGCGCCGTAAGGCAGGCCGGGCCATCGCCTCAGCGGCGGGCGCCATGGTGGTCGTCGCCGGGCTCGCGATCGTGCCCAGGTTGGCAGGGACGCTGCTGCATCAGCCGGCCAGCCGCAGCCTCGGCGGCGCGGTGTCCTCCAGCCTGCCGCACCGCCCGGCGCCCACCAGGCCCGCCACCGGCAACGGGACCGCGGCGGCAAACTCAGCCAGCGTGGCCCCGGCGCCAGTGCCTGCCTCGTCGCTCTCCCCCGCCGGATCCGGCCAGCGGGTGCCTGTCGCCTTCCGGCCGACATCGGTCACGTTCATCGGCACGCAGACCGGAGCGGTGATCGGGCAGGCCGGGCGGCCGGGCAGCTGCGGCCCGCCGGTGGCGGCGGATTGCACCTCGCTGGCCGGGACATCCGACTACGGCCAGACCTGGTACGGGGTCAGCGCGCCGGTCACCGGGGGCCCGGCCGGATCGGCAGGCGTGAGCGGGCTCCGCTTCCTTGATGCCCGCACCGGCTGGGCGTTCGGCCCGGAGCTCTGGGTGACGCACGACGGCGGCGCGCGCTGGGCCCAGGAGTCAACCTACGGCCTGCGGGTAACCAGCCTGGAGACGGCCGGCGACCGGGCCTTCGCGGTCTTCGCCAGCTGCGCGGGCAATAGCGCTGACTTCGCGGCGCAGTGCGCCAGCTTCCGGATCTTCTCCTCCCGCGCGGTCAGCCACACCTGGCAGCGCGTGCAAGCCCAGGCCGGCGAGCTCAACGCGGCAGGGAACGCGGCGGGCCGGGCGGCATCCCCGAGCCTGGTACTGACCGCGGGACCGGTGGCCGACCCGGCAGCGGGAACCGGGTACCTGCTGGCGCCGTCGGGGGCCGTGCTCAGCGGGCCGCTGAACGGGGCGCCGTGGACGGTCGCCGGGCAGGCTCCGTGCCGCTCCACCGTCGCGGCGCGCAGCGGCCAGCCGGCCAGCGCCATGCTCGCGGCCGGCTCGAACGAGCTCTTCGTGGCGTGCACCAGCGCTGCGGCGCCGGGCAGCCGGCTGTACGTGAAGACCGTCTACGCCTCGGCGGACGGCGGGAAGACCTGGCAGCAGCCGGGAACCGTGCAAGGCCCAGGTATCGCGACATCCCTCGCGGCCGCGCAGGGCGGCCTGGTGGTGCTCGCCACCACCACGTGCATAGACGTCTCGGCAGACGGCGGCGCCACCTGGCGGCAGGTGTACGCAGGCCCGCCCGCCGCGGCCGCCGGGCTGCCGGGCTTCGCCTATGTCGGCATGACCGACCAGCAGCACGGCGTCGCGGTGCCCGCCGACGCCGGCCTGCATGAGGTGCTCATCACCGTCGACGGCGGCAGCAAGTGGCAGCCATCGGTGATAAGTAGCGGCTGACCAGGGCGCTGCTAGCCGGCCTGCACAGCGCGGCCTGCACAGCGCGGCCTGCACAGCGCGGCCTGCACAGCGCGGCCTGCACAGCGCGGCCCGCACAGCGCGGCCCGCACACTGCGCGCCCGCCCATGCGCAAGCCGGCCGGCCCAGCCAGGCTGTCAGCCCGGCGGGCCCTCTCCCGGCGGGCCCTCTCCCGGCGGGCCCTCTCCCGGCAGGCCCTCTCCCGGCAGGGACGGTGACTCACCGGGACCTGGCCCGGTGAAGTCGCCGGCCGCCACCCGGAGTCCCCGAAGCAGGCCGAAGAGCTCGTCGAGTTCGGCCGCGGCGTAGTCGCCCACCCCGAATTCCGCGGCCATCAGGTCCTTCGTCGCGCGCTCGACCAGGCCGCGCCCGTCCGGCGTGATCTCGGCCAGCGTGCCCCGGCCATCCCGCGGGTTCGGCCGGCGGACGACCAGCCCCTGCCGCTCCAGCCGGTGCACGATGTTGGTGACACTGGTCGGGTGCACCATTAGCCGCTGCCCGATCAGCCGCATCGGCAGTGCGCCCGCCCGGCTGAAGCTGATCAGGACCAGCGCCTCGTACCGAGCGAAGGTCAGCCCGTGCGGCCGGAGCCTGCCATCAAGCTCGGCCAGCAGGATCTGCTGCGCCCGCATGATCGAGGTGGCGGCGGCCATGGCACGCGAGTCGCCGAACCTGCGCTCCCAGATCTCCGCTGCGCGCAAGATCGGATCAAACGGCAGATCCAGCGGCTTCCGCACAGCCACACCGTACCGCCGCCGGGCCGCCGGCCCGGGAATACGCAGCAGCTGCAGTAACTCAGCGTAAACAACTACCCCGCATCCGGTCACGGCGGGGTTAGACTGCGGACCGGCGGCGGGTGCGGAGATGAATCGGGGGACGGCACGGGTGTCCGGTCACGCTCTGGCAGCGGTGACTCCCGTGCTCGCGGCTGGCGTGGGAGTGCGGCGCGGCTGGGGCTGGGTGCTCCGGGCTGCCAGTTTCCGAATCGCGGCGGCCGCCACCGGCCGCACGGCTGCAGGCATCGCGGTCAGCAGCCACGCCGAGGGAACCGTGGTGATCGACCTGCTGTCCGGCCATGCCCGCCCCGCGCACGGCGAGTTGCGGGTGCTCGGCGAGGACATGACGACGGCCAGCGGCCGCGCCGCCGTGCGCGCCCGGGTCGGGGTCGCCCGCAGGTCGGTGAAGCCCCAGCCCGCGGTCCGGATCCGCGGGATGGTCGAGCACGCGGCCAGGCTGACCGGCAGGCCGGCCAGCGACCGTGATCTGCTCGTCGCAGTGATCATGGACAGGCTCGCGCTGACCCCGTGGGCGGAGGTCCCGATGCGTGCCGCGCCCGAGCTGATCTGCCGGCGCGCGAGGCTCGCCGCGGCCGCCGTGCACCAGCCGGACCTGCTGCTGCTCGACAGCCTGCTGGACGACCTTGTCGCCAGGGACGTGGCGGCGCTCGCCGACGCCATCAGGGACCTCGGCCGGGACACCGCGATCGTGGCCTCCGGATGCGACCAGAGTGCGCTCGGGCTGATCTGTGACGAAATCCTGACGCTCGCGTACGGGATCATCGTCCGGGCGTAGCTCCCGCCTCCGGTCATGGCGGTGAACTGCCTGCCCGGCGCGGGCGTAGGCTGCGGACGTGGATTGGAGCCTGCTCGGCTGCGGCCGGTCCGGGCACGTAACCTATGCCCCCGCGGAAGCCGACCTTCGTGCCCGCCTGAGCGTGCCGACCCCGGCCGGGCTTGCCTGGCAGTGCCTGCGCTGCGGAACGTTCGTGCCGGGTCCGCCTGCCGGGTCGGGCCCGGCCGCCGCTGCGCCGGAACCCCGGCGCGACAAGGACCTGCGCAGCTCCGTGATCCTGCGCGTCTTCGCCATCGAGCGCTTCATCCGAGCGCTGATCTTCGGCGTGCTGGCGTACGGCGTGGTGCAGTACAAGGACTCGCGCCTGTCGATCGGGCAGGCGTTCGATCGCAAGCTCCCGGCGATCCGGGCGCTGTTCCGCGAGCTGGGCTTCAACATCAATCACTCCAAGCTCTTCGGCCTCATCCAGCGAGCGTTCACGCTGAGCCCGCGCGTCCTCGGCTATATCGCGATCGGCCTGGCGGTGTACGTCGCGATCGAGCTGATCGAGGGGGTCGGCCTCTGGCTGGAAAAGCGCTGGGGCGAGTACTTCGCGATGGTGGCCACGTCGGCCTTCCTGCCATACGAGGTTTACGACCTGACCGCGAAGATCACCGTGACGCGGGTGCTGTTCTTCGCCGTCAACCTGGCCCTCGTGCTGTACCTGGTGATCACGAAACGGCTGTTCGGGGTGCGCGGGGGCAAGCGCGCCTACCTGGCGCGGCTGCAAAGCGAGTCAATCCTGCAGGGCGCGATCGACGCGGTGGCGGCCGAGCGCGCCGCGGCGCCGGGCGCGTCAGCACGGGCCGGGACGGCCATGACCTCCGGCGCCCCCGAGCCCGCCGGGACACCCGAGCCCGCCAGGACACCCGAGCCCGCCAGGACACCCGGGTCTGCGGGGACACCCGAGCCCGCCAGGACACCTGGGCCTGCCGGGACACCTGGGCCTGCCGGGACATCTGGGCCTGCCGGGGTGGTGGAAACCGGTGCCGCCCGCGCGGCGCGAGCCGGCCAGGACTCCGATCCCGGCACCGCGCCAGGGCGCTAGCCGCCGACCAGCTCGTCGGCGGCCGAGTACGGATCGATCTGGCCGGCCGCGACCCGGCCAGCCAGGTCATCGAGCCTGGCATTGCCCGGCAGCCCGCCCATCCGCTCGCGCAGCGCGGCCACCGCGATCGCCGCTACCTCTTCCCTGGCCCTGGCCAGCCGCCGGGCGGTCAGCTCGGCCGAACTGCCCAGCCACGACCAGTGCGCGTCAATCCGCTTTATCAGGTCGTCGATGCCAGCGCCGGACGACGCGACGGTGCTGACGATCGGCGGCTTCCACTGGCCCTCGGCCCAGTGCCCCATCGCCAGCATGGTGCGCAGGTCCCGGACCGACTCCTGCGCGCCAGGCCGGTCGGACTTGTTCACTACCAGGATGTCGGCGATCTCGAGGATGCCGGCCTTCGCCGCCTGGATGGAGTCGCCCATCCCCGGCGCGACGATCACCAGCGTCGAGTCGGCCAGGGAGGCGATCTCGAGTTCCGCCTGGCCGACGCCGACGGTCTCGATCATGACCAGGTCGAAGCCGGCCGCGTCCAGGATCCTGAGTGCCTGCGGGGTTGCCAGGGACAGCCCGCCCAGGTGCCCGCGGCTGGCCATGGACCGGATGAAGATCCCGTCGTCGGTAGCGTGATCCTGCATTCGCACCCGGTCGCCGAGCAGCGCGCCGCCGCTGAACGGGGACGTCGGGTCGACAGCGAGCACGCCGAGCCGCAGCCCGGCAGCGCGGTAGGCGGTGGCCAGGGCGCCGGTTACGGTCGACTTGCCGACCCCAGGAGAGCCGGTGAGGCCGATCACCCGGGCCGTGCCGGTATGCGGCGCGATCGCCCGCATGACCGGGCGCAACTCCGGCGAGCGGTCCTCGACCAGGGAGATCAGCCTGGCCAGGGCCCGGGCGTCGCCAGCGACGGCGCTGGCGACCAGCGCCTCGGGATCGGCGTTCGCCCGTGACCGCCGCCCGCCCGCCCCGTTGGCCGGCGCTGCCGCGCCCGCGCGGTCCGCGGTCCCGGCCGGGCGGGGCTCAGGCACGGCCCGGCGCCGGCACCTCGAGCAGCAGCGCATCCCCCTGGCCGCCGCCGCCGCAGAGCGCGGCGGCGCCGAGCCCGCCGCCCCGGCGGCGCAACTCGTGCACCAGGTGCAGGGCGATCCTCGCGCCGGACGCGCCGATCGGATGACCGATCGCGATGGCGCCGCCGTTGACGTTGACCCGGTCAGGCCCGACGCCAAGGTCCCGCATGGACTGGATGGCGACCGCCGCGAACGCCTCGTTGATCTCGATCAGGTCCAGTTCCGGCACCGTGCGCCCGGCCTTGCCAAGCGCATGCCGGATCGCGCCGGACGGCTGCGACTGCAGTGAGTTGTCCGGGCCGGCCACGTTGCCGTGCGCGCCGATCCTGGCCAGTACCGGCAGGCCGCGGGCAGCGGCAGCCTCGGCGGATGCGACCACGACCGCGCAGGCGCCGTCGGAGATCTGGGAGGCCGATCCCGCGGTGATCGTGCCATCCGCGGCGAACGCCGGGCGGAGCCTGCTCAGCGAGTCCGCAGTGGTGTCCGCCCGGACGCCCTCGTCGGTATCGAAGATCACCGGATCGCCGCGCCGCTGTGGCACGGGTATCGCGACGATCTCCTCGGCCAGCAGGCCGTTCTTGATCGCCGCTGCGGCCCGCTGGTGCGATGACGCGGCGAACTGGTCCTGCTCCTCGCGGCTGATGGCAAGCCCGGCGTTGTGCCGTTCAGTGGACTCGCCCATCGATACCTGGTCGAAGGCGTCGGTCAGGCCGTCGTGCGCCATCGCGTCGATCAGCTCGGCCGAGCCGAACCGGTAGCCGCGGCGAGCCCCTGGCAGCAGATGCGGAGCGCCGGTCATCGACTCCATCCCGCCGGCCACGACGAGCTCGAACTCCCCCGCCCGGATCAGCTGGGCGGCCAGCGCGATGGCGTCGAGCCCGGACAGGCACACCTTGTTGATCGTGATGGACGGGACAGTCATCGGGATGCCGCCAGCGACGGCCGCCTGCCGGGACGGGATCTGCCCGGCTCCGGCCTGTAGCACCTGGCCCATGATCACGTATTCCACCTGGTCGCCGGCCAGGCCGGAGCGGGCGAGTGCCGCCTTGATCACGATGCCGCCGAGTTCCGCCGCGCTGAAATCGCTGAGCGAGCCGAGCAGGCGCCCGATGGCCGTCCTGGCCCCGCCGACTATGACCGCTTCCCGCATGCCTGAAACGATACCCATGACCGGAGCCGCCACCGGAGGGAGACGTCGGTGCTGACCCGCATCGATCACGTGGGGATCGCGTGCCGGAGCCTGGCCGAGAAGATCGCGTTCTACCAGACCGTCTTCGGGCTGCGGCTGGTGAGCGAGGAAGTCAACGATCGCCAAGGCGTCCGGGAGGCGATGCTGCAGGTCACGGCCACCACCGCGGGGATGTCTTGGGTGCAGCTGCTTGAGCCGCTCGGGCCGGACACTCCGGTCGGCAGATTCCTCGCCCGGCGCGGCGAGGGAATCCACCATGTCGGCTACGGGGTCACGGATATCGCCGCGGCGCTGGACTCGATCGGCGCCAGCGGCGTCCGGCTGGTCGACACGCGGCCGCGGCACGGCTCCATGGGTGCTTCGATCGCGTTCCTGCATCCGGCGGACGTGGGCGGCGTGCTGACCGAGCTGGTGCAGGCGGCCGGCCGCTGACCCCGGCCCCCCCGCCCCGGTTCGGCCCGACCAGGGTCAGCCTGCCCGCCATGCGGTGCCAGTCGGGCCGCTGGATTCGGCGTCATGATCGTCGCAGGACCGAACAAATGGCGAAGATTTAACGGACAAAATGATGTCATACGGGCAGGAACGCGGATCTACAGCGTGAGCGAACGCGAACAGGCCGCCAAGCGCTCAGCAGAGCGGTACGCTGCCAGGCACCGGGCGAGCAGCCTTCCGTGCTAGCCCGGGCAGTCGGCTCATGGGTGCTGACGGCCCGGGAGACAGTAGCGAGGTACTCCAGTCCGGCCGGCGTATCTTCCCGTCTACCCAGGATTAGGCGACATGCAGCCCGATATTGACGCTCAGCTCAGCAATTTCTTCGAGGAAACCCCGCAGCGCGACTTCGCCAGGGTCATGCGAGGCTATGACCCCCACCAGGTCAATGAGCACCTGAAGCAGATCGACAGCGAGCTGCGTCAGCACCGCGACCAGGTGCAGGCGCTGCACAGGGAACTGGCTGATGCGCATCGCCAGATCCAGGAGCAGGAGCGCCCCACCTACTCCGGGCTCGGGTCGCGCATCGAGCAGTTGCTCCGGCTCGCGGAGGAGCAGCAGAACGAGATCCTGCACGAGGCCAGGTCCGCGGCCAGCGAATTCAACGCGAAGGCCAAGGTGGAGGCCGCCGAGGTCCGGGCGGCCGCCGAGAACGAGGCCGCTGAGCTGCGCGCCAACGCTAAGCGGGAGACCGACGACCTGCGGTCGTCCGCCGAGCGCGAGGCCGACGCGATCAGGACGAGCGCCCGGCGCGAGGCGGACGAGCTGACCTCGACCACCGAGCGCGAGGCCGCCAAGCTCCGCGCGACGGCCGATCACGAGGTCGCCGAGAAGCGCGCTGCCATCGAGCGCGACATCGCCAAGCTCCGCACCACCACGGAGCGCGAAGTCGCGCAGATGAAGGCATCCTCTAAGCGCGAGCGCGATGAGATCCTCACCACCTCCAAGCGCCAGGCCGACGAGATGCGCAGCCAGGCGCAGAGGATCCTGGAGGAGAGCGAGGCGCAGCGAGCGCAGGCCGAGGCCGAGTTCGACATCCAGCTCGCGTCCCGGCGCGAGGAGGCCGAGCGGCAGGAGGCCGAGCGGCTCGCCGCCGCGCAGGCTGCCACCCAGAAGCTGGTCTCCGAGGCCGAGCAGCGCGCCGCCACGGCCGAGCAGCGGGCCACCAAGGCCAGTACCCAGGCCGAGCAGGCCCGCAGGGACGCCGACCAGCACGCCCTGCAGCTGGTCACCAACGCCAAGAAGAACGCCGACCAGATTGTCGCGCAGGCGAAGGCGCAGGCCGATCAGCTGCTGGCCGACACCAAGGCCGAGGCCGAGCGGCACCGCTCCAGCGCGCAGCGGCACGTGGACGACCTGAACAAGCAGAAGGAGAGCGTCGCCGCTCACCTCGCGCAGATCAGCCAGCTGCTCGGTACCCAGATGTCAGGCCTCGGCAGCGCGCTGAAGCCGTCTGGGCCCCCGCCCGCGGTGTCGTCATCGCCGGCCAAGGCGGTCACTGCCGCCCCGGCCAACGGCGGCACTCAGCCCGCGCCGGCCGCCGCTTCCGACCGGCAGGGCGGCCAGACGTCGTCCGGCCAGGGTTCTGGCGGCAGGTCGGGCAATGCACCAGCGCCGAAGCAGCCGGCCAGCGCCAAGTCCGCGAAGTCGGGCGACGATGACGAATGGTGGACTAACTAACACCCGCAGCGCATGACAAGCGCCCGGTCCCGTGAGTCACGGGACCGGGCGCTTGCCTTCGCCGACCTGCCAGGACGGCCAATAGCGCGGCACACGCGCCTCACCCGTGCTCAACGTGGGTGCTGCCAGCAATGGCAGCGGGGCTGACACGCGGAGTTCCTACAAAGTCGGTCAGTTATAGATCAAGCTCACCGGCTCGCACCGCGGCCACAAACGCTCGCCACTCATCGTGGCTGAAGATTAGCCGTGGCCCGTCCGGATTCTTGGAGTCCCGTACAGCCACGACCTCGGGAATTCTCAGGGCGACCTGGACGCACTCGCCGCCGCTGCCGTTGCTATAGCTCGACTTGCGCCACACGGCGCGGGAAAGGTCTGCGCCCACCCCGCACCTCCTTCGATCAGGCCAGCTCCTCGACAGCTCTGGTCAGCAGCCGTCGCGTCTCGTCCACCGGCAGCGCAGCCGCGCGCAGGTGGTCGAACATGAGCCGATATCGCGCGACCTCCGGCGGACGCTCCAAGTATAGGCTGCCGGTCGCGTACTCGACGTAGACGATATCGGCGTCCGCGGACTCCTTGAATCCCAGGATCCTGAACGGGCTGTCCATCGCGGGGTGCGCGCCCGCGGTGAAGGGCAGCACCTGGAGCATTATGTTCCTGGCCTCGCTCGCGGCTGCGAGCCTCTGTAGCTGGTCATGCATGATCGCGCGGCTGCCCACCATCCGCCGGATCACGGCTTCGTTGAGCACGACCCAGAGCTGAGGCGCGTCGGGTGCGTCGAGGCGCTCCTGGCGGGCGATGCGTACCTGGACAATCTGATCTATCTCCTGGTCGGTGGCCCTGATGAGCGTGGCCCGGTGCACTGCCCTGGCGTAGTCCGGTGTCTGCAGGAGGCCAGTGACGTACTCGCCGTGGTAGCTCGATACCGATGTGGCCTCG
>WNGQ01001492.1_pt1 | contig 27643 bp, 29 predicted proteins | sample 5407661 | NCBI WGS metagenome assembly WNGQ01 (sample SAMN13153382, study PRJNA577476) | soil metagenome | isolation source: 60 cm soil or saprolite under Garry oak tree replicate 2 | place: USA:California | collected 2016-06-15 | reverse complement strand
GGCCACCCCGATGTCGATCATGGTCGGCGTCGGCCGCGGTGCACAGGCCGGCGTGCTGATCAAGAACGCCGAAGCGCTGGCGCACATGGAAAAGATCGACACGCTCGTGGTCGACAAGACGGGGACGCTGACCGAGGGCAAGCCGAAGGTCGTCGCGATCGTGGCAAGAGCGGGATTTCAGGAGACGGACATTCTTCGGTTCGCCGCCAGCGTCGAGCGCGCCAGCGAACACCCGCTCGCCGATGCCATCGTGCGGGCCGCGAAGGAGCGCAATCTTGCTTTGGGCAATGTTGAGGAGTTCGACTCACCGACCGGCAAGGGCGCGACCGGGAAGGTTGATGGCAAGTCCATTGTTCTTGGAAACGCCCATTTCCTGACTTCGCTCGGGATCGAAACGCAGTCGCTGGACGAGCAAGGCGAACGTCTGAGAGGCGACGGCGCCACCGTCATCAATATCTCGATCGACGGCAAGCTTGCGGGGCTGTTCGCGATCGCCGATCCGGTCAAGGCGTCGACGCCTGCGGCATTGAAGGATCTGGCGGCGGAGGGTGTCAAGGTCATCATGCTGACCGGCGACAACCGGACCACGGCCGATGCCGTCGCACGAAAACTCGGGATCGGCGATGTCGAAGCGGAAGTTCTGCCGGATCAGAAGAGTGCCGTCGTCACCAAGCTGCAGAAGGCCGGGCGGATCGTCGCCATGGCCGGCGATGGCGTCAACGACGCCCCGGCGCTGGCCGCAGCTGAGGTTGGGATCGCGATGGGCACTGGCACCGATGTCGCGATGGAGAGCGCCGGCGTCACGCTTCTGAAGGGTGACCTCGGCGGTATCGTGCGCGCGCGAAAACTCTCGCAGGCAACAATGAGCAACATCCGACAGAACCTGTTCTTCGCGTTCATCTATAATGCAGCCGGCATCCCGATCGCGGCCGGCATTCTCTATCCGAGTTTCGGCATTCTGCTGTCGCCGATCATCGCGGCCGCCGCAATGGCGCTTTCGTCGGTGAGCGTCGTCGGCAACGCCTTGCGACTGCGCGCGACGCGGCTGTGACCGACGGTCACGCCGCTTTCGCGGACGTTCCGCAGGGCAGCCCAGCGCGGGCGAGGCCGCCATAGAGCGGCTCGTTCGGCATCTCGCTTCCTAGGATCGCGCGCACCGCGATCAGCTTCTCGATGTCGATGCCGGTGGCAAAGCCCTTGCTCTCGCACAGGAACACAAGATCTTCGAACACCACATTGCCGGTCGCGCCGGGCGCGAACGGACAGCCGCCGAGACCGCCGAGCGAGCCGTCGAGAATCCGCGCGCCGGCGTCCAGCGCGGCGGAGGCATTGGCAATGCCCATGCCGCGGGTGTCGTGCAGGTGAACGCAGATTGGCTTCTCGCCCGCGAACTTGACGGCGGCCGCGGTCAACTCGCCGACCTGTTTCGGCCCGGCATAGCCGACGGTGTCGGCGATGCCGACGGCATCGGCGCCGGCCTCGAAACATTTCTCGACCAGCCGTAAGCACTTCCTTCGGCTCGACCGCGCCGGAAATCGAACAGCCGAGCACCATCGAGATCGCCGCGTGGACGATCGGTCTGTGGCCGCTGGGAGATCATTACCATCGACGCCTACATCACCGAGCTCGTTCCGAGCCGGATGCGCGGCCGTGCCTTCGCACTCAATCAGGCGGTAATGTTCATCGCCGTGCCGATCGTCGCGTTTCCTTGCCTGGTGGCTGGTACCGCTTGCGCCTTACGGGATCGAGGGCTGGCGCTGGGTGGTCCTGATCGGCGCCGCCGCCAGCATGGTGATCTGGGTGCTGCGGCTGTTCGTTCCGGAGAGCCCGCTCTGGCTGGCGCGACAGGGGCGGATCGATGAAGCGATCAAGGTCGTGCGCGCGATCGAAGCGGCGACCGGCGCCACGCCGCGCGCCGAACGGATGGCCGAGGCACGGCCTTCCGTGGCGATCTGGAAAGCCGGCTTCGCCGACCTCGCGAGGCCACCGCCGTACCTGTCGCTGGTCGTGCTGTTCATGGTGTTCAATTTCTGCCAGGCCTTCGGCTTCTACGGCTTTGCCAATTGGGTGCCGACGCTGCTGGTCGAAAAGGGCATCACCGTCACCAAGAGCCTGCAATATTCCTTCATCGTCGCGTTCGCCTATCCGATCGCGCCGCTCGTCGCTTCGAGCTTCGCCGACCGCTTCGAGCGCAAATGGATCATTGCCGGCGCCAGCGCCGCCATCATCGCGTTCGGCATCGCCTTTGCGTATCTCATGCAACCCGTGCTGGTGATTCTTTGCGGCGTGCTGCTGACGGCGGCGAACATGACCATGTCCTACGCCTACCACGCCTATCAGACCGAAGTGTTTCCGACCGCCATCCGTGCGCGGGCCGCGGGCCTCGTCTATTCGATGAGCCGCGTCAGCGCGACCTTCTCGGGCTTCATCGTCGCCTACATGCTGCGCGAAGCCGGCGTTGGCGGCGTGTTCGGACTGATCACGGCGGCGATGGTGATCGTGATCATCGCCATGGCCACGTTCGGTCCGAACGTGCGCGGCAAACCGTTAGAGGCCTGACGATTTCAAGGCCTTGCCGGAACGGGCCTACATCTCTACTTCTTTCCACGTCCGGGAAGAGGGTGAGACCGCCATGATCGAGGCCGCCGTCAAGGCATTGTCGCAAATCCTGTCGCCGCCGATGCGCAAGCTCCTGTGGCGATCGATTGGGCTTGCGCTGGTGCTGATCACCGTGCTCGCGATTGGCCTGCAGCGGCTGTTGAGCTGGCTTGCCACCTCGGGCGAGGGCTGGGCCGAGGCGATGCTCGGCCCCGGTTTCCAGACGCCGCTGAACGTGCTCGCCTGGATCTTGTCGATCGCCGCCGGTCTCGGCGTCGTGTTCGGCGGCATCCTCTTGATGCCGGCCATCACTTCGCTGGTCGCCAGCATCTTCGTCGACGAAGTCGCCGACCATGTCGAGCGCGAGCATTATCCGGCCGATCATCCCGGCGTGGCGCTGCCGCTCGGTCTTGCGCTCCGCGAGGGGACCAAGACCGCGGCGCTGACGATCCTGGTCTATCTGATCGCGCTGCCCTTCGTGTTCGTCGCCGGCGCCGGTTTTCTCGTGTTCTTCATCGCCACCGCATGGCTTCTGGGACGCGAATATTTCGAGCTTGCGGCGATGCGTTTTCGCCCGCCCGAGGAGGCCAAGGCGATGCGGCGGGACAATGCCGCCGCGATCTTCACAGCGGGCCTCATCATCGCGGCCTTCGTGTCGATCCCGATCGTCAATCTGGCGACGCCTTTGTTCGGCATGGCCTTCATGGTCCACATGCACAAGCAGCTTTCAGGGCCCGGGCGTGAGTTGATCGAGCCGCGGCGCAAGCCGAGCGCGCCTGTCGTCTAGCGCCGCCGAGCTCCGTCGCTCTTCGCGCACGAACGGCACCAGCACGAACGCTACCGCCGCGGCGTCGGGCGGTCCAGGCGGCCGGTTGAGCAAACGCTCCGGGTCCAGACCGATCGCCTGGGCCGCGGTGATGTCGCCCGCCAGCAGGCGAAGGCGAAAATCCTCCGCATAGATCATGCCGCGACCGAACAGGATGGTGTCGATCAGGGCGATGCCGATCGCGCCGCCCAGATTGCGCATCAGATTGAACAGCCCGCTCGCATCCGCGACCTCCGCCTCCGGCAACGATCCCAGCGCGATGCGGGTCGGCGGCAACAGGCAGAACATGATGGCGATGCCGCGCACCACTTGCGGCCAGAACATCTGGTCGAAATCGGCGATGCGTGGCTGAAAGGCGCTCATGCCGAGCCCGAGCGCGAACAGCGCGAAACCGAACGCGGTCAGCCAGCGGGCGCCGATCCTGCTCTCCAGAACGGCGACGAAGGGCGCGGCAACGAGCTGGGAGACGCCGGTCACCAGCATGATCGTCCCGATTTCGAACGCATCATGGCGACGGACGAACGCGAGGAAGACCGGCATCAGATACACCGAACCGAACAGGCCGACACCGAAGCAGAAACTCAAGCCGCAGCCGAGCGCGAACGAGCGGCGTTGCAGCAGTGACAGCCGCACGACGGGGTGCGCGGCCTGCAGCGTACGCCGGATCATCGCGGCGAGGCTGATCGCGCTTGCGGCCAAAAGCGCGACGCAGGTCGGCGACAGCCAGCCGCGCAAGGGCGCTTCCTTCAGGCCGATCTCGAGGCTCGCGAGTGCTGTAGCCAGAAGGATCGAGGAGAGCCCGTCGAGCCTTGCCAATTCGTCGAGATGCGCGTCCTGCCGCGGCAACAGAAAGGGTGTCACCGAGCTCGCGATCAGTCCCGGAATGACGTTGATCAGGAACAGCCAGGGCCACGACCAGTTGTCGGTGATCCAGCCGCCCACCACCGGGCCGATGGTCGGTGCCAGCACCGCGACGACGCCGCCGATCGTGGTCGCCGCCGCGTGGAGACGCTGCGGGAAAAGCAGGAAGACCGCCGAGAACACCGCGGGAATCAGCACGCCTCCGGAACATCCCTGCAGCACGCGGAACGCCAGCAGCACGGCAATATCGCCGCTGAACGCACAGCCGATCGAGGCGATCGTGAACACGCTCACCGCCACGACGAACAGCCAGCGCAAGGAAAGAATGCGGGTGAAGAGACCGGTGAGCGGGATCGCGATGACTTCGGCGATCAGATAGGCCGTTTGGATCCAGCTCATCGCATCGGGAGGAATCGCGAGCGCATCCTGGATGGTCGGCAACGAGGTCGCGACCACCTGGATGTCGAGGATGGCCATGAACATGCCAAGGCACATCAACAGGAAGCCCGCCCAGGTCGCGTTGGCAGGACGATCGGGCCGCGGTCCCGGCCCGTTGGTCATGCGGCGAGCCGCCGGCCGATGACCGAGAGCGCGCGCGCCTCGGCGCGGATGCGGATCGTGAGCATCGCGGCGTTCAAAAGCGTGAAGATCAGCGCGAGCCACGGCAGGTGCAGGGCGAGCGGAAGCAACGCAATCTCGATGACGACGACAGCGTAGTTGGGATGCGAAAAGTAGCGGTAGGGCCCGGACGTCACCAGCGCCGCACCCGGCAACACGATGATGCGCGTGGTCCATCGCTCGCCGAGCGTTGCCAGCACCCACAGACGAAAGCCTTGCAGCGCGACGAAGCCGGCAAGCGCCGAAAGCTCGACGTCCTGATCGCGGCCCCAGATCCACAGAGCGGCCAGCCATGACGCGTGCAGCGCCACCACCAGTGGATAATGGCCGCGGCCGATCTCGATCGCGCCCTTCGCGAGCAAGCGGCTGGTGTTTGTTCGGGACAGCACGAGTTCACCCAGCCGCTGCAGCGTGACCAGCAGGAGGATGATGGATGCGAAGCTCATGCCGCGTGCCGCAACGCGACGCAACTCGCGGTGAAACCCGGTCCGAGCGCCGTCAGCAGCGAGCGCGGCGGCAGGCCCTGCGCCAAGGCGCGCTCCAGCACGAAGAGCACGGTGGGAGCCGACATGTTGCCGTAGTCGGCAATCACCTCGCGTTCGTGATCGAGCGCTCCCTGGTCGAGCGAGAACGCCCGTTCGAGCGCCACGATCACCTTGGCGCCGCCGGGATGGCACACGAAACGATCGATGTCGCCGTTGCAAAGCTCCATCCGCGACAGGATTTCGGCGACCGCCGATCCCATGTTCTCCCTGACGAAGTCGGGGATGGTGCGCTGGAAGATCACACCGAACCCCTCCGGGTCCACGCTCCATCCCATCACGTCCAACGTATCGGGCCAGAGTTTTTCGCCAGTCGCCTCGACCCTGATGGCGCCGCCGTCTCCGGCGCGCAGCACCGCCGCCGCGGCGCCGTCTCCAAACAGACTAGCGGCAACGATGTTGGCCTTGGTCAGTTCGTCATGGCGTACCGCGAGCGTACAGAGCTCGAGCGTCACCAGAAGCACGTTGGTCCCTGGGCGGGCCTCCGCGAGACGCGAGGCGATCGACAGGCCGGACACGCCGCCGGCGCATCCAAGACCGAACACCGGGACGCGCGCGACGTCGGCACGAAAACCCATTTCGCTCGCAACACGCGCTTCCAGTGTCGGCGTGGCGATGCCTGTCGAACAGACCGTGACAACGGTATCGATATCATCGGATGAGAGATCGGCGCGCGCAATCGCCTTGCGTGCAACATCGACAAAGAGGGATTCCGCACCCTCCAGAAAAGCCTGCGTCCGCTCCGGCCAGCCGCGCCGTTCGAGATACCATTCGATCGGCTTGACGCCATAGCGATGACGGATGCCGGTGTTCGAGAACAAGCTCGCGAGCGTCTCGAACTGCGGATATCGGTCAGCCAGCAGGTCGTGCGCCGCTTGAAGGATCTGCTTCTGGTGGAATTGATGTGGCGGAATCGACGTCGCCAATGAAACAAGCGCGGCCGTCTGACTCATATACCGGACCCCCATACTGCTCTTGGCATCTCAACCGCGCATCAGGGCCAATATTCCAGACACCCCTCTCGCTCTCTTGCCTGATGCATCCACTATAAAACCAAAACCGGCGCTGGTGTGGCCTCCGCATGGTCGGACCGCGTCTTCGCCGCGGCTCGCGATCGGGAGGCGATTTGTCAGAATCTGACAACCAGTTGCAAGAAGATTTTCGCGCCGTCGTCGGCATACTTCTCGACCCGTGGCGAACGTCGAAAAAGCAAAGCCCTTGACAGCGCATACGACATCACGCGGTTTTCTCCGGCCATCGGCAGAGGTCGTTGATCAGGCACAGTTCGCAGCGCGGCTTGCGGGCCAGACAAGTGTAGCGCCCATGCAGAATCAACCAGTGATGCGCATGCAGCATGAACTCGGCCGGTATCACTTTTTCGAGACCCAACTCAACCTCCAGCGGCGTCTGACCCGACGCGAGCCCGGTGCGGTTTGCGACCCTGAACACGTGGGTATCGACCGCCATCGTGTGCTCACCGAACGCCATGTTGAGCACGACGTTCGCGGTCTTGCGGCCGGCGCCCGGCAGCGATTCGATCTCCGCGCGGGTCGCCGGCACCTCGCCGCCGAACTCGGCGATCAATTTTTCCGACAGCGCGATGACGTTCTTCGCCTTGGTCCGGTAGAGCCCGATGGTCTTGATGGCGTCGCGCAGCCTCTCCTCCCCGAGCGCGACCATCTTCTGCGGAGTGTCGGCGACCGCAAACAGCGCGCGGGTCGCACGGTTGACGCCGGCATCGGTGGCCTGCGCCGACAGCACGACCGCCACCAACAGCGTGAAGGGATTGAGATGTTCCAGTTCGCCCTTCGGCTCGGGATTTGCGCGTCGAAACCGGCTGAAGGCCTCGTGGACCTCTCCTTGCGTCCAGGGTTTGGGCGCCTTGAGCGCCTTCTTGATCGTGCGTCCGGGCTTGGATTTGCCGGCCTTGGGTTTGAGCGCCGACGCCGCGGGCGCCCGCTTCGCAGGCGTCCTCGGCGAGGACCGAACGATGCTCTTTTTGGCACGCTGAGGTCGGATGATTTTGGCCATGTTCGGGGTATAGTAAGTTACGATGACCGCAGGCAATCATTTTGACCCTGACGCGACCGAGCCAAAGATATTCTCGGCGCTCTTGACGCCGCACCGCTCGCTCAACCGCACCGGCTTTCTGGTGGTGATGGCCTTGCTCAGCGTGGTCAGCTTTGCCGCGGGCGTCGCGTTCCTGATCATGGGCGCCTGGCCCGTCGTTGGTTTTTTCGGGCTCGACGCGCTCGCGATCTACTGGGCCTTTCGAATCAATTTCCGCCGCGCGAAGGCCTACGAGGAAATCTCGGTGACGTCCTCAGAACTGCGGCTGCGCCGGGTCAGCCACCGCGGCCATGTGATGGAATGGGTTTTCAACCCGTTGTGGGTCCAGATCGACCAGGTCGCCCATGAGGAATTCGGCATCGAGCGGCTTTATTTGGTTTCGAAAGGCCGCCGGGTGGCCATCGCGAGCTTCCTGGGTGCTGACGAAAAAGCCAGCTTTGCCAAAGCGTTAGTTGCGGCGCTGGCATCCGCCCGACGTGGCCCGACCTATAACCCCGTGGCTTGAGCGCGTTTTGACAGATCCCGCGGAACAGTCCGATGGGTCGATCGGAAATCGGGTGGTGCGAACGGTCCGTCCGCCCTACATCCATAGACATGATGACCCTTGCGATCCATGACCAGCGCCTGGCCAAGCCGGGCTTTCAGAACGCCGCGCTGCGCGACTATGATTCGGTGCGCCGCGCGATCGCCTTCATCTCCGAACACTGGCGCGAGCAGCCGCCCATCGAGGCGATGGCGGATGCGGCGTCCGTCACGCCGGACGAGTTGCACCATCTGTTCCGGCGCTGGGCCTCCTTGACGCCGAAGGCTTTCATGCAGGCGCTGACGCTCGACCACGCCAAGGGATTGTTGCGGGATTCGGCGAGCGTGCTCGACGCCGCGCTCGACTCCGGGCTATCAGGCCCGGGCCGCCTGCACGACCTCTTCGTCACCCATGAGGCGATGTCGCCGGGCGAGTGGAAGAACGGCGGTGGCGGCATGACCATGCGCTACGGGTTTCACCCCTGCCCGTTCGGCACCGCGCTCGTGATCGCCACCAATCGTGGGCTTGCAGGGCTCGCCTTCGCCGATCCGGGCGAGGAGGCGGCGGCCCTCTCGGACATGAAGGGCCGCTGGCCGAACGCAAGCTATGTCGAGGACGGCGAAGGCACCGCGGAAATTGCCCAGCGCATCTTTGACACAAGGCTGTGGCGGCCGGATCAGCCGCTGCGCGTGGTCCTGATCGGCACCGATTTCGAGGTGCGCGTGTGGGAGACACTGTTGAAGATCCCGATGGGCCGCGCGGTCTCCTATTCCGACATCGCCAACACCATCAAAAACCCGAAGGCATCGCGCGCGGTCGGCGCCGCGGTCGGGAAGAACCCGGTCTCCTTCGTGGTGCCGTGCCATCGCGCGCTGGGCAAGAGCGGCACGCTGACCGGCTATCACTGGGGCATCACGCGCAAGCAGGCGATGATCGGCTGGGAAGCCGGCCAGGTGGGGATGCAGTAGGCGCGTAGTTTGAAGATGCACCGAAGCCGGGTCGGCCAACTCACGCAGGCTCAACGTACTCCTACGGAACGACCTGCAGAGTTGGTGATGTGACTAACCCTCACTCGCTTCGTGATGCGGTTCGGCTTCGCGAGTGAATTTGGATTCACGCACCAACTCGCAAACCTGCAGATGATATTCATTATAGAATTTCTGGCGGCCGAGCTTCTTGACGGGGATATGTTCTGGATGAGTGGCCCACGCTTTCAGCGTGTCCGCTGACTCCCATTCGAACAACGTCAATCGGCTGCCATCGTCGGCCACATAGCCTTTGTGAGAGATGTAGCCGGGCATCTCGCGGGCAAGTTCACTCATCCGCAGGAACCACTGCCTGTATTCCTCACCGTCACCCTCTAGCGTGCGGCGAGCGCGAAACACCACGACCATCATCAGATGCCTCCTGCCGACGCGGTCTTTCGCGTAAAGTCCGCTGAAGCGCACGCTTGTACGCTATGGAGATCACATTGTCTACTAAAGCGGACAGTATTTCGGCCCGCGTCGCGCGGGCCATTAAGCAGAGGCGCGAGCAGCTGGATCTGACATTGCGCGATCTGGCGTCTCAAAGCGGGGTCTCGGCGTCGACCATTTCCGATATCGAGCGCGGAGCCAAGTCGCCGACCATCTCAACCCTCGACGCCCTCGCTCAAGCGCTCGGTTTGCCAATATCCGCTCTTGCGGACAGCGCCGCACAATCGGCCTCACGCATCCACATCGTACGCGCTGCTGAGCGGCCGAAATTCGTCGACACCAAGAGCGGCGCTAAACGGGACAGCTTCGGACCGACGCTGCCTGGAAGCAAAGTGGAATTCCTCAGCTATGTGGTTCCGCCGCGCAAGGTGGCCGGACCGTTTGCCGCCCATGTCAGCGGGACGATCGAACATATGTATCTCGCCGCGGGCGAGATCAGGGTCGTGTTCGGGAGCGAAGCGGTGACCCTCGAAGCTGGCGACAGCTGCACATGCGTCGCGGATATCGTTCATCATTTCGACAACGGCGAGGGCAGGGTCGAGGCGTTGATCTATCTTGTCGTCGAACAGCCTTGAGGTCGCACTCACCCCGCCAGATCGAGCCTCGACGCCACGGTCGAATCGGCATTGAGGCGGTAGATGATGGGCGCGCCGGTCGCGAGTTCGCGCTTGAGGATCGCGTCCGGGGAGAGTTTTTCCAGCACCATGATCAGCGCGCGCAAGGAATTGCCGTGCGCCGCGACCAGGGTGCGCTCGCCGCGCAGCACGCAAGGCAGGATCTCCTGGACATAATAGGGTAGCGCGCGTGCCAGCGTGTCCTTCAGGCTCTCGCCGCCGGGCGGCGGCACATCGTAGGAGCGGCGCCAGATCAGGACCTGGTCCTCGCCCCATCTCTTGCGGGCATCATCCTTGTTGAGCCCGGAGAGATCGCCGTAGTCACGCTCGTTGAGCGCGAGGTCTTTTTCGGTTCGAAGCCCGGTCTGGCCGATCTCGGCGAGCATCAGGTCGAGCGTGTGCTGCGCCCGCAGCAAGACCGAGGTAAAGGCGATGTCGAATTTGAGCCCCTGCGCCTCGAGCTTGCGGCCGGCGTCCCTGGCCTCCGCAATGCCCTGCTCGGTGAGGTCCGGATCCTTCCAGCCCGTGAACAGGTTTTTCAGATTCCATTCGCTCTGGCCGTGACGCACGAGCACGAGAAGACGGTCGTTCATTTCCTTGATTTCCACATTCGTGAATTTAGAAGTTGGCGATGCCCAGCACATCATTCATGCAGTAGAGGCCCGGCGCTTTGCCGTGCGCCCACAAGGCCGCCTTCAGCGCGCCTTGCGCAAACATCGTCCTGTCCTCGGCGCGGTGGGTCAATTCGATGCGCTCCATGCTGCCGGCGAAGATGACGCTGTGATCGCCGGTCACCGTTCCGCCGCGCAATGACGCAAAGCCGATATCGCCGCTGCGGCGTGCGCCGGTGAGACCGTCGCGGCCGCGCGCCGAATGCGCCTGGAGCGTGATGCCGCGACCCGCCGCGGCGGCCTCGCCGAGCATCAGCGCCGTCCCCGACGGCGCATCGATCTTGGCCTTGTGATGCATCTCGAGGATTTCGATGTCGAAGCTCTGGTCGAGCGATTGCGCGACGCGCTTCACCAGCGCAGCCAAGAGGTTGACGCCGAGGCTCATATTGCCGGACTTCACCACGATGGCGCGGTTGGTCACGCTCTTGATCACGGCATCATCGGAAGCTGACAAGCCGGTCGTGCCGATGATATGGACGAGGCCGCGCTGGGCGGCGATGGCCACATTGGCAATGGTCGCCGCCGGTACGGTGAAATCGAGAATGCCGTCGGCTTTCTCCGACATCGCCCACAGGTCGGCCGACAGCATCACGCCATTGGCTTCCAGCCCGGCAAGGACGCCGGCATCCTTGCCCAAGAGCGCGGAACCGGGCGCCTCCAGGGCGCCAACCAGCACAGCGCCTGACGTCTCCGCAATGACGCGGGTCAGCGCGCGGCCCATCCGGCCGCCAGCCCCCGCCACGATCAAGCGCATCTCGGGCATTTTGAAATCCTCTGCGCCCTTTCTAGCGGGGGCAGACCGTTCCAGCAACCGACCTATGTCCCGGACCTAGGGCTGCGGCCCGTCGTAGCCTTCGACGATAATGAGATCGGCGATCGCGTGCGGCTGGCGCACCTTGATGTTCTGCTGGTATTCCGCCGACTGGTAGCAGGCCAGCGCGGTCTCGTAGTCGGGAAATTCGATCACGACGTTGCGCGAGCGGCTTTCGCCCTCGACGCCGGTGAACTTGCCGCCACGCACGACATACCGCCCACCGAACTTCTTGAAGATTGCCGGGTTGGCCGCCCCATAGGGCTTGTAGCCTTCTTCATTGTGAACGTCGACGCGACCAATCCAGTATCCCTTCGCCATTTTGAATGTCCCTTTGCTACGCAACCAGCAGTGGCGCGATCTCGGCCTGGATCGCGTCGGCCGCGGCCCTGGGGTCGGCAGCATCCATGATGGGCCGTCCCACCACCAGATAATCCGCGCCCGCGGCGATCGCGCGCGACGGCGTCATGACGCGTTTCTGGTCGCCTGCCGCCGAGCCCATGGGACGAATTCCGGGCGTGACCAGGCACATCTGATGGCCAACGACCTTGCGCAACGCAGCCGCCTCCTCGGGCGATGCGACCAGTCCGTCGACGCCGAGCACCTGCGCCTGCCTGGCGCGCGCCTCGACCAGGTCGGACACGCCGAAGCGGTAGCCTGCGGCATGGAGATCGCCGTCGTCGTAAGACGTCAGCACGGTGACGGCGAGGATCTTCAGGTTGGTCCCGGCGCGCGCCTCGACCGCCGCCCTCATGGTCTGCGGATAGGCATGGACGGTGAGGAAGGTCGCGCCTGATTTGGCGATGCTCTCGACGCCGCGCGCCACCGTATTGCCAATGTCGTGCAGCTTCAGATCGACGAAGACCTTCTTGCCCTTGTCGGCGAGCTTGCGGACCAGCGTCAGGCCGCCCGCAAAACCGAGCTGATAGCCGATCTTGTAGAAGGTGACGCTGTCGCCGAGCCGCGCGATCATCGCCTCCGCCGGCTCGATGCCGGGCAGATCAAGCGCCACAATCAACCGGTCGCGGGGAGCAATCTCGGTGGGGGCCATGGTCACCTCACATCATGTGTTGGGAAACGTCGATCAGTTGGCGAACCAGCGCCTGCAGCGCGTCGATATCGCCGGGATGCTTGAGCTTATCCATATCGTCATAGGCCTCATTGGCAAATGACAGCGCGAGCTGGTTCGGAATGACTGTCGCATGGCAAGCGCACAGGATCAGCCGCAGCGCCGCAAGGGCCCGGGTGCCGCCGAGGCGGCCCTCGGACGCGGATGCGATCGCAAACGGACGCTCGCGAAACACCTGCCCGCGGATTTCATGCGCATCCTGCACGCGGCTCACCCAATCGATGCTGTTCTTCACGAGCGCCGGGACCGAGGAATTGTATTCGGGGGTCACCAGGAGCACCCCCTGATGGGCGGCGATCATGCGCTTGAGATTGACCGCGTTCTTCGGCAGGCCGGTTTTCGCCTGCAGGTCCGCATCATAGATCGGCAGGGAGAAATCGCCGAGCGAAATGCGCGTGACGTCCATACCGGCTTGGGCGAATTCATGGGCGGCCGCCGCCGCGAGCTTCGCATTGTGCGAGCCTGAGCGCAGCGAGCCGGGGATGATGAGGATCTTCGGCGCGGCCATCCGGAACAATCGCGATCATCAGATGTATCTGAGCATGATCCGCTCATGCTCGGAGAGGCGCGCGAAAGACGCGCTCAGTCCTTGCGATACACCCAGACGCGGGCCGGCGGAAGGTTCATCCAGATCCGCTCGGAGGCCTCCGTGGACACGCCGGGCAGCGATTTTGGAATCGGCGGCACCACCGAATAGGTGAACTGAATGAAAGGCGCGCCCGGCTTGAGCGCCGCAAAGGCATCCCGAACCAATTTCAACCTGGTCAGCATCGGCTTGGTGACCAGCGGCAGGCCGGAGACCACCGCGGTCGCTCGCGTCCCCAGCACATTCCAGAGCGTGTCTCGCAGCGCATAGGCGTCGCCCTGCACCACCTTCGCGTGCGGGTAGCGGTCGCGCAGAAGCGCGCAGAAACCGGGATTGTATTCGACCAGGACGAGTCGCTTCTGATCGACGCCATGCTCGATCAGGGCGTTGGTGATTGCGCCCGTTCCAGGCCCAAGCTCCACCACTGGGCCAGATGCATAGGGATCGACATATTGCGCCATGGTGCGGGCCAGGAACCGGCCCGATGGCATCACCGCCCCGACATGAAGCGGCTTCTCGATCCATGAGCGGAGAAAGCGAACCTCATCGTCAAGACGAAGGGGCTTTTTCGACGCACGCACGGACGATTGCAAAGGCATGTCGCTACCAGGCGGGACCGCGTTTTCGCGGCGATGTCAGAAAACAGTCACAATGACGTATAGGTCGCAAGCGGGACGGTCAAGCCGAACGGAGACGCGCGGCCTCAAACCCCAGCCCGCGCGTTGTGGTCCTGCTGCCGCGAATCAGTTCCGATTGGTCGCGCTAGCTCATTGTTTCGGCGCGCATTCTCGACACGGACCGGGTTTCGCACTGCGTTCCGCGCGATAGCGCTTTGGGCCACAAGCAATCTCAGCTTGCACGGCTGCCGAAGAAGTCCTTGACCTTGGTGAAGAAGCCCTCGGACTCCGGTTGGGTCGCTCCGGAGGACAGTTTCTGGAATTCGGTCAGCAATTCCTGCTGCCGCTTGGTCAGGTTCTGCGGCGTCTCGACCACCACCTGGACGTACATGTCACCTGTCTGACGGGAGCGAAGCACGGGCATGCCCTTCGACGCGATGCGGAAACGACGGCCGGTCTGGGTGCCTTCGGGAATCTTGATCTTGCTCTTGCCCTTGTCGATCGTCGGCACTTCGAATTCACCACCGAGCGCCGCCGTCACCATCGAGATCGGTACGCGGCAGTGCAGGTCGGCGCCGTCGCGCTGGAAGAATTCATGCACAGCCAGCGACAGGAAAATATAGAGGTCGCCCGGCGGCCCGCCGCGGAAACCGGCCTCGCCTTCGCCGGCCAGCCGGATGCGGGTGCCGTCTTCGACGCCCGGCGGGATGTTGACCGAGAGCGTCCGTTCGCGCGTCACCCGCCCGGAGCCCGAGCAGGAGGGACAGGCGTCCTCGATCATCTGGCCGCGGCCCTGACAGCTCGGGCAGGTTCGCTCCAGGGTGAAGAAGCCCTGCGCCTGCCGGACGCGCCCGGCGCCGCCGCAGGTCGAGCAGTTCTTGGGCTTTGTGCCGGCCTTGGCGCCGGTGCCGGAACAGGATTCGCAGGTGACCGAGACAGGGATCTCGATCTTCGCGGTCTTGCCCTGGAAGGCCTCTTCCAGCGTGATTTCCATGTTGTAGCGAAGGTCGGCGCCGCGCTCGCGCCCTCCGCCCCGGCCGCGCTGCCCGGCCATGCCGAACAGATCCTCGAAAATGTCGGAGAATGACGAGGCGAAGCCGGCGCCGAAGCCGGGGCCGCCGCCGCCCATGCCACCTTGTTCGAAGGCCGCGTGGCCGTAGCGGTCATAGGCCGCGCGCTTCTCGCCGTCCTTCAGAACCTCGTAGGCCTCGTTGATTTCCTTGAAGCGCACTTCGCTGGTGGCATCGCCCGGATTGCGATCCGGATGCCACTTCATGGCGAGCTTGCGGAAGGCGACCTTCAGCTTGTTTTCGTCGGCGTCGCGTTCGACTTCCAGGGTTTCGTAGTAGCAGCGCTTGGTGGTGGACATCCGTCAAACCCGTCCGAACTTCATTTTCATTCCGAAGCACCGGCCGAAATATGCAGCCTTCGGCTTAATGAAAAATAACCCCCACCCATCGAGACGCAGCTCGCGCTCGTGGCGTGGGGGTCATGGTCGTCGCCCGTACCTTCACGCAGACTTTTTCTTGTCGTCGTCGACCTCGGTAAACTCCGCGTCGACCACGTCATCCTTCGCGGCATCCTTGGCCGCGTCGCTCTCGGCCTGCTGCTTGTACATCGCCTCGCCGAGCTTCATCGAAGCCTGCGCCAGCGTATTGGTCTTGGTCTTGATCGCCTCGGCGTCGTCACCCTTCAGCGCCTCCTTCAGATCGCTGACGGCGTCTTCGATCGCGCGGCGCTCGGGCTCGGCAATCTTCGAGCCATGTTCGGCCAGAGCCTTCTCGGTCGAATGCACCAGAGCATCGGCATGGTTCTTGGCGTCGACCGCCTCGCGGCGTTTCTTGTCCGCGACCGCATTGGCCTCCGCGTCCTTGACCATCTTGTCGATGTCGGCTTCCGACAGGCCGCCGGAGGCCTGGATCCGGATCTGCTGCTCCTTGCCGGTCGCCTTGTCCTTGGCCGAGACGTTGACGATGCCATTGGCGTCGATGTCGAAGGTCACCTCGATCTGCGGCATGCCGCGCGGAGCCGGCGGAATGCCCATCAGGTCGAACTGACCGAGCATCTTGTTGTCGGCCGCCATTTCACGCTCGCCCTGGAAGACGCGGATCGTGACCGCATTCTGGCTGTCCTCGGCGGTCGAGAATACCTGGCTCTTCTTGGTCGGGATCGTGGTGTTGCGGTCGATGATGCGGGTGAAGACGCCACCCAGCGTCTCGATGCCCAGCGACAGCGGGGTCACGTCGAGCAGCAGCACGTCCTTGACGTCGCCCTGCAGCACGCCGGCCTGGATGGCCGCGCCGATGGCGACGACTTCGTCGGGGTTGACGCCCTTGTGCGGTTCCTTGCCGAAGAACTGCTTCACCACTTCCTGGATTTTCGGCATGCGAGTCATGCCGCCAACCAGCACCACTTCACCGATCTCGCCTGCGGTCAGCCCGGCATCCTTCAGCGCCTTGCGGCAGGGCTCGATGGTCTTTTCGACGAGGTCGGCAACCAGCGCCTCGAACTTGGCGCGCGTCAGCTTCATCGTCAGATGCTTCGGCCCGGACTGATCGGCCGTGATGAAGGGCAGGTTGATTTCGGTCTGCGTGGTCGAGGACAGCTCGATCTTGGCCTTCTCCGCGGCCTCCTTCAGGCGCTGCAGGGCAAGCTTGTCGTTGCGCAGGTTGATGCCCTGCTCCTTCTGGAACTCGTCGGCCAGGTAGTTCACCAGCCGCATGTCGAAATCTTCACCGCCAAGGAAAGTGTCGCCGTTGGTCGACTTCACCTCGAACACGCCGTCGCCGATCTCCAGAATGGAGACGTCGAATGTGCCGCCGCCGAGGTCGTAAACGGCAATGGTGCCGGTCTTCGACTTGTCGAGGCCATAGGCGAGCGCCGCCGCAGTCGGCTCATTGATGATGCGGAGCACTTCAAGGCCGGCGATCTTGCCAGCGTCCTTGGTGGCCTGGCGCTGGGCGTCGTTGAAATAGGCGGGAACGGTGATGACGGCCTGGTCGACCTTCTGGCCGAGATGCGCCTCAGCGGTCTCCTTCATCTTCTGCAGGATGAAGGCGGAGACCTGCGAGGGCGAATAGGACTTGCCGTCGGCTTCGACCCAGGCGTCCCCGTTGGACGCCTTGACGATCTTGTAGGGGACGAGCTTCTTGTCCTTCTCGACCATCGGATCGTCGTAGCGGCGGCCGATCAGACGCTTCACCGCGAAGAAGGTTCGCTCGGGATTGGTCACGGCCTGGCGCTTGGCGGGCTGGCCGACGAGACGCTCGCCGTCATCGCTGAACGCGACAATCGACGGGGTCGTGCGCATGCCCTCGGCGTTTTCGATGACTTTGGAAGTTTTACCATCCATCACGGCGACGCACGAATTCGTGGTACCGAGATCGATCCCGATGACCTTTCCCATGGTCCGATATCCTTCTTTTTGCGGCAGGTTGGACGGGCCCTGACGGCGCCCCGATCCAAAACCCCCTTCAGATCAAATGCTCGCGATATTGCGACGGCATGCCTCATATAGGAGAGGGGTATCGGCCTGCAAGGACCGGGCCGCAAGCTTGGCCAAGGAAAACCTGTCTTGTCGAAACATCGTTTCCCGCAGGCGCGAGGGTCGGTTAGCGCGCCGCCTCAACTGAGGCACGCGGGGTCATGCCCGCCGTCGATGCCGGGCCACGACCCTGTTTCCGGAGGGTCAAAAGGGCTAAAAGCGCGAAGACCAATCGACACCCTGATCCTGATCCGGGGTCGCACCGGCCCTCCATCGGACGGCCTCAATTCACGTCAAACAGGTTCTTCATGAAGCTCATCCGCCTCTTGACCGCTGTTGCCCTCCTCGTCCCGATGCTGCGGCCCGCCTTCGCGGCCGACGCGATTTTCCCGCCGGGGCAGCGGGTCGGATTGATTCCGCCGGCGGGGCTGTCGGTGGCCAAATCCTTCCCCGGCTTCGAAACCGAGGATCATGGCGTCAAGGTTCTGGTCACGGAACTGCCCGCCAACGCCTATCTCGACGTGGTGAATACGGTAAAGACCAATGCGGCGGCCGCGATCAGGCCGGAAAGCATCCAGACCGGGGCGGGGCTCGGCTATTACACGGCCGAAAGCGCCAGGGACGGCACTGCCAACGTGCGCCGCTATTCGATGATTTTATCGGGCGGAACGTTCTCGGGTTACGTCGCCGTCCAGGTCCCGGAAAACGCCACCAAGATATTTTCCGACGACGCCGTGCGGCAGATGTTCGCCACCGCCGTTGTCCGCAAGGACGTCCCGATCGAAGAGCAGATCTCGCTGATGCCGTTCAATGTCACCGATCTTGGCCATTTCAAGAACGTGCGGACACTGGCACCCAGCGCCGCTCTGGTGCTAGCCGATGGCGACGAGGCAACCGGCTTCGAGCCGGCTCCCTTCATGGTCATCGGGCTCATCACCGCGACGCCGCCGGAGCCCGCTGACCGCGGCCGATTCGCCCAGGAGGCGGCCACAACGATCCCGGGCGTTCGCGAAGCCCGGATCACGATGTCCGAACCAATTCGCATCGACGGCCAGCCTGCCTATGAGACGCGGATCGACGCGATCAGCGGCAAGGACAACATCCCCGTCACCGTGGTCCAGTGGCTCCGGTTCGGTGGCCCGCGCATGCTCAGGGTCATCGGCAGTTCTCCGCGCGACCAATGGTCGTCGGCATTCCCGCGCTTCCGTGCGGTGCGCGACGCAATCCAGCCGCGCGGTTAATCGGACCTTAAGAGGTTCGCCGCGATCCCAATCAGGCCGCGTTGTTCGGCTCGTTGCCGTTGGCTGCCGCCGCCGCCGGCATCTTGGCGCCGCCCTTGGAAACCCCGACCAGGGCCGGCCGCAACACCCGGTCGCCGATCATGTAACCGGCCTGCACGACCTGAACCACGGTGCCTGATGGTACCGACGGATCGGGGACCTCGAACATCGCCTGCTGGAAATTCGGATCGAATTTTCCGCCCGAGGGATCGAATTTCCTGACCCCGTTTTTCTCCAGCGTGTTGAGCAGCGAGCGCTCGGTCAGTTCGACTCCCTCGATCAGGGCCTTCAGACCGGGATCAGCGTTGTCGCGGGCCTCGGCGGGCAGGGCATCGAGCGCGCGCTGCAGATTGTCGGCGATATCGAGGATGTCGCGCGCGAAGCCGGTAATGCCGTACAAGCGCGCGTCGGCCACTTCGCGGCTCGTGCGCTTGCGCAGATTTTCCATCTCGGCCAGCGTTCGCAGCATCTTGTCGCGCACTTCGGCGACCTCCTTGCCCAGCGATTCGACGGAGCCGGGTTCGGGATCATCGGGCATGACGTAGGGCTTGGAGACCACGGGCTCGCTGGCCTGCCCCGGGTTCGCCGGATCGTCGTTGTGCAGGTCGGGATCGGTCATGGACATCCTTTTCGAAGCATTCAGCGGGGAATGAGGTGGAGTTTTGTGGCCCGGATATCGTTCTTTGGGGCGTGAAAATCAAGCGCGCCGTTCACCCCCCAATGCAGCGCGGGCCGCTTGCGTGGCAAAAGCGCGTCAAAATGAAGGCTTGCGGCCAAGACCTAGGACCGAGGGAGATCAGCCGCCCAGGATCCGGCTGACGATGCGCGCGGCGTAGTCCACCGTCGGGATCACCCTCGCATAGTTCAGCCGGGTCGGGCCGATCACGCCGAGCACGCCGACGATGTGACCGGCGCCGTCGCGATAGGGCGCGATGATGGTGGACGAGCCCGACAGCGAAAACAGCTTGTTCTCCGATCCGATGAAGATTCGCACGCCATCGGCGCTCTCGGCGCGCCCCAAGAGATCGATGACGCCGCGCTTGGTTTCGAGATCGTCGAACAAGAGGCGGATGCGCTCGAGATCGTCGAGCGCGTGCAGATCCTCCAGCAGGTTGGCGTGGCCGCGCACGATGAGCTGACGATCGCCATTTTCGCCGCCGGACCAGCTCGCGAGACCCGCCTCAATCACCTTCTGCGTCAGCTGATCGAGTTCGGCGCGGTTCTGCGCGAGCGCCGTTTCGAGCTCGAGCCGGGCTTCCGCGAGCGTCCGTCCCCGGATCCGCGCATTGAGGAAGTTGCTGGCCTCGGTCAGCGCCGACGAGGGCACGCCCGGCGCCAGTGTCAGGACGCGGTTTTCGACCTGGCCATCCTCGCCGACCAACACGACCAGCGCGCGTTCCGGTTCCAGCCGCACGAACTCGATATGCTTGAGGCGAGCATTGGATTTGGGGGTGAGCACCACCGCTGCCGCGCGGGTCAGGCCGGACAGCCGAATCAGGGCCTCCCCCAGCGCAGCCTCGACCGACTGGGCGCGACCGACGGCCGCAAGCTGGCTCTGGATCGATTGCCGCTCGGCCTCGGTGAGGTCCCCCATCTGCATCAGGGCATCGACGAAGAAACGCAGGCCCAGTTCGGTCGGCAGGCGGCCGGCCGAGGTGTGCGGGGCATAGATCAGGCCGAGCTGCTCCAGATCGGCCATCACGTTGCGCACCGAAGCCGGAGACAGCGGCACGGCGATCAGCCGCGAAAGATTGCGCGAACCGACGGGTTCGCCGGTCGCCAGATAGCTTTCGACGATTTGACGAAAGATTTCGCGCGAGCGCTCGTTGAGCAGGGCGAGCCCCGCGGGCGGTGCGATCAAACCGATCGGTTCGTGCTGGGCCACGGATCACTCCCTCACAACCTCCCCTAACTTGTCCATCGGATGGGCCCCTGACAAGCGCCATCGTGGCCGCAGAAACGCCTTGCCGCACCCCGTTCCCCCTCCTACAAGCTCGCGGAGCCTGATCCCAGGCCGTGATCCGATTGGTTTCGGTCGGACCATGACCTGTTGTTTGCGCATGATCTTTCGGAAAACCGGTTCCCACCCAGCCATCTCATGCAGGGCAGGCTTTCTCCGGATCACACCCTAGGAGGATTTCCATGCGGCCAAGCCGCCGTGCACCGGACGAATTGCGGCCCGTATCGCTGGAACGCGGCGTGGTCAAATATGCCGAGGGTTCCTGCCTCGTGAAATTCGGCGACACCCATGTGCTGGTGACGGCGACGCTGGAGGAACGGCTGCCGCCGTGGCTGAAGGGCCAGGGCCGCGGCTGGGTCACGGCTGAATATGGCATGCTGCCGCGCGCCACCCTGGAGCGGACGCGGCGCGAGGCCTCCGCCGGGAAACAGAGCGGCCGGACCGTGGAAATCCAGCGCCTGATCGGCCGCTCGCTGCGGACGACCCTCAATCTGGAAGCCTTGGGCGAACGCCAGATCACGGTCGATTGTGACGTGCTGCAGGCCGACGGAGGTACCCGCACCGCCTCGATCACCGGCGCGTGGGTGGCGCTGGCCGATTGCATCGGCTGGATGAAGTCGCGCAACATGGTGAAGTCGGAGGTCCTGCGCGACAACGTCGCTGCGATTTCCTGCGGCATCTACAACGGCACGCCGGTGCTCGACCTCGACTATGCCGAGGATTCGGAAGCCGAGACCGACGCCAATTTCGTCATGACCGGCGATGGCCGCATCATCGAGGTGCAGGGCACCGCCGAGAAGACGCCGTTCACGGAAGGCGAGTTCCTGTCGTTGATGGCGCTGGCCCGCAAGGGCGTGACGCGGCTGGTCGACTTGCAGAAGATGGCGGTCGCGTGAACGCTCCGGCCTGCACCAATTTGAACCCCATGCATCGCAAGATCACCGGCAAGCTCGTGATCGCGACCCACAATCCCGGCAAGCTCGCCGAGATGCGCGAGCTGTTGGCCCCTCACGGGGTCGAAGCCGTCTCGGCAGGCGAGCTTGGCCTGTCCGAACCCGAAGAGACCGGCGCCAGCTTTCAGGCCAATGCGCGCATCAAGGCCGTCGCCGCGGCGAACGAGACGCAGCTTCCGGCCTTCGCTGACGATTCCGGCCTCGCGGTCGAGGCGCTCGACGGTGCGCCGGGAATCTTCTCGGCGCGATGGGCCGGTCCACACAAGGATTTCACCGTGGCGATGACGCGGATCGAGCGCCTCTTGCTGGAACGTGGCGCGACGTCTCCGGACAAGCGACGGGCGCATTTCGTCTCTGCGTTGTGCGTTGCCTGGCCCGACGGACATGTCGAGGAGGTCGAGGCGCGTGCCGACGGAACTCTGGTCTGGCCGCCACGCGGCAGCGCCGGGTTCGGCTACGATCCGATGTTCATGCCGGACGGCTTTGCGCGCACCTTTGGCGAAATGACGGGTGTCGAGAAGCATGGCCTGCCGCCGCTCGGTCTTGGCCTGTCGCATCGGGCGCGCGCCTTCGTGAAGCTCGCGGAGATCTGCCTTGACTAGCGCCGGGAGCCTGCATCGTGGTGTTCCGCTCACGCAGGGAGCGAGCTCCCTCCGCGGCGCGGAGCAGAGACGCGGAGGCGCTTTCGGCGTCTACGTGCACTGGCCGTTCTGCCTGTCGAAGTGTCCCTATTGCGATTTCAACAGCCATGTCCGGCACGCTGCGATCGACGAAGAACGTTTCGCGAGCGCCTTCGCGAGCGAGATCGAAACCACCGCCGCGCGGGTTCCCGGACGCCGGGTCAGCTCGATCTTTCTCGGCGGGGGCACGCCGTCCCTGATGCAGCCGCAGACCGTGGGCCGCGTTCTCGACGCGATCGGCAAACACTGGCTTGTCGCTGAAGACGTCGAAGTGACGCTGGAGGCCAACCCAACCAGCGTCGAGGCGACACGATTTCGTGGCTATCGCGCCGCCGGCGTCAACCGCGTCTCGCTCGGGGTACAGGCGCTCGACGACGCCTCGCTGAAGATGTTGGGGCGACTGCACAGCGCCCGCGAAGCGCTGGAGGCGGTGGCCATCGCGCGCGGTAGTTTTGAGCGCTATTCCTTCGATCTGATCTACGCCCGCCCCGACCAGACGCCCACGATGTGGTCCGAGGAACTCGAGCGCGCCATCGGGCAAGCCGCCGAGCATCTGTCGCTCTATCAATTGACGATCGAGGAGGGCACACCCTTCTTCGGCCTGCATGCCACAGGCAAACTCAAGACCCCGGACGAAGCGACGGCGCGCGCACTCTACGACGTGACGCAGGAGATCTGCGGCAGGCACGGACTCCCCGCCTACGAGATCTCCAATCATGCCCGGCCAGGCGCCGAGTGCCGGCATAATCTCGTCTACTGGCGCGGCGAGGAATATGCCGGCATCGGCCCCGGCGCCCATGGCCGGCTCGATTGCGACGGCGTCCGCCATGCGACCGCTACCGAACGACGCCCCGAAGCCTGGCTGATGCGGGTCGAGGCAACCGGGCATGGGGTGATCACCGACGACGTCCTCAACAGCGAAGAGCGTGCCGACGAATATTTACTGATGGGCTTGCGGCTTGCCGAAGGCATCGATCCCCAGAGCTACGCGACACTGGCCGGCCGTGCGCTCGACCCCAACCGCATTGCGACGCTCCGCGAGGAAGGCGCCATCACCGTCGATGACGACGGACGGCTACGGGTTACCCAGTCGGGATTTCCCGTGCTCGACGCGGTGGTCGCGGATCTGGCGGCCTGAGAGCGGTTCAGGCCCCGAAGCTTTTCGGCGAACCGGCGACCGCCTGACCACCTCCCGAGGCGACCCGCATGACCGCGAGCCCGCGCTCGTTCGTGCCGTCGGCGCGGAAGCGAAACAGCCCATCAACGCCGGCGAAGCCTGACGCGTTGGTCAGGACGTCGGGCGAAAATCGCTGCCCGCCCTCGGTTCTCGCGAGCGCTGCGACCAGCGCAACGGCGTCATAAGTGAGCGTCGCAGTTCGCACCGGCTCGGCGCCGAACCTGGTTCGGTAGCGGCCCGAGAAGGCGCGAAAGCCCGCCGGATCCGGCGCCGCATAGAGACCTCCTTGCAGCGCCGGGCTCGCGAACACCCGCGGATTGTCCCACAGCCCCGTGCCAAGAAGCTGGATGTTCCGCAAGTTCGCGCCGGCCGCCGTCATCGCCTCGGCGGTGGCAACGACCGATTCGCCGTCATCGGCAATCAGGAGCGCATCCGCCTGCCCGAGCGCCTGTGCCACGTTGCGGGCAGGCGTCGCGCGCTCGGCTCCATATTTTTCGAAAGCGACGATACGCCCACCCCGGCGCACGGCGGTGGTCTTGAACGCAGCCTCCACGACATTGCCATAGGCGTTGTCAGGCAGCAGCGCCGCATAGGATCGTTTGCCGATGCCTGAGGAATATTCGACGATCCGGCTGACGTCGGACTCCGGCAAGAAGCTCAAGAGGTAGACGCCGCGGCCGGCAACGCTGGAATCGGTCGAGAAGGCGATCACCGGAACGCCGCGCGGGCGCGCGACCTGCGCGGTCGATGGAACCGACAGCGCAAACAACGGTCCCAGGATAATCTCGGCACCCTCGTCGAGCGCCTGCTGCGCACCCTGCTGGGCGCCTTGCGGGTTGCCGCCATCGTCCTTGATCAGGAGCTGGATGTTCGGATTCTGGAACTCCGCCAAGGCCATCTCGGCGGCGTTCTTCATCGATTGCGCGGCAACACCGGCGTTGCCGGTTGCCGACAGCGGCAAGATCAATCCGACCTTCACCTGGCCGGTACCGGCGACGGCCGGCTGCTGCGCCGGGCCCGCCGGAACTGCTGCTTGTGAACTAAACGGGTTGGGAAACTGGTTGAGGCTTTGCTGCACGTTGGCGCAGGCGCCGAGCAAGGGCGCTCCAAGAACGAGGCCGACAGCGTTCCGCCGGGTCAGACCCTGCGGTTTTGGACCCGAAGATGTAAGTCTGGGACTGCGCGGGCCTACCATCGTGTCTCTTTGTTTGACCGCGCCGAATCCGGCCAGAATCTGTTAACGCTACTGCCGACCGGAACGGTCTATTCAGACATAGTGTCGGCGAATAGTTAACCAAATCAAAGGATTCTGGCCTTGTCCGCGCGCCGGCTCAGCGGACAATTTGGCCCGTTCCGTTGTACGTCGCAGCAATGGCGACACCGCAATGACCCACAATATTTCCGGAGATGGCGCCCGGCCACTCCACCCATTAAGCTAGCATGATGCGCGCAAAACCCACTCCGATAAATACGCCTGAAGGCGCAGGCGAACCGGCGGTGCACACATTTTCGGTGGCGGGCCACGTCGTCAGCACAACGACGGCGGCGCCAGGCCTTCATCTGGTGGCGACCCCGATCGGCAATCTTGGCGATATCACGCTGCGCGCCCTACAGACGCTGGCCGGTGTCGACGTCATCGCCTGCGAGGATACCCGCATCACCCGCCGCCTGACCGAGCGCTACATGATCTCGGCGCAGTTGATCCCCTATCACGAGCACAACGCGGAGGCCGCGCGGCCGAAGATCCTGAAACTCCTGGCCCAAAGCGGCTCGGTCGCGCTGGTGTCGGACGCCGGCACGCCGCTGATCTCCGATCCCGGCTTCAAGCTGGCACGCGAGGCCCGCGCCGCGGGCTTTCCCGTTCATGCGCTGCCGGGGCCTTCTTCGGTGCTGACGGCGCTGGCGGTCGCGGCCCTGCCCACCGACCGGTTTTTCTTCGAGGGCTTCCTGCCGTCGAAAGCGGTCGCGCGCCGGACCCGGTTATCGGAACTTGCCCGGATCGACGCAACGCTGGTGCTGTTCGAATCCGGAAACCGTGTCCAGGATACGCTCGGCGATCTCGCCGAAATCATGGGCTCGCGCGAGGCTGCGATCTGCCGGGAGCTGACCAAGATGCACGAGGAGGTCACGCGTGCGCCCCTTTCGGAACTGGCAAAAGGCGCCGACCGGCTCGAGACGCGCGGCGAATTCGTCCTCGTCATCGGCCCGCCCGCGCCTGATGCGCAGGTGATGACCGCGGGCGCGCTCGACGACATGTTGCGCGATACGCTCAAGGACCACAGCGTCAAGGACGCGGTCGCCCACGCCGTCGCATTATCCGGCCGCCCGCGCCGCGAGGTCTATGCGCGGGCACTGGAACTTGCCAAGGAAAGTGCCAAGGAGAGCCCAAAGCAAGCAAGCGACGGCCATCATGGCGAAGACTGACCGCGGGAGTTCGACCGCAAAGCCGGCCTCGCCGGAACGCGTCGCCGCGTTTCGGACCGGGCTGTCGGCGGAAAGCTGCGCCGCCGCCTACCTCATGGCCAAGGGCTACCGCATCATGGCCAAACGTTTCCGCACGCCTCATGGCGAGATCGATCTGGTCGCGAAGCGGCGCAATCTCCTCGCCTTTGTCGAGGTCAAGGCCCGCGCCACATTGGATGAAGCGGCCTTTGCGGTCACCCCGCGTCAGCAGCGGCGCATCATCGATGCCGCGCAAGCCTGGCTCGTGGCGCATCCCGAACATGCCGACTTCGAACTCAGATTCGACGCCATCCTGATTGCGCCGCGGCGCCTGCCGCGCCATCTGTTGGCAGCCTTCGACGCCAGCCCTTAAAACGACCCTTCCCCCAGGAAAGCCGGACCATGCCCCTGAACGTCGCCGTCCAGATGGACCCCATCGCGCGCATCAACATTCGCGGCGATTCGACCTTTGCCTTGTTGCTCGAGGCGCAGAAGCGGGGCCACGGCCTGTCCTATTACACCCCCGACAAGCTCTCGCTACGGGGCGAGGACCTGCTGGCACCCGTGCAGGAACTTGTCGTGCGCGACGAGGTCGGCAACCATTTCACGCTCGGCGAGCCCAAGCGCACGGCGCTTGCGTCCTTCGACGTGGTGCTGTTGCGGCAGGACCCGCCGTTCGATCTCGCCTACATCACCTCGACCCATTTCCTCGAGCGCATCCACCCCAAGACGCTGGTCGTGAACGATCCGGCGAGTGTCCGCGACGCACCGGAAAAGCTGTTCGTGATGAACTTCCCGCAGTTGATGCCGCCGACCCTGATCTCCCGCGACCTCGACGAGATCAACGCGTTCCGCGACGAGCACGGCGCCGTGGTGATGAAGCCGCTGCACGGCCATGGCGGTGCCGCGGTGTTTCGGGTGATGCCGCAGGACATGAATTTCGGATCGCTCTACGACATGTTCTCGGTGACATTCCGGGAGCCCTGGGTAATCCAGCGCTTCCTCCCCGAGGTCAAGCATGGCGACAAGCGCATCATCCTGGTCGACGGCGAATTTGCCGGCGCCGTCAACCGCGTGCCGGCGCCAGACGATCTGCGCTCCAACATGGTGCGGGGCGGAGCCGCCCAGGCCACGGAACTTTCTCCGCGGGAGCGCGAAATCTGCGCGACGCTCGGACCCGCCTTGCGCGAGCGCGGCCTGATGTTCGTCGGCATCGACGTCATCGACGGCAACCTCACCGAGATCAACGTGACCTCGCCGACCGGCATCCGCGCCATCGCCCGCCTCGGCGGACCGGACGTGGCAGCAAAAATCTGGGACGTGATCGAGACCAAGCGCAACGCAAAATAACGTCTTGGTTCGTTATGCTACTGACACGTTCCTGCTGCACGTTTTCCAGGAGTCATTTGGCTCTTGTCAGCCTGCGAAGGCAGGCGCAACTTATCGTTGCCTGGCTGACCGAAACCGGTCAATGCGCTCGGGCAACGAAACTCGTGAACTCATGAAAGCACCGGAGTGAGACGCATGACATACCCTGTTTCGCGACGATCCTTGCTCACGCTCGGCGCCGGTCTTGGCGCATCGACGATGCTCGGCGGCAGCGCCTTCGCGCGCGCCCCCAAGCTCGGCACGCAGTCTCCCTATTTCCATCGTTTCGTTCTTGGAGCAGCCGAGGTGACCGTGGTTTCCGACGGCCCACTGGCGCTCGGCGATCCCAAAGGCACCT
>WNGQ01001269.1_pt1 | contig 27667 bp, 25 predicted proteins | sample 5407661 | NCBI WGS metagenome assembly WNGQ01 (sample SAMN13153382, study PRJNA577476) | soil metagenome | isolation source: 60 cm soil or saprolite under Garry oak tree replicate 2 | place: USA:California | collected 2016-06-15 | reverse complement strand
GGCACGGCTGCCGGTTTCCTGGCATGCTATTTTCCCCGGTCACCTTTTCAGGGCCAGGTCAGCCATCAGATCCAGAGACATCTCCTCTCAATCCCTGCCCGCTGCGCGGGCGATACAACAGTGCGCCTCATGGCGCACACGGTCTGTAAAACCGTCGGCTTCGCCTACTCTGGTTCGAATCCAGGACCTGCCACTCAAAAGCCCAGGTCAGAGCCGGTGGCGCAGAGCTGCGTCACCGGCTCTTGCGCGCAGAGCAAGCGGTTTCGCAGACCGCTTGTGGGCTATGCGCGGGCCAGATCGTGCGGTCCTGGCGTTGCCGTGACCGTGCGCCGGCCTGGCGGGTTCTTCCCCTGACCTGCATAAATGCTCCTTGGTCACCCGGTGGTGTGTCCGGGTCTTCCTGCTGCGTGGCTGGTGTCGCGCCGGTCGGCGTGGGCTATTCACGGACATATGACGGACAGGCCTACCGTGGTGGCGGCGGTTCGGCGAACCGCTTGCTGCCACCGGTGGCGGTTCCTGCGAGGTGCGAGAGCCGGCGTCAAGGGCGTCTTCGATCCGCTGGCTGCTGACATCTTCCTGGCCGCCGATGCAATGCACATAGACGCTCTCCAGGACGTGCACGCTGGTGCCCGCGCGGGCGGCGACCTCGGCGGGCGCGCCGCTGGCGTTCAGCCACAAGGACAGGGTTGCGTGCCGCAGGTCGTAAGGGCGGCGGGCCAGTGGGGTGGCTGCCTGGGCGGGGCCGAGCGCGGCCTGGCGGGCGGCATGCCAGACGCGGCCGTAGACCGATTCGCTGAGCGGGCCGCCGCGGGTGCTGCGGAACAGCGGGCCGTCTGATGCGGTGCCGAATTCGCGGATGTGCTGGCGGAGCAGGGAGACCAGGATTGGCGGGATCGGGCTGGGCCGCCCCGCGTTTTTCGGGTCAGCTGAATTAGTGCTATTTCATGCTGCCAGCTGTCGGTTCAGGTACTCGTCGTGGACTTCTTGCGGAGTCTTATAGCCAAGCCCTGAGTGGAGACGCGGGTGAGCCGTCCAGCCGCACGCACAGCCCGTCCAGGGCAGCCCCGATGACCTGCGGGTCGCTCAGATAGCTGACCGGCAGCGAGTTGCGCTCCAGCCAGGCAAGCGCGCTGGCGGTGGCCGGCTCGGGTGCGCGGGAGCGCCGCGGCGGGCTGAGCGCGTACCCGTACAGGGCCGCCCGCAGCGTCCGGGCCGGTGGCCTGCGGCTGGTTGTTTTGGTCAGCAGCGGGGTGACGGTGGCCAGCGCCTCGGCCATGCTGGCCCGCGAATGCGCCGCCAGGTGCGGCCATTTCATCGCCGCATACGCCACCGCGTGCTGATACCAGGTGACGGTCGCCGGCACTGGTGCGGCCCATGCCAGCTGTCGGCCAGTGCCCGGGTGATGAAGGACCGGGACTTATCGCCCCCGGCTACCCGCCAGCGGACCTCGAACACCCGGCGGCCAGGCCTACGCCGGATCGCGAACATGCGGACATCGAACGAACTCACCGAGCCCTCCTGAGCGTGATCAGCGGAATAACGAAACTCCAGCCGATCACGCGAGCCCTCAGCCTGCTAACTCCGCCTGAGCGGCGGGCCGGTGGTTACTCCCACGCGGCAAGCCCGGTCACTCCCGGCAGATCCCCGCTGGGCCGGACCGAGCTTCGCCCGGTTCTGCTGTTCGCTCTCCGGCAGCAGTGCGCGGGTGTCCGGCGGTACAGTCGCTGCCTTAGAAGGGCCGGGCTGGGAGGGCTTCATGGGTCGCACGGCACGGGAACGGCTGGCCAAGCTGCTCGACGACGCGCAGGCGCCCGGGGCGTTCAGCGCGCAGATCCTGGCACCAGCGGACGCGCTGCAGGTCGAGGTCGATGGTGTCGGGGCGGTGCACCCTCCCGTGCGTGCGCCGCTCGCGAAGAAGCTGATCGCGGTGGCGCGGCCGGCGATGTTCGGGCGCGGGGAGCAGACGCTGACCGACACTACCGTTCGTGACACGTGGGAGATCACGCCGGATCTTGTCACGCTGAGCGGCCCGGCCTGGGAGGCAACGCTCGGCGCCGTGCTGGACGACGTCCGCGATGAGCTGGGGCTGCCGCCCACGACGAAGCTGCGGGCCGAGCTGCACGCGATGCTGGTGTACGGGAAGGGACAGTTTTTCCTGCCGCATCAGGACTCGGAGAAGGACGACGCGATGGTGGGCACGCTGGTGGTGTCGCTGCCTTCGGCGCATACGGGCGGGGAACTGGTCGTGGAGCATGGCGGCCAGAGCGTCACGTACCGGGTGCCGAGGGAGGAGCTGTCTTTCGTCGCGTTCTACGCCGACTGCCGTCACGAGGTCAAGCCCGTGAGGTCCGGGTACCGGGTGACGCTGACGTTCAACCTGCTCGCGGACGGCGAGGCGGACGCGCAGGGAGCCGGGCCGGTCGCCGACCTGGCGCACTGCCTCACCGGGCACTTCACCACGCCCGCCACGCGACGTTATGGCCGCACCGAACCCGGCCCGCCGAACCGGCTCGTTTACCTGCTCGACCACGAGTACACGCAGCGGGGTCTGAGCTGGAACCGGCTCAAGGGAGCTGACGCAGAGCGCGCCGCGCTGCTGCGCGCCGCCGCGGAGCGTGCCCGGTGTGAGGCGGTGCTTGCGCTGGCCGAGGTGAAGGAGACGTGGGATGCCTGGCCCTCCGATGGCGAACCGTGGGACGACTACGACTATTACGACGAGGAGGATGAAGACGACGAGGAGGACTACGACGACGGCGTCTCCCGGGGCCGGGGCGGCGACCACGATGACTACCAGCTCAACGAGCTGATCGACGACGAGATCACCCTCGGCTGGTGGACCAGCCCGGACGGCCCGGGCGGCGAGCCGATATCGCTGCACGTCCCCGGCTCCGAGGTGTGTGCCACCACCCCGAGCGCGGACCTGGTGCCCTACCAGTCCGAATACGAGGGCTACATGGGCAACTACGGCAACACGCTGTACAGGTGGTACCGCCGGGCCGCGGTCGTGGCGTGGCCGCTGGACCGGGCGTTCGCGGCGCGCGCCGAAGCCGGGTCGCAGTGGGCGCTGTCGGAACTGCGCACCCGCATCGAGGCCGGAGATCTGGAAGGGGCACGTGCTGGCGCGGAGTCGCTCGCGCCGTTCTGGAAAAAGATCGGATCGCAGGCCGGACTGCTCGGCACGGCGCTGCATGTGGCGGCGGGCCTGGGGGCGGCCGGGACGGCGGCGATGCTGCTGGAGCCGTTTCGGGTGGAGACGGCCGCGCCGGAGCACGCGGGTGGGCTGGCGGCGGCGGCCGGGCGGTACGGCGAGGAGTGGACGCGCGGGGTCATCGCCGGGTGGTTCGGGCCGAGGCATTACCTTGAGGCGGACCGATACGAGTGGGTGGAGAGGCTGCCGGGGCTGTGCGCGGCGCTGCATGCCGCCGGGGGTCCGGAGGTGGCGCGGCTGCTGGCCGCCGGCGCCTGGGGCTGGATGGGCGATCAACTGCGGCTCTGGACCACCACCGCGCGGACCGAGATCCGCCAGCCGCGACTGGAGATGCTGAGCTCGCCGCTGGTGCGGCTGCTGGAGGCGGCCGACGACGAGCTGCGGGACGAGATCGTGGCGGCGCTGGGCGGGTACGGGAACAACGTGCTGGGGTGCCTGATGCCGGCGCTGCGTTCGGCGGCTGCGCTGCCGGCGGACGCGCGGCGGGCGGCGGGGCTCGATGTGGTCGTGCGGGACTGCGGGCAGCGGCTCGGCGCGGTGATCGCCCGGCCGCTGCGTGACGAAGACGACTGGTCGATCGAATGGACCGGGTGCGGGTGCGACCTGTGTGGCACGCTGGGGACGTTTCTCGGTTCCCGGTCGCGGCGGATCTTCGAGTGGCCGCTGGCGACGGACGGGCGGCGGCACGTCCGCACCCAGATCGACTCGGCCGCGCTGCCGGTGCGGCACCAGACCCGGCGGCAGGGGCGGCCATACACGCTCGTGCTGGCAAAGACCGGTGAGCTGTTCACCCGCGAGAAGGACGCGCGGCACAAGGCCGTGACCGATCTGGCGTGGCTGACGTCGGCGTGGGGTGTCGGTCCGCCGGGAACGTTTTGACTTGCTGGGCTTTACGCAATTTCCTTACTGCACTTCATGGAGCTGCGGTGATCCTCGCTCAGCAGGCGGACCGTGTGGGGTTTCTAAACTCGGCTACTGGCGTTGAACTGGGCTTTTATGCGGCCCGCTCGTATTCGTTGATGAGGCCGCCGAGGACGGCCCGGCGCTTGATCCGTTCCTGGGAGAGGTCGGCGACGGGGTGGTCGGGTCGCGGCGGCTGCAGCTGGCGGCCGCGGTGGGGTCGTCGTCCGTTGTAGTGGGCCTCGTATGCGGTAAGGATCGCCCGCAAGTGTCGTTCGCCGAAGATCAGCATCCGGTCGGTGACCTCGGTCCGGGCGGTGAGAACGAACCGTTCGGCGAAAGCGTTCGCGCGCGGGCTCCGCGGAGGGATCTTCACGGCCCGGATCCCGGCGCTGGCCAGGACAGTGTCGAACGACGCGATGAATTGCCCGGCGCGGTCGCGGATCAGGAACCGGAAGTCTGGGGCGTGCTCGCCGAGGTCCATCAGGAGGTTGCGGATCTGCTGGGTGGTCCACGGGCCGTCAGGGTGCGCGGTGATCCCGAGGATGTGCACGTACCGGCTGCCGACCTCGATGACGAACAAGCAGTAGAGGCGCTGCAGCGTGACCGCGCAGTCGATGTGGAAGAAGTCCGCAGCGAGCATCGTCACGGCCTGGGCGTGCAGGAACTGGCGCCAGGTCATGTCGGTGTGCCGTTTTGGTGCGGGCGGGATCCGCAGGGACCGCAGGACCCGGCGGATGGTGGACGCGCTGACCCGGTGGCCGAGCTTGAGTAGCTCACCTTGAATCCGCTGATAACCCCATGAGGAGTTCTCGGTGGCGAGCCGCTCGATCAGCGCGGTTATCTCGGCGCTGACCGGCGGCCGGCCGGTCCGGTGCGGGTACGTCCATTTCCGGGCGATCAGGCGGCGGTGCCAGCGCAGGACAGTACCGGGCGTGACGAGCCGGTGCCCTCGCAGCCACCGGGGCAGAAGCCGGGTCAGCGCGGCGAGGACGGCCCGGTCGGCCCAGTCAAGCCGGGGCCGCGGCTGGGCGCGCCGCAGGATGGCGATCTCATGTCGCAGCACGAGCAACTCGGCGTCCTTGGACGCCGTGGAGCGGCTGAGCAGGACCAGCCAGCTGCAGGTCCGGGCGAACATCAGGTAGAGCAGGCGGATGGGCATGGCCGGCCATCATGCCCTGCCCGAGCTATCGGTGTCGTCCCAGCTCAAGAAGCTTGCAGACTTCTGACACCCGAATTGGCTACGGCTGAGCGGCACCAGAACCGCCAGTTCTGGCGCTGCCAGGTTTCCCGTCTGGCCCGCGGTGCGGGTCTGTGCCTGCTCGGAGCCGATCAGCCGGCGTCAGATACTTTCCGGCCCGGCTGGGTCAGCTCGGCGAGCTTGAGGGCCAGGTGCAGCTTCAGCCGGTCATCGCCCCGGCTCAGGTCGACTGCCAGCAGGTCAGCCACCCGGGCCAGGCGCCAGTACAAGGTCGTCCGGTGGATGTGCAGCAGCGCCGCGGTCTGCTGGGCGTTCGCGCCGCAATCCAGATAGGCCCGGACCGTGGCCTTATACATCCCGGTGCGCTCGGCCAGTAGCGCTGTTATGCCCCGGCAGATCCGCTCCGGTGCCGCCTCGTCGCGCGGCAGGTACTGGAAAACAGCGTAGCTGCCCAGCTCGTCCCAGTCCGCGGCCCGGCCGAACGCCGGAATGCCGGCGGCGACCTTGGCCGCGTAGCGCGCATTGTCCAGTTCGGCGTGGACCGCCGCCAGCGTCGGAGCGGCGCCGGCCGTGCCGATGACCAGCGGCGGCCCGGGCAGTGCGCGGACCGCATCGCGCAGCACGCCGGTAGCGTCCCGGGTCGTGATCGCCACCAGCTCGCCCTGGCCCGGGCTGGCCAGCACGAAGCTGCTGGATGCCGCGCGGCGCCGCAGGTCGCCGGCCACCCGAAGCAGATCGTTGCGCCCGCCCGCCGGCGCATCTACCAGGTACCGGATCAGGGCCAGAGCATAGGGTGGCGGGCCTGTCAGCGCGGCCTCGTCGGTCAGCTTGCGCGCCGCCGCGCCGCGGTCCCGCTCATCGGCCTGCAGCAGCGCGTCGGCCAGCGCAGCGAAGGTGTCGAACTCCGCGGCCTGGCGCGCCGCCCGGTGCTGCAACAGCCGCGAGGCCTGCGCCGCGGCCGCCTTGGCCCGTTCGATCTGCGCCGCGGTCAGGGCTGGCTCGTCGATCAGCCATAGGAAGCCGAGCAGCTGATCGCGGTGCACCAGCGGCAGGCACAGCCGGGGCAGACTCGCGGAATCGGTGGCCGGGATCGACACCGGCTCGCGTGCCTTGAAGATCCCGCGCTCAGCGAGCATCCGCCGGTGCCGCGCGCTGGTGCGCCGCTGCAGCACCGCCTCGACCCGGCTGGCGTCCACCAGCCCGGTCTGCGCGCTGACCGCCACCGGCCGAAGCGCGGCATCGTCGATGATCACCGACCGCTGCAGGACGTCCGCGAGCTGCTCGGCGATGAGCTGTAGCTGCTGCTCGAACACGCGCCCTCCCACTCAGCATAATCCTACAGATGTAGGAATCGGGGGCCAGAACTTCCGGCTGCTGTCCGATGAGCCAGCCGCGACTGGCTGGTTACGCTGGCCGGGCCGGCCCGGGCGGCGCCCGATACGGCTGGCGGCCTGGGACCGCACGCGGCTGGCGGCAGCTTGCGGCTTGTGAGTTTTGGCTCAACGGGAGGCGCGCGTGATCGCCGAAACGGATGTGCTCACCCCGACGCTGGACGGCGCTTATTACACCGATCCCGGCATCCTGGCGGCTGAGTTCGGGCGCATTTTCGAGCGGGAGTGGTACTACGCCGGCCGCGCCGACGAGATCCCTGCCCCCGGCCGGTTTATCCGGCGGCGGGTGGGCCGCGAGACGATCGTGCTGGTGCGCGGCCCGGACCAGGCGATCCGAGGGTACCTGAACGTTTGCCGGCACCGCGGCGCGCAGCTGTGCCTGACCGACAGCGGCGAGGTCGGCAGGACGATCCGCTGCCCGTATCACGCCTGGACCTACGGCCTGGACGGCCAGCTTGTCGCGGCGCCCAACTGGCGGGCGCTGGAGGGCATCGACCGCGGCCGCTACCGGCTGCACCAGGTGCACGTCGCGACCTGGGAAGGGCTGATCTGGGTCAGCCTCGCAGGGCAGCCGGGGCCGCTGGATCAGCAACTGCGGCCGCAGATCGAGGCCCGGCTGGCCGACTACGGCAAGTTCGAGCGGTACCGGGTCGGAGAGCTGAAGGTCGGGGGCAGGGCCGAGTATGACGTGGCGGCGAACTGGAAGCTGATCTACGAAAATTTCCAGGAGTGCTATCACTGCCGGAACATTCACCCGGAGCTGGTGACGACGATTCCGCAGTTCAAGTCCCCGGCCATCGGGACCGATGGCTACGACTCAGGCGGCTACCCGATCGCGCCGGGCCGTCCGTCGTTCTCGCTGTCCGGGCAGACCGTGCTGCCCAGGCTGCCTGGTCTGCTGCCCGCCGACGACCGGCTCTTCTATGGCATGGTGGTGCACCCGAACTGCTTCATCTCGCTGGTCAGCGACCACGTGATCGTGCACAGGTTCGAGCCGGTCGCGCCGGATCGGACGCTGGCCGTGTGCGAGTGGCTATTTCCGGCCCAGACGCTCGAGGCCGGGCGGTATGACGTGGCCGACGCGGTGGCCCTGTTCGGTAAGGTCAACGAGCAGGATTTCGCCGCCGCGCAGTGGTGCCAGCCGAACATGAGCTCACGTGCCTACGCCCGCGGCGGGGTCCTGGTGCCCAGCGAGGCCCCGGTGATCTCCCGCTACTACCAGTGGTACCTGGGCTTGATGGAGGACGCATGCCGCAGCAATGCCGGGTGATTGTCATCGGCTGCGGCGCGATCGGCGCGGCGACCGCGTACTGGCTGAGCCGGCGGCTGGGCGGTGACGCGGTGCTGGCCCTCGAGCAGTACCAGTCCGGGCACGGCCGCGGCGCGTCCGAGGATCACTCCCGGGTGATCAGGCACGCCTACAGCCGGCCGGACTACACCACGCTGACGCCGGCCGCCTACCAGAGCTGGAACGTCGCCGAGCGGGAGACCGGCCTGCGGCTCGTGCACCGGACCGGCGGCCTGATCATCGCGGCGCGGGGCAGCGCCGGGACGGAGTACGTCGATGCCACCGCGGCCGCGATGGGCGCCAGGGGCCTGCCGTTCGAGCTGCTCAGCGGCGTTCAGGTGAGCGAGCGCTGGCCGCAGTGGCGGCTCGGCGACCAGCACGCTGCGCTGTTCGATCCGGAAGCCGGGATCCTCGATATCCGCCGGGGTACCGCCGCGCACCTCGCGCTGGCCCGGGCGCGCGGCGCGACCATCCGGCCCGACGCGCCCGTTTCGGCGATCGCCGAATCGCCGCATGGGGTCACGGTCACCGCCGCGGGCGAGAGCTATACCGCCGACCGGGTGGTGCTCGCGGGCGGAGCGTGGAACCCCACCCTGCTCAACCTGCTGGGAACCAGCCTGCCCATCACGCTGACGCAGGAACAAGTCACGTATTTCGCCACGCCGAACGTGCGCGAGTTCACCCCCGAGCGCTTCACCGTGTTCGGCTTGATCGCCGAGGACGGCCTGCTGTATTACGGCGTTCCCGTGTACGGCGAGGTGGCGGTCAAGGCCGGTCTCGATGGCGCGGGGCCCGTCGTGACGCCGCAGACCCGGACCGACGCCGCCGATCCACAGCGGGTGGCACAGGTGCGGGCATTCTTGGAGCGCTACCTGCCCGGCGCCCTCGGACCTGAGCTCTATACCCGCGTCTGCTGCTACGACTTCCCGCCAGACCGCGACTTCATCACCGACTATGTGCCCGGCTCAGCGCGGGTCCTGGTCTGCGCCGGGGCGGGGCACGCCGGCAAGTTCGCCGGACTGCTCGGGCAGATCCTGACCGAGCTGACCATCGACGGCGCCAGCCGGTTCCCGGTCAGCGCCTTCCGCGCCGACCGGCCGGCCATCACCGGCATCGGCGAGGTACCGGTCCGGGCCAATTCGCTGTGAGCGGGCCCGGGCTGCGTTCCGAAACCACGATCTCCCGGTGCCCACGGGAATCCGTGCCACACAGCGCGGTGACCGGCCCAGCCAGCAGCGCGGGGGAACTCAAGCTGTGGAAATCAGCCGTGGAGGCCGGTCAAGACCTCCGCGGCGGTACGGCATAAGCGTGGCAGTCCGCCTGGCCGCCTGACAAGACGATCGTGTTCTGTCAGCGCATCGGGCGGGCAGTGTGCGTCGAGTGGAACACCGAGCAGGGCTGGATGACCGTCCATCGGTGGTCTCCGCGAAGCGGCTACAGCCGGACCGGCCGCACCTACCAGTAACGCGAGATCCATCGCCGAATGCAGAAAGCCAGCGCGCTGTCATCGTCATGCACATGGGGCCGCGTCCAAGCCGGAATCCAGCCTGCCGTTCACGATCCATAGCTCCATAACGATCAATAGGTTGAAGTCGGCAGTCAATCCCCCCGACCACCAACCCGTCCATATCGGCGGATCTGGAGCTCTCCCAAAGATGGTCGACATGACCAGGACTTCTGCGTCGTGCATATGTCGCCGTAGAGGCGTTCCGTAAGAACCACAAAATCGAAAAGCGGCAACGACAAGGCGGTTTGCGCGCGGCTGCGTCGGAGACATCACTTCAGATAACGTGTCTACGACGGAACGAATACCCCTCGTCAGCTACGCCGGAGACACTCCAGGGCCGGGTTGAGATAACGGCGGATACTTGCGCCCTGGCCGTGGATCTGCGCCAGCCATTGAGCGTGATCTGGCTTCAGGCCCCGGGACCGAGCCTGCTGGTTCGGAGCGACCGGACATCTGTGCCAGCTGTCCCGTGCCCATGTTGTTAATGGTGGCGCGCTGGGCCGTGTTTCGCTGCTTCGCTGGTGTCCTCAGGTCGGGCTCTGCCCGGCAGGTGTGTTGAAGAAGTCCGCCATGCGCGATAGGGAGGCACGTGAGCTAGCTGGCAGATCGCCGAGTACGGCGGCGATGTGTGAGCGGCCGGCGAGCGCGTCCGCGACCTCGGCCGCGGGCGGCCCGGCAGTGGTTGCCCGGGTGACGGTGAGCGTGACGGCGCCGCGGTTGTCCAGGTCGAAGACGCCTCCGCCGTCACCGCCCAGCGTCAGCTTCTGCCGTACCGGTCCGCCGAACATCGACGCCACGGCAGCGGCAATGAACAACCCGTACGCCCCACGCGACCACCCGCTAGGCGGCGGCCAGCAGTCGGCCATTGCGACGAACAGCGCCAACTCGCCAACGCCGATGAAGGGGTCAATCTGGAGCGGCCATGCGACCGCCCGTGCCGGGGAGGCCGTGCCGGTCTGCCCACAGCCCACAGTCCGCGGTAGCTTTCGGCGGACGACACGAGCGATGTGGCGGTGACCAAAAGCGAGGTCACGGCGAGGGCGGCGCGGCGGAGAACGCGCAGGATGGTGGTCACTTCAGGGCTCCCGCCCCGTAGAGGTCGGTGCCTCCGCCGGTGCCTGGGCGCCCCTTATTGCCGGGGATCCGTACAGCAGCGATGTACAGCGACGCAGGCGGATCTCCGGGCACTGCGGCATGCCACCACGGACGCGACGTATGACGCTGACCTGCGCTGACCTTGGGCTGCGTTGTGCCTGCCGGTAGCTACGGATCAGAAGGTTGGGGGTTCGAGTCCCTCCGAGCGCGCCCAGGTCAGCGGCCACTTCCGACCGTGGAATAAGCCGTTGTGGATCTTTGTGCAGCAGCAAAGTGCAGCAGTGGCTAGCTGTCAAACTGCTCTCCCAACCGGCGGAGCGCTTCGCGGGCGGCCTGGTCGGGTACCTCGGTGTAGATCTCCATGGTGACCGCGATCTTGCTGTAGCGGAGTATCCGCATCGCGACCCGAGGGTGCACATCGAGAGCGGCCAGCAGTGAGGCGCAGGTTCGGCGCACTCCGTGTGGCGTGATGTAGCGGACACCAGCAGCACGGCATCGCGCGGCGAAGTGCCGGGTGAAGTTCCGCGGCTCGTAGGGTCTGCCGTGGCGGGTGGTGATCACGAGGCCGCTGTCGTGCCACGCCTGCCTAGCGTCGTGCCGCCAGGTTGCCTGCTTCTCGGCCTGGAGCTTGAACGCGGCAATGCAGATCGCGGGCAGTGGCAGCGGAGCGTCCGACCCAGGCGTCTTGGTTTCCCGGTGGTAGAGCTGTTTGCCGACTCGCTGGAGCTGCCAGCTCACATCGACCTCGGCCGCGTCGAGGTTGACGCTCGCGGAGCGCGCCGCGGGCCGTCCGGCGCGTCGCGCCGCGCGAGGAAGCGCGACCCGAACCGGGCGCGCACCGGCGGCGGCTGGCGCCCGGCGGGGCGGGCGCGAAGCGCCCCCGGGAATCCGCGGTCACCGGGCTGGCAGCCCCGCCTTAGCACCCTGCGGCACACGGCGGGCTGCCGCCCGGGCGCGACCCCGGGCACCGCCCGTCACCGGCTGGCCACCGTAACGCCCGCCGGGCGCGCGACCCGCGCGGAGACGGCCATCCTCCCGGCGCTCCAGTCTTGAGCCGGTCAAGATCACCGTCAAGGGCGGCCACCTGGCGGCAAGATCCTTTGGCCGGGACCGCGCGCGAGCGCGCTGCCTGCGGCTCCCGGCCAAAGCATCTTGGTCCGCACGCGGACTGGCCACCCTTGACCGCGATCTTCCCCGGATCAGATCAGCGCCTATCGGTTGGATGGCCAGGAATGAGCTGACGCGGACCGGTGCAGCAGGAAATGGTTCAGCAGAGGCTGCCACCGCGCTCGGAGCAGGTACGGAAACCAGTGCGGTCAGCCCTGCACGGCGATCCTTAATCCTGGGAGCCAGGTGGCGGGGTTCCGGCGCGTGCTCGCTGTTCAACTAGGCGGTCATAGGCCAGCTGCGCATCCTTCGACAGGTCGCTCCTAGCCACCCCGAAACCCAGAGCGTATTCGGCTTCCTGTTCAGGCGTCATCTTCGCCACCGGCCACGTCCCCTTATAGAGGATGGCAACGCCCGGCGCAGCCGCCGCGACGATGGCAGCCAGGCGCTCGCGGTCCAGCCGCCACATGGTGATCGAGCGGGAGGGTGCGGGAGGTGCGCTCGCATCGCGGAGCTCGATTCGGATATACGGGGTGGACACCCCCCTCCATTTCGTGGTGTCGAAGATGATCTGCTTGACATCGGCCCAGGGGGCGAAGAAGGACTCGAACGTAGGGGGCCAGGCAAGCGTTCGCGCCCACGCCGTGTAGGCCCTGGGCACAAACCGCGCGAACGGCGTGGCAGGCAGCGTGATGCCCGCCTGGTCGGCGCGGAACGCGACCTTGCGGCCGAAAAGCACGATCACGTACCGCACGGATATCGCGCCGACCGCGATAAAGCTCACCCGCCAGGGGGTCGTCACATGGCCAAAGATGCCAACGGCGAGCAGTCCCAGGTCGCGGGCCAGAACCAGGTACAGCTTGGGCCACCTGGTCAGGCCGTAGCGTGCTTCGTAGCAGCCGGGGTCCGGGGGCATTCCGTGACGCTCGGGAGTATGGCCGGGAGCGGCGCCAGGTGCCGGGCCGACCGCCTGCAGGAACTCCGGAATCACGTTTGGCCTGGCTTGGTCAGGGGTGAGAACTGGTTCTTCGCGCCGGTCGTCCGGCGGATCGGGATTGGCCATGACAAGTCCTTGAGTGATGTGATGCGCCTTGGCGCATCCGTGGTCAGGGAACGCCCCCGGGCGAGGGCGTGGAACGCGAGAACATCCCGACGGCGCGGCGGCGCGGGGCGAAGGTCAGCCGGTTCACGGCTGGCGAGCGCCTAGTAGGGAGGTGGCGGAGCGGGGACCGCGGCGCTCGCAGGCGCCAGGCAGCCTGGCCTGGTCTATACAGATTCATCCCGTGGCCAATGGCTCTGCCCCGCTAGTCCTGCCATGTAGTAGACGCGTAGCGACTGTCCTCGGTGCACGGTTCCGGCGGCCACAGACTCAAGATTCTGAAACCGGGAATCGGCTGCGAGTGCGATGGGCGTCGATGGCCGACTGACCACTGACTGAAGTGGGAGAACACTGCTCCCTGAGCGTGATCATGTGTTGTCATCAAGTTGCTAGCGCTCGGAGCGCGACGAGAGCGCGGGCCAGAACGCGTGATCATGTCCAATGCGTGCCCGAACGGCTATAGGACCTGGAGTTCCTGGAGGTCACGGGGTTATCGGCGGGGTCTGTAAAATCGCCGGCATGCGCCTACGTTGGTTCGAACCCAACACCTGCCACCAGCAAAATCCCAGGTCAGCACCCATGCAGGAGATCTTCTGGGCCGTTGAAAAGACAGCGGTCCGCCGCACCGCCGGTTTTGCCCCGGCCCGGCACGGGTCATCACCGGTCACCACTGCCCTGACCTGCAGTGACACTGCGCGGAGCCGATCTTGCCGGATCCCGGCACTTCAGATCTTTCCCGTGCCGGTCTTTCCCGTGCCGGGTGCCTGTTTTACGGAACAGGCACGGAACATAGTTGGGCCATGATCGTCACATTGCCACGGGATTCTTAGCCGCCCCGTTGGTCCGGGCGCTGGCTGGCAGCTGGGGCTCGTATCCAAGCCTCGGCCCGCTCGCATGTCGCCGGTCGGCGGCCATGAGGCGCTGGGCACATCGGCGCATATCCGGCTGTGCGGAGGCTGGCCGGTGATCGCGGTGGTTGGCTCTTGGGGTCGGCTGGTGCGGTCAGCGGGTGGTTGTCCGGCGGCGCTGGCGGGATGGGCGGCCGGGGGCAGTGGTGGTAGCCGTGAGCGGTAGCCGGGCGGGGGGTTTGATTTCCTCCAGCCGCAGGTAGGTTACGAGCCGCTGCCCGCCGTGGGTGGCCAGCGCGGCTAGCACTTGCTGCAGCTCGGTGACGTCGCGGGCCACGACGGTGAGCAGGTAGTCGGTCTCGCCGGCAACGTTGTCTGCGGTGATGATCTGGGGTAGTGCCCGGACCTGTTCCTCGAAGATGCGGCTTGAGCGCGGGTCATGGCGCGCGAGGGTGGCGGTGACGTACATCTGCAGGGGGAATCCGGCGGCGGCCGGGTCGAGCCGGGCGCTGATGATGCGGATGACGCCGGAGTCCTTCAGCCAGCGGACCCGGTGCAAGGTCGCCGCGGGGGACAGTCCGACCAGGCGGGCGAGTTCGACGTTCGTGCGGTCTGCGTCGGCCTGCAGGGCGGTCAGGAGCTGCACGTCAACTTCATCAAGTTCAACGGCCATATCACGAAATATTATCTCGTCTCCGCACCTCGGCAGACAATTTCGTGTGGCTGGCGGCGACGATGGTTTCATGCGCACCGACCGCCGTGTCGCCGTCGCGGCGCTCACCACAGCCGGGCTGCTGTGGGGCACGACGGTGCCGCTTTCCAGGCTGGCCCTGGTGTGGCTGCCGCCGGCCTGGCTCACCTTCGCGCGTTTCGGCCTGGCCGCCGCCGCCGTCCTGCTGGTGGCCGCCCGCTCCCGGGTGCGCGCCGCCTGCACCGCGCCCCACGCTCCCTCAAGCACCCCGCCAGCGCAAACACCATGACAACGCCGAAGCTCTGCACCCGTATGCCACGACACTCCGGCAGAATCCACATTCATACAGGAATCAGGTACCTCTGAAGGAGCCGCACCCCCTGAGACTTGTCAAAAATGATGGGTGTCGCGGTGAGCAGGCCAAGGAAAATGATGCCCGCGGCGGTCCCTATGAGGGTTCGGCGGCGCCAGACGGGGCGGCCCGGATGACCATCATCGGGATCGCGGTTTGAGCCGTTGATGCTGCCCATGTTCTCGCCGAGTTGGCCGAGTTTCCTGGCCTCATCGCGGAGCAGGCGGTCTACCCGGTCTAGAATTTCTCCTGTTATTTCTTGGTCGGCCTCTCCCAACAGGTCCAACGTTCTCGCCCTATCTGGCTGGGGACGGGCGGAGATAGGCAGCAGGGTAGACGTTGGGCGATGTTCAAGCTCGGCGAGCCGTTGCTGGGCTAGCTCGGCCTGATCGATAGCTTCGCCTTTCAGTCGCTCAGCGTTTTGACGCTGCCCGCTCGGATTCCCTCAGCCGTAGTCCCGTCTCCGCCCGCAGCTGCTCGGCATCGCTGAGCCGCTGTTGTGCATCCCGCAACTGGCTGCGCAGGCGTTCCACCTCGCCCTGGACCTTGCGTCCGGGTTCCTCCGGACCTTCCGCTCGCTGAAGTGCCAGTTCCCGGTGCAGGCCATCACGTTCGATAGATAGCTGTGTCACGGCTCGCGACAGCCGATCCAGCTTGTCTGCCAGGCCATTCTCTCGAGGAGTTCATGCTGGCAGATGGATCCTTGAACACTGCCGATGACGCGTCGGCTCCCGGCGACCGTCTGGAGCGCGCTGATCCATTCGCCACCCCCAGGCGTTACCGCACTACGCTCAGCAGCCGATCCGCTGGTGCTGCCATTCGGCCGAGCAGCTCCGCTGGTTCCCTCCCAGACCCGGCGAACTCGCCGTTCCAGCACTTCGCGATGCCACTCATTGTCCGCCCCAACCACGTTGAGGAAGGCAGTAACAAAGTCCCACCCGGGCTGCTGTGTTCCATTGAGAAATGCGTCGATGACGTCGCCGCTCCACCCGGGCACTTGAGCCCGCAGATCCTGTCCGGTGAGGCCCTGCGCATCGGCGATCGTGCGGAGCAGTTCGCCCAGGCCCACGTTCTCATCTGGAACTCGTGTTTCGCGCCGGACCCGCGCCCAGCCTGCCAACCCCGCAATCAGAGGAGCTAGCGATACCAGCTGGGCTGCGTTTGCCGCAGCGCTCAGCCCGGCGGCGCGTAAGAGGAATCCCAGCCCGAGTACGAGCAGGGCGAATACCATAGCGGCGGCCACCCACCGCCACCTAGCTCGCTTGCGGTGCTCCATGCTTCCTATTGTCTCTACACAAACGGGCCAGGGCTTGGGTCTCCGGCAAAGTCGCAGCTTCGTGTTTGATGATGCACAGAAAGCACTGACGTCGGCCGGTTTGAGCATTGCGACACCCAGCGCCGGGAATGTTCGGAGTTCGAATTCTTACCAAATGGTCGTTCTTGGCTGTCCTCTATCCTCGAAACGTCGCGTGCTCGGCAGAGCGCTGGCCCTGGATCAGGCGGGTGCTGGAGGTCGTCGTGCGGGCGCGTTGACTTGTCGGATGAGGCCATGCCGGGCCTGGTGTGGCCCGCGCAGGCGCCCATCGGCTGGTACGACAAGCCCTCCGGCTGGCCGCCGGGTCTGCTGGAATCCGCGCTGATCGGCCAGGCCCGCCGGGCAGGCGCGGACACGGTGGTCGCGTTCGCGTCGCACAGCACCGGCTACGCCCAGCTCCTTCGCCGCACCCCGTGGCGGGACGCCGGCCTCACTGCCTGTCTCGTGTCCATCAGCGGCGTCACCGATGGCGCCATGACCGAGGTGCCGCGGCGGTTCGGCCTCGCATTCGGCGCGTTCTGGAACCAGCAGCACGACAGCTACCCGCTCGGCACGACCATCGAGCAGCTGTCATGAACCCTGCCCGCCAAGCGCACCTGGATGAGTTCTACCGGCTGCTGGACCAGCTGGCTAGCAGCGAAGACGGCCCTTGCCGGCGAGCCGATTGCACCGGCAGCGACGGATGGCCGCGCCACGGCGTCTACTTCTTCCTCGAAGACGGCGAGACCAACGCGGACGGCACCAGCAAAGTCGTGCGCGTCGGCACCCACGCGCTGAGACCTACGGATCAGATCACCTTGTGGGGCCGGCTGCGCCAGCACCGCGGGCGGACCGGCGGCAGGAACCCCGGCGGCGGCAACCACCGCACGGATCCCACGCAACTCCTGGGGCCGTCACACCGTGACGGTACGAGTTGTCCCTGCCGATCTACCCGGTCGGCACCCAGGTCAAAGGGGTTTGCGGCGCTGGTTGCCGCGAACCCCTCCTTCTGGCTTCGAACGGCTGATGCATCGCTTGCGCTGTAGCACCGAGCAGTCGCCCAATCTGTAGCCACATCCTGTATGGGTGTGCGCTTCGGCGAGCATGACGGGACTCTTCTATGCGAAGCACGAGAGGCGGGCCAGCGGGCGCCCAAAAACGTAGCCCGGCGGAGTGGACATCGTGGCCCGTTGCGCACTGCACGGCGGCACGCAACGCAGCGGCTGTCGGCAATACTCACGCAGACCTGCACGTGACCTGCGCGACCCTGCCGATATGGGAGTCGACGCCGCCGGGCTGGTCTTGTTCGAATCCGGTGGCGTCCGGCTGAGAACGGTTCTTAGCGGGTGTTCGTGGTTGAGTGGTGGTTGAACAAGCCAGATGGAGGAACAATTACGCCTATCATCGCAGGTCGGAGACGTTTCCGAGGTTGAGCGGGTGTTCCCTGTAAAACGTCGGCTTAGCCTACGTTGGTTCGAACCCAATACCTGCCACCTAGTAAAACCCCAGGTCAAGTGCCATGCTGTGCCATCTCCCGCGCTGCCGGGGACGGGTTGAATGTTGTATTCGCGGCCGATGCCTGGTGGCATGAGCAGGCACCGCGTTTGGCCAGGTCAGAGCCGCGCTGCCTGGTTATCCGGAAGAACTGCATGACTTGGGGATCCGGGCGGCGTGGTTGAGCGGTGGTTGAGCCGAGGAGGTGCCTGTGCGGTCAGGCGCGAGCGCCAGACGGCGGCCACCGCGCTGGCCTGCAGGATCGCCCAGATGCTAGCCGAGGACGCCGCGCCGCTGGGAGCCCACTTCAGCACCGCTGACGCTGGCACTGCGATGCGCACGGCCCGGCCTTTGACGCTGGGGCGGGCCCAGACCGGGTCGTCGGCTCTGCAGGGTCCCGCGCTGGCACTTTGACGGGCTTACGCCCTGATCAAGATCAGCCCGTCGTGCTCGGCGAAGTCAGCGAAATCCTTGAGGTTCAGCGTGGCGAGCGGCAGGCCGTAGGCCAGGCAACAGGCGGCGACCCAAGTGTCGTTGACCGGCCTGGGTCGGCCGCGGGCGGTGGCTCCGGCGGACAACTGACCCCAGATCACGGCGATGCTGCGGGCTCCGGGGATCACGGGCTTGTCGGAAAGCCAGCTGTCAAGCATGCCGCGGTTGCGCGGTCCCCAGTGGCGCAGGTTCGCCCACTGGGTCAGCTCTCCGATGGTCACGAACGTGAGCAGCGGCTGCCGGCCGGCCAGCCTTGGCGGCAGCAGGCCCTTGAGGGAACGCGATGCGACGTCAGTGTCGAGGACAACCGCCGCTGAAGAAGGTTCAGGCAAGGTCGGCATGGCGCGACGCAGAGACGAAGGCGAGGAATTCGCTGAGTTCCTCGTCGGTCTCGAACGCATCGCAGCGCAGTTCGTCGGCCGAGCTGATCGGATGCGCGCCAGGCGTCTGCCGGATCAGCTTCTCGAGCGGCAGCAGATCCTCGTCGGCCCGGTCGTGTTCGTGCTCGGCGCTGGTGCTCGTTGCAACCACCTCCGTCATGTCTTGCTACCAGTGTCGCATCCCGTCCGATGGCCCCGGCGCGCCTTACCTCACGCTGTCCCGTCAGCAAGTTCGGTCCGGGTTCTGTTCCGGCACGCGCAACGCTGTGCATCCAGGAACGCCCGCTGGCCATCCGATCAGGGATACGCACGCTGCAAGCGGCCCCCAATCAGATCGGGATAGCGAGCTCATACCTTTGCCTAGCATTGCGGCCAGGATATCCACTGGCACGGGGGACACATGGATGCGTGCTCATACGCAATCTGCTGCGCAGCAGGACGATTGGCCGCGCGGAACCTGGAGGGAACGCCGCCGCGGGTGGTCCGGATGCTATGGGCTCTGGCTTGGGGTCAGGGGCAGGCGGCGGGGGTCGGGGAAGCCGAGGCTGGTGTAGCCGGGGGCGCGTTTGCCCAGGGAAGCGGCGAGCACGCCGGTAGCGGTGTCGTGGTAGTCGTGGATCTCGGCGGTGGTTTTGCCCGGGTAGGTGCGCAGGATCCGTCCGGCGTACTGGACGAGGCGCCCTTTGAACGCGATCGGGGCCGCGAGGAACAGGGTGTCCAGTGCTGGGCAGTCGAAGCCTTCCCCGGCATAGGGCCCGGTGGCGACGATAAGCAGCGGCGGCGAGCCGGGCCGGGGCTGCAGACGGGCAAGGGCGGCGGCACGGGCTTTGGCGCCCATCCCGCCGCGGAGAATTACCGGGTCGTGTCCGCGGTCCCGCAAGGCGTCGGCGATCCGGTCGAGATGCCCGGTCCACTGGGTCAGCACCAGGCAGTGCCGGCCCCGGTCTAGGGCTGCATGCACGTCGCCGGTGACCTGGGCGGTGCGGGCGTCGTCGGCGACCAGGTCCCGATAGATCGCTGCCATCCCGCCAGGGGCGGACGGCTCGGCCTCTCCCAAGTAGCAGAACATGGTCGGGTGCACGCGCAGGACGGGAGTCGGCCGGGACGCTGCCTCGCCTGTCCCGAATTCCAGCCGGGCTGCTTGCCCGTCTGCGTCCCGGCCGCGGTCGATGTGTGGGGAGATGGTGTGCCGGACGGGGCCGACCTGGAGGTAGATCAGGTCGTCGAGCTTGTCGCGCCGGTAGGGGGTGGCGGTCAGGCCGAGCCATCGGCGGGCGGGGATCTGCTTGACCGCGTGCTCGAACGCCGCTGCCGGGACGTGGTGGCATTCGTCGGCGACGATCAGGCCGTAACCCGCGGTGAGCGTGCCGACGTCCTGGTGGCGGGCCAGTGTCTGCAGGGTGGCGATGTCGATGGTCCCGCGGAGCTTCGTCCGGCCACCGCCGAGCTGCCCGGGCGTGACCCCGAGATGGTCACGGATGCGGGCCCGCCACTGGTCGGCCAGGGCCTTGCGGTCTACTAGCACCAGCGTGGAGACTGCATGCGCGGCGATGACCGCGCACGCGATGACGGTCTTGCCGGAGCCGGGCGGCGCCACCAGGACGCCCAGGTCATGCTGGATCACTTCGGCGACTGCCCCGCGCTGTTCGCCGGTCAAGACGGCGGTGAAGGCGAATTCCTGATCCTGGCCGAGAGCGCGCTCGTCCAGGGTATCCAGTCGGCTGCCGGCCTGTTCGGCCAGCGGCATCGTCGTGCCGGCCAGGCCGCGGGGCAGGATCAGGCCACCGTCGATAGTTTCGTCGTAGCTGCGCAGGAACCGGGGGATGTCCCAGGTGGAGGCTCGCAAGCGTTGCCGTTCGTAGAACAGCGGGTTCGGCATCGACGCCGCGTGCTTGAGGGTGGCCAGCAGCGCCGGCGTCAGCTCTGTAGATTCCAGCCGGATTCCGGCGCCGAGACGGGCATGGATGACCGGCGCCGGCGCTGGCCTGGTCCGGGTCGAGGACGGCGCTGCGATCCGGCTGACCGCTGCCCCGACAGCGACCTTCCCGGCACGCTCCGCCGCCCTGGTCACTTCCCGCGGGCTCATCCTGCCCAGAGTGGAAAGATACGCCCACTGGTCGTCATGCGGCTCCATCGTGGACAGGTCCAGGAACACTGTCGTTCCGTCACGGCGGGCCCGGCCGTGCAGCGGCGCCGCAATCAGGTTGCCGACCCCGCCGGCCGGCAGTACGTCCTGAGACGGGAACAACCGGTCATAGCTAGCCAGGTCCATCTGCCCCCGCAGCGCCATCGCTTCCCGCAGCAGGCCGGTGCCCAGCCGGCGTGCCGTCTCCGCCGGGACGGGAGCGGTGAAGAACACCCACGCATGTGCCCCAACCCCCGACCGCGACACCTCCAGGGCCGCCGGCACGCCCAGCGAGCGGGCTGCCTTCAGATACGACAGCGCGTCCAGCATCGCGGCCGGCCCGTCGAAGTCGGCCACTAGCCACCAGCATTGGTCCCCGTCGAGCAACGGGTACAAGCCGACGTGGGCCTGCCCGGAAAGGTGAGCGGTCAGCACCTGCGCAGTAAGCGGCAGGTAGTCCCGCTCAGCGTGCGGAACCCCCTTGCGCCACCCGCCCCTCACCGCGGGCAGCCAGCCTCCCTTCCCGCTGCGAGCATTCTCCCACCGGATCGCGTAGACGTCGGTACGGGCGGCGAACAGCGCGCCGAACAAGGCGACCTTCGCCTCAGCCGGCGATCCCGCATGAACCGGGCCCGGCGGCGCCTCGAAGAACCCTGCCTGCGCCGCCCCCGGCGGCGCCGCTTCTGTCCGGGTCAGCTTCAGCAACCGGCGCAGCCGCGCGTTCTCCGCGCGGAGCTGCGCGAGTTCCCCGGCCACCGCCGCAGGCACCTCGCCGTCGGCGAGTATCTCGCTCACGCTCACCACCGTAAGGCTCGCCGCTCAGGAAACGGACGGCCCGCTGAGCCTGCAGGTGGCAGTACCAGGCAACTCCCTGCCTTGTATTCCGGCCGGGGTCAGTGACGTCTATGACCGCCGTCCGCATCCCTTCGTAGCCCTATGCCCGAATCCGGCGCCGTCCGGCTGAGAGCGGGGCTTGGCGGGTGTTCGTGGAATCCGCCGGCAGGCACTGCACCCTACCTCGCCGGCCGGCATTGGAGATGGCAGCACTCGCCTCGAGTTCGGTGAGGTAGTCATCGAGCTCCAAGCCTGCTGACCATGCCTTTGCGCGGTGAGAGCTAGGCGTCAGTGGCCGGCGCAGGCGTCGTCCATGTTCTGCATGAGCGTGCCCAGGTGCAGCCAGTTCAGCGTCAGCGCCTGGCTGCGGTGCAGGTCCGCGTCAAGCTGGGCCAGGCCAGCGACTGACGCGATGAGGGCAAGCCTCGCGCCTATCGACCTCGCAGCATTGCGGCCCTGCGGGACCCGCCAGCGTGCGTAGTTGCGGTTGACCGCGAGGTTCAGCGGCCGGGCCCAGTCATCGAGGACGCTCGCGCCACCGGCAGTGAGCGTGGCCGCGAGGTTGCCGCCGGCGGTGCCCTGCCTGGTCTTCGCTGCCACGGAACGGTAGGCGGCGCAGTCAGCGGACACAGCGCGGGTGATCGGCTGCGACTCGCTGAGCTTCGCTGCCGTCACGGTGCGGGCGGCCTTGCCTGCCTGAGCAGTGCCGGAGCACCCGCCCAATGCAAGCGCGCCGCTAGTGACGAGTACGGCCGCAGCGGCGATCTTTCTTACATCCATCCGGTCCTCGCGTCCCTTGTCATTACGAACCGTGATTGCATGCTCACTGATGAATGATGCTCTCGCGCGCACATCACTGGTGCATCTTTGGCGGAGGCAACCTGGCACTCCCATGCGATGACGGGCGCCCGCCGCGGCGAATGGCTGGCGGCGCGGTGGCGTGACTTGGACCTGGAGGCGGGGCTGTCCGGGTGCGCCGGTCGGCGGCATGGTGCGGGTCGCCCGGGGAGGGCGCCGAGACGATCGAGGGCGACACCAAGAGCAGCAAGCCCCGGGTCGTTGACGTAGACGCCGGAACCGTCGCCGTCTGGAAGACTCACTGCAAGGCACGTGGCTCGATGGCAGCGGCCGTGCTAGCCGAACTCGGCTGAGCGCGCCGGACCCGCACGCGCTAGCGGTCCCTGAGCTCTGCCAGCAAACGCACCAGCGATGCCCGTAGCGCCTCGAACTCCGCGGGGCTCGTCAGCTGTGCCCAGTGCTTCTCCACACGCGCAGCCGCCGCATGTGTGACCGGGGGAACAGATGCGCCTCGGTCGGTCAGGAACACAAGCCGTGAACGGTGGTCGCGAGGGTTAGGCCGGCGCTCGACATAGCCCGTGCGTTCCAGCTGATCTACGGCTTGGGCCATCGACTGCTTGCGCACCCGGGCCAGCTCGGCGAGCCGCGAGACCGTGATGCCTTCCTGCGGCACAAAGGGGAAGACGTTCGCGGCGCCAGGGCGGATGTCGTCGAAACCTGCTTCGCGCAGCGCAGCGTCAACGCTCTGTGCGTAGTGCTGGTAGACCAGCCGGAGCAGGAGCCCGATGACCGGGCGCTCTGGGAAGCCCGCTTCCATAGATAGACAGCCACCTGTCTATTGCATATGGTGGACAGGTACCTGTCGATATTAGTGGAACGGAGACCATCATGACCACCAGAACACCTGCTGTCTTCGGTCAGTTCGGCCAAGCTTTGGCCTTCGCCGAGCAGACGTTGACGGCCACGTTGCGTGCGCACCTTGCCGAGCGCGACACCAAGCCGCAGACCTGGTACGCACTGCAGCTGCTCGCGGCACGCGGGCCAGGGCTTTCACGCGAGGAACTCAGCCACGGCCTAGAACGCTCGCGGACTCTGAACGCCGACGCCACTCGCGAGCTTCTCGAGGGGCTCGAAGCCGAAGGACTGATCCGCGGAGACACGCACGTGGACCTGACGCCCGAGGGGCAGGCCCTGCATCGGAGCCTGCGCGAGTACATTGCCGGCCCAACCGTCCGGCTGCTTAGCCAGTTCGATATCCACGACATCGAGACGACCGTTCGCACCCTGCAGGCCATCACCAAGCGGGCCGCGGAGGAGTCATCCGGCTCTGCCAGCTAGGAATGCGCCGAAGCTTTATGGGTCCAGCTGACCGGCAGCCGCTTGACGCCGCGCTGGAAGTTCGATCGCAGGTAGGACGGCTGGCCCGGATAGGTGAGCGAGGACGTGCGGGCCAGGATCTCTTCGAAGAGCGCGCATGTCTGAATGCGGGCGAGGTGGGCGCCGAGACAGAAGTGCGGACCGTGGCCGAACACCAGGTGCGGATTCGGATGGCGGCGGATGTCGAAGCGGTCGGAGTCAGCGAAGACAGCTTCGTCGCGATTTCCCGAGGTGAATGAGACGACCACCTTGTCGCCTCTGCCGATGTGTTGCCCGCCGAGCTCGCACTCGGATGTCGCCGTCCGGCGGAAAGTCATGACCGGCGTCCACCAGCGCAGCATTTCCTCAGCCGCTGCGGGCATCAGCGCCGGATCGGCGCGCAGGTCGTCCTGTGCTGCCGGATGCTCGAGGAGTGCGATGCACGCACCGGGCAAGCCGTTGCGCAGCGTCTCGTTGCCTGCCACCGCGAACAGCCAGAACATGTTCTCGAACTCAGCCTCAGAGCCTGCTTGAGAACTGGCCTGCCGTAGGCCGGATGTATCTGGATCTTCTGGCGCGTAGCGCAGCGTGTCGCTGGTGTGACCTACACCCAACAACCCTTGAGTTCCTGAGATCGTTTCCCTTCCGCGCCGGCCCTGGACCTGGGCGTCCCGGCCTGACCGCAGGCGAGTTCTGTGGTTGAGCAGATTTCATCTTACCTGAGAGGCTATCGTCTCATCGGTTGTTCTTTCGGGTTTTATGAAACCAGGGAGGTGCGGGGTGGCGCTTGCGGTCGTTCACGATCTGCGCGAGGCGCGCACTCCGGCTGGCCCTGATGAACTCGCCGCGTTCGAGACCGACGCGCTAGCCGGGCTTGTCTTGGCGCGGGCCGCCGCAGGCCTGGCCGGCAGCACCATCGCCGGCGAGGTAATCCACCTGGAGCAGACCAGGGCGTGGCTGGGCCGGCCACTATGGACGATGCAGCCCGCTGACGCGGACGCCTACTTCGGGCAGGTGCTGCGCAGCGCGGCCAGGGGCACCCGGCTGGCCCGGGCGCAGGCGCTGAAAACCTACTTCCTGTTCCTGGAGCTGCGGCACAAGGCCGGGATTCACCAGCTGACCGGGCACATCGTGGAGTGCCCGGTCGATGAGACCAGCCGGCCGCGGGGCAGCCGGGACGCCGCACTGCGGATCCCGCCCAGCGAAACCCAGATCGGGATGCTGTTCGCCGGGTGGCGCGGCGAGCTGGCGGGCTGCCGCAAGTTCGCCCCGGCCGCGCGGAACTACGCCGCGGGAAAGCTGATGGCCGAGGTCGGGCTGCGGGCCAGCGAGGTGTGCCAGCTGGACCTGGACGACATCAAATGGGATCTGGGGCTATTCGGGAAGATCCACGTCCGGATGGGCAAGGGCGCCCGCGGGTCCGGCCCCCGCGAGCGCATGGTCCCGCTCATCAACAACGCACGGGCGACCCTGGCGTGGTTCGTGCAGGACGTGTGGGAGCACTTCGGCGACGACCACACCCGGGCCGGGGCGCCGCTGCTGCCCTCGGAGCGTAAGAACACCGACGGGACCTGCGCCAGGGTCGGGGATGAGGCGCTGCGGGCCGCACTGGCTGGTGCCGCCGCGGTTCACCTGCCGGACTGGCCGGGCAGGGTCACTCCGCACCTTCTGCGGCATTTTTGCGCCAGCCAGCTGTATGCGCACGGGATGGACCTGGTCGCGATCCAGGAGGTCCTTGGTCATTCCTGGATCGTCACCACCATGAATTACATCCACGTCCAGCGCACCCATGTCGAAGACGCCTGGATCGCCGGGCAGCAGCGCGCCGCCGGGAAGCTGAAGGGGCTGTTGTCATGACCGCCGGTCCCTGGTCCTGCCCTGGCCTGGGCGGTGAGCGGTTCACGATGCTGGCGGCCGCGTTGCGCGCCGGCGCCGCCGGCCTGTACTGCGCTGAAGCCGGCGCCGGGCTGCTGATCGGCCAGAAGTCCTGGCTGGGCCGCAGCGATTTCACCGGCTCGTTCATCATCGTCACAGCCGGCCTGGCCGGCCCGGCCAGGGTGGCCGTGGTCGGCTGGAACGCCGCGGTCGCCGCCCTCGATGGCGGCGCCCTGCCGTGCAGCAGCGGGGAGCGGCGGATGCTGCACCTGGCGGCGAGCATCGCTGGCGGGATACCAGCCGATCTGGGCGAGACGCTCACCGGGCTGGACCGTGCCAGTATCGCAGCCGCGGCCAGGGCCGTCCTGCACGCCGGCGGGCACCGGGGCGGCACGGTCACCTTGCCGCCGGACATCCCGCCTGACCTGGCGAAGAAGGTGTGAACGATGAAGTGGAACCTGCGGCTGACCGCCGCCAACCGTGGCATATGGAAGGCCAGCGAGCTGCAGCGGATGCTCGCCGCCCACGGCCTGCCCATCAGCGCCGGGAAGATGTCCGGCCTGTGGTCGGGCAACCCGGCCAGCGTCAAGCTCGACGAGCTCGACGTCATCTGCGTCGTTCTGGGCTGCGGGGTCGAAGAACTGCTGCTGCCCGAACCCGGCAAGGTAACCAGGCCCGCCGAAGCCGGGCAGCACCAGCAGGCAGCGGCTCCGGCAGCCGGCGGGGCCGCGATCACGCCCAGGCGCCGCGGCGGACGCTCCCTGCCGCCGGCCTGACATGGGCAGATCCTCCTCCCGCGCCGAACCCCGCAGCTGCATCGACTGCCTGGCCTGGGGGGTGCTGCAGCAGGCCCGGTGCCGGGCGTGCCGCTCGTTTCGCTCCGGCCATCCAGACGAGCGCGAGTGCACCGGGTGCGGCCGGAGGCTGCGGGTGAAGAACCGGTACTGCCGGCTGTGCTGGGTGCAAGTCTCCGGCGGCCATGCCTGGGAAGGCACCACGCCCAAGGCGGTGACCGTCCTGACCGAGTCCGGCACGAAGATCAGCCACCATCAGCTGTTCTCCGGCCGGATGGCACCACGCAAGGGGGCTGGTCCGCCAGCCGGCATGCCACGCCGCCGGGGGCAGGCCCTGCCCCGGAAGGCTGCCTCCCGGCCGGCCTGGGTTCAGCTGGACCTGCTCGCGCCGCTGGCCCGCCCGGACCGCCGCCGCCCGCCGGCCAGCCCGTCGCTGATCGCCGCGATCCGCGTCGCCGATGGCCTCACCGAAGCTCACGGCTGGTCCGGCGAGATCTCGCGCCGCGTCCGCCAGGGACTGGCCATCACGCTGGCCGGCCGCCAGGAAGGCGCGGATGTCCGATGGTCACAGATGCTGCCGCCGCTGCGGGCCGCGCACATCAGCGCCGGGCACGTCGCCGAGGTACTCCAGCTGATGGGCGTGCTGCACGACGACCGGCGCCCCGCCTTCGACGCCTGGCTGGACCGCAAACTCGGCAGCGTGACCGGCGGAATCCGCCACGACGCCGAGCGCTGGCTGCGCACCCTCAAAGACGGAGGCCCCCGCAGCCGTCCCCGCAGCATCGCAACCGTCCACAGTCACCTGGGAAAGGCGCTGCCCGCGCTGTCGGACTGGTCCGCGCGCTACCACCACCTCCGCGAGGTCACCCGCGAAGACATCGAGGCCCACCTGCGCGACCTGCACGGACCACAGCGCCACAACGCCCTGGTAGCCCTGCGATCACTGTTCGGGTTCTGCCTCTCGGCCCGCGTGGTCTTCCGCAACCCCGCCCGCGGCATCAAGGTTGGCAGGCGGCCCGCCACCACCGTGATCCAGCCGCTGGCCCAAGACGACATCGATGACGCTGTCGCCGCTGCCGCCACGCCGGCGGCCCGGCTCATCGTGGCTCTGGCCGGCGTTCACGCGGCCCGCAGCAAAGCCATCTGCGCCCTCCGCCTCAGCGACGCCGGCCCGGGCAGCCGCCGCCTGCTCCTGGGCGGCCAGGCCCGCCCCCTGGACGATCTCACTGCACACCTGCTACGCGCCTGGCTGGAGAACCGCCGCACCAGATGGCCGGGCACCGCCAACCCGCACCTGCTCATCAATGCCCAGACCGCCCTGGGCACCGCGATGGCCAGCAGAACCTGGGTTAACACCACCCTGCGCGGCCACACCGCGACCGTCGAAGCCCTGCGCGCAGACCGCCAGCTCGAAGAAGCCATGGCCACCGGCGCCGATCCCCTCCACCTGGCAGCCACCTTCGGCCTGGACCCCGGCACCGCCGTCCGCTACGCATCCAGCGCCCGGCAGCTCCTCCAGACCGCGGCCGAGCAGCAAG
>WNGQ01001134.1_pt1 | contig 27679 bp, 26 predicted proteins | sample 5407661 | NCBI WGS metagenome assembly WNGQ01 (sample SAMN13153382, study PRJNA577476) | soil metagenome | isolation source: 60 cm soil or saprolite under Garry oak tree replicate 2 | place: USA:California | collected 2016-06-15 | reverse complement strand
GCCAGCCGCGAGGCCCACCGCCCAGACGACGCAGCGGATACACATCGAGCAAGAGCAGAATGACGGGCAGGCTCACGGCCATGACCTTCGACATGAGCGCCAGTCCGCACAGGACCACGGCCGCCAAGTACGGCCACCGCCCACCCCTGTCCGCGGAGGCTCGAGCCTCGCAATACTTCAGATAGGCCCAGATGGCGAGGAGGAAGAAGAGCCCGGAGAGCACGTCCCGGCGCTCGGTCACCCACGCTACCGACTCGACCCGCAGCGGGTGCAGCGAGAACGTGAGGGCGGCGACGAGCGCGCCCACCCTGACCCGCATGCGGTCGGAGGTGAGCCGCTCGGGCAGTGACAGGAGAAGGAGCTTCGAGGCGAGGGCATAGACCACGGCGGCATTGGTCGCGTGGAGCAGCAGGTTCGTCAGGTGATAGCCGAACGGCGTCATGCCCCAGACGGCGTGGTCGAGGCCGAAGGAGATCCAGTTGAGCGGCATCCAGTGACCCATGAGGCGGCTCGTGAACATCCACCGGAGCTGCTCCAGGCCGAGTCCCCGGTAATGAGGATTGCGCAGGAGCAGAGGACTGTCGTCCCAGTCGATGAACCCATTGGAGAGAGCGGGAAGGTAGCAAAGAAAGGTCAGGACGACCGCTGCCAGGGGGAGCAGAAAGCGCCCCTGGTCAGACACGTGGGGACGCGCGGAACCTGAGTCGGCGTCACCTTGCATCCGCGCGAGTCTGTCACGCCGCGCCGAAGGGGGCAAGCGGGGAAAAGCATTGACTCTCGCGCCTTTGGCGCATATAAAGGATGAGCCATGGCGAACCCGATCCCCCAGGTCGGAGGGGCCGTTGCCGCCCCCGACCCCGTGGCGGCCGGCGCAATCCGTCGCTACGAAGAACGCCTCGCCAAAGACCCGGCTGGACTCGCCTTTGCCCCGCTGGCCGACGCGTATCGCAAGGTCGGCCGGGCGCGTGAGGCCATCCGGCTCTGTCAGCAGGGCCTCGTCCGCTTTCCTCAGTACACGACGGCGCGCCTCATCCTGGCCAGGGCATATCTCGACGAAGGCAACGGGGAAGAGGCGCTCGGAGAGCTCGTGCGCATCCTGGAGGCGAGCCCGAAGGACACGCAGGCGCATCGTCTCGCCGCGGACATCCATCGCAAGGCCGGTCGGTGGAACGAGGCCCGGGAGCATCTCGAGCGCGTGGTCAAGCTCGAGCCGAGCGACCGCGAGGCGCGGCTCACTCTGGAGGCCCTCCAGGCGGGCGGCCGCGCCGGCGAGGGCTCACCCCTCGGTCGCGTCCTCGAGGACGACACGTTCGCGACGATGAGCTTCGGCGCCCTGTGCCTCGAGCAGGGCCTGCCCGACGAGGCGGCGCAGATCTTCCTGCGCCTCGTGAAGAAGAACCCGGGCGATGCCCGGGTCCGCGAGCGCCTGGACGAGGCGCTCCGGGCCAAGACCCAGAAACGGAAAGGTTGAGCGCATGCAGGTGTCCACGGCCGAATTCAAGAAGGGACTCAAGATCCAGCACGACGGGCAGCCGTACACCATCGTCGACTTCCAGCACGTCAAGCCGGGCAAGGGCGGCGCCTTCGTGCGCACCAAGCTCAAGCACATGCGGCAGGGGCGGGTCATCGACAACACCTTCCGCGCGGGCGAGAAGGTGGAGCTGGTCGACTTCGACGAGAAGCACATGCAGTACATGTACAAGGACGACCGCTACCATTTCATGGACACGGAGACGTACGATCAGATCTCGCTCTCGCCCGACGAGGTGGGCGACGCGCGCGACTTCCTCAAGGAGAACACCGAGGTCGACATCCTGTTCATCGATGGCAGCCCGGTCACCGTGGAGCTTCCCAACTTCATGGAGCTGGCCATCGTCAAGACCGATCCGGGCATCCGCGGCGACACCGCCTCGGGCGGATCGAAGCCCGCCCAGCTCGAGTCGGGCGCCGTGATCCAGGTGCCGCTCTTTCTCAACCAGGGCGACGTCGTCAAAGTGGACACGCGGACGGCCGAGTACCTGAGCCGCGTGGCTACGGCCGGCTAGGGCATGAGATAGAGCATGGCCAAGGAGCGCGTGACCATGGCAGGGATCCTGGCGCCGCGACGGTGGACGCCCGCGGAGATCGTCGAGCTCGCGGTCGCCCACGACCTTGCGGAGCTCGAGGTCGAGGCGGGAGGCATGCGCGTGCGGGTGGTGCGCCGCCACGCCGAGGCTGCCGCGCGAGCCTCCGCGGCGTCGCCGCCCACCGCGCTGGCTCAGCCCTCCCCCGCCGTGGCCGCGGAGGCGGCGGCGGGCACGATCACGATCGAGGCGCCCATGGTCGGGACCTTCTATCGATCGCCGAGCCCCGAGGCTCCTCCCTTCGTCAGCGAGGGCGACACCATCAAGGAGGGGCAGACCCTCTGCGTCATCGAGGCCATGAAGCTCATGAACGAGATCGACGCGAAGCTCGGCGGGCGCATCGTCAAGGTCCTCGTCGACAACGCCCAGCCCGTCCAGTTCGGCCAGCCTCTGTTCCTGCTGGAGCCTCTCAAGTAGCGGCGGGCCGCGCCCATGTTCCACAAGATCCTCATCGCCAACCGGGGCGAGATCGCGCTCCGCATCCTCCGCACCTGCCGGGAGATGGGCATTCGCACCGTCGTCGCCCACTCCCAGGCCGACACGGACTCCCTGCCCGTTCGCCTGGCTGACGAGTCCATCTGCATCGGCCCCGCCGAGGCGCGGGGGAGCTATCTCAATATCCCAAGCATCATCTCGGCCGCCTCCATCACGGACAGCGAAGCCATCCATCCCGGCTATGGCCTGCTGTCGGAGAACGCCGCCTTCGCCGAGATCTGCCGCGCCTGCGGCATCACCTTCATCGGCCCCTCGCCCGAGGCGATACGGCTCATGGGGGACAAGGCGCAGGCGCGGGAGATGGCGAAGCAGGCGGGAGCCCCCGTGGTGCCGGGAAGCACGGGCCCCCTCGAGGGCGTGGACGAGGCGCAGGCCCTCGCCGACACGATGGGCTATCCCGTGGTGGTCAAGGCGGCGGCAGGCGGCGGCGGGCGCGGGATGCGCGTCGTCCGCTCACGAGAGATGCTGGCCCGGGCCTTCGCCACCTGCCAGTCAGAAGCCGCGCAGGCCTTCGGCTCCTCGGAGCTCTACCTCGAGAAGTTCGTCGAGGAAGCGCGCCACGTCGAGGTCCAGGTGCTGGGCGACCGGAACGGCATCCGCGTGCACCTGGGCGAGCGCGATTGCTCCGTGCAGCGACGGCACCAGAAGCTTCTCGAGGAGAGCCCCGCCTCCGCCATCTCCGAAGCCACGCGAGAGGGGCTGTGCAAAGCCGCCCTTGCCGTGGCCAATGCCGTCAACTATGTCTCGGCGGGCACCGTGGAGTTCCTCGTGGAGCGTAGCGGCGAGTTCTACTTCATCGAGATGAACACCCGCATCCAGGTCGAGCATCCCGTGACGGAGATGGTGACGGGCATCGATCTCGTGCGCGAGCAGGTCCGCATCGCCGCCGGCGAGCCGCTCGGCTACAAGCAGAGCGCCATCCGTGCCTCGGGCCATGCCATCGAGTGCCGCATCAACGCCGAGGATCCCGAGCACTTCGTCCCCTCGCCGGGAACGGTGACGGCCTGGCTGCCTCCGGGTGGCCACGGCGTGCGCGTGGACAGCCACATGATGCCGGGGGCCTCCGTGCCCCCGTACTACGACTCGCTGATCGCCAAGATCATCGTGCACGGCCGGGACCGCGCCGAGGCCATCGCCCGCATGCAGCGCGCCCTCGCCGAGACAGTGGTGGAGGGCGTCAAGACCACCATCCCCTTCCACCAGAAGCTCCTGGCCGACCCTGTCTTCGTCTCGGGAGAGTACGCGCTGCCGCGCCTCGAGGTCGGTCTCTAGCGCGTGACGCTGCCCAGCCCCCTCTACGTCATCCTGGATGGGCAGGCGTCCGGGGGGAGGCGCCTCGACGAGCTGCTGGACGCGGTGCTCGCGGGAGGCTGCCGGATCGTGCAGCTTCGCGAGAAGACCATGCCGCCGGCCGGACTCTTCCCGCTCGCGCAGGCCTTGCGCAGGCGCTGTCGGGAGGCCGGAGCGCTCTTCATCGTGAACGATCGCGTCGACCTGGCCCTGGCCGTGGAGGCCGACGGGGCGCATGTCGGTCAGGACGACCTGCCCGCCCGCGAAGCCCGCCGGCTCTTGCCTCCGCCCATGATCCTCGGCGTCTCGACCCACAACCAAGACCAGGCGCGACGCGCGCGTGACGACGGCGCCGACTATGTCGCGGTGGGCAGCATGTTCCCGACGGGGAGCAAGGTCGGCTTCGAGCTCGTGGGACCGGAGCTGGTCAGACGCGTGCGCGCGGACATCCCCGTCCCCCTCGTGGCCATCGGCGGGATCACCCGGGACAATCTGAGCCAGGTCATGGAGGCCGGCGCCGACGCCGTCGCCGTGATCTCCGCCGTAGGCAACGCGCGGGATCCCGCCGCCGCCGTTCGCGGATTCCTCGAGACGATTCGCTCGGCCCAGGGCGGCGCTCGTTGAGCTTTTCGAGCCGAGACGCTGCTCGGTCGATCCCGCAGGCCAGGCGAGTGCTGAGATGAACCCGTCCCGGCTTTTCTGGCCCGTGGGCATCGCGCTCGCGGCCAGCCTGCCCTTTCTCCCATCGCTTCAGGGTCAGTTCCTCTACTGGGACGACGTCACGAACTTCCTGATGAACGAGGGCTATCGGGGACTCGGCTGGCCTCAGCTTCGCTACATGCTCACGACCACGCTCCTGGGCCACTGGATTCCCCTGACCTGGCTCACCCTGGGAGTCAACTACGCCCTCGGCGGCATGAATCCCTGGGGTTACCACCTCGGCAATCTCCTGCTCCACTCGGCCAATGCCGTCTGCCTCTACTTCATCGCCCGACGACTCCTGGCCAGCGCCTCCGGGGAGACGCCCGCGCGCGTGATCGAGAGTAAGCCCGCCCGCGTGGGCGCGGCCTTCGCGGCCCTCGTCTTCGCGGTTCATCCCCTGCGGGTGGAGTCGGTGGCCTGGATCACCGAGCGCCGCGACGTGCTCTCCGGGCTCTTCTTCCTGCTGTCGATCCTCTTCTACCTTCGCGCGACGGACGGCGGCGGCTTCATCCGCGGGCGCTGGCGCACCGCCTCGCTCCTGGCCTTTGCCGGGGCGTTCCTGTCCAAGTCCATCGTCATGACGCTGCCCGGCGTCCTCCTCCTGCTCGACGTCTACCCGCTTCGCCGCCTGCGCCTGGGCTGGCGTGCCCTTCTTCTCGAGAAGTGGCCGTACGCGGCCATCACTGCGGCGGGCGCCGTCGTGGCCATGCTTGCCCTTCGCATCGGCGCGTCTGCCTCGGCCTGGAGCCAGACCGGCATGGGCGTACGCGTCGGCGTCGTCGCCTATGCTTTCTGGTTCTATCCGTCGCGCTGGGCGTGGCCCGTGGGGCTGTCACCGCTCTACGAGCTGCCTCCTCGGGTGGACCTCTGGCAGGGACGCTTTCTCGGTCCGCTCCTGGCGCTCGTTGCCGTGACCACGTGCCTCATCCTGCTGCGGCGGCGCGCCCCATGGGCGCTGGCGGCCTGGGTCTACTCGGCCCTCGTCCTCCTGCCCGTGAGCGGGATCGTGCACGCGGGCTTCCAGCTCGCCCATGACCGCTACAGCTATCTCTCGGGGCTCGGCTTTGCCGTGGTGGCGGGCGGCGCGCTCTGGGCGCTGCTTCGCGCCGAGGGCGCAGGCCGGCTCGGCAGGGCGCCCGTGACGCTGGTGCTGGCGGTGGCCGGGGTGGTCGTCCTTGGTCTTGGCGCGGCCAGCTGGGGGCAAACCCGGATATGGCGCGACTCCGACTCGCTCTGGGAGCGTGCGGTGGCGCTGGACGCGGATTGCGTCGTCTGCGCCAACAACCTGGCCGCGGCCCTCGTGCGGCGCCGGGAGCCCTCGTCCGCCGTGATCGACAGGGCCGAGGCCCTCGTGCGCCATGCCATCGAGCTGCGCGCCGATCACTTCACGTCGTACGACACGCTGGGCGTCATCCTGACGAACCGCGGACGGACGGCCCAGGCGGAAGAGGCCTTCCGTCACGCGCTGAGCCTGGCGCCCAACCAGGGCGCCCCCGCGGCCAACCTCGGCGCGCTCCTGGCCAGACAAGGGCGCTATGCCGAGGCCGTGCCCTGGCTGCGCAAGGCCACCGCGGCGCAGCCGGCGTTTCCTGGTCTCCGGAGCAATCTAGGCTATGCTCTACGCAACCATGGCATCGAGCTCGCGCGGCAGGGCAAGCTCGACGAGGCGGTGTCCCTGCTCACCGAGGCCTCCCAGATCCTGACCCAGGACCCGGACACGCATCGCAATCTCGGCCAGGCGCTCATGGAGCGCGGCCGGGGCGCCGACGCGGTGCCCATGCTCGAGCGCGCCCTCGCCCTCGACGGTGGCTCGGAAGCCACCCGGTTCCTGCTCGCCCAGGCACGCCTCCAGGCTGGGCCGCGGCCGACCCCACGGTGAGCAACCGGGCGATGAGCATCGCGCGCCGCGCGCTCCTCCCCATCCTCGTCTTCGCCGTGGCCTTCCTGACTTTCTGGCCGGGGTTGACCGGTGAGTTCGTCAACTGGGATGACCACGACAACATCGTCAACAACCCGGGCGTGCACGGGCTCGGCCGCGCGCAGCTCGAGTGGATGTGGACGAGCGCGGTCCTGGGCCACTACATCCCGTTGACCTGGATGAGCTTCGGCCTGAACTTCGCGCTCGGTGGCCTCAACCCGCGCGGCTACCACCTCGTGAACCTGCTGCTTCACGCGGCCAATGCCACCCTCTTCTTCTGGATCGCGCGGCGGCTCCTGAGGGCGGCGCGCTCGTCCGACACCCCGGACGAGGCTGCGTCACCGGGCCCGGTGGACTTCGGCGCGGCGTTCGCCGCCCTTCTCTTCGCCGTTCACCCTCTTCGCGTGGAATCCGTGGTGTGGATCACCGAGCGAAAGGACGTGCTCTCCGCCTTCTTCTTCCTGCTCTCGATCCTGGCTTATCTCCGCTCCGTCGCCACCGAGACGATCCGGCCCGTGTGGAGAGGGCTCTCCCTGCTCGCGTTCGCGGCGGCCCTGCTCTCCAAGGCCTCGGCCATGCCCTTGCCCGCCGTGCTCCTCCTGCTCGACGCCTATCCTCTGGGGAGGATCCGGCGGCTCGGCTGGCGGCGCTGCCTCCTGGAAAAGCTGCCGTGGGCCGTGATCGGGGCCGCGGGGGCTCTGCTCGCCCTCACCGTCGTCCTCAAGGGCACGGGCGTCACCGGGTACGAAAGCTACGGGGTGGCGGCGCGCGTCGCCATGACCGCCTACGCCTTCATGTTCTACCCGGCGCGCTGGCTCTGGCCCGTGCAGCTCATCCCCCTCTACGAGCTGCCCCCGCGCCTCGATCCTTTCTCCACCCGATTCGTCGTGCCCATGGTCGCCTTCGTCCTGATCACCGCGGCGCTGATCGCCCTGCGGAAACGGTGGCCGGCCGGCCTCGCGGCCTGGACGCTCTCCGTTGTGATGCTGCTTCCCATCAGCGGCGCCGTCCACTCGGGCCACCAGCTCGCCCACGACCGCTACAGCTATCTCTCGAGCCTGGGCCTGGCCTTGCTCCTGGGAGGCGGGCTCACGCGCCTCCTCGACGCGGACATGCGACGCCGACTGGGTTCCGTGATCGTGCGGAGCGTCGCCCTGGGGGCGGCCGTGCTCGTCCTCATGCTGGGGGTGGCGACCTGGGACCAGAGCAAGATCTGGCAGGACTCCGAGACGCTGTGGCGCTGGGCCGTGGCCATCGATCCCCAGTGCGCGGTGTGCTGGAACAATTTCGGGACGTCGCTAACGGCCCAGAAGCGGCATCCCGAGGCGGAGGAGGCCTACCGGCGGGCGCTCGGGCTCAGGCCCAAACGCGCGACCGTGGCCAACAACATCGCCACCGCCCTCCATGGCCAGCGCAAGGACGTGGAGGCGGAGGAAATGCTGCGCCTGGCCCTCAAGCTCGATCCCAACCTCACGGGCGCGCTCGCCAACATGGGAGCGCTGTATGCCCAGACCGGCCGCCTCGCCGAGTCGCTTCCGTATTTCCGCCGCGCCTGGGCCCAGGACCCATACTTCGCGAATCTCGCCCACGATTATGCCGCGGCGCTCCTCGAGATCGCCAAGTCCGAGCGCGAGGCCGGCCGCGGCATCCAGGCCATGGCCCTCCTGCAGGAGACGCTGGTCGTCTCGCCTGCCGATGCCGAGGCGCGACGCCAGCTCGACGCCATGACGGCGACGCGCACCCGGGCCGCGGCCCGCTCCGACCGTTGACCTCCCTCGCAAACCCGCTATAATGGCGCCGCCCGTCAACCCCGACGTCCCGCGTGGAGGAGGACACCGAATGAAGACCCTGCGATTCCGCCACCTGCTGAGCGCTCTCGCCATCGCGGCCCTCGTGCTGCCCGGCGCCGGGCCCGCGGATGCCCAGTCCAAAGGCACCATCAAGATCGCCACGCAGAGCCCGCTGTCGGGCGGCCAATCCGCCCTGGGCGAGGGCATCAAGCTCGGCGCCCAGCTCGGCATGGAGAAGTTCAAGGGCAACCTCGAGAAGAAGGGCTACAAGGTCGAGCTCGTGCCCTTCGACGACCAGGCCAAGCCGGACGTCGGCGTTGCCAACGCGAAGAACATCATCTCCGACAAGGACATCATGGTCGTCATCGGCCACCTCAACTCCGGCGTGGCCATCCCCTCGTCCGAGGTCTACAAGGAAGTCGGCCTGGCCATGATCTCGCCGGCCAACACGAACGAGAAGGTGACCGATCGCGGATACCCGAACGTGAACCGCGTGTGCGGGCGTGACGACGTGCAGGGCCCGGTGGGCGGGGAGTTCGCGGCCACCGTCATGAAGGCGAAGTCGGTCTACATCGTGCACGACAAGACCACGTACGGCCAGGGCGTGGCCGAGGCCTTCAAGAGCGACGTCGAGAAGAAGGGCGTGAAGGTGCTCGGTTTCGAGGGCACCGAGGAGAAGTCCAACTTCGATCCGATCATCACCCCCATCAAGGCCAAGAATCCCGACCTCGTCTACTTCGGCGGCATCTACGACCAGGGAGCGCCGTTCTTCAAGCAGGCGCGCGAGAAGGGGCTCAAGGCGAAGTTCCTCGGGCCCGACGGCTTCGACTCGTCGGACCTGGTGAAGATCGCCGGCAAGACGGTGGTCGGCATGTACTACACGACGGCGGCGGCGCCGACCTCGAGCCCGGCGGCCAAGCAGTTCGTGGACGAGTTCAAGAAGAAGTTCGGCAAGAACCCCGAGCCCTACGCGGCCGAGTCCTACGTCGCGACGGGCATCGCCATCAAGGCCCTCGAGTCTGTGGTCGCCGGGGGCAAGGCCCCGACCCGCGAAGCGGTGGCGAGCGCCATTCGCAAGGTCAAGTACGCGGGCATGACCGGCACCATCGAGTTCGACGACAAGGGTGATCCGAAGAAGGCCTCATACTACGTGATGCAGGTCAGCAGCGACAACCCCGAGAAGTGGTCCGAGAACAAAGAGGCCAAGCGGCTCGCCATCGCTGCGCCCGCGGCCAAGAAATAGCCGAGCGCGGGAACCCGGCGGGAGGGTGGCTTCTGCCCCCTCCCGCCTTCCCTTCTCTGGAACCGAGTGCCGATGGACGTTGAGCTCCTGCTCGGCATCTTCCCGCAGGTCCTCCTCGACGGCATCACCCTCGGCTTCATGTATGCCCTCATCGCGCTCGGCTACACCATGGTGTACGGCGTCCTCGAGTTCATCAACTTCGCGCACTCCGAGATCTTCATCTTCGGCGCCTTCGTCGGGGTGGAGCTGTTGCTGACCTTCAAGACGGCCGGCTGGCTCGACGTGCTGCCCTGGGTCGTCGTGCTCGTCGTGGTCTTGCTGGCGGGCATGGCCGCCTCCGGGCTTCTCGCCGTCCTCGTGGAGCGCACCGCCTACCGCCCCCTCCGGCACGCCCCGCGCCTGATCCCGCTGATCTCGGCCATCGGCGTCTCCTTCTTCCTCCAGGACACCATTCGCCTCGCCGAGTCGCTCTGGCGCAATGCCTTCAACCTCGTGTACCCATCCATGGACGCGCTCAATCACCGCTTCGAGCTGACCCAGACCATCGACGTCTCCATGAAGTCGCTCGTGGTCATCGTGGCCGCGCTCCTCATGCTGTGGGGCCTGCATAGCCTCGTCAACCGGACGAAGGTCGGCAAGGCCATCCGCGCCGTCGCGGAGGATCAGGCCGCGGCCAGCCTCATGGGCATCAACGTCAATCGCATGATCTCGCTGACCTTCCTGATCGGCGGCGCCATGGGCGGCGGGGCGGGCGTGCTGTTCGGCATGCAATACAGCCTGATCAATCCCTACACGGGCTTCATTCCCGGGCTCAAGGCCTTCACGGCGGCGGTCCTGGGAGGCATCGGCAACATCCCGGGCGCGATGCTCGGCGGGCTCTTGCTGGGAATCCTCGAGGCCTTCGGCGCCTCCTATCTTTCGCTGCTCACGGGCGGAGCCTTCGGAGCGGAGTACAAGGACATCCTTGCCTTCTCGATCCTCATCCTCATCCTGATCTTCCGGCCCAAGGGTCTCCTCGGCGAGATCGTCCGGGAGCGCGCGTGATCACGGGGCTCCTCGAGAAGCCCGTGTTCGCAACACCCCTCGTGGTCGGGCTGCTCGCCCTCACCACCTGGGGCGTGACCCGCTCTCCGCGCTCGATCGTGCTCTTCATGCTCTTCCAGGCCTCGATCCTGGTCCTCTACTTCGCGCGCATCCCGCGCGGGCCCAAGACCCTCCTGACCGCCGTCACCCTCGGCGTGCTCATGCCCGTGCTCGGGACCATCAACGCCTACTACATGGAGATCGCCATCCAGGTCGGCATCTTCGTGGCCCTGGCTCTCGGTCTCAACATCGTGGTGGGGCTGGCCGGGCTCCTGGACCTGGGCTATGTCGCCTTCTTCGCGGTCGGAGCCTACTCCTGGGCCATCTTCGGATCGCCCCAGGCCAATCAGATGTTCGGGGGAAGCGCCTTCCCGCTGTCGCCGTGGTGGTTCTTCGTCTTCCTCCTGGTCGGCGTCGGCGTGGCCGCGGGAGCGGGCATTCTCCTGGGCCTGCCCGTGCTGAGGCTCCACGGCGACTACCTGGCCCTCGTGACCCTCGGCTTCGGCGAGGTCATCCGGGTGCTCGCCAACAACCTCGACAAGCCCATCAACGTCACCAACGGTCCCAAGGGCATCACGCCCATCGGACGACCGCCCATCTTCTTCGCCCCGCTCCTGCAGGCCGTCGGGATCGACCCGAGCTCCAACGTGATCTACCCGCTCTACCTCTACGCCCTCGTGCTGCTGATCGTCGGCGTCACCGTGCTCGTCAACCGGCGGCTGGAGGACTCGCACATCGGCCGGGCCTGGGAGGCGATCCGCGAGGACCAGACGGCCGCGCAGGCCATGGGCGTGCCGCTCGTGCGCATGAAGCTCCTGGCCTTCGCCTGCGGCGCCTCCTTCGCGGGGGCGGTCGGCGTGCTCTTCTCGGCCAAGCAGATCTTCATCAACCCGGAGTCCTTCACCTTCATGGAGTCCATCGGCGTGCTCGCCATGATCATCCTGGGGGGCATGGGCTCCATCCCCGGGGCGATCCTCGGCGCCGCCGTCGTCACCATTCTGAACCTCCAGGTCCTCAAGGGTTTCTCCCTCTGGCTCAACGAGCTCCGCAACGCGGGCACCATGATCCTCGGCTACAACCTCGCCAACCTGCCCACTCAGCTCGAGCCGGCCAAGTACGAGCGCATGATCTTCGGCCTCATCCTCGTGCTCATGATGATCTTCCGGCCGCAGGGCATCCTGCCCGCGCGGCGCCGCACGCGCGAGCTCCAGGAGCCGGCGGAGCCCTGAGATGACGGCGCTTCTCGAGGCGCGCGGCGTCACCAAGCGATTCGGCGGGCTGATCGCGCTGAACAAGGTCGACTTCATCCTCGAGGAAGGCCGCATCGCCTCCATCATCGGGCCCAACGGCGCGGGCAAGACCACGTTCTTCAACGTCTTCACGGGCCTCTACGTGCCCGAAGAGGGAACGGTAAGCTTCCGGGGCGCTCCTCTCCTGGGCCTCCGACCCGATCAGATCACCGCCCTCGGCGTCTGCCGCACCTTCCAGAACATCCGCCTCTTCCGCAACATGACCGCGGTGGAGAACGTCCTCGTGGGCATGCACGCGCGGGTCGGCACGGGAGTGTGGAGCGCGCTGTCGCGAAACCGGCGCTTCAAGACGGAGGAGCGGGCCCTGTGGGCGCGGGCGGCGGAGCTGCTCGACACTGTCGGGCTCCGGGGACGGGCCAATGAGATCGCCCGCAACCTGCCCTATGGCGACCAGCGCCGCCTCGAGATCGCGCGTGCCCTCGCCTCTCGGCCCGCCCTCCTCCTCCTCGACGAACCCACGGCCGGGATGACCCAGGGCGAGGCGCGAGACCTCATGGCGCTCCTGCACCGCCTCATCGCCGACTTCGCCCTCACCATCCTGCTCATCGAGCACAACATGCGCGTGGTCATGGAGGTCTCGGACCACGTCACCGTTCTCGACTACGGCGAGAAGATCGCCGAGGGGCGCGCCGTCGAGGTGCAGCGGGATCCGCGCGTGATCGAGGCGTACCTGGGGCGGCGGAAGTGGACGCCCGCGGCGGGGGACGGCCGTGCTTGAGGTGCGGGACCTCCACGTCTCCTACGGAGAGATCCGCGCCTTGCGCGGCGTCTCCTTCGAGGTGCGCCAGGGCGAGATCGTCACCCTCCTCGGCAGCAACGGCGCGGGGAAGACCACGACCCTCCGCGCCCTCTCCGGGCTCCTGCACCCGCGCGAAGGCGATATCCTCTTCCAGGGTCAGTCGCTCCTCGGCGTCGCCTCTCATGCCATCGTGCACCGGGGCATCACCCACGTGCCCGAGGGCCGGCGCATCTTCAATCGGCTCACCGTCCTCGAGAACCTCGAGATGGGCGCCTTCACGCGCGCGGACGCCGGCGTGCGCGAGGACATGGACCATGTCTTCTCGATCTTCCCGCGGCTCCAGGAGCGGCGCAGCCAGGTCGCGGGCACGCTCTCGGGCGGCGAGCAGCAGATGCTGGCCATCGGCCGCGCTCTCATGGCCCGCCCCACCCTTCTCCTGCTCGACGAGCCCTCCATGGGCTTGGCCCCCGTCCTCGTGGAGCAGATCTTCGAGACCGTCCTCGCCATCAACAAGCAGGGGGTGACCATCCTGCTCGTGGAGCAGAACGCGGCCATGGCCCTGTCCATCGCGGGCCGCGGCTATGTCCTCGAGACCGGCGGCATCGCCCTCGAGGGCTCCGCGCGGAACCTGGCCGACAACCCCGAGGTTCGCCGGGCCTACCTGGGGGAAGCGTGACCAACAATTCACCAGAGGGGGGCGCGATGAGAACGCACGGATTGACCTACGAGGAGCACGCCCCCGGCGCCACGTACGAGACGCGGGGCCGCACGGTGACGGAGGCGGACGTCTGCGCCTTCGTCAACCTGTGCGGCTTCAACGAGCCGCTCTTCTACGACATGGAGTTCGTGCAGACCTCCTCGGTCTTCAAGGGCCGCCCCGCTCCCGGCGCCTTCACCTTCTGCCTCTCCGAGGGGCTCGTCATGCAGACGGGCCTCATCCACGGCACGGGCATGTCGTATCTGGGCAGCGAGATCAAGATCGTCGCCCCCGTGCTCGTGGGCGATACGCTCCGCGTCCGCGTGGTCATCACGGAGAAGCGCGAGACGAAGAAGCCCGATCGCGGTATCGTCACGTATCGGCACGAAGTGGTCAACCAGCGCGGCGAGCTCGTCCTGGAGGCCGTGATCAAGCGCATGATCCGGCGGGCCGCCGCGACGTCCTGATCCAGGAGGGTCTCCTGTGAGCGTGAAGGGCCGAGTGGTCCAGATCAATATCTCTCCGGGAGGCGTGCCCAAGCTCCCGGTCGCCGCCGCGCGCGTGACGCCGGACGGGCTCGAAGGCGACGGGCACCGCGACCTCGAGCACCACGGCGGCCCCGAGCGGGCCCTCTGTCTCTTCTCGCTCGAGCAGATTCGCGCCCTTCAGGTCGAGGGCCATCCGGTGACGCCCGGAGCCATCGGCGAGAACCTGACCCTCGAAGGTGTCGACTGGGAGCGCGTGCAGCCGGGCGCCGTCCTGGAGCTGGGCGAGGAGGTCCGCATCGAGATCACCCGCTACACGAGCCCCTGCTTCAACATCGAGCCGAGCTTCGCGGGCGGTGACTTCGCGCGCGTCTCCCAGAAGCGGCATCCCGGCTGGAGCCGCGTCTACGCCAAGGTGCTCCAGCCGGGGCCGATCAGACAGGGCGACCCCGTCCGGCTTCTCGATCCCGTATGAGAGCGGCCGACGCCGTCATCATCGGTGGCGGCGTCACCGGCTGCTCGCTCGCCTTTCACCTGGCCGGCGCCGGCCTCGGCCGCGTCCTCGTCCTGGAGCGGCGCTTCGTGGGGGCGGGCGGCACTGGCCGCTCCGTGGGCATCATCCGGCAGCTCTACCCGACGCCGGAGACCACGCGCATGGTCCTGCGCTCGCTCGACGTCTTCGAGCGCTTCGACGACGCGGTGGGAGGCGAAGCCGGCTTCCATCGCTGCGGCGTCCTCATCGGCGTCAGCGCCGCCATGCGTCCCACCCTCGAGAAGACTCTGGCCCTTCAGCGAGGTCTCGGTGTGCGAGCGGAGATCCTCGATCCCGCCGATCTCCACCGCCTGGAGCCGCGCATCGATCCCGCCGGGCTCGGCGCCGTCCTCCACGAGCCCGGCTCGGGATACGGGGACCCTCCCGCCGTCAACGCGGGGTACGCCGAGGGCGCGCGACGGCGCGGCGCCGTCATCGAGCAAGGGGTGGAGGTGGTCTCGCTCCGGACGTCGGGCGGCAAGATCACGGGCGTCGTCACCGCCGCGGGGGACGAGATCTCGTGCCCGGTCGTCGTCAATGCCGCCGGGCTCTGGTCTCCGGCGGTGGCCCGGCTTGCCGACATCGAGCTGCCCATCGTCATCGGACGGCATCCCGTCTTCGTCGTGGAGCGCGATCCCGGCTTCGGTCCCGACCACATGGTCTACATGGATCTTGCGGGGGGGAGCTATCTTCGCCCAGAGACGGGTGGCCTCACCCTGACCGGCTCGCTCATCGACGACGAGACCCAGCACCCCATGGATCCCGAGCTGCTCGGCGCCGAGCCTTCCTTCGACGAGGCGAGCGTGGCCCTCGAGCGCACGAGCCGGGCGGTGCCGCGAATGGCGGAGGCCCGTTACGCGCGCGGCTGGGCCGGCGCCTTCGACATCACGCCCGACTGGATGCCCATCCTCGACGAGACGGGCCTCGAAGGCTTCTTCGTGGCGGCGGGCATGTCGGGCCACGGCTTCAAGCTCGCGCCGGCCGTGGGCGAGATGATGGCCGCCCTCATCTCGGGCGCCCCGCCCCCGGTCGACCCCGCCCCCTTCCGCCTCTCGCGCTTCGCGGGCCGCGCCATCAGCGGCACGTTCGTATCCTCGTATCTCGGCTGACGTCCGCAGCTTGACGGTAGTTCGTCGCCATGTACACTCCTGAGCCATGACAAGCCCTGCCGCTCAATCCTCGCGCATCGGCGTCGACATCGGCGGCACCTTCACCGACCTCGTCTGGGTCGACGACGCCACGGGGGCCGTCAAGGTCGGCAAGCTCCTGACCACACCCAAGGACCCCTCGCAGGCCGTCGAGCAGGGCGTGGTGACGCTCCTCGCCGACGCGGGCGGCGCCGCCGCGGAGGTGCGGTCGGTCATCCACGGGACGACGCTGGCCACCAACGCCCTCATCGAGCGCAAGGGCGCGCGGACGGGACTCCTGACCACCGCGGGCTTCCGCGACGCCGTCGAGATCGGGCACGAAGGCCGCTACGACATGTACGACATCTTCATCGACTCGCCCGCGCCGCTCGTCCCCCGCCACCTGCGGCTCGAGGTGACGGAGCGCATGGCCGCGGACGGTCGTGTCCTCGTGCCACTCGACGACGGGAGCGCGCGGGCGGCCATCGCCAGGCTCCGCGACGCGGGCGCCGAGGCCATCGCCATCTGCCTGCTCCACGCCTATCGCAATCCCGTCCACGAGCGGGCGCTCGAGCAGCTCTGCGCGGAGCTCGCTCCCGGCGTGCCCGTCTCCACCTCGTCCGAGGTGGTGCCCGAGATCCGCGAGTACGAGCGGACCTCGACCACATGCGGCAACGTCTACGTCATGCCGCTCATGGCGCGCTATCTCGACGACCTCGAGCGCAAGCTCCACGATCTGGGAATCCCCGGCCACTTCTACATCATGCTCTCCTCGGGCGGGGTGGCCACGCCGGCCACCGCCAAGCGCGTGCCCATCCGTCTCGTCGAATCGGGCCCAGCCGCGGGCGCCCTCGCCGCCGCGCGCATGGCACGCGAGCTGGGCGAGCCCAAGCTGCTCTCCTTCGACATGGGCGGCACCACCGCCAAGGCCTGCGTGATCGACAAGGGCGAGCCCCTCCTCGCCCGGGAGTTCGAGGTCGCGCGCGCCGACCGCTTCAAGAAGGGCTCGGGGCTGCCCGTCCGCGTTCCCTGCATCGAGATGATCGAGATCGGCGCGGGGGGCGGCTCCCTGGCGCGGATAGACCGTTTGGGTTTACTTAAAGTCGGCCCCGACAGCGCGGGCGCGGATCCCGGGCCGGCCTGCTATGCCTCGGGCGGCCAGGTGCCCACGGTGACCGACGCGGATCTGCTCCTCGGATATCTCGATCCCGGCTTCTTCCTGGGCGGGCGCATGCGCCTGGACGTGGAGGCGGCCCGTCGCGCCGTCGAGGAGAAGGTGGCGCGCCCCATGGGGCTGACCACGACGGAGGCCGCCTGGGGCATACACCGCGTGGTCAACGAGAACATGGCCGCCGCCGCGCGCGTGCACGGCATCGAGCGCGGCAAGGACTTGCGCGCCTATCCGCTCTTCGCCTTCGGGGGCGCCGGCCCCGTGCATGCCTGGCAGGTGGGACGCATTCTCAAGGTACCGCGCGTCCTCGTGCCCTTCGGCGCCGGGGCCATGTCGGCCTATGGCCTTCTCGCCGCTCCTCTCGCCTTCGACTTCGTCCGCACGGCCACCCAGCGGCTCGACGCGGCCGACTGGACGCAGATCAACGCCCTCTTCGGCGAGATGGAGGACGAAGGCCGCGCCGTCCTGCGCCGCGCGGAGGTGGACGCCACCGACATCACCATCCGCCGAACGGCCGAGATGCGCTACACGGGCCAGGGCCACGAGGTCGAGGTCGAGGTGCCGGCGGGCACGCTCTCGGCGGCCAGCCTGGCCACGATCACGGCCAATTTCGAGTCGGCCTACCGCGCCCTCTACAGCCGCACCCCCCTGGGCGTGCCCATCGAGGCACTGAACTTCCGCGTCGTGGTCTCGGGTCCGGTGCCCGAGATCTCGGTCTCGGGCCCGAAGAGCGGCGCGCGGGCCGCGCGTGTCGCGCTCGCGCCGAAGTCGACGCGTGAGGCCTATTTCCCGGAGGCGCGCGGCTACGTCGACACGCCGGTCTATGACCGCTACGCCCTCCAGCCGGGCGCGGCCTTCCAGGGTCCCGCCATCATCGAGGAGCGCGAGTCCACCACGGTGGCCGGCCCCGGCGCGATGCTCCGCGTGGACGACCGCCTCACGCTGATCATGGAGCCCGGGTCATGAATTTTGACCCGATCACCCTCGACATCTGCTGGAACCGGCTGATCGGCGTCGTGAACGAGCAGGCGGCCGCGCTGATGCGCACGTCCTTCACGTCCATCGTGCGCGAGGCGGGCGATCTGTCCGCGGGTGTCTTCGACCGGCGAGGCTGGATGGTGGCGCAGGCGGTGACGGGCACGCCGGGGCACATCAACTCCATGGCCCTCGCCATGAAGCACGTTCTCGACGTGTATCCGGTGGACGCGTGGGAGCCCGGGGACGTGGTCATCACCAACGACCCGTGGAAGACGTCGGGCCACCTCAACGACGTCACCATCTGCAACCCCGTCTTCCGGGGAGGCGACCTCATCGCCTTCTTCGCCTCCACCTGCCACTCCGCGGATATCGGCGGCCACGTCCTCTCCGCGGAGGCGCGCGAGGTGTACGAGGAAGGGCTCTTCATCCCCATCATGAAGCTCTACGAGGGCGGCCGGATCAACGCGTCGCTCGAGGCCATGATCCGATCCAACGTGCGCGTGCCCGACCTCGTCATGGGCGACTTCCATGCCCAGATCGCCGGGGGAGCCGTGGGCGGCGATCGCCTCCTCGAGTTCATGGAGGAGTTCGGGCTCGAGCGCCTGGAGCCGCTCTCCGACGAGATCGTCACGCGGACCGAGCGCGCCATGCGCGAGGCCATCGGGCGTCTGCGGCCCGGCACCTACGAGTACGCCATCACCTCCGACGGCTACGGCGAGCCCGTGACCATCACCTGCCGCTGCGAGGTCAAGGGCGACAGCCTCTGGGTCGACTTCACCGGCTCCTCGGCCGCGAGCCGGCGCGGCGTCAACGTCGTCATGAACTACACGGAGGCGTACACGACGTACGGGGTCAAGGTCATCGTCAGCCCCGACGTGCCGAACAACGAGGGCGCCTTCCGCGTGCTTCGCATCACGGCGCCCGAGGGAAGCATCCTGAACGTGCAGCACCCCGCCCCCGTGGCCGCGCGCCACGTCGTCGGCCACTTCCTCCCCCACGTGGTGGCGGGCGCCCTCAAGCAGGCGCTGCCCGACCATGTCATGGCCGAGGGCTCGGCAAACATCTGGGGGATCCAGCTCTCGGGCAAGGACAGGGAGAGGAAGCCCTTCGTCTACACCTTCTTCGGCTCGGGCGGCACGGGGGCGCGCCCCACCAAGGACGGTCTCTCCGCCACCGCGTTCCCCTCCGGCGTGCTGGGCACGCCCGTGGAGGTCGTGGAGACGCTCGCCCCCCTCCTCGTCGAGCGCAAGGCGCTGCGGGATGGCTCCGGCGGCGACGGCCGCTTCCGGGGAGGGCTCGGCCAGGTGATGGGCTTCCGCGTCCTCTCCGATGACCCCGCGACCTGCTCGGTCTTCTGCGACAGGACGACCATCCCGGCCCAGGGCTTCTTCGGAGGCGAGCCAGGCGCGAAGGGGGCGCTCCTCATCAACGGCAAGGCGCCCGCAAACCCCAAGGCGGAGCAGGTCCTGCTGCCGGGCGACCTCATCGAGCTCTTCATGCCGGGCGGCGGCGGCTTCGGCCCGCCCGCGGAGCGCGATCCCGCCCTGCGGGCGCGCGACCGCCTCGAGGGCTACGCGACGACATAGCCCGCGGCCGGCGCCGCGACGTTTGTGCTAGACTCCCGTTCCAGTCCCGCGGTCACTGCCGACCTGTAGGCTCAATTTCGGCGTAGAGGAGGATCCCAGATGCGACGTGCCATTGGCCTGCTCTCTCTGGCGCTGTCGGCCGTGCTCGCGACCGCGTCCATGTCCCACGCGCAGGCGCCCAAGGAAGTCGTGATCGGCGCCATCTATCCCCTCAGCGGCAACCTGGCCCAGATCGGCATCGATTCCATCACCGCCATGAGAATGGCGGTGGAGCTCTACAACGGGAAGTCCGACCTCAACCTGCCCGGAATGAAGAAGACGACGGAGGGGTTGCCGGGACTCGGCGGCGCTAAGATCCGGCTCATCGTCGTGGACCACCAGGGCAAGCCGGACGTGGGTCAGGCCGAGGCCGAGCGGCTCATCACGCAAGAGAAAGTGACGGCGCTCATCGGGGCCGTGTTTTCCAGCGTCAGCGCGACGACGAGCCAGGTCGCCGAGCGCTACGGCGTGCCGCACATGAACGGCGAGTCCTCATCGCCCACGCTGACGGAGCGCGGCTTCAAGTGGTTCTTTCGCACCTCGCCGCACGACGGCCACTTCACCCTCGCCATGTTCGAGTTCCTGAAGGACTTCGAGAAGAAGAAGGGGGTCAAGCTCAAGACGGTCGGTCTCATGCACGAGGACACCCTCTTCGGCGCCGACTCGGGCAAGGTGCAGGAGGAGCTGGCGAAGAAGTACGGCTACGAGGTGGTGGTCAACATGGCGTACCGCGCCAAGACGACCAGCCTCGACGCCGAGGTGGGCAAGCTCAAGGCCGCCGCTCCCGACGTGTTCCTGCCCACGTCGTATACCTCGGACGCCGTGCTCTACATCAAGACGGCCAAGACCCTCGAGTACGTTCCGCGGATGCTCATCGCCCAGAACGCGGGGTGGGTGGATCCGCAGTTCGTCGCGGAGATGAACAAGGACATCGAGGGGCACATCACGCGCTCGCCCTTCGCCCTCGATCTCCAGGCCAAGAAGCCCCTCATCCGTCAGGTCAACGAGCTGTTCAAGAAGCAGAAGGACAACCCCGGCGGCCGCGACATCTCCGAGGCGCCCGCGCGCGCCCTCACCGCTTTCACCGTGCTCGTGGACGCCATCAATCGTGCCCGGTCCACCAGCCCCGAGGAGATCCGCAAGGCGCTCGTGGCCACCAATGTCCCGGCCGACCAGCTCCTGATGCCGTGGACGGGCGTCCGCTTCGACGAGAAGGGACAGAACAGCGGCGTGCGCGCGATCCTCCAGCAGATCCAGAAGGGCGCGTACGCGACCGTCTGGCCCTTCGACCTGGCCGCCGCGGAGGTCATCTATCCCCTCCCGGGCTTCAAAGACAAGAAGTAGCCGCACCCCGTGACGGCCGAGGTGCTCGTCCAGGGGCTGGTCAGCGGCCTCCTGATGGGCTTCGTCTACGCGCTGATCGCCGCCGGACTCTCCCTGATCTTCGGCCTCATGGAGATCGTCAACTTCGCCCACGGGGAATTCCTCATGGGCGCGATGTTCGCCACGTTCTGGGCGTGGGCCCTCCTGAAGCTCGATCCCCTCGTCTCGCTCCCCTTCACCGTCCTCCTCCTGGCCCTCTTCGGCCTGCTCGTCTACCACGGGCTCATCCGGTGGATCCTGGGCGCTCCCATGCTCGCCCAGATCTTCGCCACCTTCGGTCTTGCCATCTTCCTGCGCGCCGCCGCCCAGGCGCTCTGGGGCGCGGACTTCCGGCTCGTCAAGGGCCCGCTCGTCGACGGCCGCATCTCGCTCGCGGGCATCTTCATCGGCTTGCCCCAGCTCGTGGCGAGCGTGGGGGCGCTCTGCGCCTTCGGCCTCCTCTACTGGTTCATCCGGAAGACGGAGACGGGGCTGGCCCTCCAGGCGACGTCCCAGGACCGCCAGGCCGCCATGCTCATGGGCATCGACACGCAGAGGATGTTCGCCCTCGGCTGGGCCATCGGGGCCGGCTGCGTGGGCGCGGCGGGCGCCCTTCTCGCCATGTTCTTCTACATCTTCCCCGACGTGGGAGCGACGTTCGCCCTTCTTGCGTATGTCGCGGTCGCCCTCGGCGGCTTCGGCAATGTCCCCGCCACCCTCCTGGCCGGCGTCATCGTGGGCATCGTCGAGGTGCTGGGCGGGCTCCTGATCGCGCCCGCCCTCAAGTACGCCGTGGTGTTCTCGCTCTACCTCGTGGTCGTGCTCTGGCGCCCCCAGGGCCTCCTGGGACGCTTCTGATGCCGCCCGTGGCGCGCTGGCCCGTGGTGCGCTGGACAGGCGCCGGTACCCTGCTCCTCCTTCTCCTGGGCTTTCCCCTCGTCTTCACCCAGCCTCATCCGCGCCACGTCGTCATCACGATCTTCCTGTTCGCCATGCTCGCCCAGGCCTGGAATCTCCTCGCGGGCTATTGCGGCCAGATCTCCCTCGGGCACGCGGTCTTCTTCGGAGCGGGAGCGTATACGTCCACGCTGCTGGGAAAGTACTTCGATCTCTCCCCCTGGATCGGCATGGTCGTGGGCGCCGTGGTGGCGGTGGCCGTCTCCCAGCTCATCGGGTATCCGGTCTTCCGGCTGCGCGGCCACTACTTCGCCATCGCCACCATCGCGGTGGGCGAGATCGTCAACACGCTCATGATCAACTGGGACTGGGCGGGCGGCGCGCGCGGGCTCTTCGTGCCCATCAAGCGCCCCGACTCGCTCGCGAATCTGCAGTTCCACCAGAGCAAGCAGAACTACTACTACATCGCCCTCGGGCTCCTGCTCTTGGCATTCTGGATCACCCGCAAGGTGGAGGTCTCGCGCATGGGCTATTACCTGCGCGCCATCCGCGAGGACCAGGACGCGGCGGCGAGCCTGGGTATCCCCGTGGCCGCGTACAAGCAGCGGGCCATGGCGCTGTCGGCCGCCCTCACCGCGCTCGGGGGCAGCTTCTACGCGCAGTACATCCTCTTCATCGACCCGGACTCGGTGTTCCCCACCGCGCTGAGCATCCTGATCTGCCTGGTGGCCGTGCTCGGCGGCATCGGCACGCTCTGGGGCCCGCTCATCGGGGCGGCCATCCTCATCCCGCTCGGAGAGTGGACGCGCATCTATTTCGGCGGCACGGGCAAGGCCATCGATCTCCTGATCTACGGCGCCCTCATCATGCTGGTCTCCGTCATCCAGCCGGGCGGCATCATGGCCCTCGCTCAGCGCGGCCGCCGGCGGACCGGTTAGGCATGCCCGTGGCCACCATGCTGCTCGACGTCCGCGGCGTCACCAAGCGCTATGGCGGCCTGGTGGCGAACAGCAACATCTCCTTCCAGGTCGGCTATGGCGAGCTCGTCGGCATCATCGGGCCCAATGGAGCGGGCAAGTCCACGCTCTTCGACCTCGTGACGGGCTTCCAGCCGGCCGACGAGGGCCAGGTGCTCCTCGAGGGCGAGTCCGTCACGCGACTCCGCCCCGATGAGATCAGCCGACGCGGCGTCGCGCGCACCTTCCAGAAGCTCAAGCCCTTCACCCAGATGACCGTGGTCGAGAACGTCATGGTCGGCGCCTTCCAGAAAACCACGGTTCCCGCCCGCGCCCGCCGAGAGGCCATGGAGGCCCTCGACCGCGTGGGGCTGGCCGACAAGGCCGAGGCGCACGCGCGCGTGCTCTCCACGGGCCAGCGCAAGCGCCTCGAGCTCGCGCGCGCCCTCGCCACCCAGCCGCGATTGCTCCTCCTGGACGAAGTCACGGGCGGCGTGGACCAGCGCAGCATCCCGGCGCTCGTGGATCTCGTGCGCAGGCTCCACGGCGAAGGCGCCTCCCTCATCGTCATCGAGCACAACATGAGCGTGATCATGGGCATCTCTCAGCGCATCGTCGCCCTGAACCTGGGCGAGGTCATCGCCGACGGGCCGCCCGCCGTCGTGGGGCGTGACCCGCGCGTGGTCGAGGCCTACCTGGGCCAGGCCTATGTCGCCTGAAACCGCCCAGGCTGCCATGCTCGAGGCCCAGGGCCTCAACGTGCTCTACGGCGACTACCAGATCCTCTGGGACGTCTCCTTTCGCGCCCCCGCGGGAGAGGTGATCGCCATTCTCGGTCCCAATGGCTCGGGCAAGTCCACCCTCATGAACACGCTCTCCGGGCTCCTCCGCTCTCGCACGGGAGCGATCAGCTTTCGAGGCGCGCGCATCGATGGGCTGCCCCCGCACAAGATCGTGGGACAGGGCCTCGCCCACGTCCTCGAGCGGCGCCGCCTCTTCCCGTACCTGACGGTGAGCGAGAACCTGCTCCTGGGCGCCTATCATCCGAGCGCCAAGGCCCGCCGGCAGGAGACCCTGGACGACGTCGAGGCGCTGTTCCCTCGCCTGCGGGAGCGCCGCGCCCAGCTCGCGGGCACGCTCTCGGGCGGCGAGCAGCAGATGGTGGCCATCGGCCGCGGGCTCATGGCCCGGCCGGCCCTGCTCATGATCGACGAGCCGTTCCTCGGGCTGGCGCCGAAGGTCGTCGAGCAGATCGCCGGCGTCATCTCCGCCATCAACCGTGAGCGGGGCATCACCATCGTCTTCATCGAGCAGAACGTGGAGCTGGCTCTCCGGATGGCCCATCGCGGCTACATCCTCGAGTCCGGGCGGGCCATTCTCGAGGGCCCCTCGGCCGACCTCCTGGCGTCGGCCGAGGTGAAGCGCATCTTCCTCGGTCATTGAGCTACGCCGGCGCGCCGATCGCACACCCCGGGGGCCGTACATACGTGGGGCCCAGGATCACTCCTGGGCCCCGCGATGCGAATGGGTTGGACGGCGAAAGAGATCAGCGCGTCGGACTCGCCTCTCCCTTGCGCCGGCGCCACGCGCATGCAGCCAGGCCGAGGACGCCGAGCCCGAGGAGTGTCAGCGTGGCGGGCTCCGGCACCACTCTCAACTCCGTGTCGAAGCTGGTGACGCCAGGGCCAGCGAAATGGATGTTCACGATCTCGGTCAGCGAATAGGGCGCAACAGGAAAGCTCCCCGCGAGAAAGAGCCCGCTGAAGGCACCCGGGCCGAACGTCGCAGGCCCGACATGCAGCCCGCCCGTACCGAAAATCGTGTTGGTGTTGTCTTCGTACCCGTCGAAGCTGATCGTGTTGCCGGATCCCGTCAGCGTGCCCCCGAGGGACATGACGAGGTTTGTCGCACCCTGCGGGAAGGAAAAGTCCGTGTCGCTCAGCTGGAGGATGAAGTTCTGGGCCCCGGCCGAGGTGCTCGTGACCTCGATGGCGTTCAGGTCGATGGTGCCCGGAAACGGATGCACGGGCTTCGAGATGCCGGTGTCGACGGTGACGAGCAGACCCGGAAACGGGCCTCCCCCTCCCGGAGCGTACAGGATGACACCCACCGTCGGATTCGAATCCCCGGGGCCGTTGTCCAGCACGGTCACTGTCGTCACGCCGTCGGAGATCTTGAACTGCGCCCCAGCATGCGCGGCGCTCACGCAGACCGCGAGCGTCAACGCGAGTATCGCGAGAACACGTATCCAGCTCGAACTGCTCTTTGCCATTTGGCGGTTTCCCCTTTCTTCGAGACCTGCTGGACAGAGTCTCTAGCAAGGGGCGCGCCGACGTGAAATCAGAAGGGAGAGCAACACTTCAAGCCACTTGCGGGCGAAAAGATTCTGGGCGGGGGCATGTCGTAAAGGCCTCCGACATGGAGCGCCCAGGAACTGGCCGACGGCGCCCTCGAGAACGTCGCCGGCATGGGCCGGCGACGGCGTGAGAGGGAGCGGGCCCCCTTGGCCCCGCCTAATGCCCGGCCAGATTGGCTGTTTTGCGTGCCCCTTCTGGGGCTGTCGGGCCTGGCTCACCCCCGTGCTATGCTGGCTGGCGAGTCTCAGACCGGCTTAAAAGCTCGGCCGACAGTGGCTTCACCAGCCAGGGGGAGTCGATCGACGTGGGTCTAATGAGGCTGCTGGCGCGCATCTGGGAGGCGATCACCAGCATCACGCGTCCGCCCAATGCCGCCACGCTGTTCCGGCGGGCCGACCTCTACCGCCAGGAAGGCCGCTTCGAGGAGGCGGCCGAGCTCGTGGCCCAGGGGCTTCGGCTCCAGCCAAACAACGGCGTCGGCCATCTCCTCTCAGCCTATCTGCACCTGGCCTTCAGGCAGATCGGTCCGGCCAAGGCCGAGTTCCAGACGGTCCTCGGCGTGGATCCCTATCACCCCCGCGCGCTTCTTGGACTGGCCAGGATCGCCCTCGAGGAACGAGACCTCGCCGCTTGCCGGCCCTTCCTCGACAAGGCCCTCCAGTACTATCCCGACTTCCCCGAGGCGCGCGCGCTCCAGGAGATGGTCGCGGGCTGGGCGGACGTGGCGGTACCCGCCGGACAGCGTCCGGCCTACGCCGGACCGCCCCTGGCCATGGAGAGGCTCAAGCCGCCCGCGGCGGGTCGCGAGTTCGTCCTCACGCAGGCCGATGGCACCCTCGTCTTCTCGCAGCAGGGGGACAAGGACGCCGAGGACCTGGCCGCGCACGTGACGCAGGTGTACCGGATCGCCGCGGCCACGCTCGCCCGTGCGGGTCTGGGCGCCCTCCGGCGCGGCATCGTGCAGGCGACCACGGAGACGACGTTCTTCCGGAGCAATGACCGGCTCATCCTCGCCCTGACCTTCCCGCAGGACGTCAAGATCGGCTTCGGGCTTCTCGAGACGGACAAGATGTGGACGAACTCCCTGCGCGAGCTCGGAGTGCGCGCATGAGCGCCGAGCCCGTGCCTCCCGGACAGCCCGTGGCGGGCACGGCCCCGCTCGCGGCCGCTTCGCGCTCCTCGCGCGCCCGTGAGTTCCGCCGGATCCTCGCCGAGATGCTCAGGATCGATCGCGTGCGCGGAGGCCTCGTGGTGGCCGCCGATGGGCTCGTCATCACCTCGAGCGTGCCGCGGAACATCGCCATCGAGCCTCTGGCCGCCCTCACGGCCACCCTCGGCCGCGAGCTCGAGGCGGGAGGCGACCGGCTCAAGCGCAGCACCTTTCACACGGCGCTCTTTTCGGCGGACGACGGCACGCTGTTTCTGGGCGCGTGCCCGGTGGGCTTCGTGGTGGTGCTGGGAGACCGCGAGGTCAACGTGGGGCTGGTGCAGTGGGCGCTCCGGAAGGCGCTCGCTACCCTCGAGGGCACGTGGGGCGCGAGAGACCAGGTCCCCGCCACGCCCGAGGAGATGTAGCGCGTCCTTCCGTCGTGAGGCCGCCAGTGTGAGGCGGCCAGTGTCAGGCCGCCGATGTGAGGCGGCCGTCCGCGGCTGTCCCCGGCGCCGCGAACCTCTCCCGCCGGCCGCTCTTATGCCTTCTTCTCTCCGAAACCCGTGCGCGACTCCTCGGCGGTGAGCGGCGTGGACATCTCCTTCATGTCCTTGGGCCTCTCCCGCGCCTCGGCGAGGATCTTGCCGACGGAGATGGCCGCCTCCTTGGCAAAGAGCCGGACCATGCCCACGGTCGTCCGCTCGCCGAAGATGGCGAGCAAAATGGCCTCATCGTCCACCGTGGAGACATGCATGCTCTCCTTGGCGCCTTGATGGAAGAGAACGGTGAACTCCGTCTCTCCCAGCAGCTGGGCCAGCGCGCCCGTCGAGCTGAAGGCGCCGGCGGCGAGGGCGGAGATGGAGACGGTGTCGAGCGCACGGTTGGCGCCCGTCATGGACAGGAGCTGGCCGCTCCGGTCGATGAGCAGCGCCTCGCTGGCTCCGGACTCGCCCAGGAAGGTCGTCAGGACCTGGTTGATCTTCTCGGAATCGATCTCGCGGATCACCATGTTATGCGGTCTGCTCACGGTCTGCCCCCTTTTCTTGCCCGAACTCGCCGACCAGGACCATGCGGGACACGGTGTTCAGCGTGTCGAACACGCCGTCACCGTTGACCGCCACGGCCTCGAAGGACGGGACCCGACGGGCCCGCCGGTTGAGGAGAAATTCCATGTACTCGAGCGGCGCGACGTTGGCGAGGTCGCGCTTGTTGTACTGAATCACGTACGGGATCTCGTCGATGTTGTAGCTGTACTCGCGGAGGTTCTCCTCCAGGTTGCGGAAGCTCTCGACGTTCTCGCGCAGCCGGTCCCACTGCGAGTCGGCCACGAAGACGAGCCCGTCGCACCCGCGCAGGACGAGCTTGCGGGTCATGTTGTAGTAGACCTGCCCCGGCACCGTGTAGAGCTGGAACTTCGCCGTGAAGCCGCGCACGGTCAGCGCGGAGACGGGAAGGAAGTCGAAGAAGAGGGTGCGGTCGTCGCCCGCGGCCAGCGAGATCATGTTGCCCTTGCTGTCGCCCGGCAGGCTCCGGTGGATGTGCTGGAGGTTGGCCGTCTTGCCGGCCACCCCGGGGCCGTAGTAGACGACCTTGAAGTTGATGACCTTCTGCGCGTAGTTGATGATCGCCATATCGCCTCAGGCTCCCAG
>WNGQ01004144.1_pt1 | contig 27696 bp, 25 predicted proteins | sample 5407661 | NCBI WGS metagenome assembly WNGQ01 (sample SAMN13153382, study PRJNA577476) | soil metagenome | isolation source: 60 cm soil or saprolite under Garry oak tree replicate 2 | place: USA:California | collected 2016-06-15 | reverse complement strand
ATTCCCACGCCCGCGGACCTCGATCACGGCCTGTCGTCCCATCGTGTCCGAGGCTATGAGTTTGTGTTCTGGTATTGAGTAGTGTGTTGTACCGGAAAACAGCGCGCCCGCCTTGCTCAATGTCAAAGGCAGTCGCGCCTGCCGGTGAGCTGAATGTGTTGTTCTCGGCAAACAGAAAGTTTCCGCTTCCAAAATAGGACAGGTCTGCCCAGGATGCGTCCCCGTACCTGTCATTGCTGCCGTTCCAGTTCGCTCCGTTAATCTCGATCTGGTTTACGTTCGTACCGTTGGCCACATCAAAAAGATTGTGATCGATGACGCCCCAAACGTTTGCGCTCGCGATGTTCAGCATGCGAAAACCAATGCCGGCGTTAAGGTGGTTGTGATCCATCCTAAAGGAGTGAGAATTCCCGTTTACGTTGATAACTCCGCTGTTTCGCGCGTTTGCCTGAGAGGATGTAAACAAGAATGAAACGCCCGTCATGCGGAACGACTTGTTTGCGGCCGTATTGATGACAAAAGTAGCGTTGGAGCTATTGGACACCATGTCGAAAATCACGGTCTGGTCGTTGTAGGCGGTGGGATTTCCCAGGCTATCAGGGGTGGTCGTCGTTCCTTGGCCCTGGATCACCGTGGAGTAAACCTGATTGTAGGTGACTGTAGTCGTCCACTGAACGTTCTGGGAGGAAGTGCAAACGGGCAGGACAACAGTTGTATTATCGGCGGCTACCGAATTTAGGGCATTCTGAACATCGGTACTGGAACACGATGCAGCGTTAATCGTGGTCTGCGCCTTCGTGCTGAGTGGAAGGCTCAACAGCAATGCGAACAGCCCCCAAGTCAGTCGTCTGGGCGCTCTCATCTTGGTCACTGACACAATCATCGCCCCCTCATCCCACATCGATCTTGCGCCCGGAAAGAGCCCAAATACACTGTCTTGGGGGACAGTTTTAGGACATGGTACCACTGTTGTTACCGTCCAGCAGAGTAATGCACGTCCTAATAGCCGTCTTTTGATGGACTTGCCGCACCCGGGGTCAAAGGATCGCGCTCGTCGTCCCACGGATGCCGCAAACCCGCAAGCTAGCTTGCACGGCAAGCTACTTTGCATTACTAAGCGATACCGCTATGTAGATGGCGCCACTATCTAGATTACGCCGCAATCTAGATGGCGCGGCCATGTACTTTGCGTCACAAAGTTGGTTTTTCGCGGTTTTGCTGGCCGAAACCCTTTAGAATCTATGCATTTCATGCAGCCCTTGGTCTCCATCTTAATCCCAGCGTATAACTCTCAGGAATGGCTGGCGGATACGCTCGAGTCGGCCATTGCCCAAACTTGGCCTCGCAAGGAGATTATCGTCGTTGATGATGGTTCCAGGGACCATACCGCCGAAGTGGCCCGGCGGTTCACCTCGAAGGAGGTTGCCGTCGTTACTACCAAGAATCAGGGTGCGGCGGCGGCGCGCAACCATGCGATGCGCCTCAGCCAGGGCGACTACATTCAGTGGCTGGACGCGGACGACCTTCTGGCACCAGAAAAAGTCGAGCGTCAGATCGCAGCCCTCCGGGAGCTCTTCTGTCTTCGGCGTGGGCTTTCTTCAATTATCGAACCCAATGCGCCCGGTTCATTCCAACCTCTTTGTGGCAAGACCTTTCTCCCGCGGAATGGCTCCGGCACAAACTCGACGAAAATCTACACATGCAAACGGCTACCTGGCTGACAAGCAGGGAATTGGCCGAAGCCGCAGGACCCTGGGATACACGTTTGCATTTTGACGATGACGGCGAGTATTTTTGCCGGGTTCTTCTGGCGTCCGAAGGCACGCGCTTTGTGCCGGAAGCCAAAGTGTTTTACAGAATTACCACGACGAAGCGCGTGAGTCACATTGGCGCCTCGGACAAAAAAAAAGAAGCACTGCTGCTTTCGATGCGCTTGCACATCCAGTATCTGCGTTCGCTCGAAGACAGCGAGCGGGTCCGAAAAGCGTGCCTGACTTATCTGCAGAATTGGTACGACAATTTTTATCCCGAGCGGCCGGATCTTGTTGCGGAGCTGCAGGATCTGGCAAAGCAGCTCGACGGTTCCATGAAGGAACCGCGGCTTCGCTGGAAGTACGGCTGGATGAAAACGGTGTTTGGATGGGAAGTTGCTAAATGGGCACAGATGGCGCTGCCTCAGTTCAAGGCTTCCTTGATAAGGCGCTGGGATAAGGCAATGTATAGGCTAGAAGCTGCGGGGGCAGCTCACGGACATGCCCTGAAAGCAGCGGATACCCAGAGAAGTTAAAGCAAGGAGCGCGAACCCGGTGATGCCCGGCCAACACGTAGACAGGATCAAGGCCATTTGGAACGAGCACCTCGAAGTGGCGAGAGCTCTTCCACACCTGGCCCCCGATGTCGCCAAAGCTGTGGAGATGATTCGCTCTTCTTTGGCTGCGGGCGGGAAACTGCTGATTGCAGGAAATGGCGGCTCCGCGGCCGATGCGCAGCACATTGCCGCGGAGCTTACCGGCCGCTTTCTGCGCGAGCGCAAGCCTCTGCCCGCTCTCGCCTTGCATGCGAACTCATCGGCTCTCACAGCCATTGGAAACGATTATGGATACGAGCACGTTTTTGCCCGCGAGCTTGCAGCGCATGCGCGGCAAGGAGATGTTCTGCTGGCGATTTCTACCAGCGGCGGAAGCAAGAATATTTTGCGCGCCATCAAAGAGGCCCGGGAAAAGAAGGTTGCGGTGATCGGCATGACGGGGGAATCCGGCGGCGCCATGCGAAGCGCTTGCGATCTCTGTTTGTGCGTTCCGTCGAAATCGACAGCGCGAATTCAGGAAATGCACATCATGATTGGACATACCATTTGTGAGCTCCTCGAAGAGGGAATGACTCAGGCATGAAACCGAACTCGCAGAATCCGGAGAGCTTGCAGCCCAGCGCTGACGGGCGGGAGATTGCCTTTGATTGCAAATATTTTCTCGGCGACCGTCCGTGCGTATGGCATAAGACCAGCGGCGTTCTCTGCACCTGCGACCACTACCAAAAAGTTGAGCAACGGCTCCTCATCATCAAGCTCGACGCCATGGGCGACGTGTTGCGGACTACCGCGTTGCTTCCCGCGCTAGCTGACGCGCACTCGGGCCTGGCCATCACGTGGATTACGCGTAAGGAGTCGCGTCGACTGCTGGAACGAAATGCCTATATCACGGAGGTTTTCGAATACGGGCCGGACGCATTGCTCCAGCTCCAGACGCGAACTTTCGACCGCGTCATTAATCTGGACGCTGGCAAGACGAGCGCGGCGCTGGCCAGCATGGCCAATGCCAAGCAGAAAGACGGTTTTGTTCTGAACGCACAAGGTTACGTTCAAACAACAAATCCGGCTGCGCGCACGTGGCTGGAAATGGGGGTCTTTGACGACCTTAAACGCCTGGGTACAAGAACCTATCAAGAAATCATGCTGGAAATCATCGGGTGCTCCGGGGCAGATCACCACTATGTGCTCGAATTGAACGAAGAGGAGCAGGCGCGGGGCCGAGCGCATCTGGAGCGGCTGGGAGTGGATTTGTCGCGACTAGTCATCGGTCTGAATACCGGCGCGGGTCAGCGCTGGCAACTGAAGCAATGGCGCGAGGATGGCTATCTGGAGCTCGTCGAGCGCTTGGCGAAGCGGCACCCACTGCAGTTTGTGCTGCTTGGAGGGCCTGAGGAGCGCGAACGCCATCAGCGACTCATGGCATGCTCGAAGGTACCCCTGATCGATACCGGCTGCGACAATCCGGTGCGGCATTTTGCCGCCATTGTTGCTGCGTGCAACCTGATTGTCGCGGGTGACACGCTGGCGATGCACTTGGCGCTGGCGCTGAGACGGCGAGCCGTGATCTTGTTCGGGCCGACGAGCTCAGCCGAAATTGAAATGTATGGGCTGGGAGAGAAAGTCGTTCCGCAAATGGATTGCCTTGTGTGCTACAAGCCCACTTGCGATTTTGTGCCCAATTGCATGGACCTAATTTCCACCGACATGGTGGAAGCGGCCGTAGAACGCCAGTTGTCCGCGATACAAGCGGTTCCGCCCTCCTCAAAGGCCGGTGAACCGCTCCTTCCGGTTTTCAAAAGGTAAGTATGCCGGTTGAAATCGATCAAGCGCAGCCGAAACCGATAGAATTGTCCGACCTGAAAGCAATGGAAACCAACCAGCGCATTGCAGTGAGCCTGCTTACAGGAGGGAGTGATAAACCCTACGTGTTTGGATTGGCAACCGAGCTCAGCTCGAAGGGAGTCCTTCTGGACCTGATCGCGAGTGATGAGCTCGACAGTTCTGAGTTCCGGGGCATTCCGCGGATGAGATTCCTGAAATTCAGGGGCGACCAGAATCCGCACGTCAGCTTGTGGAATAAGACCGCAAGGATTCTGAGCTACTACTCCAAGCTGATCCGCTACGCTGCCACAGCCAAGCCGAAGATTTTCCATATTTTGTGGAACAACAAGTTCCTGCATTTCGACCGAACCCTGCTTACCTATTACTACAAATTGCTCGGGAAAAAAGTCGTGCTTACCGTGCACAACGTGAACACAGAGAGGCGCGACAACAAGGACTCCGCCTTCAATCGCTTTACGCTGCGGGTCCAATACCGGCTGGCCGACCACTTGTTCGTTCATACAGAAAAGATGAAGGAGGAGCTGATCGACGAATTCGGTGCGCAAGCAGGCCGAATCTCAGTAATCCCGCTAGGAATCAATAATTTTGCTCCCCAAACGAATTTGACTTCTGCTGAGGCCAAGCGGCGCTTGGGCATTCGAACGGATGAAAAAGCAATTTTGTTTTTCGGGAGGATTACACCCTACAAGGGCCTGGAAATGCTGGTTGAGGCATTTCAAAAGGGTTTGCCTTCGGCAGATACCTACCGGCTGATGATTGCGGGCAGGCCGGAAGAAGCGACCGAAGCAGGATACTGGTTTCCCATTCGGGAGACGCTTCGCGCGGATGTTCAAAAGGGACGCGTGCTGCTTCGGGCGGAGCACATTCCGGATGCAGAAACGGAGGTCTACTTTAAAGCTGCTGATGTTCTTGTCCTGCCTTATCGGGACATCTACCAGAGTGGGATTTTGTTTCTTGGATACAGTTTCGGCCTTCCAGCACTTGCTGCAAACGTGGGGTCCCTGAAAGAGGAAATGGTGGAGGGCAGGACGGGTTTCTTATTTCAGCCTGAAGATCCAGCCGACTTGGCGGCGGCGATAGAAAAGTACTTCGCAAGTGATCTGTACAGGGACTTGAGCCGGCGCCGCCAGGAAATTCAGGATTATGCAAGGCGAGGTCACGATTGGAATATCGTTGGCGTGACTACCCTTGGCGTATACGAGGGGTTGTTGAAAAAGCCTTCCTAAGCCGCCACTCGGACTCCTTCTCAATCCTTTGAACCTGCCTATCGAGTTATAGAACCGGGTCACCTCCTCTGGATGAGGCTGCCCCATAGGGTCCTGGGAGGGGAAAGGGGTTCGTACTTGGTGGTAAGGTTTTTCCCCACTCGATTTTAGGGGGAAGCCCTGCAACTGAAGCCACGCTGGGCCTTGGGCGACTCCTTATAGTAAGTCCATTATTTTCAATGTCATAGGAAATGTTAATCCTCGCTTGCAGCAATCCCGCCTTGAAGATTCTGGTAGTTCGATTGCGCTAGTTCCCTCAGCGTGGCCTGACCAGCAGTGGCGGTAGCTTGTTCGTCTTGCCCCTAAAGGCGGTTCCGGTCGACGGTACCGCCGAATTTTCCGGCTGGACCTGACTGTACAGGGTAGCCCCCGTTTCGAAGAGCTTTTGAAGCATCGCCGAGGAGACAGCCCCAATGCCCATTCACTGCTCCATGGGAATCATGGCTTACAACGAAGAAGCCAACATCGGCCGCTTGCTGGAAGCGGTGGTTTCTCAAAAGTTTAAGGAAGTTGCGCTGACGGAAATCGTGGTCGTGGCCAGCGGGTGCACCGACAATACCGAAGCGATTGTGCTGGAATGGGCAAAGCATGACTCTCGAATTCGCTTGATCTCCCAGGAAAAGCGGGCAGGGAAGGCCGCGGCGATCAACGATTACCTTCCCAGAGCGCAAGAAAAGATCCTAGTGCTGTGCAGCGCCGACCTGCTGCCCGAACCGGAAGCGATCGAACGGTTGGTAGCGCCATTCGCCGATCCCGAAGTAGGAATGACGAGTTCGAGGCCCGTGCCAGTGAATGATGAAAGTCAATTCATGGGCTATGCCGCGCATATGCTTTGGGGTTTGCATCACGCGATCAACATGAAGAGCTTCAAAGCGGGTGAGATGATCGCCATCCGCAAAATCTTTGAGCGCATTCCTTATCACACGGCGGTAGACGAGGCCAGCATGGAGCCGGTCATCCGCGGCCAGGGCTATCAAGCGAAGTATGTGCCAACGGCGATCGTCTACAACAAAGGTCCGGAAACATTGGCCGATTTCCTCCGTCAACGACGGCGCATCTACGCCGGCCATTTGGCGGTGCGCGATACGCTGGGCTACAACGTAAGCACGATGAGCGGCGGAAAAATCCTGATGACGCTGCTGCAAAATCTCGACTGGCGGCCAAAGCAGTTTGCCTGGACGTGGTCCGTCGTCGGGATTGAAGTGTATGGCCGCTTGCTCGGGCTGCGCGATTACAAGAAGCGCCGCGATCACGCCGTTTGGGAAATGGCGACGACAACCAAACAACTCAAAATGGCCGCCAACACCAAGGGGATTTCCAAAATATGAATTCCGGAGCGGGAATCCTTGCGCGGATTCCCTTGTTCAAGCTTTACCGCAAGTTTGGCTGGCCGCAGATTCTTCCGCTGAACTTGACGCTCTCGCCTTCTCCAAAGTGCAATTCGCGCTGCCTGACGTGCAATATTTGGATGAAGCGCGAGAACGAACTGACGATCGATGAATGGGACAAGGTTCTTGCGTCGCTTGGCCGTGCGCCCTATTGGTTCACGATCAGCGGCGGAGAACCGCTGATGTATCCGCACGTCGTGGAACTGGCGCGGTCCGCGTATAAACATTGCGCTCCCGGCGTCATCAACATTCCGACGAACGCCATCCTGCCGAACATCCCGGACCGCGTGGAGCAGATTGCGAAGTCATGCCCTAACAGCCAGTTGATCATCAATCTCTCGTTGGACGGCATCGGAGCGAAGCACGACTACATTCGCGGCATTCCCGGAAACTTTGCCAAATTTGAAGAGCGGTTGAAACAGCTTTTGGAGCTTCGGAAGTCGCTGAAGAATCTGACGGTCGGCATTCATTCGGTAATCTCTGTATTCAGCGTCGGACACCTGGACGAGCTGATCGCCTATGCCGACAAATCCGGCGCGGATCAGTTCATAACAGAAATTGCGGAGCCGCGCGTGGAATTGGACACCGTGGGCTTGCCGATCACGCCGGACCGGGAGGCTTATTCAAAAGCGATTGATAGGCTGATTGCCTTCGTCCAAAGCAAGCAGTTTAAGGGCATGGCAAAGGTCACGGAAGCGATTCGCGTCGAATATTACAAGCTGGTGAAGCGCATTCTCGACGAAAAAGACCAGGTCATTGAGTGTTATGCTGGTTGGGTAAGCGCGCACATTTATGCGGATGGGACCGTCTGGCCCTGCTGCGTGCGCGCCGATAATCTCGGCAATCTGCGCGACCATCACTACGATTTCAAAGAGATTTGGTTCGGCGAAAAGATCAAAGAGGCGCGCCGGAGCATCGCGGCCCATGAGTGCCATTGTCCGCTGGCGAATGCTACATACACCAACATCCTGCACGACATTCCGACGCTCGCCCGCGTGGGTGCAAAAGTACTAAAGCCTGGAACGCGCCCGCAATTTGCCGCTCCTCCGCGCGCTGAAGCGCCCAACGTTGCAGCTGAAACTTAAACTAACCGACGCCTGAGCTTCATTTCTCGTTTCCATATCTAAACATCCCATGAAATTAAGCATCATTTCGCCTACTTATAACGAGGCAGAGAATGTTGGCCGGCTCATCGGTGAGCTGGAAAAGATTCTCCAGGGCATGGACTACGAAATCCTGATCAGCGACGACGATTCTCCTGATCTGACCTGGGCCCGCGTGGAGGAAATTGGCCGCCACAATCCACGCGTACGCGCCTTGCGCCGAACTTGCAATCGTGGTCTTGGCCCCAGTGTTGTGGATGGCTTCAGTGCCGCAACCGGCGAGGCCGTGGCGTGCATTGACGCCGATGGTGGCAACGAGGTATATGCCCGGCGGCGGCACAGCCAACTGGGGATTGATTCGGAGATTGGGCTCCTGGGCCTGCACCAAGCTCGCGCAGGTTCTCCTGGGAGTGAAGCTGCGCGATCCGATGTCCGGTTACTTTATGATGCGCAAGAACGATTTTCTGAAGATTCGCGACGGCCTGAATGTCCGCGGTTTCAAGATTCTGCTGGAGATCGCTGCCCACATGCGGCCTCGACGGCTCGGCGAAATTCCCTACACATTTGGTCCGCGGGCTGTAGGAGAGTCCAAACTTTCCAACAAAATTGTGCTTGCCTATTTGTCGCAGGTTTGGCGGCTGTATCGCCTGCCTCGCGTAGCCTAGTTGTTCAGAATGGCAAAGATTTGCGGGACAGCGATTTTCAAGGAGGAAACGTATGGCGTTCGATTGGTTGAATAAGTTCCACGGCGGGATGGAGAAAGAACCGGATTACGCTGAGAAAACTCTGGCCGCGTATCGCCTGGGGATGAGAGGGAAGGGATCGATCGTCGGCGTCAGGATTCAGAAGGCGGAAAACTGCTGTGATGCCGCGCGGCAACTTCCCGAAGACAAAGTCTATCATCCCGATGAGGCACCGCGCCTGCCCCTGCCCGAATGTTCGCAGGGCCGCCACTGCGGCTGCGTCTACCGGCCGGTGATGACCTACGAGCAAGCCAAGAAAGAATAGCTTTGTCTACTGTCCTTCCCGCAAGATCGTCCGTGCAAACTCCCGAAACAACCGAATACGCAGTCGCGAGTTCAGTGAGCGCCCCGTTGCCATCGGAGAAGCTTAATGCTTTGACGCGAGCACTTACAGTTTTGCGCTCAATCGGGGTGCGCGACAGCCTGGTTATGGCGATAGCCATGGGCTTGGCGGGAGTGCTCGACTACGCGGTCAACGTCGTGGCAGGACGCTGGCTCGTGCCTGTCGAATATGGAGTTTTCATCGCCGTCGCTGCGGTGATGCAGGTTTTGGCTCAGCTCACGAATGCCATCCGGAATGTCGTGGCGTTTTACACGGCGGAACTAAGTCTGCATCGCGATGGATCGCAAGGGGTGGGCGCGTTTGTGCAGCGGGCCTGGCGCTGGGGCTGGCTTTGGGGCCTGGTGGCGACGGCGGCGATGGCGCTCATCAGTCCTGCACTTGCGCATGCGCTTCGGCTGCCGAACGCGTGGCCGCTGTGGGCGGCCTGTCCCGTTGTGCTGATGTTTTTCGTTCGAACGGTGACTGACGGAGCTTTGCAGGGACTGCAATCTTTCGGCGGCTTCGGCGAAGTCCAGGTGATTCAATCGCTGCTGCGATTGCTTTTGGCGGGTGGGCTCATCTGGCTGGGATTCCAGGCTGCGGGAGCCATCATTGCTTTGCCGCTCGCCATGGCGGTGGTCCTGCTTTTCGCGTTATGGCTCCTGCGTCCTCAATTTGCGGACCATGGCGGAGTTGATGCGCGTGAAGTGAGCTGGCACTACTCGGCGCATACCCTCCTGGGGCTTGCCGCGTTTGCGATTCTTGCGAATATGGATGCGTTGTTTGTGAAACATTTTTATAGCCCCAGCACGGCCGGTGATTATGGGCCGGTGGTTACTTTGGCGAAGATGAGTTTGTTCATTCCACTGGCGCTGGGAATTGTGGTTTTGCCGAAGGCCACGCAGCGCCGGGCCAGCGGACGCGATCCACGCCCTATTCTGCTGCTGGCTCTGGCAGCGACGCTGCTGCCGGGGTTCGCCCTGACAGCCATTTACCTGCTTTATCCCAACTTCATCGTTCGAACGATTTTCACGGCCGCCTACACGAATCCGGGATTGGTCCTGGGGATGGCCAATCTGGCCGCGAGCTCTTACGCGGGACTCAACATCTGGCTGAACTACGCGCTCTCGCTGAAGCGCTTGTCGTTTATCTACATTCTGCTGGGTGTGCTGATCTGCCAGGGAGCCGAAATGTACTTGCTTGGGCGCGACAGCCTTCTGCATATGACCACGGTCATGGCGGTCTGCGGCCTAGTCGGAAACCTGGCGGGCTTCGCAACGACATGGTCCGGTTTCGTGGCATCCGAAGCCCTTACACCGGCAACGAATGGGCCAGCGAAATAGATGGGCGAGCGTTCAGTTCTGTTGACCGGGGCCAGCGGTCTGATTGGCCGTCATGTCGCCAAGAGAATAGCGGCACTCGATGGCGCGCGACTGGTGTGCATTCTAAGAGAGGGAGCGCGTCACCCTCAAGCACAATCACTGATTCGCGAGGGTGCTGTCGTAGTTCCGGGAAATTTTTATGAGCCGGCGGTGATCGAGAAGGTCTTCGAAGAGCACAAAATCCAGCAGGTAATCCACTTGGCGGCAATCCGAGGTGGAGGTAAAGCAGCCGCGGCGGACTTTCAGGAAGTCAACGTTAGGGGAACAGAGGGGTTGCTTCATGCGTCTTACGAGCGGAAAGCGCAGAAATTTATTTTTTGCAGCTCGGTGGGCGTTTATGGAACGATTCCCGAGAACATGCCGGCGGGCGTTGAGAGCCCTTTCCATGGAGACAATCAATACCATCAATCCAAGATTGAGGGCGAAGAAGCTGTCCAGGCTTATATTCGAAAGGGCCTGAACGCCTACATCGTACGTCCGACGATTACGTATGGAGCTGGCGATGACGGTTTCCCCCATGCCTTAGTCCACCTGGTCAAGAAGCGGCTTCTGTGGCTGCCCCGGAGCAATCATCGAGTCCATCTGGTTGACGTGGAGCGGCTTTCAGAGGCGTTTTTCAATCTCCTGGTGAACGATTACCCTTCCCAACGCGAATTTGTCGTTGGTGACATTGAACCGACAACTTTGCGGGAACTGGCCGATTGGATTCATTTTCACTTTTACCGCCGTCCGTACCCAACCTACTTTCGCCTCCCCGATTGGGTTTTCAGCATGGCTTTTCGATTGTTCCAAAGCATCCGAAATGAAAAGTGGATGGCGCGCGTGGCGCTGCTTTCGAACGACTGGCACTATCAGTCCGCCGATGCATACCGCTTATTGGGAATCCGCCCCGTGCCAACGCGAGAGGCTTTTGACCGCTTTTTGAATGAAACCGCAATAGCCCCGAGGTGAGGCTCTGTGACGAAGACCGCGACCATTACGATCTCGCATTGCTGGGAAGATTATTTTAAAAAACACGATGAAGGGCTCGGTACCACGTACGAACGCTTCATCCTGCACAATTATTTCAGTTCGCTGAAGGACCGCTACAACATCCACACGGTGCTGGAGGCCCCTTCGTTTGGAATGACCGGAGTGTCTGGAATCAACAGCCTCTGGTGGGCATCGCAAGGGGCGAAGGTCACGATCGTGGATCAATCTACGACACGGTTGGCGGCCATTGAAAAAGTGTGGAAAGAGGTTGGTCTGGGCGCCGAATTTGTCTTTCAGGCGCCGGATTCCGCGGAACTGCCTTTCGCTGACGGTTCGTTTGACCTGGCATGGAACTTCGCTGCGCTTTGGCACGTTAAGGACGGAGAGAAGTACTTGTCAGAATTGTCTCGCGTTGCCAAGACGGCGCTTTTCGTCTGCGTTCCCAACAAGCAGAATGTTTGCTGGGTGCTGCGCCCGCACAATTCCGAGGAATACGAGTTGAAACATATCAATACTGACTGGATTCTTTCCTGCCTTGCGCCGCGTGGTTGGCGGCTAGTAGATACAGGCTTTTTTGATGTCCCCCCCTGGCCAGACATCGCCATGAAGAAGGAAAATATGCTGAAGATGATCGGGTTGGGCAGGGTGGCAAAATCCATGGAAACGAAGCAGGCCGACGGACTTTGCATTTTGGATTATTTCAACGGCAAGTCTCCCGAGATGGGGAAGAACATTTTGAAGTATGGATACTTGGAAAATTCCCCGAATTGGCTGAAGAAACGCTGGGGCCATCACCGGTTCCTTGTCCTCGAGAAATCCTAAGCGGGAGCCCTTTGCTTCCCTGGGGTTCTGCGCCAGACCATTTATCCTTAACAAGACAATCCAATGGAAGAAGGAAGAAGCTCGATGAATTCTTCGGTTTCGCAATCGCCGGCGGCTCTGAGTTCTGGCGCTGATCCATCTCGCGCCTCGTCGCACGTCTCGCTTTTCGGCGAGCCTTTGCGCGACACGTGGCTATCCGCCGCGGTGATCTTCCTCATGATGGTCACAATGCTTGCGCTTTTTCAGTTTCCGGTTAAGCGCATCTTCGCAAATGTCGAGGTCAACTATAACGAAGGCTGGAACGCGTACCGTGCGAACATGGTGGCAAAGGGAATCCGCCTTTATGGCGAACCTCCACAGGGTTTTGGAACCGCCACGGCCTATCCGCCAATTTCATTTCACTTAATCAGCTGGTTGGGAAGCACAAATACCTTTGTTGTCGCTGGCCGCTTGGTGTCGCTCCTCTCGCTCATCGCCGCTGGACTGTTCATCGGCCTCATCGTGAGGAAAGCGGGTGGTTCGAAGGTTGCCGCCATTTTCTCGTTCTTGTTGTATGAACTCGGCATCGTGCTGCTGAGAGCAGACCGCGTAGGAATGTACGATCCCCAGTTGTTGGGCGAAGCCCTGTCGATTGCGGGCCTATATTTCTATGTGCGCGATCCAGACTCCAAACGTCTCTTGTGCATTTCAGCGCTCTTCTTTTGCCTGGGGGGATTCACCAAGCATAATTTGCTTGCGTTGCCTGTCGCAGTGGCCATCGACCTTGTTTTTAGATCGTGGAAAGCATTTGCTACCTGGGCAGCCGCAATGGTGGTGTCCGCTGGACTGCTTACGGCCGCGACGATGTTGGTGGATGGCCGCTATTTTTTCGCTCACTTGCTTGGTGGCGGAGGCGGGCGCACATATTCCTTCATGATGGCCTGGAGCCAGTTCCATCACTACGTAGAGAGATTTCAATTCCTTTTGGTGGTTGCAACCACCTGGTCGATCCGCTCATTCCGTTCCCGCACGGTGCTTGTAGCGGCGTTTGTCTTAAGCCACGGCTTGGCCTTTCTCCTTGCTGGCGGATACGGAGTCGACCGATATCAGTTCCGCGCTGGTAGCCTTACGACCGAGCGCTCTGAACCCCACCGGCGCGATGATGTTTGGAATATTTTTCATCAGCATCATGATTTTTGTGCCCGGGCAGCTCCGCCGTGATCGCAAAGAGATGCGTGCTCTACCAGCTCTCGAAAAAGAATTTCAATCTGCCGTGGATTTCTTGAAGGCACACCCGGGACCGGCTTTGTGTGAGAGTCATTTGCTCTGCTATGAGGGGAACAAACCGTTTGAGTTCGAGCCCTTTTCGGTCCGCGATCAGGTCCAAACAGGCCGGATGAACGAAGAAGAGGTCCTTCAGCTTCTGAAGACGCATCATTTTAAGAGCGTTGAGATCTGGGTGCTTTCTGACGAAGAAAACCTTAACGATTCCGATCTGCAGAAGAGCATCACTGCTGATCAGAAAGATCCCACTGAGGAAAGAAGGTTTTCGCAGAATTTCCTGGTTGAGCTTTTGAAGGATTACCAACTCTCGATGCGGACGTCAGCAATGGCGATCTTTACTCCCAAATAAAATAAGGTGGGCTTAGGCAATCGGTGTACACAGCGCGGGGGCATTTGCCTTGGGGAAACCGCTTGGAATCAGGTGCTAAGGTTTTTCCCGGAGCTGACTGAATAGGGGCATCGGGCTTCCGTTAGCAGGTCTAGAGCGCAAATAGACCTTTCTAACTGTCCTGTTTGCAATATGTTAGCGAAGTCTCAGTACACTGGGAATGGCAGAGAGATTGCGTTAGATTTGGCAGATTCCGCCGATCCGGCAATCGGCGGTAGCCTGTTCAGAGGTCAATGCAAAACGTGCTACCTCGGCAGGCCGAGCCCCTTCCTATTAGAAAACAGTGAGAATCCACGTTCTAGATCCCCTGTTGGACAGCCGTTGGGATGAATTTGTTGGCCGTCATCCCAATGCTTCGGTGTTCCATGACCGCGGTTGGCTCGAAGCCCTGGCGCGGACTTATGGCTACGAGCTATACGTGCTGACCAGCGCGCCGTTTGGCCAGCCGCTGGAAAATGGCGTCGTGGTGTGCCGAGTCTCCAGTTGGATCACTGGCGCCCGGCTGGTGTCTCTGCCATTCTCCGATCATTGCGAGCCGCTGCTCCACGACAGCGAAGAGTCTGAAGATTTCATCCACTGGATGCAAGACGCGTGCGATCTGCAGAATTGGAGGTATGTGGAGCTCCGGCCTCTATCCGCGTCCTACCGGGAGGGACATGGCCTGCAGCCCGATCGTTCTTATTGGTTCCATGAACTGGACTTGAGTCCGAGTCTGGATCAGATGTTTGGGCAATTGCATAAGAATTCCTTTCAAAGAAAAGTGCAAAGGGCGGAGCGGGAGGGTTTGTCTTACGAATCAGGCCGTTCGGAACAACTTATCAACGAATTCTATCGGCTGCTCATGAGGACCAGAAGGCGCCAACAACTACTTCCTCAGCCGCGGGCATGGTTCAAGAACCTACTCGAATGCATGAGAGACAAGCTCCGGATAAGGGTTGCCAGGAAAGATGGAACTCCCGTCGCTGCAATACTCACAATGCACCATGGATCTTCCGTGGTTTACAAGTACGGCTGCTCGGACGAGAAATTTCACAATTTGGGCGGGATGCCGTTTCTGTTCTGGAAGTTAGTCGAGGAGAGCAAAGCCTCAGGAGCCGAGAAAATTGATCTCGGCAGGACGGACTTGACGAACGACGGTTTAATCGCCTTTAAGGACCGGCTCGGAGCGAGCAAGCGGTTGCTGACCTACTGTCGCTATGCAAAAACAGCAAAGCAGGGCGTTGCCGCCCTTTCGGATTCGCAAGCGCTCCGGCAGTTCTTTTCCTTGTTGCCGGAGACGGTTTGTTCCGCGGCGGGCAGAATCTTGTACCGACACTTGGGCTGACTATGGCTGAATTCTTGTCTTTACGATATTGTAATAGTTCATCAACCCGCCTGGGTACCAGGGTGGCGCCGGTTCATTTCCGATCGTCGCTATTGGAAAACCGATGAGCACTGGACCATTGACGCGGCTAGAAACCAGTTTGGATCAAGATTGTCAGTTGGTCCTGGCCGATGATGTTTGTGCTTCTGAGGCACGCTCAGGAATTCAGGTTCTGCCGAGTGAAGCCGTGATTGAACGTTATCGCTGTCCTCAAGATTTCATTGACATTGTCTCCCGCGAGCCGCTATCGTCCGGCGCCGGTTTTTTTCGCTTCGGCCAAGACAGTATCTGCTACGGCCGTTCTCGTGCCGCAGTTCAATCGTCAGGGCCGGAGTCTCCTCTTCATGACGCGGCTGGCGATGTCGCGGTCGAAAATGCAAAGCTTCTTCTACCTTTCGATCTGAACGAAGTTATCGACAATCTCCGCCTGGAACGCTACAGGAATGGAGAAGCTACGGAGAGCAGCCTCTTCCGATTTTGCAAGAAACTGTATTACCACTTGCGGCCGCTCACCAATCAGGTGGTTCGGAAACAGGTTCAGAAGTTTCATGCGCGCAACTGGAAGAAGCGTTCTTTTCCGCAATGGCCAATCGACACAACGGTTGAAAACGTGTTCGAGACAGTTTTGTCTCTATCCATGAAAGCAAGAGGCCTGGAAAAGATTCCCTTCGTGTGGTTTTGGCCTAATGGCGCGAGTGGCTGCCTGACAATGACGCACGACGTGGAAACTCAGGCAGGTAGGGATTTTTGCCCGACGCTGATGGATGTGGACGACGCCTTCGGCATTAAAGCTGCTTTTGGAATTGTCCCCGAAGAAAGATACGAAGTCTCATCGGACTTGCTGCAGTCCATGCGAAGCCGGGGATTTGAAATAGCAATTCAGGATTTGAACCACGACGGAAGGCTCTTCGACGACAAACAGGAATTCCTGCGCCGCGCCAAAATCATCAACCAATATGGGCGCGAGTTTGGGGCAACAGGCTTCCGCGCAGCGGTTCTTTATCGCAAACCGGAATGGTACGACGCTCTCGATTTTACGTTCGATATGTCGTTTCCTAACGTCGCGCCTTTGGATCCGCAGCAAGGCGGATGTTGCACCGTCATGCCGTTTTTCATCGGGGACATGTTGGAGCTGCCGGTAACGACGGTTCAAGACTACACGCTTTTCCACGTTTTGAATGAACGCTCTATCCAATTGTGGAAATCGCAAATCGACCTGGTCCTCAAGAAAAACGGCTTGCTCAGTTTTATCGTTCATCCGGACTACATTTTACAACCCGACACACTCTCCGCCTACAAAGATCTGCTGCGCCACTTGCAGGGCTTGCGTGATAAAACCACGATCTGGTGCGCGTTGCCATCGGAGATCGATGCGTGGTGGAGAGCGCGAAACAAAATGTCCGTGGTCAAGGACGGCGCTTCCTGGCGAATCGCTGGCGAGGGAGCCGAGCGTGCGGTTTTGGCTTACGCGAAGAATGTGGATGGAAAGATAGTCTACGAATTCTCGCCGTCAGCGCGGCCTGAATGAGGCTCAATCAGTAGACGGGTTCCGTCATGGAATTCCTCAACACCAAGTTGCCTGGAGTCTTTGAAATTCGCATCGAAGCAAAGCCCGACGAACGCGGATTTTTTGCGCGCACCTGGTGCCAGAAGGAATTCGAAGCTCAGGGACTTGCCGCAAACGTCGTGCAGTGCAGCTTGTCGTTCAACAAAAATAAGGGAACTCTGCGCGGAATGCATTATCAGATTGCGCCCCACGAAGAAACGAAGCTGATCCGGTGCACGCAAGGGGCAATCTACGATGTGGTGCTCGATCTACGGCCAAAGTCTCCGGCCTTTAAGAATTGGGTCGCCGTGGAACTGACGGCCGAGAAGCGCAACATGATCTATGTGCCGCAAGGTTGCGCGCACGGCTTCCTCACTCTGGAAGACCGGTCTGAAGTCGTTTATCAGATGTCCGAATTTCAGAATGCAGAGTCCGCGCGGGGCGTTCGCTGGGACGATTCGGCATTTCAGATCAAGTGGCCGGCGAAAGTGGAAGTGATTTCCGAACGCGACCGGGCGTACCCGGATTTTCAAATAAATTGATGAGCCTGCTGACAGATTTCGAACAAAGAGGCCGCAAAGCACTCGGCGAAGAGTTGCACGGCTTTGCGCGCGAGCTCTATCCGATTTGCCGGAGCATCACTGGTGACGGCCTTCGGCGCACCCTTGCAATGATCCAAAACCGGATTCCACTCCAGATTACAGAAGTGCCGTCGCGCACGCAGGTTTTCGATTGGAATGTGCCCAGGGAGTGGAACATCCGCGATGCATTCATCAAGTCTGCCGACGGAGAGCGCGTCGTGGACTTCAAGGAATGCAATCTGCACATTATGAATTATAGCGTTCCGGTGCAAGCCAGCATGTCGCTCGAGGAACTCAGGCCGCATCTCTTCAGCATTCCAGAAAAGCCGGATTGGATTCCCTACCGCACTTCCTACTACAAAGAAGATTGGGGCTTTTGCCTTTCGCACAATCAGTTGCAGATGCTAAAAGACGGCGAGTATGAAGTCTCTATTGTTTCCACCCTCGAAGAGGGAAGCCTGACCCTGGGAGAATGCTATCTTCCCGGACGCACTGCCGACGAGGTCCTGATTTCGTGCCATGTATGTCATCCTTCGCTGGCAAACGATAATCTTTCCGGCTTGACCGTTGCTACGCACTTGGCACAGTTTCTCGCAGGTCGCGAACTTCGTTATTCCTATCGCTTCCTGTTCATTCCAGGAACGATCGGGGTGATCACCTGGCTTGCACGGAATCAAGCGGCTGCGGAACGGATTCGCCACGGTCTCGTCCTGACATGCATAGGAGACAAAGGTTCATTCCACTATAAAAAAAGCCGTCGCGGAAATGCAGAGGTTGACCGTGCGGCGATGCATGTGCTCTCTCACCAAACCGATTCGGCGGAGTTTTTGGAATTTTCTCCCTACGGCTACGACGAGCGGCAATACTGCTCTCCCGGATTCAATCTGCCTGTCGGGTGCTTGATGCGAAGCGTGTGGGGAACTTTTCCGGAATACCATACTTCGGCGGACAACCTGGAGTTTATCCATCCCGCGCAACTTGCGGAGTCGTTTCGCGTTTGCGCTGCAGTTTTCGATGTATTGGAAAGCAATCGCAGGTACCGCAACCTCAATCCCTACTGCGAGCCTCAGTTGGGGAAGCGGGGCCTCTACCGCCCTACAGGCGGCGGATCGATCGAAGAAGAATTGAACGCGCGGCTATGGGTTTTGAATTTGTCTGACGGACAACATTCTCTGCTCGACATTGCAGAGCGTTCCCGGATGGCGTTCCCGATGATTCGCGATGCCGCCGATCTGCTGCATGAAAACGGTTTGCTATCCGTGGTTTCCGAGGACGCCGCAAGAGAGAAGTCTTTGCGTGAGGCAAATGTGACGGTAGCCCGGCGAGGCCAGTCCTGAGCGATAACCATCCCAGTTTTGATCGTACGTGAAACAGATTCCCTAAGATCTTGATCCATTTTTCTCAGAGGAGTTAAACGCTGATGAAGATACTGCTTACTGGCCACAAGGGTTATATCGGAGCGGTCGCGGTGCCGATTTTGCGCTCAGCCGGCCACGAAGTCGTTGGCTTTGATACCGACCTTTTTGAGGGTTGCGAGTTTGGGGACGGACTCGAGAACATTCCCGAGATTCGCAAGGACATTCGGGACCTGGCGGCCTCCGATCTCAAGGGATTCGATGCGGTGATCCATCTGGCTGCCTTGTCCAATGATCCGTTGGGCAACCTCGATTCCAACTTGACTTTCGACGTCAACCACAGAGCTTCTGTCCATCTTGCCGAGTTGGCAAAACAAGCAAGCGTAGAGCGCTTTGTTTTCTCCTCCTCCTGCAGCACGTATGGCGCGGCGGGAGACGATTTCCTGGACGAAAACGCCGAGCTGAATCCCGTGACTCCCTATGGCGTCTCAAAGGTTCTGGTGGAACGCGATCTTGCCCAGCTTGCGGATGAACACTTCAGCCCAACTTACATGCGAAATGCCACCGCCTATGGCGCGTCGCCACGCCACCGGCTGGATCTGGTATTGAACGATTTCGTTGCTGCAGCCATGGCGACGGGGCGCATTTACATCAAGAGTGACGGCACACCTTGGCGTCCCATTGTCCACATCCGCGACATTATGTCCGCCATGCTCTGCGTGCTCGAAGCGCCCCGCGATATCGTTCACAATCAGACCTTCAACGTTGGTCAGACATCGGAGAATTACCGCATCAGCGAACTTGCCCAGATCGTTGCGGAGGTCGTGCCCGGCAGCCGCATAGAATACGCTCCCGGTGGCGGGCCAGACAAGCGCTGCTATCGCGTCAATTGCGACAAAATTACGAAAGTCTTGCCCTCTTTTGTTCCTCAGTGGACTGCCCGCAAAGGCGCTCAAGAACTCTACGATGTTTACCGCGCGAATGGATTGACCGCGGACGAGCTGCAGGGTGGCCAGTATTTCCGGATACACCATATCCGCCGGCTCCTGGAATCTGGAAAGCTGGATATTTCGTTGCGGTGGAATGTGTCAGCGCTGAAAGCTGACTAGGACCTTGCCCTCGGCTCCATCCTCTTAGAAACGTTCTGCTCTTCAAATGAAAGATCTGAAGCATAAAGTCATCCGAGGCGGCGTCGCTAAGGCCCTCGCTCAAGGAACCAGTCTTGTACTGCGTATGGGTTCCTTGATGGTACTTGCCCGTCTGCTTGCACCGACAGAATTTGGCCTCGTGGGAATGGTGACGGCCTTCACCGGCGTGCTGAATCTCTTTCGGGACTTTGGGCTCTCGACCGCTACGGTCCAGCGGGGGCATGTCACCGACGAACAGATTTCGACCTTGTTTTGGATCAACATCCTGGTTGGCGCGGTGTTGGCGTTCATGCTGATGGGCATGGCGCCTGTTGTGGCTGTTTTTTATCACGAGCCGCGGCTCGTCTGGGTATCCATCGTTCTGGCCACTTCTTTCATCTTCAATGGCGCGGGCGTGCAACATACGGCGCTGCTCGAGCGGCAGATGCGCTTTACTGCATTAGCCACGATCGACATCATCTCGCTTGTTGTGAGCACAGCCATCGGAATTGGCATGGCCGTTGCGGGCTTCGGTTATTGGTCGCTTGTCGCGTCTGCTGTCATTCTTCCCCTGGTAAGCACTCTATGCCTTTGGTTCGCGACCGGCTGGAGACCTGGAAGGATTCATTTGCACGAGGAGGTTCATTCCATGCTCCGCTTCGGCGGGGCGTTTACGGTGATCAACCTTATCGTTTACGTCGGGTACAATTTGGAAAAGGTTCTGCTCGGCCGCTACTGGGGGGCGAACGCTTTGGGTCTGTATGGGCGTGCATATCAGCTCATTAATCTTCCCACTGAGAATCTCAATTCAGCCTTTTGGGGCGTGGCGTTCTCAGGGCTGTCCAGAGTACGTCACGAACCCGAACGATTCCGCAGCTATTTTCTAAGGGGCTATTCCTTGGTCTTGGCCTTGACCATCCCCATGACGCTTGGAGCAGCCCTTTTCGCGCACGACATGATTTTCGTTCTTCTCGGGCCGAAGTGGAACGACGTGGCCGGAATCTTTCGCTTGCTCGCACCGACAATCCTTATCTTTGCGCTGATTAATCCCTTGGCATGGCTGACTTTTTCGCTTGGTATGATTGGCCGAAACTTGAAGATCGTGCTGGTTCTCGCGCCTTTGATAATCACTGGCTACGTCCTGGGGTTGCCTTACGGACCGCGGGGGGTCGCGATTGGCTACTCGGCGCTGATGACGATTTGGGCCGTTCCCCATATTGCCTGGTGCGTCCACGGCACGGTCATTTCTTTGCGCGACATTTTTGTCAGTGCGAGCCGACCCTTCCTCTCGGGCATCGTAGCCGGAGGAATTGCGTGGGGCGTGCAGTTTTTCTTCGGCCCATCCTTGCTCCCTTTGCCGAGACTCATTCTCGAAGTTGCTGTCCTTCTCGCCGCGTACCTCGGCATGTTGTTTTACGTGATGGGGCAAAAGGCAGTTTATTGGGATCTTCTTCGCGGATTCCGGCGAAGTTCCGCGGTCGAAGAAGATACGCTCGTCCCAGCTTGACGAGGCCGACTGGCCGCTCAATTGAAAGTAAGGCTGTTGCTTCATAGGAGACGCATATTTCTGTCTGGGCTACATCGGTAGAAAACGAACTCGGCGTTTCGGGGGACCAGACTCGCTCCAAAGAGGGTTCCAGGTTATGGCTCATTGGCCTGCTGCTTCTCCCGCTCATTGTGGCGGCGGTTCGCTGGATGCTTGACCATCCGTACGGCATTCACTGGGATGAGGCGCTCTACTTCAATAACCTTTTGCGGGACCTTCACAACCTTCACAGCGGAAGCTTGCGGCAGATTGGTTCGATTTTCATCGGCGGAGACGTTCGCCGTCCGCCCGCGAACCTTCTTCTCGCTCTGCCATTCGTCGCAACTTTTGGCTTTCATACAGTGATACCGAGGCTTGTAACGCTGGCTTGCTGGGGCATCAGCGGCTGGTTCGTTTATCTGACCACGCGACGAATGGGCAGCAAAGCTGCGGCAGCATTGGCCGTTTTGGTTTTTTGTTTGTCGCCTGAAGTCGTCTCCGCGAGCATTTTCTTCAGCACGGAAGGCCCTTTTTTCATCGCGACCGCCGCAATGCTTTACTTCGCCTCTTTCTACTGGAGTGATGAGGCACAACCGCCACGTGTGTGGATCGGATTAGGGGCGGCGATTGGTCTCGGTTTATTGGCGAAAAGCTCTTTCCTTCTGATTGCGTTGCCGGTTGTGGCTGTCACCATGGTTTTGTTCCTCCGCCGCAATCACTGGAGCCTCTCGACCTGGTCTTCTTTCCTCAAAGCTGGCGCTCTTGCCTTTGTTGTTGCAGCGCCGTGGTGGATCAAAAATCTTGGCCCTGCCTTGGCTTACACGAAATTCGCCAGAGAGCAGCCTCGCAATTCGCTAGGCGAGCCGTCGATGCTAGTTTGGGCAAAATGGTTTTTCACGGTCGCGGTTAGTTTGATCGGCCCCGCGCTCGCCATTCTCGTCGCTGCTATCGCGATTCTGGCGTTCCGCAAGCTCGTCCTCAAAAAAGAGATAAGCCTTGATCCGGTTCAGCGGGCAGCGCTCACGACGTGCGGCTTCGCCATTTTGCCGCTCGTTGCTCTTCAGCTTTCAGGGACCAATCATTTGCTGCGTTATCTATGTCCCGCGCTCATCCCCTTTGCCATAGCTGTGGGCGTGCTTGCCGAGGTGTCCCCTTGGACTCGTTCTAGACAGGCCCTTGCAATTTGTGGCACGCTGGCCGCAGCGCAGCTACTGATGCTCGTGGCTCCAGTGGCTTTTCCGAACCAGCAGCCGGTGGACCCCGGCTTTTACAATGGCGGGCTTCCGTGGCGAATCATGGTCCGCTTTGAACAGTGGAATTGGAAACCATTACAGGAAGTCTCTCAGAGTTGCGGTTTGGAGAAGCCTAAGATCGCCTTCCTCGGCATGGGGCGTCCTTTGAATCCACCACAGATTCTCTATCCCTGGTTTAGGAAGGGAGCTTCTCCCTCGGATAGAAACGGCTTCTACGAACCGCTTTGGTTGTACCGGTATGAGCAGGGGCCGTTCGATTGGAACCAAGTTATGAGTTCCGCGGAGCTGAGCGACATTGTCCTTACGGCCCCGGCTTTTGTTGGGCAGGCCACGGATCGTCAGAATCTAGACAATCAATACAATCGCGAATTCGCGGACCGGCTCGCTAGGGACCCGCTGTTCCAACCCCCGATTCATCTTCAGATGGGGCGCTTCGAACCTCTGGAAGTCCTGGTGTTTGTAAAGAACGGATTTGCGTGTCACTCGATGGCGACGGCGCAAGCCGCCGTAAATTGATTCCGCAACTTCAGCAGGGAAATTCATCCGGACTCGCGCATCGCGCTGCATAATCAATTCAATGCTCAATTCTTATACGGAGAATGTCGAGTTCATGCGTGAACGACATCTCGATGATTGTTTCAATGAGATGCGTAGCCGCCCCGTTACTCGTACGGAGAAAAGCCTGTGAACCCGCTCGTTAGTTTCGTTGTCCCTTGCTACAAGCTGGCTCACTTGTTGCCGCAGTGCGTCAACTCCATCCTGCGGCAGTCCTACGAAAATTATGAAATTCTGATCATGGACAACTGCTCGCCGGACAACACGCCGGAAGTGGCCGCCTCTTTTGGCGATCCTCGCGTGAAACACGTTCGAAATGAAACCAATCTCGGGCACGTCCGCAATTTCAACAAGGGCATCGCGCTGGCGAACGGAAAATATGTGTGGCTGATTTCCCCGGATGACTGGCTGCGTGGTGACGAGGCGGTTGCGAAGTACGTTGAACTGATGGAGCGGAATCCAGGTGTCGGCTACAGCTTCTGTCGTGCCATCGAAGTGCTAGGTTCGAAAGAAACCGGCATCGCAAGCTGGACGGATCTAGGCGACCAGGACCGCGTCTGGGAGGGCCCGAGTTTTCTCCTGCGTCTGATTCACGGAGACTGTGTGGTCCTGTCCGCGGCCATGGTGCGCAAAGAGTGTTACGAAAAGTACGGCATGTTTTCGCTGGAAATGCCGCATGCAAATGATTGGTATCTATGGTGCGTCCTAGCCCTTCATTACCAGGTCGGCTATCTCGCGGAGCCGTTGGTGTTTGTCCGCATGCACGAAGAAAGCCTCACATCTGCGTTCAATCAGGGGGGCAACCCTCTCTGCTTAATCGACGAACTTACGGCGCTTTGGCGCGCCGCGCATTTGGCAGAAGTCGCGGGGGTCATTTCCGACCGGAGGGCCTTCAATGATTCCATCGCAACCATGGCGGGCCGCGCACTGACCTATGGGCCGCGAGGCCGCTCCATGCCGGGCTTGAAGGAAGCCGATTTCGAATCGCTCCTTCGACAGCATGCCAAAGACGCGAAAGACGAAAAAGACATGCGCGCCCGTGTCCAAATGGTTGTCGGAGACGAGGAATACTGGCATGGGCAGAACAAGAAGGCCGCTCAAGCCTATTGGTCGGCGCTCAAGCTTCGACCCTGGTGCACACGAGCATGGGCGAAGTATCTGCTTTTGAAAACCGGCGGATTCGGGAGTTATGTCCGCCGCTTGATTTTGGACACACGGGAGTCGCGCGTCGAGGCGCGCAGTTAGCTAAGGACCGCACCAAATGGACATTACGATCGTCTTGTGTACCTACAACCGGTGTAAGTCCCTGGCGACGGCGCTGAACAGCGCCGCTGCGTCCATACTTCCGGAATCGGTCGAGTGGGAGATTTTGGTGGTGGACAACAATTCCAAGGATGCCACACGCGGCGTGGTTGAGGACTTCTCCAATCGATACCCCTCTCGAATTCGGTACATTTTCGAACCGAAGCAAGGCAAATCCAACGCGTTGAATACGGGGATTCGTGAAGCACGTGGCCATATCTTAGCTTTTATGGATGACGATGTTCGTATAGAACCCGATTGGCTGGAGAAACTCACTGCCCCATTACAAGACGCGCAGTGGTCGGGCGCGGGCGGCCGCGTGGTTCCGGAATGGTTTCGCCCCGTTCCGCGGTGGCTTAACCCCAAGGCTTGGTATGCCGCTGGCCCGCTCGTTCAATTTGATCTCGGTGACAAGTCCGGCGAGCTTTTCGAGCCTCCCTTTGGCACCAACATGGCTTTCCGCAAATCTGTTTTTGAAAAGTGCGGCGATTTTCTTCCTGAACTGGGGCCTCGCCCCGGAAGTGAGATTCGCAACGAAGATACGGAATTTGGCGCCCGCGTGCTGGCGGCGGGGGAACGATTGCGCTATGAGCCTTCCGCTATCGTTCATCATCCCGTCCCGGAGAACCGCATTGACAAGGAATTCTTTCTTGCGTGGTGGTATCACAAAGGCGGCGCAAGCATCCGGCAGTTTGGAGTGAGGCCAGGCACGAAGTATTACGTCGCGGGCGTTCCTTTATACTTGTTTCGCAATCTCGTGATCTGGACGCTGAAGTGGGTGCTGGCTTTCAGCCCGTTGCAGCGATTCTCGAACAAGCTCAACGTTTGGACAAAAGTGGGCGAAATTCTGGAATGCTATCGCAACCCGCAGGCTGCGCGGAAAATGGAAAATTTTGGCCCTCAAGCGGCGCGCGTCGCAGTGGTGAATGACGGCCGGTGAACCTGTGACTAGGGAGTTCGAAATTGCAGAGTAAGAGCATTGTGAGTTCAGCCAGCCCCGCCTCAGGACTTGCGCAAAACTTCCCGTCTCGCGAGAAGTTGCTATGGATGTATGAGCGCTTGACGCTCATCCGCGAATTCGAGGAGCGCTTGAAGTGGCTCGTCGAAACGGGCGTGCCCGTTGGTGCTGTGCACTATTACACGGGCCAGGAAGCTTGCGCCGTCGGCGTATGCGCAGCTCTGGAACCTAGCGACTGGATCGCCTCCACGCATCGCGGCCATGGTCACTGCATCGCCAAAGGCGTGGAAGTCCACCGCATGATGGCCGAAATCTACGGCAAGACCACGGGAAGCAATCGCGCCAAGGGCGGCTCGATGCATATCACGGACGTTCGCGTGGGAATGCTCGGCGTCAATCCCATCGTTGGAATGGGCGTAACTCACGCGGTTGGCGCGGCCCTTTCAGCCAAAGTTCGCAAAACCAGCCAGGTTGCGGTGGCCTTTTTTGGCGAAGGTGGAGCCAGCATCGGCGCGGTCCATGAAGCTATGAATCTCGCCGCCATTTGGAAACTTCCGGTTGTCTTCGCTTGTGAAAATAACGGCTATGCCCAGGCGACTCCTGTGGAGTACGCGGTTTCCGTCCCGCGGATTGCGGATCGGGCTGCGGCCTACTCGATGCCGGGCTTGACCGTTGACGGCCAAGATGCGATCCCAGTTTGGGAAGCGGCTGCGACTGCCGTTGAGCGCGCACGCCGTGGCGAAGGACCCTCCCTCATCGAATGCATGACCTATCGCTATTACGGCCATCATCAGGGAGACGATGCTCTTCGTTATCGCACGCGCGAAGAAGAGCAAGCCGCTCGGGACCGCGATTGCATTCGCCGTTTTCGAGAACAAATGCTCGATCAACACTTGCTCGCCGCAGTAGAACTCGACGCCATCGAATCGACGAACCGCAAGAAGATTGACGAAGCCGTGGCTTTTGCAGAGTCGAGCCCGTTGCCCCAACCTGCCGATCTTTTCACTGATGTGTATGTTCCGGCGCGCGACGGAGACCAGAAATGACCACCACCGCCGTGCGTGAACTCAGTTTCGGCCCCGCCATTAACGAAGCGATTCGCTTGGAGATGCGCCGCGACCCCAACATTATTGTTATGGGCGAAGACGTTGCCGGCGCCGCAGGACGCGCGCATCTTGGGTTGGTGGACGCCTGGGGCGGGCCGCTCCGCGCAACCCGCGGATTGATTACCGAATTTGGCCCGGAGCGAATTCTCGACACTCCCATCGCGGAGATGGGTTTTCTCGGCGCGGGCGTCGGCGCCGCCATGTCCGGCTTGCGGCCCATTGTCGAGATCATGTTCGTGGATTTGATTGGCTGCTGCTTTGACCAGATCATGAATCAGGCCGCCAAAATGCATTACATGATGGGCGGCCAGGTTGACCTTCCGCTGGTGATTCGCACCGCTTATGGCACGCGAGGCGGCGACAATAGGACTTACGGCGGAGGCGCGGGCGCGCAACATTCCCAAACGCTCTACGCGGTCCTTGCCCACATTCCCGGCCTCAAAGTGGTCGTGCCTTCCACCGCATACAATGCCAAGGGTCTGACGATTTCTGCTATCCGAGACAATGGCCCAGTGATTGTCCTCGAACACAAATTCCTGGGACAGCGCGCCAAGGGCCCAGTCCCCGAAGAATCCTACACTGTGCCCATCGGCCGTGCGGAAATTGTGCGCCGCGGCCGCGATGTTACTCTCTGCGGTATTGGCCGCATGACTCACATTTGCAGCGAAGCAGCTGAGTTGCTCGTTGCTGAAGGCATTGACGCCGAAGTCGTGGACGTTTTGACGCTCTCCCCACTCGACGAAGATACGATTCTCGAATCTATCTCCCGCACGCGCCGCCTGGTTGTTGTGGACGAAGACACGCCTGTGTGTTCCGTGGCTCGCGACATCGCCGCGCGCGTCGCCGACAAAGGCTTCGACAATCTCGATGCGCCAATCAAGACCGTCACTGCCCCCGATACTCCGGTTCCTTTTTCCGCGGTTCTTGAGGCTCACTACACGCCCGGTCCGGCGCAAGTTATTTCCGCCGTGCACGAACTCTTTGGTACAGGAGCCTGAATCGCGTGGCCCGAGCGATTGTTATGCCCAGCATGGGAATGTATACCGAAGAAGGCGTCCTGACCGCGTGGTTGCGCCCCGACGGCGCTCGCGTCGCCATGGGCGACCCAGTTGCCGAAATCACCACGGAAAAGGCGACCTTCGAGATCCCCGCTCCCGAAGATGGCATTCTGCACGCTGTGGCAACCGTTGGAACGAGTCTTCGCGTGGAAGCTCTCATGGGCTACAT